>Ga0182024_10003829_pt1 | contig 35288 bp, 25 predicted proteins | sample P32metaG_FD_120480 | JGI IMG/M metagenome (GOLD analysis project Ga0182024, IMG submission 120480) | Permafrost microbial communities from Stordalen Mire, Sweden - P3-2 metaG (Illumina Assembly) | ecosystem: Environmental > Terrestrial > Soil > Wetlands > Permafrost | place: Sweden: Stordalen...
CTACAGCAGTGGCAGCCTGAGTGGAGATTTGCTGGTCATGGTGCATGCCGAAGATGATGAGAGAGAGCGGAGTTCCATTTGATTCAAACCGATAGAATTCATGCTCGAGGAATTTGAAAAATGCAGCGGTGCTATAGAAGGCGGTTTTCGGGCTCACCAACTGGTTTTCTAGAACGCGCGCTCCGGCGCCATCTTCACCAAACACGTCAAAAAGTTTCGCATCTTGATCTGGTGGTGCGTTGTCGTCGTCGTCATCAAAAGTTTCATCCTGCCCCCCGTCATCGTCTGGTAGTTGAGGCATGACTTCGGACGGCAGTTCGTTGGCAGGTTGCGGCTCCTGTTCTGTTTTGCTTGCTTCGGTTGGGTCTTTCGAGATCAAAGGCAGCTTCAAGTCCGCCTTTAATTCGCGCACCGCAGCTACGTTTTGCCTTGCTTGGATGATCTTTCGCATGCGTTCGACTGCTGCTAACTCTGGCCTGACGGGAGTGGGTTGTTCTGGACCGTCGTTGACGACCTGCGGAATATCAAGCTCGTTAAGGTCTTCCTCTACCTCGACTTCGAGAAGTTCACTGAGGGTTTCCGTCAGAGTTTCGATCGTCTCCTCGGGCGATCCAGGTTTTCTGCGATGAGGCTGGGGCGAATCTTCCTCTATTATGCCGTCCGGGCTAGAACCGGACTCGGTCTTAGTCTTCGAGGCCAAGGCATCTTGGTCTGCAGTTCTCTCGGCATCTTTAACAGTGGTGTCAGCATCTTTTACAGGCGCGTCTGCATGTTTGGCAATTTCCTCGCTATCTATTACGGGTGCTTCGGCTCCTTTTGCGGTTGCTTCGGTTTCCTTCCCGGATGCTTGATCGCCTTTTGCGGTTGGTTCGGCATCCTTCCCAGTTGCTTCTGCGACTTTCACAGGTGCGTCGGCATCTTTCGTGGTTGCCGCTGCATCCTTCAAGGTTGCTGTGGTTCCTTTCGCATCCCCTTCGACATTTTTCATAGGCTCGTCGGAACGTTTCACAGTTCCTTCGCCAGGTTTGGTAGTTGCCTTCGCGTCTTTTCTAACGGCTTCAGTCTTTGCGGGTTGCGCTCCTTTGGGCGGAACGGCTGAAGATTTACCGGTGCCCACCTTTTTTGTCGCGGGTGGACCGCAGTGTTTGTAGCAAGCGTCGCGAACGATATTGAGATCAGCAGTTTCTGCTCGCCAGATTTCGTGGGCCTCAGGACCATCGATTTCCTTCAAGATCCACAACTGCGTAATCGTGTCGTCGGCGTTTTGGTCTTGACGGACTGCCAACCGAAACGCTTTAGTGCTGCGAGGCATCGACCAGGTCAGCTCGACTCGCAAACCGCAGTTCTCCTTGGCTGTATTGACCAGCGTTGACAAATCCTTCATCACCGGAGCGTCCGATGCTCTGGGCAAATGGATAGGTTTCGGCGTTCCCTGGCTCATATTAATTGATATATGACAATTGCTACTTCACAAGCGGCCTGCTGTGTAGAACCATTGTATCTCGGTCTGGCGCCCCTTTCTTGAGTTTCCGCTGAAACTGGGCTTATCATTGTGACCATCTCCGTCATCGGCGCTGGATTGCACAGTTATGCGGTTCTATTACCCTCTTTTTGCCGGATCGTTGATCATGTTTGCTGTAATGCTCTTAATGACGCAGCTGATCAACATTCATCAGTCAATCGGCAGTCAGAAGTGGCAGCCGACGCAGGCGGAGATTATTTCCTGGGACGAGGCTGGCAGGCTCGGAGCGAAATACGATGCGGTCGGAGCGGCGCTGCGTAAGGTGATTTTGCCGGGAATATTTGCATTGCCAAATCTGCCCTTCAGCTATGTGTGCGGTAATAAGATGTATGCGGCGGTCAATTATACATATTCACTAGACCCGCTCGGTCCGAAGCAATCGGCGGTGGAGGTTGCTTACCCGATCGGTTCCATGACCACAGCATATTATGATCCGGCGGCGCCGGAAAACGCAGTACTTCAGCCAGGCTTGAACAAGCACTTCTATCTCAATCTGATTGGTTCGATTGCGCTGGCGTGCCTCGGCATATACTGGCTGACGCGCCGCAATTCGGATAATGTAGTTTAGTTTCTCGCCGCCGATCGATTCACGTTCTGTGCACAATTGTCGCTCTCGCGATCGCGATTGCTGACTTAGAGCCGCATATAATGCTTGTTTATGTTTGTTCACTCCACGAACTTTTAATTGCGGCGGCGAGACAACGCGGGAATAGTATGTTTAGATTGATTGTACGGCGTACTCAGACTCTACTGATGCGCCAAGCGGCACTAATACATTCAGTCGGATGCGCTTGCGTTGCTCCCAGCGATTGCAAGGGTTTGCTTTCGTTTGCAGTGCCAATGGGGGAGTCGAATGGTTTCACAGCTATCGTTGCGCGCTTTTGTTGTCCTTTCTCTTACGTCATTGATCTCGTGTTTGCCTGCCTCAGCCGTTCCTGGAAGATTGGGTGGCTATACTGCCGGACGCATACATCGTGTCGCTTCGCAGATGCGCCATGCCTATCCGTCGAGCAGCCGACGCGCTGCTAGCACTGCTTCAGCGCATGGCCGCAAACACAAAATCAGTCGGGCAGTTGCTCGCATCGGACGTTCGCTGGAACACAAGTCGGCAACTGCTTCACGCGAACCGAGTGGTACAGGCAAGAACTTTATCTGGCAAGCTCCCATGCCGGACGCCCCGGTCGCTGAGCAAGCCCAGCAATCTATGTATGATGCGTTTTGGAACGGCCGCGCAGGAAAATTTGCCCCGACGGAACTGACTGAAGCTAGCATTTTTGCTTATCAACCATTGCGTGGTGGCGTTTACCGCCGGCGTGAAGCGGTCAAATACATCATTTTGCATTCGACGGAAACAGGTCGCCCGGCAGATGCTCCGCGAGTTATTTCCAGTTGGAACCATCGTGGATTGCGTCATCCTGGTGCGCAATTTGTCGTCGATCGCGATGGTGTCATATATAACACCGTCGATCCAGCGTATGCGACCGTGCACGTCAATACGCACAAAACAATTGCTGGTATCGACAACGACAACACCATCGGCATCGAAATCGTGCACACCGGCAAGCAAGAATACACCGACAAGCAAGTGAACTCCGTGGCGTGCCTGGTTGCATACCTGCAGGGCAGGTATTCGGTTGCCAACGATCACATCCTCACTCACCACTTCGTGCAGCCCAGCGATAGAAGCGATCCTGTCAATTTCGAGTGGGATAAATTCGCCTACGATAAGTCGCTGGTTTCAGCAGATCAGACAGCTTACGCCAAAGGCGCAATCGAATTCCAACCGCAGTAACGATCGCAAAACGGCCGGGCCAGTGCCTTGCGTTGCCTCAAATTGATGCTAGAGTAGAAGCGTTAACCAGCGCCGAATTTGATTTGAGCAGTGCGCAAAGTCCAAGCAGCGAGGAGACGTTGCGGCCGACGGAGCGATGACTAAAGAAACTGCAAGTCAGCGAAGGCAAGGCGGCGAGGGACGAAGCCGACGGAGCGAATAAGTAATGTACGATTGTCCAACTTGTAAGGTGCCGTTGCACGGACATGAAGAGGTTTGCCCAGCATGTGGCACTAAGCAGTACGTGCGTTCCGGATACAGGCAGGCGAAGTTGCCGCCGCAGCCGGGAGTTAATCCTGTCCCGTTTGTCATTTTTGCAGCGATCATAGCCTTTATCGGGTTGGTGGCATTTCAAGGGAGCTGGATGGGGCAGGTGCTGACACATGGAGCACCGCCGGAGGATCCTCTTTCCAAGATGGCGCCAATTGAGGCGCGCACAAGAATTGAGAACGGTGTAACGGAAGGATTGAAGGCCGCCGGCGCCACCGGTACCTTTAAATACACGGCTAACGGCGAGCCCGCGCTGAAGAACAGCCCCGGTTCAGTTGAATTGAATATCGACACCGCGCTTAAGGATCCGAACCAGCGTCATACTATTTTCGATCCAGTCAAGGATTATTTGGCCCCGGCAAGAATCACCAGTATGACGATCAACAGCAAAGTCGGCAGAGAAACCAGGACTTGGACATACTCGCCAACGTCGCTTCCATCGACCGATACCTCCGGCGGCAGTCTAGATGCCGGCACCGGCGGTGATACTACTCAACCACAGCAGTGATCCTGGGAGCGCCGGCTTCCAGCCGGCATTTACATATAGCCGAATTCCGCAAATGCCGCCAGGATGGCGGCGCTCCCAGGTAACTAGCTGGTTTCTTTTGCGATTTCGGTCATTCCTTCAGGTGGAATTGGCGGTGGCGCGGTCATTGCGAATGAGGAGATCATGTGCCGAACGACGATCGGCTTGTCGCCGATGTGGAACGAGTCGACAAGCTGTTCTGCGGCTCGATCGGCGTTCATCACTCTTTCATGCTGGCGCACATGCTCGCCCCAGGTCTCGATCATGAAGGTCTCTATGTAACGACTTGGCTGCGATAAGTCTGTAAAAATGTGCCATTGATACGCGCCGTCGCGCTTTCGTTGCACTCCCAGTTTCGAAACTGCTTTGGTAAAGTCGGATCCACGTGACGGATCGATTGTATATTCCACTGTAACTAGGACTGGCCCTTGATCCTGCGCGGGCTCGTTGACCACAGATGGATCCTTCCAGTGTCCTGATGGTCTCGTATCGAAATTCTCGGTCACACCCAAGTGATATCGCGCACCGGCAACCTGCCCGATGCCCAGAAGCAACGCCGCGTACAACAGCGGTTGTGACAGGTCTGTGTGGTTGCCGATCTCGCCCCAGATGCTGCTGCCTATCGCCACGCTTCCTTGAAAGACAAGTATATAGATCGCCAGAGCCCGAGCGCGCACCCATGAAGGAACGGATAACTGCGCACCCACGTTCAAACAGGAGTTGACGATTACCCAGGCTACACCGAGTCCGACCATATACAGCACTGCCAGCCAAAAATTGATCGGCCACGCCATCAGCACCATCGATACTATCCATAAGAGAACGCCAGCTCTCGCCGTGGCTTCTAGTGAGATATCGCGCCGTAATCTCGGCATGAGGAACGCACCCATCAATGTTCCGCCACCAAAGGCGCTCAAAAGCAAACCATAGCCCACGGAATCCAAATGCAGCTTTTCGCGTGCGATTAGAGGAAGCAGCGCCCATATGGCGCTCGCGCCTGTGGCCCAGATGCTTGTTTTGACGAAGACAGCACGCAGCCCGACTGAGTGTCGGGCGAATCTCATACCCGCTCTCATCGCTCCCAGCAGAGGCTCTCGCACCGGTCGCGCATTATTTTCCGGCGGTCGCTTCCACCAGTACATCACGCCGAGGACACCAAGAAATGAAACGGCATTGGTGAGAAACACAGCGGCCGATCCCGCTGCCGCCACTACCAGTCCTCCGATGGCGCTGCCTACACCACGGGCGGTGTTGTAGCCGACGCTGCCGAGAGCGATCGCCTGTTCGAGTTGCTCCCTTGGCACCAGCTCCGGTATCAGAGCATTCCACGCCGGCGATGTTACCGCCGCTCCCAATCCAAGCAAGAATGTAAGAGCCAGAAGCGACCAGGGATTGGCCATGCCCGCCAGGGTTATGATTCCCAGGATCAAGGCGGCAATGCCCATCCACCATTGCCCGATGATCAGCAGTTTACGCCGATCGAAGACGTCCGCCAATGTCCCCGCCAGTAGCGCCAGTAAGAAAAACGGGGCGTTGCTCGCAGTCTGGAGCAGTGCCACCATCAGTGGTTCTTTGGTCAAAGAGGTCATCAGCCAGGCCGAACCTACGTCCTGCATAAGGCTGCCGACATTGGAAACGAAGGCAGCGATCCACAGAGCTCTGAAAACCGGCTCCTTCAGTGGTCGCCACATTAACCTTGAACCTGCTTACTACTTGGCGCCAAAAACCTTTTTGAAGAATTTGGCTACCGGATCGTAGAACTCGTCGACCACGCGTTCCTTCAAAGGAATGATTGCATTGTCGGTAATATGAATGTCTTCCGGGCAGACTTCGGTGCAGCATTTAGTGATGTTGCACATACCGATGCCGGCTGCATCTTTCAGCAACCCAGCCCGATTAAGCGTATCGAGCGGATGCATCTCGAGTCCGGCGATGCGCACCATAAATCTTGGTCCGTAAAAAGCATCGGTCCTCTCGTGATCGCGAAGGACGTGGCAAACATCCTGGCAGAGGAAACATTCGATGCATTTGCGAAACTCTTGCACGCGATCGATGTCTTCTTGATAGAAAGTAAAGTCTGCATCAGGCTTTGGCGTGAACGGCGGGATCTTCTTATTGCATTCGTAGTTCCACTTAACGTCCGTCACCAGATCTTTGACCAACGGAAACGTCTTTATCGGTTCCACCAAAATCTCTTCGCCTTCTGCGAATTTATCCATGCGCGACTTGCACATCAGACTCGGCTTGCCGTTGACTTCCGCGCTGCACGAGCCGCATTTCGCTGCTTTGCAGTTCCAGCGAACCGCCAGATCCGGTGCGAAATTTTGCTGTATGTAGTGGATGGCATCAAGAACAACCATGCCGGCTTCAATCGGCACTTTGTAGTTTTGATATTCGCCGCTGCCGGCGACGTTGCCGCGAAATACTTTCAGGGTCGCCTCAGGCATGAGCTGGCTCCTTCTTAACGAATAACTTTTTTAAGTCTTCAGGCATCTCCGGCAACGGAGTTTGTTTTACTTCCATCTCGTCGTCTTTCTTGCTGCAAGAATTATTCACCTTGGCCCATTCGGGATCCAACTTTTCAAAGTCTTCTCTGCTGTGAGCACCGCGGCTTTCCTTGCGGGCAAGGGCGCTGCGTGCGATCGCCTCCGAAGCGATCAACATGTTCTTCAGGTCACGGCACATGTGCCAGCCAGGATTGAATGCGTGCGAGCCTTTGATGCCCACGTTTTTCACGTCCTGCCTTAATTTCGTCAATTTCTCAACGGCGATATTCAGATCCTTTTCATTGCGGTAAATGCCGACATAAGTGCTCATCACATGGTTGAGCTCTTTCCATAGATCGTATGGATTTTTGCCGTCCGGCCTGCTGAACGGTTCTTCCATTTCAGCGCGAGCGTCTGCCACATCCTGGGGGGCAATCTGCGGTTTCGAATCCAATTTCTTGGCATATTCAGCTGCACCGGCTCCGGCTCTGCGGCCAAATACAATCAGATCGGAAAGCGAATTGCCGCCTAAACGGTTGGCACCATGCATGCCACCACTGACTTCGCCTGCCGCGAACAGCCCCGGCACTTTGGTTTCCGCTGTATCTGCATCGCAGCGAACTCCGCCCATGATGTAGTGCATCGTCGGCCCGACTTCCATCGGTCCGGCAGTGATGTCTACATCAGCCAGATCCTTGAATTGGTGATACATGGATGGCAGTTTCTTCTTCACGCGTTCTGAATCTTGATAGCTGATGTCGAGGAACACGCCACCATGCTCAGTGCCGCGCCCTTCCTTGACTTCGTTGTATATTGCGCGAGCAACATTGTCTCGGGTCGACAGCTCCGGCGGTCGCCGTGCCTCAGTTGATTTTCCCTCTACCGCAGCGTCCACCCATTGCTTTGCTTCTTCGTCGCTGGAGGCGTAATCGTTCTTTGTCGCTTCCGGCAGGTATTTGAACATGAAGCGCTCGCCCTTGTTGTTGCGCAAGATGCCGCCTTCACCGCGTACTCCCTCAGTCACCAGAATGCCGCGCACACCGGGCGGCCAGACCATGCCGGTGGGGTGAAACTGGACGAATTCCATATCGATCAAATCGGCGCCGGCATCGTATGCGAGCGCATTGCCGTCGGCTGTGTATTCCCATGAATTGGATGTGACGGTGAACGCCTTGCCCACACCGCCTGTAGCCAGCACAACCGCTTTGGCATTGAACAGCACGTAGCGCCCGTCTTCCCTGAAATAGCCAAATGCACCGGCGATTTTGTCGCCGTCTTTGAGCAAGCGGGTGATACAGCATTCCATGTAAATGCTGATGCCCTGGTGCACGCCGTAGTCCTGTAACGTGCGGATCATTTCCAAGCCGGTGCGATCGCCGACGTGGCAGAGCCTTTTATAAGTATGTCCGCCGAATGCTCTTTGCAGAATCTTTCCGTCTCTGGTGCGGTCGAACACAGCGCCCCAGCGTTCCAACTCGCGCACGCGGTCCGGTGCTTCCTGGGCGTGCAACTGAGCGAATCGCCAGTTGTTCAGCATCTTGCCGCCGTTCATCGTGTCTTTGAAATGGATTTCCCATCCGTCTTTCGGATCGACATTGGCGAGAGCTGCTGCCACTCCGCCTTCTGCCATCACGGTATGGGCTTTGCCGAGCAGCGATTTACAGACTAAGCCGACGGATGCACCGGCCGCCGATGCCTCGATCGCCGCGCGTAAACCGGCGCCGCCAGCGCCTATAACCAGTACATCGTGTTCATGTTTATCGTAATCAGCCATTTAGAAGAACCTTATGTTTGGAATTGCGCCGCTTGCCACTTCTCTAATGATGAAATCGGTAAAGCCAACACTGAACAGGCTGAACCAGGCCCAGGCCATATGGTGCTCGTTCAGTTTAGAAACAAATTTCCACGCTTTGTACTGCGTCTTCGGTGCACCACCGACGCACGAGAAGCAATCGAGCTTGCCGCCGACCAGATGCCTCCAGGCGTGGCAACCAAAGGTGTATCCGCTGAGCAAAACGACGTTCAAAAGCATGATCGCGTTGACGAGGTTGAAACCCATGAATTGCCAATTAGGCAGCAACGCGTCGAGGGCGTCGTACCAGAGCACTGCCAGAACCAGCACCGCAAGATAGAAAAAATATCGGTGTGCGTTTTGTAAAATGAATGGAAACGAGGTTTCACCACAATAACTCTTGCCGCCAAAGTGTCCAACCGAGCAGGCGGGCGGATCCAGGAAATAGGCTCGGTAATAGGCTTTGCGGTAGTAATAGCAGGTAGCGCGGAATCCAGCCGGCATCCACAAAATAAGCGCGGCTGGTGAAATCCAATTAGGCAGATAAGCTCTGAAGTTAGGTGAATAGAACGGCGACAGAATATGCAGTGCAGGTATTTCGTAAAACTGCACGTCGAACAATGCACGCCAGGTTGCGTAGACGATGAAAATTGTGAATCCAGTTGCCACCAGAGTTGGTTCGAGCCACCACAAGTCTTTTCTGTGTGTTAGCTCACCACTGTGCTGGTGTTTCGATTCAATGTTTGCAGATGTCATGCCGGACGATCCTTACTTTGCAGAACGAACTCACAATTCTCGTGTCGTCCCTACAGAAGCCGGACCAGAACTCAGCGAACGGCTGCCACAGCAAATGGCATAGCAATGGAAAGGGACACCACGACTGAGCACCATGCATTATATCAATTACAAACCGCGTTCCATGAGCGTTTTAATACTGTTTGCAACGCACCTCAACATGAAAGATCTGCCGATGCAGTCGTTGCCTAAACATTGGTCACTCTAATGTGTGGAATTTCATCAGATCTAAGCAATATTGGCTCGGCAAAAATAGCAAGTCAAGTGCCGGAACAGCTGGCAACCCCCGTCCGTCTTCAGCTGAGGAAGCATTCGTGAAGTGGCACTCCATCGGATATACAAGCGAAATTCAATGAAGCGCTTGTCATCCAGCTAAAAGAAAAAGGCACGCAGTCGAGGAATAAGTCAGACGCGCTACATGCGCATCCACGAATCACCCCATTTGGAACGTCGCGTGTTACGCCAAATGCAAACTCAAGGAGTCGTACGATGAAACGCAATAACGTCCACAGTCTCAGCAATAACAAGGTTAAGACCACCACCGCACACATGGTCACCCAGCGCCTTGATGAATCTCTGCCGTTGCAGACGGAAGAATGGCAAAAGGTCGAGCAAATGCTGATGCGCCTTTCGGAATTCGCACCGTCGCAGATGGTGACAGAACTGGTAGATTCCCTGGCCGTGTGGGCTGACGACCAGGCGCGCCGCGGATATATGCTGGGTCAAGAAGATCTCATGCACGAAATCAAGCATCGCACCGTGGCCTAGATCGCCGCAACGCGCGCTGTGTTAGCGGTCCTACATTTAAATACCGGTTGGTAGACAAGAGATTTTAATTCCCTGTTCTTCACCCGGTTTACTGAGATCTCCTGTAGACTGTTGCCTTGAGCAAGTTACGAAGAAGTGCGGCTCCGGTGGTGTGCCAGTTATCGCGACAATTTCTGGCGGTTTCCCTTTTGCTGATGTGCGTGGCGGGCGCAGGCATGAGCGTAGATCGCGCCTATGCAGCGGGCAACCCGACCAGTTTGCAGCAGCAGCTTAATGTTCCGGTTCAGCCGGTGGCGCCTACCGCTATCCAACCGGGTACTTTACAGCCTCCTGCCGGTTCCGTCATTGTTCCTGGCAGCCTGCATCAGCTGCCGGGCGCGACCGTACCCAGCGTAGTTCCGGGTTCTTCGGTGATGCCTGGCAGCTCCAGTTCCGGGTCCGTGGCGCCGAACATCGGGACAAGCGGCTCCACGCCGGCGCCCGGTCCGGCACTACCAGATTTGCGCCCGACGATTTCAACCACCCAGCCGCCAGCCAGCGGACCGACCAGCCTGAGCGGCACTATATCGGTTCAGCAGGCGCTGGACCAAACATTAATCTACGGACCGCGTGCCGCCTCCGCCAGGTCGCTTGTTGGCATCAGCAAGGCTGCAATCACACAGGCTAAGGTTTATCCCAACCCGGCGCTGGAATTCGATAATGGCTATGCGGAATTCAGCTACCGCTTCGGTATCGCCGTGCCGGTAGAGCCCCCGTGGAAAATGATTCTGCGCATCGCCGCCGCCAAAGCGCTGGTGGGCACAGCGACCATCCAGATGGAACAATCGCTATGGTTGCTGCGAGCAGATATCCGTCGTGCATACACCGAACTGGTGGTGGCGCAGGAATCGCTGAAGATGATGCGGGATATGGCAGAGTTGACAAAACGCCTCGCCGACGTGGCCAACAAAAGATTTCAAAGCGGCGACGTGGCTAAACTGGACGTGTATAAAGCCCAACTGGCGGGTGCGCAGGCGGAGGTGGACGCCAGTCAGGCTGAGCGCCGAGTCATCCAGGCGCGCGAGCAATTAAACATAATCATGGGACGCAACGAAGAGACAGAAATCGTGGTGCCCAGTCTTTCCTCGTTCCAACTTCGGGCCGAGCACAACGTGGGATTGTTGCCTGATCTGGATCAGCCATTGCCGCCTGAATCTCAATTCATTCAGTCCGCGCTGCGCGATCGGCTGGAAATCAAACTGGTCAAACAAGAGATTTTTGCTACGCAAGCAAATAAGCGGTTGACCAAGGGCAACATCATGCCTACCGGACAAATCGCTTTCGGCTACGACCGCCAGGTCAACTTTCCCCCAGAAGCCAACCTCAATCGGATGTATCTAATGGGCTCGTTCCCCGTACCTCTAACCGATCGCCAGCAAGGCGAATTGGCGCGCCTTAAAGCGACAATGCACAGCTTCAATTTGGAGTTGGTATCGCAGGAGAACATCGTGCGTGGTCAGGTCGCGCTGGCCTATCGAAAGGTGTTGAACGCCCGTGAGAACATACGCCGGTACCAGGACAGCGTTCTGGACCAATCGAAGAAGGTAGCGGAATTGGGGCGTGAGAGCTATAAACTGGGGCAGACAGACATCACATCCGCTCTTACTGCGCAGCAGGCAAACATTCAAGTGCGCAATTTATACCTGACCGAAGTGCTGAATTACGAACTGGCCTTCACCGACCTGGAACAAGCTGTTGGACACATTTTGCAGTAGGGCTCGTCGAGATGAAACAATACATGCAAATTCGAGCCGCAATCCAATATGATCTCAGTGTGAAGACTCAATCAATATCGATCGCCATTTTTGCGGGGCTCTGCTTGAACTCTTGCAAAAGCGTGCCGGCGCAGACGCAAGCCGAGGCGAGCAATTCACAACCGGCGCTGCAGTTGCCGATTACCAGTGTCACTATTCGCACGCTCTACGATCAATTGGCGCTTCCTGGAATTGTGTTTGCCCTGCCCGATCATTCGGTCAAGGTCAGTCCGGGGGTGGCAGGCAAGCTGCTTGATGTGAGAGTCTCACCGGGTCAGCCGGTGCAAAAAGGGCAAGTGATCGCCATTCTCGACGCGCGCCAACTGACCGATCAAGCCAGTCAGGCGCACGCCAAAGTTTTGGTGGCTAAAGCAGGAGTTGAGCAAGCGAAGACAAATCTGGTCCTAGCTCAAAACACAGGAGAGCGAACTGCACGTTTGGTGCAGCAAGAAATCGGCGCAGAAAAGGATCTGGTCGCTGCAAAAAGTCAGATTGAAACGGCCAGAGCGCAACTCCTGGCAGCACAGGCGCAAGTTTCAGATGCGTTTGCAGCGGAACGCGCGGCTCAGGCGCAATTGTCTTACACGACGCTGAAAAGCCCAATCAGCGGATTGATAGCGCAACGCTTTCTCAACATCAGCGACACTGCCGATACGGCCACGCCGGTCGTGCAAATCGTCGATCTCTCGCAAGTGGTTGTCGAGGCATCGTTACCTACCAGCCAGCCAGCGACGATCAAGCACGGCGATACCGCGGCAATCACGGCGATGTCCATGCCCGGCCACCGCATCACAGGGACGGTGCAAAGTATCAATCCGGTCACCGATAACCAGGGCACCACAGTCGGTGTCAGGATATTGTGCAGCAACCCGCAATATTTATTGAAAGAGGGGATGCCGGTGACTGTGACAATATTGACAGGTATCCATCCATCTGCGCTGACTGTGCCGCTCACCGCTCTAGTTTCCGATCCGACTGTTCCTGACAAGAAAATGGTCTACGTATATAAGGATCGAAAGGTTTCGCGTGTCGCGGTTACTACCGGCATTCAGAAAGATGGGCGGGTCGAGATCAAGAGTGGTCTGTCTGCCGGCGAACAAATAGTCGCATCCGGAGGATACGGCATACCGGACGGAACCGAGGTGGAGGCTCAGGGTGCACCGTTACGCGCAAATACTAAAGTCTCAAGCAAGGGCGATTGAGCTTTTCTTCGTTCTGGTCGCGCTTGCTGGCATACTTGCTTTCAAGTTTTTGCCCAGCGACGTGTACCCGGAGCTGTCATTCCCGCGCATCGCTGTAATCGCCGATGCCGGCGACATGTCGCCGGAGCGCGTTGTCGTCGCGATCACCCGCCCGTTGGAAACTGCTGTGGGACAGGTTTACAACGTGCGCTGGATTCGCTCGAAAACGATTCGCGGCGCTGCCGAAGTCAATGTTGACTTTCAGGAAGGAAGCGACATGCAGTACGCCTTGCAGCAGCTGCAGGCGAAGATTGCCGAAATGCGCGGCTCGCTGCCGCCCAACACTAATTTGACGATCGAGCGTGTGACGCCGGCGATCTTTCCGGTGATCACGTACAACATCTCCTCGAACACGCTGACTCAGTCCGATCTATATTATTACGCCAATTATGTGATCAAGCCTGCGATTACGCGGGTTGCCGGTGTGGCACGCGTGATCACGCAAGGCGGCGACATTCAACAAGTCTCGGTGCAGATCGATCCTGCGAAAATGAGCGCGCTAAAAGTAAGTCTCAATCAGATTTCCGATGCGCTGGCAAAGAGCAACCAGGTGCAAGTGCTCGGCAAAATCAACAGCAATTATCAGCTCAATTTGATTGTCGGCAGTGAGGACCTGACAAACATCGACCAGTTGAACAACGTCGTCATTGCCCAGACGACGCGCGATACCACAACAACGCCTGTGCCTGTGGGGGAGCCTGGTTCGAACACGGCGGAAATAGGAACAACACCGATTGGTGCTCCGATTTTTCTTCGCGACGTCGGCACAGTGTCGTGGGGGTTTGCCGACCGAACCCAGATTATCTCGGTCAACGGCCGGCCGGGTATCGCCATGAACATCTTCCGGCAGCCCAGCAGCAACGTCGTTGCAGTGTCGACAGGGGTAAGCGAAGCGTACGCTCGTCTGCGCAAAACTTTGCCAGCGGGCATCACCATATCTAGTGGCTACGACGAATCGCATCTCGTCCAAGACGCAATCACTAATGTGCGCGACGCCATTCTCACCGGGGTCTTTCTCATCTTTGTCGTTCTCTTCGCTTTTTTGCGCAACTGGCGCAGCACCTTGATAGCGGCATTCACGATTCCGATATCTGCTCTGGCTGCATTCGGAATATTGAAACTGGCGGGACAAAGTCTCAATTTGATGTCGTTGGGTGGAATGGCGGTGGCGATCGGGCTGGTGATCGACGATGCGGTCGTAGTGATCGAGAACATAGACCACCAGATGCGCAAAGGTTTAGATTCGTTCGCCGCAGTCTCTGAGGCTTTACAGGAGCTGGTTACGCCGGTGGTGTCATCGACGGTGACTACTGTAGTGGTGTTTGTTCCACTAGGGTTGCTCTCCGGGGTGGCTGGACAATTCTTCGCCAGTTTCACCATTACCCTGACTGCCGCTGTGATCTTCTCTTTGATTTTGTCTTTGACCTTGACTCCGACCTTGGCATCGCGCTGGCTGAAAGCCAAAGCGGGTCAAGCACCGGAAGCCTCTCAGCCGCGCACCGGGATTTATGCCAAAATCTTGCGCCTGGCGTTTGCTCAGCCGCTGTTGGCTGGCGTCGTCGCTCTGGCGCTGCTGGGTGGCGGCGTTTTCCTGGGTACGCATTTGGGCTCGGATTTCCTGCCTGCCGTCGATGAGGGTAGCTTCATGCTTGATTATCTCGCGCCGCCTGGCAGCTCGCTTGCAGAAACGGATTCCATCGCCAGGGTGCTCGAGCAAGGTCTGGCTAAGACACCAGAAGTGGTGGCATGGACCAGAAGAACGGGTGCTGAGAGCGGGCTCTTCGCTACCGAGACCAATAAAGGCGACATTCAAGTCGTGCTCAAACCTTCGAACCAGAGGAAACGCACGATCTGGCAGATCATGGACGAGCAGCGAGGCAGAGCGCAGAAGCTGCTGCCGAATGCTGACATTGATTTTCACCAGATTTTGCAGGACGAACTCAATGATCTCTCCGGTGTCGAGAGCCCGGTGACAATTAAGATATTCGGGCAGGACTTGCCGATCCTGCGCCAGATTGGTCAGACGATCAACGATGCAATTGAAAAGACTGCCGGTCTCGTCGATTTGATCGTGACCGGCCAGGCCGGTGCGCCGCAGACTGAAATCAAAGTCGATCCTTCCGAGGCTGGCCGGATCGGGCTCTCACCTCAAGATGTGATGACGCAGGTGCAAGACGCACTGCTCGGCGGCATCGCCACGCAAATTCGAGAGAATGACAGGCTGGTCGATGTACGTGTTCGCTTGAATGATGCCATCAGATCCGATCCGGCCAACTTGGCCAAAGTACCGATCCTCGGTAACACCGGAAAAACCTTGCCCTTAAGCGCTCTGGCCAAGATTACAGTCGGTCCCGGCGAGGGTGGTATCACAAGAGAGAATCAGCAGCGATATATTGCAGTTGATGGCGGCGTCGAAGGGCGCGACCTTGGTTCAGTCGTCCAAGACCTGCAGAAGAAACTCGCTAAGATCAGCCCACTACCAGGATATACCTTCGAGTTGGGTGGAACTTATGAAAGCGAACAGAAAGCGTTCTCGCAACTGCTGTTGATTATGGCACTGGGAATAGTGCTGGTTTATTTTGTGCTGGTCGTACAGTTCCGCTCGTGGTTGCAACCGCTGACAATCTTCACGGCCATTCCGCTGTCACTCTTCGGTGTGGTATTCGCTCTTTGGATCACCAATTCGTCGCTCAACGTTTCTTCCTTCATGGGTGTGATCTTGCTTGTTGGACTGGTGGTGAAGAATGGCATCATTCTCATTGATTTTGCCAACCACTTGATCGCGCGTGGCGTCGGCATCGATGAAGCATTGATCGAAGCAGGCAGCGTCAGGTTGCGGCCAATTGTGATGACTACCTTGTGTACGATTCTGGGACTGCTCCCGCTTGCCCTCGGATTCGGAGCCGGCTCCGAACTGCAGAAGCCGCTAGCCATCGCAGTTATCGGCGGACTGTCGCTGTCGACAATCTTTACTTTGATTTTCATGCCGGTCGTTTTTCGCGTTCTGGCAAAAACCGGGACAAAGCCGGTGGCAACGCAACCTCTCGACGAGCCAGTAGCTGTTGAATGAACCGGTGCGCTCTCAAAGGCCTGAAACGGACGAACCGGCTAGTCAACCGGTCATCAAAGCAGAGCGTTTGTGCCCGCTTATGCAATACTGGAGCAGGTCCATGGTCTAGCAGGTTGATCCATTGAGAATTTGGCAAAAAATTCTGCTCATCCTGGCTGTGCCGATCCTGTTTCAAATAGTTTTTGTCGCCATTCTGGCAGTGATGCTGTTTCACACCGAGCATGTATCCGATCAGTTCGCGCGCTCGAAGCGAGTGATGCTCAGTTTTGACGCGGCATAGAATGCAGTTTTTCAAAGTGTATACGCCCTCAATCACTGCAAACAATTGAATTCGCAGCAGATGGCAGTTGCCTTTGATTCAATGACTAAGGCTATCGCCATGTGCCAGGAAACTATTAAAACTTCTTCCGATGTGCGATCTGAAATCCGCGTTGCCATGAGTGAAACGCCGGAGGTATTCGACCACGCCCGAGCACTGGCAGACAAGGCACGAATAGTTTACAACGACCCGTTAATCGACCCGACTGACAAGCCTGCGCACATTCGCACTGACTTTTTTGCGTTGGCGATGGAGCTTCGACCACTGATCGGTGAAATGCATACAGCTGATAACAACATGAGAGCGATGGCTCCGCGAGAACTGAACGATTTGCGCTGGGCGATTTGCGTAGTAACGCTATGCGGACTGGGTGCCAGCGCAGGCGTATCGATGTGGGCCGCGCGTATTCTGTTTCGCAATTTCGTGCTCCGGCTGGACACGATCCAGCACAATGCACAACGTGTGGCCATGGGTAAGGAACTTTTGCCGACGCCGCCGGGTGTAGATGAAATCGCCGATCTCGACGTCGCGTTTCGCAATGCCGCTGAAATCATCGCCGACGCACGCAAAAGAGAGTTCGCCATATTGGAACAGTCGTTTGATGTGTTATTTTCCCTTGACAAAAGCTATCGCGTCATTGCCGTCGGCGATTCGGCAGTCAAGTCCTGGTTTTACAAGCCCGACGAGATTATCGGACGATCTCTCATCACTCTCATGCATGACGATGATGCACCATTTGCGGTGCAAACTCTGGAGTTGGCGGCGCGTTCTGAAAAGGAGCAGCAGTTCGAAGGAAAAATCAAATGCGGCGACGGCAGTACAAAGGACACACGTTTGTCCGTCGCCTGGCAGAACTCCGCCAAGTCATTCTATTGCGTGGCGCACGATGTTTCAGAGCGCCGAGAGGTCGAGCGTAGGAAACAGCAGCTCATTGCCACCGCCAGTGGTGAGCTGGCCAGCCCCCTGGACGCGGTATCGCAGACTATCGCCGAACTCTCCAGCGAGCACGCAGCAGAGCTTTCTGAGAAGCTTTCGAAAATGATGCGAAGAGCCGAGAGCAATCTGGATCGCTTAACGCGGTTGATCGGGGATTTGTTGGACATGGAGCGGATGCAGTCCGATAAAATTGAACTGAATCTTTCTCGTGTCAGCGCTCGCCGCGTTTGTGAAACTGCCAGCGAGGCAGTAAACGCGCTGGCGCAACGGATGGGTGTGCCGATCGAGATGGCTGACGGCGTTGACATCGACATGCTCGCCGACAAGCCGCGGCTCGAGCAGATTATGGTCAACTTGATCAGCAACGCCATCAAATTTTCGCCCAAGGGGAAGGCCGTAAATCTGTCCGTCCAGTCGTTGGACGAATTTGTCGAAGTGTCGGTGGCCGACTCGGGACCGGGCATTGAGGCGGCGGAGTGCGATCTTATTTTCGAGAAGTTTTATCAAGCTAAAGCTGAAGCTGCCTCAAACGAAGTGAAAAGCACCGGGCTGGGTTTGACTATTTGCAAGGTGCTGGTGGAAGCGCATGGCGGCGCCATCGGCGTGGAGAGTGAAGTCGGTAGGGGCAGTCGTTTCTGGATTCGAATTCCGCGGTTCGATGCACGCCAGGAGGAATCGAAATGAATTTGGCTACCCGCGGGCGTATAGTCATTTTTGTGCCCATGATGTTCCAGCTGCTTTTGTCCATAAGCCTTTTGTTGCTGGTTTATCAAGCACAGGAAGAGGTCTCTCGCGGCGCGCATTCGCAGGATATCGTCAACCGATGCAACGAGCTGCTTCGTGTCTGGGAAAGTTCAATGATCACAGTGGGGCTGCCGGGAAAAGCAGACACTGCCTTAGACAGCACCCTGCTTCATCAGCAAATGAGTCTGGTGGCTGAGAAAGGTCAAGAAATTCGGCGGATCCTCGCGGCTCGCGGTGGTGAGGACGATCTCTGTCTCAGATTGGCGAACTCTTCGGCAGCGCTAGAACGATTGGTGAACGCGAAGACTGTTGCACTGATGACGGGAGGTTGGGCTACTCATCGAGCGGAAGGCCAGTTGGAGGTCCAAGGATTGCCATTAGCACGAGCAGTGTTTGCGGATCTCGGCGCCATCTTGCACCGCGAATCGACCAATGAGCAAACGACTGAGGATATGAAACAGCGGGAACGTGATCGCATCAAACTGTTTCTTTTGATCTTTGCTTTGGCAGGCATCGCGATCAGTATCATCGTTTCAGCCGTGTGCATAATTTATATTCGCGCCCGCTTAAAGTTGATGACTGAAAATACCCGGCGCTTTGCGGCAAGGCAAACACTAATGCCGTCTGTCTCCGGCAGCGACGAGCTGGCCATGCTCGATCATGTCTTTCACGCAGTAGACAGAGCGATCGGCGAAGCGACGGAGCGTGAGCGCGCCCTGATTGAAAACGCCGCCGAATTGATCTGTTCGGTCGATCGCAATGCTGTGTTCCAGCGCGTCAGCTCTTATTCAAAACGGCTGCTGGGACGCCAACCGATGGAATTGATCGGCAAATCCGTTCTCGATGTGGTGGCAAAGACTGATGCTCTGGCGGCGCACACCGAACTCGATGCCGCCACGCATAAGGAAGGGGCTCGCTCGTTCGAATTGGCCTTGAACAGCTGGGGCAAAGGCACTGTCGACACGCTCTGGTCGACGTTCTGGTCGGACAGAGAGGAAAGTCTATTTTGCGTCGTCAGCGACATCACCGAGCGCAAAAATATCGCGCGATTGAAGGAAGATTTTGTGGCCATGATCAGCCACGACTTGCGCACTCCATTAATGTCATTGTCTCTGGACATTTCTTTGCTGATTCGGGCAGGCGAAGGCTTGTTGTCTGAGCGCGCTGAAGCATCTTTGCATGTGGCGGAAGAACGGGTGCAATTGCTGATCGCCTTCGTTAACGACCTTCTTGATTATGTTAAATGGGATGCTGGCAAAATGCAGCTTGTGACTGCACCGCTGCCGCTCGAATCGTTGATCTCCGAGATCCGCTCTGCGATCTTGTCGCCGGCAGAGCCGTTCGGTGTCGAAGTGACATTCGATACAGACTGTCATGAAGTGGTGGAGGGTGACAAAGAAAGGTTAACCCAGTTGCTCAACAACTTACTGTCTAATGCGGTGAGACGTTCGAAGCCGGGAGACGAGCTTCTGTTTTCTGCCAGAGAAACCGCTGAGTTTGTCGACATTTCCGTCGCCGATACGGGGACGGCGGTAGCAGCCGATGATCAGAGTATATTTCTGCCTTTTGGCGGGCGGGAAACTTTTGGGCATGAGGGAAAGTTGCGCGGTACCGGGCTGGAATTGGCGATCTGCAAATCAATTGTCGAAGAACACCATGGTCGCATCGGCGTGCGCAGGGACAGCCAAAGCCGTACCGTTTTCTGGTTTACCCTGCCGAAAACGCCAACAGCTGCTGCAACGGTCGATTAACGATCGGCCACCGTCCGGGCGGCTTAGCCTTAGCAGTCGGTGTTTTGATCTGGGGGCGCGGGCGTCCCGCCCGCTTTAGATGCGGGCAAGATGCCCGCGCCCCCAGGAAAGAGGCCGGATTGTAGGCGGCGAATAGAGCCTGCCCTGAGCGGAGCGAAGCGGAGTCGAATGGGTCACAGCCGAAGCGCACTTTCGAGCGGGGAGTCTAGGGACGACGGACCGGTTGAAAATTATGCAATACTGCCAATGAGAGGCATCGCCGGTTTCTAAGGTTCGACGGTTATTTTAGGGTTTTACCAGTGCGCATCTGGCAGAAAATTCTACTGATTCTCTCCTTCCCAATTCTGTTCGAAATAGTTTTCGTGGTTACCCTTGCAGCTCTGGTCATTCGAGCGGATCAAGTATCGGATCAGTACGAGCGCACAAAGGACGTCTTGCTGCGCTTCAGTCGCGCCGAGATGGCTCTCTTTCGAGCGATCATCCATTTGGAAAAAACCACCTCCGAAAAGGAAGATTTCGAAGATTTCGATACGATGCTGCGCGCGATCGACGATTGGGAGGTGACGGCGAAAAACGAGGCTGATGTGCGTCCGGAGCTTCGTGAGGCGATGGCGGAAGCGCCGGACATCTTCGAGCATCTCAGGCAAGTGATTCTGAAAGCGAAAAAGGTCTACACAGATCCGGCCATTCAGCGTCAATCGAAGGCCGACTACATCAGAAGAGATTTTTTCGCGCTGATGCTCGAAATCAAACCACTCTTGACGGAGATGCACAGGGCCGATGCGGAAGTTCACAACCTGGCTCCGAAGGAGCTCGATTTGCTGCGGGTGGAAATCGCGTTATTTACGGTGTTTGGACTCGGTATCAGCGCTGCGGTGTCGATTTTCGGCGCCCGCATATTGTTTAAAGATATCGTCGGCAGGCTCGACGCAATCCAACAGAATGCGCACCGTGTTGCTATGGGTGCAGAACTCTTACCGGTAGCGAAAACCCGCGATGAAATAGGCGATCTCGACATGGCTTTTCGCGATGCCGCAGCGATTATCGCCGACGCACGCAGAAAGGAATTTGCCATTCTGGAGAAGTCTGTCGATGTCTTGTTTTCACTCGATAAAGGAATGCGTTTCACGGCGGTTGGTGAGTCCGTAGCCAAGGCTTGGTTGTATGAACCTGGTGAACTGCGAGCGCGGGCATTTTCCGGCATCCTCTCGGAAGGATTGGCTGCGCGAGCGAAAAGCGCATTCGAACTGGCTGTCAACGCCGACAAAGAGCAACAGTTTGATGGTCGGATCAAATGCGGCGATCATACCTTTAGAGATGTCCACTTCACCGTTGCCTGGCAGTTAACGAACAAGTCATTCCATTGCGTTGCGCATGACATAACGGAACGCCGCAAATTGGAACGCAACAAGCAAGAACTGCTTGCTATCGCCGGCACAGCCCTTGACGCTCCTCTGACAGCCGTGGCCCAAACCTTGGCCGGACTGGCTTCTCGGTACAGCGGGTCGATCAGCGACACATTGGACAGCATGATGCAACGGGCGATCGGCAACCTGCAAAGGTTGACCAGATTGATCGGAGATTTGCTTGACATTGAACAAATGGAGTCGGGAAAAATTGTTCTCAATTGCAATCGCCAGGAAGCCAGCAGCATCTGTACCACTGCCATTGATGCGGTGAGCCCTTTGGCCAATCGCATGGGCGTCAGACTGGTGCAAGGTGCGGGCACAGCCGAGCTGCTTGCCGATCGTCGGCGGATTGAACAAATCCTGGTCAATTTGCTTAGCAATGCAATTAAGTTTTCGCCTAAAGGAGAAGAGGTTTCGGTTTCGATCACGCAACTGCCTGATGCGGTTGAGCTGTCGGTTGCAGATCATGGCCCGGGAATCGACGAATCTGAACGGGATCTGATCTTCGAGCGTTTTTACCAGACGAAGACAAAATCGGACGCGCCCATTAAAAGCACCGGGCTGGGTTTGACGATATGCAAGGTGCTGGTTGAAGCCCATCACGGTCAGATTGGAGTGGACAGCGCAGTCGGTCAGGGCAGCCGATTTTGGATCAGATTGCCGGCATTCGATCCCAATTCCAGCGAGGACTCAAATTGAAACTCGCAAATAAAGGATTGCTTGTTATCTTTGTGCCTCTTTTCTTTCAGATATCCTTGGCGGTCATTCTCGTCTTCCTGCTCTTTCAAGCGCAGGAAGAAGTGGCTCAGCATGCGCATGCCGATCTGATCTACGAGGGCTGCAATAATGTCGTCAAATCGCTTGCCGCCGCACCGACGATCGAATCCCTCTTTTCTGGCGGCCAACTCGAAGCTCTGGACATCGGCACCATCAGGGCGCAAATTCAGCAATTCAATGACAGAGTGGACGTCGTCGCTCATGCAGTTGCCGAAGAACAACAGACCGACAATTCTGAGCTGGTTCGCCCTTTGATGGTTTCGGCTAGGTCTTGCTCGGAATTGATGGCTAACACTTATGGAGCCCTCAAGCAAGGCGGCACCACTAGATTGGGCGCTTATAACGGCATGGAGCACGAGGGCTTCAGTCGAGGTACTGGATTATTTCTCGCTCTCGACGCAATTTGCAAGCACGAGCTTGCCGTGGAAGAGAACGCCAGGATTATGCACCGCGGCCGCAGCATGGCACTGCGGCAATGGCTCCTGGCTTGGGCTTTGATCGGTGTTGGTATCAGCATATCGGCCGCCATTGCCTGCATTATCCATATTCGCAGCCGCATTAAAACATTGACCGAGAACACCAGGCGTTTCGCTTTGCGAGAACCCCTGCTGCCGAGCACTCCAGGCAGCGATGAGCTGGAGACGCTTGATCATATTTTTCACGCGCTTGATGCAAGTATTGAGGAAGTGGCGCAACGCGAACGCGCGCTGATCGACAATGCTGCGGAGCTGGTTTGTTCGGTCGATCGAAATGCCAATTTCGAGCGCGTCAATTCATTTTCTCTGCGCTTGTTAAATCGCAGCGCCGAATCGCTGATCAGCACTCCGGTCCTGGAGGTGGTCACGAAAGATGATTACTTGAAGGCGCACGATCAATTTGATCTGGCATCCGGTCACGAAGGCGATCATTCTTTCGAGCTTCGTTTGCAACCGCTGGGCAAACAGCCGGTAGACACATCATGGACGACCTTCTGGTCCGAACGCGACGGCAGCTTGTTCTGTGTCGTCAGCGATGTGACTGAGAGAAACAGCATTGAGCGCCTGAAAGAGGATTTCGTGGCGATGATCAGTCACGACTTGCGCACGCCGTTGATGTCTTTGTCGATTGATATTTCGCTGCTGATGCGCGCCGGCCAAACGCTGCCGACAGAGGCTCTCGACGGGTTGCAGGAGGCGGAGATCACTGTCCAGCGATTAATTCGTTTCGTCAATGATTTGCTTGATTTTGAAAAGTTGCAGGCAGGAAAAATGCAATTTGTCAAAGAACCGATCAATGTCGATTCTCTGATAGTCAACGCTGCCGCCGATCTGTTTGATCTGGCGAAGCCTCTGAACATCGAGGTTTCAGTTGTCTCGAATTGTTTGCGAACCGTGCATGGTGACCGAGAGAAACTAGGACAGTTGGTGACCAACATATTGACAAATGCGCTCCAACGCTCACCAGCCGGCAGCAGCATTTCTATCGGCGCGCTTGTCGAAGGGGAGAACATTGAAGTTGAGATCGTCGATCAAGGAGAAGGCCTGTCGACAGAAGCGGCCTCTAATATTTTTGCGCCGTTCTCACAAACATTATCTGGATCTGAGCGTGAGACCGGGCTGGAATTGGCCATATGTAAACTGATCGTCGAGGCTCATGACGGGCAAATCGGTGTCAAACCGGCTGCTGATCAGCAAACCGCCTTCTGGTTTTCCATTCCCAATCCCCCGATTGCAGACGACGCATGACCCGAAAGCGGTCAATCGAGCCACGATTGTGGTAATATCGGGTCCATTGTCATGGGCGTCTCGGGTGAACTATGTCGCAAAAACAAGCTTCGGTTCGGTCCGTCAACGTGCGCTTGGCAAAGCGGTCCGATGTTTTGACGATACATAACATTTACAATCAGTACGTGGCGGAGTCGACAGCGACATTCGCCATGGTGGCTGAGACTCTGGCAGATCGCCAGGGTTGGTACGAGGCTCATAGACGAAAGAATCTCGCTGTACTCGTGGCCGAACTCGATGGTCAGACGATCGGATGGGCTAGCGTTTCAAACTACAATTCGCGATGTGCTTACAGCCAATCAGCTGAGGTTTCTGTCTATCTCGCTCCTGGTCACCTTGGTAAGGGATATGGCGGTCAGCTTTTGGATGCAGTGGTGCAACAAGCTGAAGAGCACGGTTTTCACTGCCTGGTTGCGCAAGTCTGTACCGAAAATCTCGCCAGTATCGCATTGTTCAAATCACGCGGATTCACAGAAGCCGGCATACTGAAAGAGATTGGAAGGAAATTCGACCGATGGCTAGACGTGCAACTCTTGCAGAAACTGACAGCGCCCCTAAATCCATAAAGATGCTACACGCTTTTATCGTTATATCCTTAATTGCGGTAGCGGCACTGTATGTGGTGCTATGCCCGCGGTTTAATTATGCTTTGTATCGACCGCTTCTGTTTCACCCAGTCTCCTTACTCGGCAGCGACATCAACGAGGTACCGGATGTGGCGGGCGTGACGGGGGAGAGCGTCACGTTCAAAAACCCGGTGGGAAATTCACTCTACGGATGGTTTTATCAGAAATCAGGAGCCAGATATACAGTGCTGCTCAGCCACGGCAATGGCGGTAACGTCACCTACAGGCAAGATACGGCCGCTGTGCTGCTTGATTCAGGTGCCTCGGTGCTGATCTACGATTATCGCGGCTATGGGAACAGCGAAGGACTTCCTACAGTCGATGGCATTTGCGATGACGCTGTCAGTGCCTACGATTATTTGGCGAACGTTCGCGGCGTTACATCTGATCGCATGGTTCTTTACGGCGAGTCGCTGGGTTGTGCCGTAACCACTAACCTCTCCACGCGCAGAAAATGCGCGGGGATTATCTTGCAGTCCGGTTTCGCCTCTCTCACTCAGATTGCTGCGGAAATGTTTCCCGTTTTGGCAATCTATCCCGGCAGGCTGCTTGCCGATCCACCCCTCAATAATCTAAGCATCGTCAAGGAACAACACCCGCCACTGCTGATAGTGCACGGACACCAGGACGAAGTAGTGCCTTTTTCGCACGCCGTCGCAGTGTTTCAGGCTGCCTCAGAGCCTAAACAAATGCTCGAGCTGCCCAGTTGTGGTCACAACGATATCAGCGTTTCCGCCATTCCGGAGTTCAGGCGAGCACTGACCGATTTCTTCGGCTCACTTTCGCATGCGACTGCCCACAGTATCGCGCCGTCCGAGCACAATGCCGGTATTCGCCAGGGGTCTTGAACCGCTGGCATCCGGTCCGCGCTTGAAGCGAACTCGACCCTGTGCATCATAGTTTTCGTTTCAGACGCTGTGAACGGCTCTTCTTCGGCTGGGCATGTCCACTAAATGTCATTTTGACCCGGTACCGTAAAGTCAAACCCCACCATACCAGTCAGCGACACCATCGACAAACCTCGGGTGCGAATTAAGACATGATTGATCTCACTTTGACAAACAATAAAAAACTGGTCCTGCAGGTCACTGATCCGTATGACGCAGTGCGACATTTCTGGACTGTTGAGCGTTTCTTCCATATAACAACGGTGGCAGCTACCGTGAACCTGGTGTTGCTGTTCGTCATCCTGTTTGCCTTGACGGTGCCGGAGTTCGCACAACTGTTCACGAGCATTTCAATTCAGTAGCACTTATCTGTACTCGTCTAGACTCCATAATCGGCGCGAATCGTGCCGCACCACGTTGGAAATGGAGATCGAGAAACGATGCACTTCGCGTGCTGGCGGATGGCAAAGCGTGAACAATGCATTCCCGATGACGCTTCTGCCTGCGCTCCCCAGGGCCACTAAATGTCATTTCAGCTGGTGTTACCATAGAGGCATGCAAAGATCAGACCGCATAAGGCATGGCAATCATGGCCTATTATCTATCATTGTATGGGTTTGCACGCTCCCACTGACGGGCTGCGAGGCAATCCTGGAGACCCCTGAGGTTCGCTGCAATCGACTGGCGGAAGCTGCTTGCAAAGCGGAGCAGGGTGATAACTATCCGGAAGCGGAAAAACTTTATGTGCAGGCGGTAAGCGAGGCGCAACGAAGCAGTAATCTTTTGCAGCTGCCTTACAAGCTTGATCAGCTAGCTGCCATCTATATTCATGAGCGAAAGACTGACAAGGCTGCAGCCGCTCTAGGCAGTGCCCTTGATGTTTATCGGGCTACAGTTAAAGGGAAAATACCCTCATACGATACGCTCTTGGTTCGACAACTGTTAGTTAAGGATTGCGACACCCTAGCCAATCTCGAATTCCAACTCGGCAATCTTTCGCGCGCAGATGAGCTATACAAAGAAGCGCTTTCGCAGAATGAGAGTGATCTGGACGATGTGAATGTTAGATCGAAACTGATGCAAGATTACGCGCCGCTCCTGCGAAAACTCGGTCGCGAAAAAGAAGCGAACGATTTCGAAGTGACATTGGCTGCCGACGACCTCAACGGACAGGACTATGACAAACTGGAAAGTGATGTAATCACATATTATCTCCAAAGTGACTATGATCCGTCGAAAGAAGAGTCGATCAATCGCAAAATTGACATTCTTCAGGTGGCTTCAAACCGGTACAAGGGCCGGGTGCCCCGCGCCGAATTTATGCTCGGTTTGCGCGAGCTTGCCAAAAAACAGCCCGCTCAAGCCGAGACGCACTTCCGCCGAGCTACCGAACTCTATCAAAACAAAGTCGATCAAATTAGATCGATCATTAAGATGGACCCTGACTTTCTTCAAACTGTTGCAGAGGCAATAACTATGTTGGCTCACAGTTTAGAGATTCAAGGGAAGGTCAAGGAGGCAGATGCGACCTATCAACGTGCGTGCACCTTCGACGCGAAGACGCCGATCAAGAGCCTGCTCCGCCTGAAAAGGATGTACGAGACAAGAAACAGCGGTGAAATTGACAAGCTTACAGTCCGCATTTTGCGGATGATTGATCAACAACCAAATCTCTCATCTTATAATCCAAACGTTCTGATCGATCTTGCCAAAATCCACCACAATTTAGGACGTCAGAAGGAGGAGCGGACGTTTTTTAGAGAAGCAATCAAAGTCGGCGAAAAGATCAGCGACGAGCAATCGAGCGAGAAAGTATTCTTCTACACCAATTTGGCTGACAGATTGATCGAGTGCGGTCATGATAAGGATGAGGTTATCCCATTCTACGAGCAAGGCACAAAACTGTGCCAGAAGAAGAAGCTCTACAAGCTTGGGGTATGCGGAACTTGCATGCACCATTATGCGGACATATTGCGATCTCTCAAACGGCCAGACGAGGCTGCGAATGTTGACCTTATTGCCAAGCCATTCCCAAACGAATGACCATTTCGGCCCAAGCTCGAAAGGAGCTTGGGCTGGACCAACAAGTCACTGACCCGCATGACGCAGTGCGGCATTTCTGGACTGTTGAGCGTTTCTTCCATATAAAAACGGTGGCAGCGACCGTGAAATTGATGTTGCTGTTCGTGATCCTGATTGCGTTGACTGTGCGGAGTCGAACAACTGTTCATGAGCCTTTCAATTCAACAGCATGTATCTGTACTCGCCGTGTTTCCGGTCGCTAGGATGGCTCCATATCTAGCGAATGCTGCAGGGATATTGAACTTCTCTGGCGACTTTCACGTCGATTTCACCAACAACCGGGCAAAATGCGAAAAATCCCTCCGATTCCATAATGCGTCGGCAGTTTCGTTGATCGCGCAGATTGCGCTTTAGGAGAATTGTATGGTTGATGAAAGACTTGTAGTAACTGGGGTCAAAGCGCTTGAAACAATGATGCCTGGCGCCATCCGGATGCTTGAAGAGACGGCTATTCAAGCCGGCGACCAGATCGGGATTGGCTCTGGAATCGCACGCCTTTGGTCCAATTCGGCATCCTTTGCTAAGGCTGGTGAATCCACTCCAGCTCTTTCAATGGTTGCACGCCCAGGTGAAGCCGGACTTCCAGAGTTGGGAATAGCGTTTTCGGACGGTGGTGCTATGGTCGCTAATAAGGATGCGATCTCGCTCGTCACCGCTGATGGCAGCTGGGTGAAAGGAGGTCTAGACTCCATATCAGCGCGAATTGCTGGCGGACACACGTTGGAAATGAAGATAGAGAACGATGCACTCCAGGTGCTAGCGGATGGCAAAGCAGTTAGCAATGGCGCCTATCTGCCAGCACCTTTTCATGCAGGAATAAATATAGATGCTGGGCGAGCGGAGGCCAACCTACCAGGTGGTTTGCGGTTCTCGCTGGATCGCTATATGGGTTCAACGATCAGCAGCGAAGCACGGACTTCGAGTGGGTTTACCGGTCCGAAGGTTACTGCCTCGGCAATTAGTGCTCGGCATGGACTCGGCGGAGTGCAGGTAGGCGAATTTAATCCGGTCAGCTATCCATCACCACCAGCCTTTATGTGGAGACCAGATGGAGAACTAGCAGTGCGAACCAGCTCGCCCCGGGCGATACTGTCAAGTTTCGAACCAGTGCGTAAATTGGCGACTAACATTCAAAATCTCGGCGGATAAGTTTTCAGCTAAGAAGAACCTAATCGGATGTCTGACGTGAATCTGTTGGCACTGCATTTAGTGGCACTGACATAACACGCACCTGTATCGCAAAATTTGATTTTATTCGGCTAGCGCTGTTTTCAGGCCAGTCTTGAGCGCCCAGCTCTCACGGCGCGCTTTTTAGGAGCGTATTTGGAGACCTCGACTATTGCTAGATGGCAACGGCAGCAACTTGCCACGCAAGACACTGGTAGCCTTCCTCCAATCCTCCCGACTGTGCGGCCGCGGACTGCACACTGAAGCTAATTGGGCATCACTGATCATCTCGCTCTGGAGATCTGAGGCGTTCATCCTTGTGGTAACGCCTCAACTTCTTGAGGAGTATGTTGCGGTTCTCTCCAGGATGGGCGTTAGCGAAACCGAAATCATTGACTTCGCCGCTGTCATTGCCGAGATCGCTGTGCAACTACCGGGCATTTACGAAGCGACCAAACTGGACAAGGTTGATCCAAAGGATAATAAATTTCTGGCTGCATGTCTTGAATCGCACGCGGATTTTCTCGTCTCATTTGACGCTCACTTGCTAAATGAAAAGTGGTATCGCGGCACGACGATCTACACGCCAGCGCTTATGTTGAGACATTTGCTCGAACTTTACCCACCCGAGTCATCTTAAGCCTCGCGCTGACTCAATGAAACGTCGGGCCTGACATTCCGCCGAATCTTATGTTCGCTTCAAAGGCGACCGCGCCAGAAAGCGCGAAAGGGAACTTATTTCCGGCGTTTTTGCCAGGCTTTACCGACGGATGGCCGATCAGCTTCCCAACCGAGTGGTAGATCAGCTAGTTCTCGCAACGTCGGATCGCGCTCTACAAGTGAATAAAGCGAAACGAGCTTAGCCTCAGACATGTTCGAATTATCACCATCGTGAAACTGCCATGCGCCGTCGTCCTCATCATGCCTTACGTATAAGATCGGGCGATTGCCGCTCACTATTGAAGCCGTCGTAATAGCTGCAACGTTCTTAGGATCGGCAAAAGGCCAATCGGGCTCTTGAGATAGTTCCATAACGCCTCTGCTGACCGTGTCGCGTAACGTGCTCTCTCCAATGAATGAACATGGTACTGCGATTCACGCCTCATATTCATGCGTTGACTGAAATATTAGAATTGGTGGAAGGAAAGCTTCTCTTTGCCTCAAATCCAATTTATGCAATCTGCGAATAAACTTTCGCAGATAGCGAAATCATCATAAATTCCGCGACATTGAAACGACCGTCAAAAGAAACAATTGTCCAGTGCTCATCCCATATATGATCACTCTAGCTGAACGACTCTAGCGCTGAGGCGATGGTCAGGCGCAACGCTGAATAGCGATAGTTTCGGGTAAGAACATTACATCAGAGTTTAGCTAAACCATAAAGTGGATGATCGTTATGAACCAGATATTTCTATCAGGCGACCTTCTTACAGTTGCTCTTATTTTCGCAATTGTCAGGCTCAGCGCAAATACGCTCGATGACCTTTATCTTGGATCGGCGGGCGTTTTGAGTTGCATCTTGATCTTACTCATGGTTCCAGGTGCCCTGGGAACCTTAGGCAGCATTGCAGCTCTGGTCAAATTTTTCCGTTTGGCCGAAGAACTGTTTCGAATCGCAGCCGGCTTTTATCGACTCGCCAGTTTCATTCCTTTGAGGTATACGGGACTTCTCTACCTTGGAGCGTTAAATCGCTTAGTTCATGTGCTCAGATCTCAACAAAGATACGAGGATGCGCTGGCGGTTTCGAACGAAGCACTGGCATTCTCTGAAAAACGCTTTGGACCTCGCTCGATCGAAGCGACAGCTTGGTCAATCGATCGATGCGGTTTATTGCACGAGCTAGGCGACAGCGAAGGTGCGGTAACATCCGGGAAGCGGGCAATGAGCAACCTGGATACATCACCCACTGCCAGCAAGCAGCAAATCCAATTCTTGTGCATGGCACTAAACAATCTCAGCATCGTTTTAGCTGATTCCGGACACCCTGAGCAGGCCAATGACGTTATCTCAGAAAGTCTGAAACTTAAGGAACGCGTTTACGGACGGGACAACCCTGAGACGGAAGTCGCATATGCGAATCAGGGATACGCTCTTCTTAAGTGTGGCAATTTCAGCGCCGCAGAAAAGTGTCTGCGAACCGCGATTGAAATCGGTGATCGGACAGGGGTACAGAACAAAGTTTTACGTGGTAATGAGTTGAACAATCTCGGAGATGCTTTGAGAGGCAGAGGGGAGTTGGTTGAGGCAGAAAATTATTTGAATCAAAGCTTACAGCTTCGTCAAAAAACATTGCCACCGAGCCATCCATTCATGGCCTATAGTTACAACAGTTTTGGTAAACTCTATCGCGATCTCGGCAAGGTCAAAGAATCTGATGCTGAGTTTCAAAAGGCGCTCAAAATCAGGGAAGCAATATCTTCCAAACACCCTGATGTTGCCGTTACTCTGATTGACTATGCGGAACTGCTGCAGAAGATGGGAAAAGCAGAGGAAGCTGAACAACTGTTGCAGCGCGCAAAGAAAATTACGGAATCGAAATCCGCAGATCCTGTTCAATCCAAAACCAAGAAACCTTCGAGAGGTCTGCTTTCAGTGGTTTTGATTCGCTCGGCGATAACGATTGGATGCATGATGATTTTGTTGCCGGAAATGGCATTATCGTTTGCTGTTTCACCCCCTGCAGAGATTCCGGACGGTTCAAACGCAGCGAGATACTACGATCTTGGTGTCAAATACAAGCAAGCGGGTTGGATCGAAAAATCACGCGATTGCTTGAATCGTGCAATCAAACTCGATCCAACAGGCAAGTCCGGCGTCTTAGCTGCACGCTATCTGAAAACGAAAGTACCTCGTTATCCTCAGTCAGAAGCAGCAATCGAAGCGAACATCGCTGCATACAATGAAACAGACAAATCACGCGCAAAAAAGATGTTCGCCGAATGCATTGATAAATATCCGAATTTCGAGTGGCCATACATGAATCTTGGCGTTCTGTATTTGCATGATCGCAACATGGCAAAAGCAGAAGAGTTTCTCAACAAGACGTTATCCATAAATCCAAATTCTGTGGAAGCATGGGACGTCCTCGCTCTCACGAAGCAGTCGGAAAATGATATTGCCGGCGCGAGAAAATGTGCTGATAAGGCTCTAGAGCTGGATCCGGACGATGGTCTCGCCAGATTGCTGAAGGTTGTTCTGAACAAACGGTAACAGCGCACCCTGAACATCAATTCACGGTCAGCGCTGCTGGTTTGGCTGTGGTCTGACTATGCTCAGACCAGGATTGCCAGCGATGCGCGCGATCGATACGCTTCTCCAGTGCGTACATTAGCGCATTCGCGCGTATGCCATCTGCGTCCTGACCGTTTTTCAGCGCCAACAGTTGCTTCACCAGTTTGGCAGTTTTGCCGGAGGTCTTGATGCCGGATAGGTACTCTCGAGCCTCAGGTCTGGCGATGCTTTGCTTCTGCTGCACCAACAGCTCCAGCAAAACTTCAAGGATAGCGTGCAGATCTTTTGGTGCCGCTGACGGATCGCCAGAGAGCATCTGTTCGATCGCACCGCTGATGACTAGCGCGTGATATGGGGACGTAAGAGCCGCAGTCTTCGTTGCTTTGCACCAGCGCGTCAAAGAAACGAGCGACAATTCGTACTCAGCATTCGCCAGCGATTTGTCCATGCCGCGCAGAATCTTCATGACCGAGGCCAGCTTGTCAGAGTTGAGGCGCCCATCGTCTATAGTTTGAATGAGCGCTTCCAGTGCCGGTCCTGAGTCGTCTTTATGCTTACTCGAAAGGGCCACAGCCATGGTTAACAGTGCCATCTGCTTCAAAGGAATGTCTGGGTCGTAGAGTTTCGCGATGAAAATTATATTGCTGTCGGAACTGGACATGTTCAAGCTGCGCGCAATCGATTCGGCGCCGTGAGCAAACCAGGATTCAAGCATCAAAGGGCAGATCGTAGATGCCCAATGCCGATAGATGAAAGGACAGCTCAACGAGCGATTGTATTGGCCAGTTTTGTGCATGGCGGTGGAGACAATATCATCGATCTGAGCCCCTACTGGCCTAGGCAGTCGCTCAATCAGATCTAATTTGGCCCACTCAGTCCAATGGAACATTGGCGACGCCTTGCGGATCATCAGCGAGTGGCAGGGCGACAGATTATATTGCGCGGCGCGTCCTGCATCCGGACCAAGACCGGGAAAATTCCTTTCGACGGCATCATCATCAGCAAACGGTGCGCGCGCTCGTGCCGCCGCTATCCAAAGCGGTGCGCTAGAGCCGATTTGAACAGAAGTGTCGCCGAGAGCATAACGCAGTGCCTCGGTAAACTCTGCTTGTCCGGACGCTGTGGCAAGAAGTTTTGCCAGAGCTTCCTTGCGGTGATCTGGAGCCAGCCTCGAAAGTGCGAGGCATTGGTCGAGTACGGTGTCGCTGTTTGACGATGACGTTAGCTGTGTTGGCGATATTGGCGGGGTTAAACCAACAGCCGAAGAAAGAAGATTCGTCGAACCTGCGATCAGTTGCGTTGGGCGAGCCACCACATCCGGTGAGGTGGAAGGAAGATTCTGCCTGTTCTGTCCTTGTTCAAGCACGCGATCGACCAACACCAATGGATCGATCCAGCCGCCTTGATGAGTCGGCGTGCTCAACATAACGGTTGGTACGCGAGCCTTGGCCTGTTTGCCGGCGCAGTCAAATCGCTTTGTTAAAATCTCATCGATCGGATGTGACTTCCTCCACTGGTCCGTCTTATCGCCAAGCAACCATAGTTGGATCGAGCCGCCGACAGGTCCGAACAGCTGGACAATCGATCCCCCGTCGGATTTGAGCGTCTGGAGGCGCTGATGATAATCCGCAGGTGGTGCCGCTCCCATTCTGCCGATCGCTTCAAGAGCACGTTCTAGCTCGTCTGAGGCAGTTACAGCGATCTGATGATCCCGCACCAGCTTAGCCAGTAAAAAGACCAGATCGTCGAAACTGTCCACCGCCTGGAAAAGCAGATCCGGATTCAAACGTGGGTACTCAGTGCCGTCGAATTCGAGGCATGGCAGATCGGGCGCACCGGCGTCAATTGCCTCTATCGCAGCCTTTATACCGGCACAATCTTGCCAACGTTCGGCAACGCTTCTGCACGCCTCCCGCATCTGCGCCAGATCGAAAGCGGAAGATTCACAATGTGTATCAGTTGGATCGCTCTGCTCGCGTTTAGTTTGGTCGCCTTTAATTTCGGTTGCGGCACCGGTTTTACTCTGCTTTTGCAACCAGTCTTGGGCTCGCTGGCGATGCACAATTGCTACGCGATCAAGATTGTCGCGCAATTTTTCTTTGACGTCTGCCTGGCCAGCACCGTATTTTTCGATCAGGGAGATAGCGCGCTTCTGAATGTCCTGACTGTCGTTTTCGAGAGCGCCCAGGGCTGCCAGCCCGGCCGCACAGCGTGCTGACGGAATCGTTTCGGCCAGGGAGGTGAGACAGTCGATCGCTTTCACCGCGTTCTCTTTGCCTTTGACGAGGAAGACCGCCTCTAGCCCCGCACAAAGTGAATCAAGCGGTACTTCAACGTGCGAGAGCAACATCTGTTTCAGGTGTGCGATGATCCAGCCTACAGTGGCTGTATTGCGGCTGTAGAGGATGCGAATGTAGCCTTCCGCCAGTTGCGCATCCTCTTCCGGAGTCGGCGAAACCTTGGAGTGAAGGTCGCTGAACCAACCCAGGTCCAATTTACTGGCGCGCTCCGAGCTTTCCAGCGCGAGACGCGTTAAAGTCGCGAGAGTGCGCTCAAGCAGCTGCAAGCGAGATATCGTTCCGTCTTTGGCTAAATCTGCAAGAGCCACCAACCATTTTTGGCCGAACCACTCGCTGGTCAATATCCTGATTGCGGAGTCTTCTTCGAGCATAGACCAGACTCTTTCGCGTAGAGTTTCATCTTGGCGCAGTTGGTCGGCGATTTTATCGCTTACGTCGGCGATTTTACCGCCTAAACCCATGCCGATGCACATGCCCAGCAGATAATCGGAGTTGACTTCTGTAGCTATTACCTCTTCCTTCTCCAGCCGCCTGATCACCGGCCAGAAAATTCGCGGTTCCCGGTCGAGGACGTAGCAAGCCCATTGGCTTGCCCAGCGGGGCTTGCGCGCTGTCAGAATGTCGCAGCATGCATCAGCATTTGTGGGTTGCCCGGCGTGCTTCTTAATTTCGCCGAAGGTGCATGTGCCAAAGACTGCGGCCCGAGCGGGCTCGATTGCCAGCGGTTGTACAGCCTCAGGCGGCAATGTGAGAGCTAGTTTCTCAAATGGTGTGATCAGCCGCTGTACATTGCTGGGAAAGCTCATCGTGGTGCCGATGGTATTGGCAATCTTTTCCCATCGCGGGTGTATGGCGGACGCGCCGAGTAAAGACAAATGATCCATTGTCAGAGCCGACTGTAGCCGGAAATTCCACTGGGAATCGGAGATGTTGTGCCCGCTGACAATTAGCCACTGCAAGGCGCGCTCCGACAGTGCTTTCCTTTCCTTCTCATTCAGCGTAGCGAGAGCATCTACGCACTGCGACAGGTTCAGCGTCCGCAAAACGTTGTCCAGATCATCGTTATTCACCGGCGTGGCCCTCAGTTAGAACTGTCTTGGTCCGAAACGCTGATCTCCAGGGCCAGGATGTGGCGGCAGACGCCTCGTTCGCCATTGTGCTTGACGCTCCAGGTGCAGGTGCAGTTGGCCTCGTCGCC
>Ga0182024_10003830_pt1 | contig 35287 bp, 30 predicted proteins | sample P32metaG_FD_120480 | JGI IMG/M metagenome (GOLD analysis project Ga0182024, IMG submission 120480) | Permafrost microbial communities from Stordalen Mire, Sweden - P3-2 metaG (Illumina Assembly) | ecosystem: Environmental > Terrestrial > Soil > Wetlands > Permafrost | place: Sweden: Stordalen...
CGTTCGGGCTTGCCCGGACTATGGCGATAAACGGCTGCGTAATAAGCGGACCGGACCCGGGGGCGGTACCCGGCGCCTCCACCACAGCGATCTGGCGATCGTTGCGGCGGGGGCGAAACAGGATCGACGGACGTGTAAAGGCTGTCCTTTTGCTCGGTATGGTATCCGCCGTTATCGGGCTGATCGTACAGGTGCCAACGACAACGAAATGGCCCTCGCTGCCTAATAGGTAAGCGCGGTTCGGGGAGCACCGGGCAACAGAAGCTCCCCACTTTCCCAAAATGGTCTTCGGCTTCGGAGCGCGAACCCGATTGCACTTCTCGATGCCATGTCGGGCGAACGCGTACATGCGGCCCAAGGAATGGAACTGGAGCTTGCAAGGAATTGCTCAGGCGCGCGGATTGACTCGCGGTTTGGCACGCTTAGTCTTCAAGACGATGCGGCAACGGCTCCCCGGATGAAGGATTTCATCGGCTACAAAGCTCTGACGGATGCGGCGTTGCGCGGCGTCGTGCGGGGCGCCCTGAAGCACGCGGAAAAACAGGGTCTGGTCGCATCCCATCATTTCCGTGTTTCATTCCGCACGCGCTTTCCGGGAGTCGAGATTCCGGAGTTTCTTCTCGAGCAGTATCCCGAGGAGATGACCATCATCCTTCAGCACCAGTTCTGGGGATTGAAGGTAAAGGAAAAACATTTCGAAGTGACGCTGTCGTTCAGGAAGATCCCGGCGACCCTCACCGTTCCCTTTGACGCGTTGACCGCCTTTGTCGATCCCGGCGTTCAGTTCGGGCTGAACTTTCAGCCGGAATCAGAGGAAGGCATCGCTCCGGACCAGCGCCCCGCGGTGGGCGTCTGCAGAGGTCAGGACGGGGCGGCGGCGGCAAAACCCGGCGTGCCGGCCGAAATCGTCAGCCTCGACTCCTTTCGCAAGAAATAAGCACTGACATCGATGCCGCCGGAAGACCAATGACTGCCACGCGCACCGAAACCGACTCGTTCGGTCCGATCGAAGTGCCGGCGGACCGCTATTGGGGCGCGCAGACCGAGCGTTCGCGGCGAAATTTCCGGATCGGCGGCGAGCGCATGCCGCTTCCCCTTATCCACGCGCTCGGCATCGTCAAATTCGCCGCGGCGCGCGTCAACGTCATGCTGGGCGAGCTCGACGCGGAACGCGGCGACGCGATCGCGCGGGCCGCACAGGAGGTGATGGACGGCAGGCTCGACGATCATTTCCCGCTTGTCGTGTGGCAAACGGGCTCGGGCACCCAAACCAACATGAACGCGAATGAGGTGATAGCCAACCGCGCCATCGAGATGATGGGCGGCAGGCTCGGCTCGAAAACGCCCGTGCATCCCAACGACGACGTCAACAAAAGCCAGTCCTCCAACGACTGTTTTCCGACCGCGATGCACATTGCGGCGGTGACGGAAATCCATCGCGCCCTGCTTCCGGCGCTCGCGCAGCTGCACGGCGCCTTGGAGGAGAAGACGGAGACGTTCGCCGACATCGTCAAAATCGGCCGCACGCATCTGCAGGACGCGACGCCGGTCACGCTCGCCCAGGAATTCTCGGGATATGCCACGCAGATCGAATATGGCATCGCGCGCGTCGAAGGCGCGCTGCCGCGGCTCTGCCTGCTCGCCCAGGGCGGCACGGCCGTCGGCACGGGGCTCAACTGCCCTCCCCGCTTCGCGCAGCTGTTTGCCGAAGAAGTGGCGAAGATGACCAGGCTGCCTTTCCTCACGGCGCCGAACAAATTCGAAGCGCTCGCCGCGCATGATGCGGTGGTGGAAATGTCGGGCGCGCTCAACACCCTCGCGGCCTCGCTGTTCAAGATCGCGCAGGATATCCGCCTGATGGGTTCCGGTCCGCGCTCGGGGATCGGCGAACTGCATTTGCCCGAGAATGAGCCCGGATCCTCGATCATGCCGGGCAAGGTCAATCCCACCCAATGCGAAGCGCTCACGATGGTCTGCACCCAGGTGATGGGCAATCACGTCGCCATCACCGTTGCGGGAAGCCAGGGCAATTTCGAGCTCAACGTGTTCAAACCGGTACTGATCTACAACCTTCTGCAATCGATACGGCTGATCGGCGACGCGGCGGCGAGCTTCGCCCAGCACTGCGTCGCCGGCATCGAAGCCGACAGAAATCGCATAGCCGAACTTCTCCAGCGCTCGCTGATGCTGGTCACGGCACTCGCGCCCCGCATCGGCTACGACGGCGCCGCCAAAGTTGCCAAGGCCGCGCACCACAACGGCACGACGTTGCGCGAAGAAGCTGTGAAGCTCGGCTTCGTCACCGCCGAAGAATTCGACAGGATCGTCCGCGCCGAAGACATGGTTCATCCCACGGGCGCAGGATGACGTAATCGCGGTGCGTCCTCTGAAAAAGCGTTCGTTCAGCATCGCGGGGCACCGCACCAGCGTGGCGCTCGAGCCCGAATTCTGGACCGTCCTGGAGAGCGAAGCGCGCCGCGCGGGCCGCACGCTTTCGTCTTTCGTCGCCCAGGTCGACACCGCGCGCGACTCCCGCCCGCTCGCCAGCGCCCTCCGCCTCCGCGCCCTCGCCTCAGCGACTCAGGCGGGGGATTCCGGGGGTCAATGAATTGGGGTAAAGTACACAGGAACGAATGATCGGGTTCGGTATGGGCGATCTTGTCAATCTCAGGCGGGCGAGAAAAGCGAAGGCACGCGGGGCCGCGGAGGAGAAAGCGGCGGTCAACCGCCTCGCTCACGGCACGGCGAAAAACCTGCGTGACGCCGCCAGGGCGGAAAAGGAACGCGCGGCGCACAACACCGAGGCCCACAGGCTGGATGAGACCTAGGGCGCTCGTTGAGAATTCCGAGCAATTCTCCAGGGCGAAAAATCGATTGTGACGGATCGTGCCTCAATCGCGGCTACTGCATCGGTAGCCAAGATTGATCTTTCGGCAAGGTTTCTGCAGACGGTAAGGTTTGAACCAGTTGTCCGGCTGTCAGCGACAGGAGCGCTGGAAGATAGACTGACGGAGGAAGGTCCATCGCTGCGCAAGCCAAGGCTGGTCGATCGATGAAACAGGCCGATTGCAGCATCTTCACGGCAGGTTAACTCGGTCGAACTACGTTAGAAATTATGTTGCGCGTCCTTGGCTGCATTACCGAACAGCACGATCTGAGACTTGTCGCTCTCGCAGGCATTCTCTGCTTCTTTGCATGCGCCACAGCTACAAGCATGATCACGCGGGCACGCGTCGCCGAGGGCCGCGATCGGTTGATTTGGCTTGCCGCGGCCGGTCTCGTCGGAGGTTGCGGAATCTGGGCCACGCATTTTGTGGCCATGCTTGCGTACGCGAGTGGATTGCCCTTCGCATATGATGCGGTCTTGACAGTTCTCTCCGCTCTCATCGCGATCATTCTCAGCGCCGTCGGCTTCTGGATCGCGCTCGGCCGCGCGGGGCCCATCGCCGGTGGCGCGCTGGCGGGCGCCGCGATCAGCGCAATGCACTATGTCGGGATGGCTGCGTTGCGCCTCCCGGCCGACGCGAGCTGGAACATTTCATTTGTCGTCGCGTCGGTCGTCATTGGCGTCGGCCTCATGGCAGTGGCAATGAGGATCATCGTCAGAAGCAAGTCGTGGTACGGCATGCTTTCCGGCTCGGCCCTTTTCTCCGCCGCGATCATTGCTATGCACTTCACGGGCATGACGGCCGTCGCCTTCAGACCCGATCCGCTCATTTCCGTCCCGAACGCGCTTGTCTCTCCCATTGCGCTCGCAATTATCATAGCGGCGGTCGCCTTCTTCATCGTCGCCATGGGGCTGGTGGGTTCGTTGGTCGACCAACGCTTTGAACGGATGGCTACCGGGGAAGCGCATCGGTTGCGCCGTCACATCAAGGATCTCGAAGTTACAAAACTGGAACTCGTCGCCGCCAAGGAACAGGCGGACGCCGGGAGTCGGTCGAAATCCGAGTTCCTCGCCAACATGAGTCATGAGATCCGAACGCCGATGAATGGTGTCCTGGGGATGATCGGACTTCTCCTCGATACGCCGCTCAATGAAGAGCAGCGCAAATTCGCGGAGGTCGTGCGGGACTCCGGCGAGTCGCTTCTCTCCATCGTGAACGACATCCTGGATGTCTCGAAGCTCGAGTCCGGCAAATTCGAGTTCGAATGCATAGACTTCGATCTCGTAAACACGATCGAGAGCGCTATTGCGCTGATGGGCGGGAAGGCGCGGGAGAAGGGAGTCGATCTCGGCGTGTTTGTCGATCTGGCAGCACGCGGGGTCTATCGCGGAGATCCCGCGCGTCTTCGTCAGATCATACTCAATCTCATCGGCAACGCGATCAAATTCACGGAGAAGGGCGGCGTCTCGGTTCAGGTCGTCGTGCACAAAGTGGACGACCCGCAGACGGAGCTTTCGCATCTGCGCTTTGAAATTAAGGATTCCGGTGTCGGGATTTCGGAGAAAGCCTCCGAGCGGCTCTTCGTGAAATTCAGTCAGGCGGACAGCTCGGTGACAAGGCGCTTTGGTGGAACCGGCCTCGGCCTCGCGATTTGCAAGCAGCTCGTCGAATTGATGGGGGGCCAGATCGGTGTCTCCAGCCGCATTGGCGTGGGATCGACCTTTTGGTTCGATCTTTCATTGCCCAGATCTTCGGCCCATCTGCCCGACATGCGGAGCCTGCCAGGCGCGCTGAAAGAGCTAAAGGTCCTGGTGGTCGACGATATCTCGATGAATCTGGAGATCCTCGGCCGACAGCTCGGCGCTTACGGAATCAAGGTCACGACTGCGGGAGACGCGTTCGACGGCTTCGCGCAGATCGAGCGCGCCTGGCACAGCGAAAAGCCGTACGACATTGTGTTCCTCGATCACATGATGCCTGGAATGTCCGGCGAAGAACTCGCCTCGCGAGTCCGGGCGCATCCTTCTCTGAACAAGACGAAGCTCGTCCTCGTCACTTCCGCAGGAAGTTACGGGGTCAGCAAAGCGCTTATTGCGCTTGTCGACGCCCGGTTGGACAAGCCGGTGCGCCAGCACGAACTTCTGGATTGCCTCATCCGTTTGCATAGCGCCCCGTCGCACCACGCGACGGCTTTGCACGATCTCCCTGGTCAGCCATCCGGACCGCGGAAATCTCACACCCGGCCATTGCGGATTCTCCTCGCAGAAGACAACAAGATCAATCAGATGTATGCAGTGGCTCTGCTGCAAAAGGCCGGCCACGCGGTCGAGGTAGCCGAAAATGGCGTTCAGGCGGTCGACGCAGTACGCCGGAACACGTATGACGTTGTACTGATGGACGCCCAAATGCCCGAGCTCGACGGGATCGGGGCGACGCGCGAAATCCGCCGGCTCCCGCACCCGAAATGCGCCATCCCAATCATCGCGTTGACGGCAAATGCGATGTCAGGTGCCGAAAGGGAATACCTCGAAGCGGGCATGGACGACTATGTTTCAAAGCCTGTCGAGGCGGGCGTGCTACTGACAAAACTTGCCTGCATCGCCAAGAGCATCGAGGAGAAGCTGCCCCGGGCCACCGCAAGCATTGAGGCCCATGTCGTTGCCGCCGCCCCCGAAACCGACTTGCGGCATGAGTTGCAGGGGCTCTCGATACTCGATCTCGACAAACTGGCAAGTCTGCAGGGCCTCATGCCACTTGGGACTGTCCGCGATCTGTTGCGTCTCTATCTCCTCGACGCCGACAGCCACATGGCGTCCATCCGGACCCAGAATGCCCTGAATGATTTTGCCGGCGTGGCGCGCAGCTCCCACGTCATCATCAGCACGGCAGGTAACATCGGCGCGTCGGTGATTTCCGTGCTTGCGCAGCGATTGTACTCTGCCTGCCAGAACGCGGATTACGAAACAATCAAATCACTCGTCGAACAATTGAGCACGGCAAACGTGAGGACATCCGACGCAATTCGAAACTGGCTGGACAGCAGCAGCTCGGCGGATGAAACGGCTGCCGGGTCCGCTGCGTAGTCATTTCAAGACGCATCTGGCGTCCTATCGATCCAAGCTCGCGCCGCAAACCCTCGTCACCGAATCCGGCTGTTACGCCGCGATGCCGGCGAGTTGGGCGGAGACGTCCCACAGCCGTTTCGCGTCGGCGTCGTTCTGCGCCTCCCGTGTCGGCTCGGCGGCCTTGCATTTGACGAAATAGCCGCCGGTAACCCCTTCCACGTCCGGCGAAGACGCGAGATAGACAATCGTGGCCGCCCCCTGCTCCGGTCGGAGCGCAAAAATCTTCGCCGCGCGCACCGCGAGCGACAGGGCGCCGCCCGAGCGGTCGCCGAAACGGGTCGCGACGAAGCCGGGGTGCAGAGAGTTGGCGGTTACGCCCGTGCCCTCCAAACGGCGGGCGAGTTCGCGCGTGAACAGGATGTTGCAAAGCTTCGAGCGGCCATAGGCGCCGAAGCCGCTGTAATTTCTGGACGATTGGAGGTCGGAAAAATCGAGATGCGCGCCCCTGTGCGCGTCCGATGCCGTCGACACTATGCGGGCATCTGCTTTGAGCCGCGGAAGCAGCAGGTTGGTCAGCACGAAATAAGCCATGTGATTGACCGCAAAGGTCATTTCGAGTCCATCGTCGGTGAGTTTGCGCGCGTTGAACAGCGCGCCCGCATTGTTGATCAGCACATCGATCCGGGGTTCCGCTTGCGCTATCTCCGATGCCACGCGTTTCATGTCGGAGAAGCGCGAGAGGTCGGCGTAGTGGGCCGTGTGGTCCGTTCCCGCGGCGATCGCATGAAGGTGCTTCAGCGTCTCTTCGCCACGCGCACGATCGCGCGCGACGAAGACAATGCGGGCCCCCTTGGCGGCGAGGCGGTCCGCGGCCACTTCACCGATCCCGGAGGTGGCGCCCGTGATCACGACAACTCTCTGGGTCACGACGAGGCTTCCTCGCGCGCCGTCACCCCACGATCTCGAGCTCGCCAAAGAAGAAGCGTATCTCGTGCATGGCCGTGTCGGCCGCGTCGGAGCCGTGCACGGAATTGGCTTCGATGGACTGGGCGAATTCCTTGCGGATGGTGCCCGCCGCCGCCTTGGCGGGATCGGTTGCCCCCATCACTTCGCGATTGCGGGCGACGGCGTTCTCGCCCTCGAGCACCTGCACCACTACGGGACCCGAACTCATGAACTCGACCAGACTTCTAAAGAACGGGCGTTCCTTGTGCACATTGTAAAAGGCCTCCGCCGCATCGAGAGAGAGACGCATGCGTTTCTGAGCGACGACGCGCAACCCCGCCTCCTCGAGCGTGGCCGTGATGCGGCCGGTGAGATTGCGCTTTGTGGCATCCGGCTTGATGATCGACAGCGTGCGCTCGAGCGCCATTCCCTGCTCCGTTCCATTCGACAACGCCGGGCCTTATAGAAGCGGCCCTGCTTCGCCGCAAGCCGTGCTAATACCGAAATCCCGGCCCAGACGACTACTGCTATCGAAAGTGCGCCGACCGCGCGACGCCAAGACCATGCTGTCGATCGACAATGTCACATACCGGATTGCCGGCCGCGAGATCCTCAGCGGCGCCAGCGCCCATCTGCCCGCCGGCCGGCGCTTCGGGCTGGTCGGTCGCAATGGTGCCGGCAAATCGACCTTGCTGAAGCTCCTGCTCCGGGACGCCGTGCCGGATGCGGGCGACATCGCGCGACCCACAAGCTGGCGCGTGGGCGCCGTCGCGCAGGAAGCGCCCGGCGGCGACGCCAGTCTCGTCGACACCGTCCTCGCCGCCGACACCGAGCGCACGCGCCTGCTCGCGGAAAGCGAGAGCGAATCCGACATCGCGCGCATGGGCGAAATTCACACCAGGCTCGAGGCGATCGACGCCTATACGGCACCCGCGCGCGCCGCATCGATCCTCGCGGGGCTGGGATTTGCGGCGCCGGATCAGGAGCGACCGTGCCGGGAATTTTCCGGCGGATGGCGCATGCGCGTGGCGCTGGCGAGCATCCTGTTCTCCGCCCCTGATCTTCTTCTCCTCGACGAGCCTACCAACTATCTCGATCTGGAAGGCGTGCTGTGGTTGGAGGATTATCTGCTCCGCTACCGTGGCACCGTGATCATCGTCAGCCACGACCGCGATCTGCTCGACGCAACGGCGGAATTCATTCTCCATCTGGAGCGCGGCCGCCTCACGCTTTACACCGGCGACTACGAAACATTCGTCGCAACCCGCGAAGCAAGGCGGGCGGTAGATACCGCACTCGCGAGAAAACAGGAAGCCGCCCGCCAGCACATGCAGGCGTTCGTCGATCGCTTCCGCTACAAGCAGACGAAGGCGCGACAGGCGCAGAGCCGGCTCAAGATGATCGCGCGCCTCAAGCCGATCGAGATTCCGCTCGACGAGAACGTTGCGCCGGTCCGTCTGCCCAAGCCGTCGCCCGCGAGTCCGCCTTTGCTGTCGCTCGACAAGGTATCCGTGGGCTACGAGCCCGGCCGGCCGGTGCTCGAAGGCGTGTCGCTCCGGCTCGATCCCGACGACCGGGTGGCACTTCTTGGCAAGAACGGAAACGGCAAATCAACTCTGGCAAAGCTCCTTGCCGGGAAACTCGCGCTTTCGTCGGGAGAACTCGTGCGCGCGCGAAAACTCGTACCCGGCTACTTTGCGCAGCACCAGCTGGACGAGCTCGACGAAAAGCTGACGCCGATCCAGACGCTCGCACAGATGCGGCCGCGCCTCTCGGAGCGCGAGTTGCGAACGCAGCTCGGCGGCTTCGGTCTTTCGGCCGACAAGGCGCTCACTGCCGTCGGCCAACTCTCCGGCGGGGAACGCGCACGGCTGATGCTGGCGCTGGCGACACTCGACGCGCCCAATCTTCTCATCCTCGACGAACCAACCAACCACCTCGACATCGATGCGCGCGAGCAGTTGCTGGCGGCGCTCAACGATTTCGCGGGCGCCGTGGTGCTGGTCAGTCACGACCGCCGCCTCATCGAGGCCACTGTCGACCGGTTGCTGCTGGTGGCGGACGGCACGGTTGCTTCGTTCGATGGCGATCTGGACGAGTACCGCCGCCAGATTCTCTCGCCGCCGCGAGCGGGCCGCCAAAACGCAAAATCCGCGAGCAAAAGCGATTCGCGCCGCGATGCCGCCGCGCGTCGCAAGCAACTGAAGCCCCTCAGGGACAAAGCGGATTCGGCTGAGCGAGAGATCGCACAGCTGACGCAGATCGTCGCCGATCTGGACGCGATTCTTTCCGCGCCGGATGCGTTCTCGCGCGATCCCGGCGAAGCCGCACGACTTTCCGCACGCCGCGCCGGCTCGCTGCGCGCACTCTCCCAGGCCGAAGAACGCTGGCTCGCCGCCTCGCAGGCCTACGAGGACGCGCTGGGAAAAGGGTGAGTGCCCCCTCCCCGCCGGCAACCGCGCGCTAAAACAGAAACGCTTCTTTATTGTACGTGATTACTCGTCCCTGGAGGGCTGGGGGTACCCGTCACCCGTACTTCGCCTCGGAGGGCCGGTCGAAGAGCGGCTGGATCTCGGGTGCGAGACCTTTGAGGAGTTGCACCGCGAGCGCGCTGGTGAAGTGGAACTGTGCGGCGGCCGGCCCTGGGACGTAAGCGGTGATGGTGCCGAAGAAACGATCGCCGAGATAAAATACGAAAGTGGCTGTGCGATCGACGACGCGCGAGCCGATGAGATTGTGGCCGGCGCCGAAACTGTCGAAGCGATTGTCGCCCGTGCCGGTCTTTCCACCGAGTGCGAGCGGGCTGCCGTCGGCCGAATGATACGCGCTCTGGAAGCGCTTGCCCGTGCCCTCGATCACCACGTCGCCGAGAGCATGGCGGACCGTGGCCGCGATTGCCGGTTCGAGCACGCGAAGAGGCTGGTCGTGACCTGACGAAACGTCGGTCTCGTAGGGTGTTCCCGCTGCGAACTCCAGGTCGCGAATGTCGATCGTCGGCTGGCGCACACCGTTGTTCACGATGATGCCCATCAACTCCGCCAGGGCGTCGGGCCGGTCGCCTGAACTGCCGATGGCAGTGGCGAGCGAGGGCACCAGCCGATCGAAGGGATATCCGAGCCTGCGCCAATCCGTGCAGATGCGCTTGAACGCGTCCTGCTCCACCAGAATGTGGATACGCGAATCCTGCTTGTGCGGATTGTGGGTTTTGAACAACCAGCCATACACCTCCTGACGAAGCGGCGCGCTCGCCTCCAGGATCTCCTTGCGCGAAGCCTCCGGATGGTGATCGAGGTAAGCGGCGAGCCACAAGTCGAGCGGATGCACGTGGCTGAGATAGCCGCGGTCGGAAAGCGAAAACTTGTCGACGCCGTATGCGTCGTAGAGCTGTTCCAGCGGCTGCTCGAGAGCGAGCCTGCCCTTCGTCTGGCGCATAAGAAAGGCGCGAAGATCCTCCACGCCCGCCTGCGGGCGTACCGAGCGGAAGACGACCGTCAGGCGCCGCGCGTAAGGCCCTGCTTCTCGGGCAAGGACGGCAAGCCTTTGGTCGGAATCGAGGCCGTGGAACTCTTTGTAAAATTTGTTGAGGAAGGTCGTTCCTTCCTGGTCGGCAAAGCGCTTCAGAAAGGCGCCACGCGCCGGATCGCTGCGCCCACCTCCCAGCGCACCTTGCTGCAGATGATTGTCGGCAACATAGTAACGCACGACGTCGCGCAGGATGCGCACGAAGACGAGATTGATCGAATTGGCAAAGGCGGTCTCGACCGTGGGCTTCTGGTAGTCCTCCCATTTCGCGAAATTGTGGAACTCATGCATGCCGCCGCCGGTAAAAAACCCTTCTGCGGGGCTCGCGGAGTAGTGGCGCTGCATGGCGGCATCGAGCATGGGCTGCAGATCGCGGTCGGGCGTTTCCGCGAGATAGCCGAACGCCCATTGCGAGAGGGGATCGCGGGCCCGGGTCTCTAGTGATTTCAAGGCGCGCGGCGCAAGCCCGGCGTAATGCGCATGAAGGCGCGCGACGATTTCCAGATAGGTAATGAGCGTGCGAAGCTTGGCGGTCGACCCGAGCTGCAACTTTCCTCCGGAGTTGAGGTCGAACGGCTCGTCGAGACTGTCGGCGTGCACCCGGACGAGATTGTGGTCCGCGCTACGCTCGTAGAGAACGACGCTGTAGGCGACGCGCGCCGGATCGCCGCCGCCGAGAAGATATTTTCCGACCAGACCCAGCGACTTGACCTGTTGGGGATCGCGCAGCCGTGCCAGGAAGTCCGTCACGCGCCGCTGGCCGGCAGCGTCGATTGTGGTGGCCGCACCGAGATCCAGGTGATCGAGATCGTAGAGGCTGCGCGCGCCGATCCCGCGCAACAATTCGGCGCGGATTGCGTCGGCGCCTTTGCGCCCGACATAGGAAACAGGCGCCGGTGCCGGAGCATGATCGCGGAATGGAAGTTCCGCCTGGAGCGCTTCGTTGAAAAGAGTGCCGTCAATGGCGCCCTGCGCGCGCAGGCGGCGAAGATACGAGTTGGTGAGCGCGGCCAGCGCGCCGTGATTCTGATTCAGGTAATAGGCGGGGCGGCGCTCCGCGAGAAGCAGACTGAGAATCTGTTTGTAGATCGCGGCCCTGCGCTCCGGATTGCTCGCGCCGGAGTCCGCGAGAACACGATTCGCCTCTGCGAAGTCCGTCCCGTACCAGACCCGTAGTCCATCGCCGATACCGATCACCTCGCCATAGCCCGGACGCGAGCCCAGCGGAGTCGAATCGAGGTAGGTGGTGACGATGTGCTGGCGGGCCCTGAACGTGTCAGGTCCTCCGCGATAGGCGCGCAACGTTGCGGCGTCCATCTGCCGAAGCTTGTCCAGCGCGCTTTGGGTGCGCCCCCCGGGGGAATGACGAAACTTCTCGATCTGGGTCGCGAGCGTGCTCGCTCCGCCTCGCCTCAGGCGCGGGTTGAGCCCGCCCGCCATCCAGCCCACTCCGGCCTGCACAAACCGCTTCCATTCGATCGCGGGGTTGTAGTGGGGATAGCGCGTTTCCAGGAGGTTGCGGTCCTCGACGAACAGTAGCGTGCGCACAACCAGCGGCGGAATGGCGGCGAATCGGTCGTAGGATCGTTCCGGGTAGCTTGCCGCATAAAGCGGCGCGCCGGTGCGATCACGCAGGACGAGACCGGCATGCTGCTTCTCGTCGTAAATTGCATACCCATGCTCGGTGACAAAAGCGCGGAGTTCCGGCGATTGCCGCGCCTGCCGCGTGACCGCGAAGTGATTCCTGCCAAGCCTGGAAATGAAATCCGGCAGACTGCTATAACCCAGACGTTCGTCGTAGGGCCCGACCCCCGGGAATCGCAATTTGTCGCTCTTCCCCCGGGAGACGCCGAAGGTCATGCTCAGGGCCTGCCGGCTGAACACGCCCGCCTGCAGCGACGAGGTTCGCATCTCGCGCGTTGCGGCCCATGCCACGATCAGCAGAATCACAAGCGCGAGCGCCCAGCCCGTCAGGCGGAGCAAGATTATGAGCCATAGCGGAACCGACGGCGCCCGCAGCCGAACCGGCCGGGGAATCCGGTATCGAGGGGAATATGTCGTGGTTAAAACGTGCTCGGCCAATCCCAGTCCCTCTTTCCATCTTTAAGTGCCGCAAACGATCCGGGGTTCCTCTCGAGTGCCGATTTGCTCGTTCCTACCCGCCGCAAGGCGGTTCGGAATTCTCATTTGATGGAGCCGCCTATGCCGTCTTGCGGCGCATCTATCAGCGGATGCCGAGGTTCTGCGCCGCCCACTGTGATCGCGTTGTGGCCGTTAACCACATTCAATAAACAGAGGTTCTGAGGGCGGCGCCCTATATGTGCCTTACGGCCATCTTCAACGAAGGTCGGGGGCCGTCCGTTCAAACAAGATGACCGGGGAATTCTTGTAAGTGGAGCGCGCGAATTCGGAGTAGCCGCATTTCTCCGCCACGCCCAGCGACGCCGTATTCTCCGGGCTGACGATGCAGACCGTGCGCACCGGTCCGAAATGCTTCTCGGCCCAGGCAAGCGCCGCCTGAGCCGCCTCGGTGGCAAAACCTTTGCCCTGGGCGAAGGGAGCAAGCACCCACCCGATCTCCGGGGCACCGTCCAGGGAAGGTTGAATGTCGCGGTGAAAATCGGCGAGCCCCACCTCGCCGACGAAGCGCCCGTTCGCTTTTTCGCGCACCGTCCAAAACCCGTAATGCAGCAATCGCCAATGTCCCACATAGCGCAGGAGCCGCGCCCAGGACTCTTCGCGCGTGAAGGTGCGAGCCCCGAGATAGCGCATCACCTCGGGATCGCTCCAGAGAGCCGCGCAATCTTCGTAATCCGACAGGGCGTGGCCCCGCAGGCTGAGACGATCCGTGTCCAGCGCCGGAGCCGGGTGCTCGATTTCGCTTGCGCTCATCGCGGTCTCATGAGAGCCCGATGATCTGGCCGTGTTCGTTGACGTTGATCGATTCCGCTGAAGGCTGACGGGGTAGCCCGGGCATCGTCATGATGTCGCCGCAGATCGCCACGATGAATTCCGCGCCCGCGCAAAGACGCACCTCGCGCACCGGCAAAACGTGGCCGGTGGGAGCTCCATAAGCCTCGGGATCGGCCGAATAGGAGTATTGCGTCTTGGCGATACAGACCGGCAGGTGCGCGAAACCAAGCCGCTCGAATTCGTCCAGGCGGTCGGCGGCCTGCTTCGAGGGCACGACTTCGCCGGCCCGATAGATTTGAAATGCGATGGTTTCGATCTTTTGCAACGGCTTCATCGAATCCGGATAGAGCGTATGGAAGTTCGCCGCGCCTTCGTCGATGGCCGCGATCACCGAGTCTGCCAGCTCTGCGGCGCCCGCGCTTCCCTCCGCCCAGTGGCGGCAGACAACGGCGCGTACGCCCAGCTTGCGGCAGCCTTCGATGATCGCGTCGAGCTCTGGCCTTGTGTCAGAAGCAAAATGGTTCAACGCGACCACCGCCGGCACGCCGAATTTCCGAATGTTCTCGAGATGGCGCTCGAGATTCGCCATCCCCTTCACGACGGCGATCACGTTCTCCGTGCCGAGATCTTTGCGCGCGACTCCCCCGTGAAATTTGAGCGCGCGCACCGTTACCACCACCACCGCGAGCGAAGGTGACAGTCCCGCCTTGCGGCATTTGATGTCGAAGAACTTCTCGGCTCCGAGATCGGCGCCGAACCCCGCTTCCGTCACGACATAGTCGGCGAGCTTCAGTCCAAGCCGGGTCGCCAGCACGGAATTGCAGCCATGCGCGATATTGGCAAACGGACCGCCATGCACGAGCACGGGATTGTTCTCGAGAGTCTGCACTAGATTGGGTTTGATCGCGTCCTTCAACACGGCGGTCATCGCGCCCGCTGCCTTGAGGTCTCGCGCGCGGACGGGAAGTCTGTCCCGCGTCGAGCCGACAATGATGTTGGAAAGACGGCGTTCCAGATCCTGGAGCGAGGTGGAAAGGCAGAGGATCGCCATCACTTCCGACGCGACGGTGATGTCGAAACCATCCTCGCGCGGGAATCCGTTGGCGATGCCACCGAGCGAGGAAACGATCGCGCGTAGCGCGCGGTCGTTGATGTCGAGGCAGCGGCGCCAAGTGATCCGCCGCTCGTCGATATTCAGCGCGTTGCCCCAGTAGATGTGATTGTCGATCAGGGCAGCGAGAAGGTTGTTCGCCACACCGATGGCATGAAAATCGCCGGTGAAGTGGAGATTGAGTTCGTCCATCGGCACGACCTGCGCGTAACCGCCGCCTGCCGCTCCGCCCTTCATGCCGAAGCACGGCCCGAGGCTGGGTTCGCGCAGGCAAATCGCCGTCCTCTTGCCTTTGCGGTTCAGCGCATCGCCCAGCCCCACGGTGGTGGTCGTTTTGCCCTCGCCCGCCGGCGTCGGGCTGATGGCGGTGACAAGTATCAGATTGCCGTCGGATTTCTCCGCGAAGCAGCGCTCGACAAAGTCCATACCGATCTTCGCCTTGTGATGCCCGAACGGCTCGACGCTCTCCGACGGGATACCGAGGCGGGCCGCGATATCCTGGATGGGGAGAAGCGTCGCCTCCTGGGCAATTTCCCAATCGGTCCTTGCACCTCTGTTCGCTGCGACATCATTCATGTTGAAGTTTTCTCCCTAAATCCACATTACGCTGGCCGCGCCTGTCGTCCAAAGCTAGTGCGGATTTCGCTTCATTGGCATCAAAAAACCGTCATGGCCCGCGCAATTGGCGAGCCAGCCGGATTGGAGCGCGCTCGATTTCGGTGAGATGGAGAAATCACAAAATGGCAAACGCTCCCAAGATTTCTTCTAACTGCTTGCAACCGCTCGTCATCGGCTACGATCCCTCGAATCCCCGGCCCTTTCGCCATGACAGTGTATGTCGATGTAGATTCAACGGTCCGTGCGGTAGATCGGCATCTCATACTTTCCGGTTTGACAGGCGCGAAATCCAGTAAATCGCTCAAGCGGTATGGGCCCTTTCCCACACGCCCGACTCTGTGATGATCGTGTCCATCGGGCGGTCGTGCGGCTGCGGATAAATCGTGGGAAGTCGTGAAAATTCGAATCCTACTCCGACTGCGAAGGGCCGTTCAGCAAGGGACGCAATCGTGGCGTCGTAATAGCCGGCACCATAGCCAAGCCGGAATCCGGCCTCGTCGAAGCCGAGCAATGGAACGATCAGCGCCGTGGGAACGACCGGTGGACCGGAGGCGGGCTGCGGAATGTTCCAGATTCCAGCTTCCATCTTCGCGCCTTCGGTCCATTCGCGGAATTCCAGCGGGCGGCCGCGCGCGATCACAACCGGCAGCGCCACGCGACCGCCGACGCGGAGCACCTCGCGCATATAGGGAAGACAATTGAACTCCCGCCGGAACGGCCAATAGCAACCCAACAGCTTGTGCGTTGCCGGAGGCAGGCGGACGACCAGCGCCGCCATGACGGCCTCGCTCGCGCATTGATGGACCTCCATGGGCATGGCCCGGCGCGCCTCGAGAAGACGCGCCCGTTCCCCCTTGCGCCAAGCTCGGATGTCGGGTGGTTCATCGGGACTCAAGCCAAAACTCTCCGACCGAATATCCCGCTGCGCGAGATTGAGTCAGCCATCGAGATTCCCCCAGGAACGCACACGACGGATTCGGATGGCGATCACCGGCGACAGCCGCATCGAGGCGTATTGCCGATAGCGCGCGCGGAGCAGCGCCTGCGCCGCATCCTGCTCGGAGCCACCATCGACAATATCGGCGCGGCCATCGGCGAGAACCCAACCCAGAAGCGACCAGTCTTCGTCGTAGCGGTCCGCGAGAAAGGCGGCCTGCGGATTGTCCGAAATGTTCTTCAGCCGCTTCAGTACATTTCCGCCCTTGGGCTTTTCGTCGATGGGTGTGTAAATCGCGTTATCGGCGAGCGCGAAGCACACCGGAACCACATGCGGCAGACCGTTTGAGTTCGCTGTGCCGAGATGACCCAACCGGCGCCGCATCAGAAACGCTCGTTCCCGCCCGGAAAGCGTTTCCATCTCAACCCCGCGCATTACGTTTGGCGATATTGACCCATTCGCGCTGGCGCCGTCGGTAATAACCGGGCGCGCCGCGCATGGAATCGAGGATTTCCTGAAACAGGCGTTTGGCTTCTTCCCGAGCGCCCATTTCGAGCAGAAGAAGCGCGTAGCGGCAGCGGGCCTCCTCGCCGGGAAAGACCGGAAGCAGAGATTTGTATTGCGCGGCCGCCTCCTCCCGCTTTCCCTGCAACTCGAGCGCGCGCGCATAGTCGAGCTTTGCGTCGGCTGTAAAATCGGCGGGCGATACGTCCCGCAGGGATTCGAATGCGGTTTGCGCGCCAGCACCATCCTTTGCGAGCAGTTTGGCGCGCCCGAGCCCGCGCAGCAACGCGGGATCTTCGGAAAGTGCGCCGCCGATTGCGCTGGTGTAGAGATCGACGGCGTCCTGGTAACGGCCGCGCTTGATGCATTCCTCCGCGAAAACGCGCTTGGATTGGGCCGAACCGATAGTCTCCATGTCGCGCTTCTTGCGGCTGTAGCTCGTGCCCGGATCGGCGATGCCGACGACATCGTCCGTAACCCGGCGAATGGCGCCGCCTCCACCCACCGCGTCGGGCACCACTGCGAACAGCACATAGGCGAGGCACCCGATCCACGGCAGGAGCATGATGGGGACGATCCACAGCCACGACCGGTCCGTGCGCACGACATGCGCCGCGCAGCCAAGCTGCACGAGGACGGTGAGAATGCTCAGCCCGTAAAAAGACATCGCGTGAATTCCGGCTCAAGCGTCGCGCCAGGAGCGTGGCGCTAGGCTTGTTTCTCCCATTTGCCGCCAGGAGACTGTTTCCAATAGGTCGTATCGTGACCGGCCTCTTTGGCGGCCGACCATGCCGCGCGCGCGGCGGCGAGGGCGGAGGGATCGCGGCCGTCGAACAGGAGAACGATTCGGGTGAAGGCGGCCGCGTCACGCCACGAGCCGGGCATCGCACCGCCGACGAGAAAGAGCACTTCGGCGCAATTGGCATTGACCTCCTCGATGGTGATCAGCACGGGTTGGCGCGCGGCGTTGCCGTCGCCCGTCTGGGCGTGCGGCAGGAAACTCTCGTCACGCCATGTCCACAGCAGGTCGTCGATTGCTTTGGCCCGTTCGGCGGAGTCCGGACGAATGATCGCCCGCCAGCCGCGCGCCAGCGTGCGCTCGACAAGGCCCGGCAGCACGTCGTCCAGAGTGCGCTTTTCCAGATGATAGAAGAGAGCTTCCGTCATACAGTGATGTCAGCCGGATTGGCGGGACCTGCGCCTCGTTCACGGCCGCCATCCCACGTTGCAGGCACGCTCCCTACTTCTCGTAATGATTGGCAATGAGCCGATTAAGAATGCGCACGCCCCAGCCTGTGGCCCAGGAAGGCGAGAGTTCCTTGTGCTCGCCGTCCTGCCAGGCGACGCCCGCGATATCGAGGTGCGCCCATTGCGTCTTGCTCACGAAGCGCTGAAGGAATTGCGCCGCCGTGATCGATCCCGCGGTCGGGCCTCCGATATTCTTCATGTCCGCGATCTTGGACTTGATGGCCTTGTCGTAGGAGCTCCCCAGCGGCAGCCGCCACACATGTTCGCCTTCGGTGCGGCCGGCCTCGGTAATCCGCTCCGCCAGCGTGTCGTCGTTCGAAAACAGTCCCGCGTGTTCGTGGCCCAAGGCGATCAGGATGGCGCCGGTGAGCGTCGCCAGATCGATGACGCATTTCGGCTTGAACTGCGACTGGGCATACCAGAGGGCATCGGCGAGAACGAGACGGCCCTCCGCGTCGGTGTTCAAAACCTCGATGGTTTGTCCGGACATGGAAGTGACGACATCGTCGGGCCGCTGCGCGTTGCCGTCTGGCATGTTTTCGACGAGTCCGACGATGCCCACGGCATTCACGCGCGCCTTTCGCGCCGCGAGCGCCTGGATGGTTCCTGCAACCGCTGCGGCGCCGCCCATGTCGCCTTTCATGCCCATCATGCCGACGCCGGTTTTCAGCGATAGTCCGCCGGAATCGAAGCACACCCCCTTTCCGACGAGCGCGATAGGGGCCGTCTCGGCGCGGCGCGCTCCGTTCCACTGCATGACCACGAGCTGGCTTTCGCGCTCGCTGCCCTGCCCCACTCCCAGCAGCGCACCCATGTTGAGCTTCTTCATCTCGGCTTCGCCAAGCACGCTGACGCGCACGCCAAGCTTCGTCAGCGATTTGGCACGGCGCGCGAAATCGGCCGGCGACAGCATGTTCGGCGGCTCGTTCACGAGATCGCGCGCGAGAAATACTCCGTCGGCAACGGCCTCCATGGGCACGAAGCTGCGCTTCGCCGCCGCGACCTGGGTGGTGGCGATCGCAATCTCGTTCACGGTTGGCTCATGTTCCTCCCGATCCTTGGTGCGGTATCGATTGAAGGTGTAGCTCCTCAGCCGCGCGCCCATGGCCAGATGCGCCGCCAGCGCGGCGCCGCCGATCTGGGCGCCGGGGGGCGCATCGACGGCAAAGGTGATCCTCCTTTCGCCGCTCGTGAAAAGCTTGCCGACGGCGCTGCCCGCAAGCCGCTCCGCCCGGTGCGCATCGAATTTTTCCGCCTTCCCCTGGCCAGCGATCAAAAGGCGCGACGCTTCGAGTCCCGAGGGCGCCACCACTTCGATCATCTGACCCGGCTTGCCCGAGAACCGGCTGACGGAGATCGCACGCGTAAGGGCACCGCCCGAGAGGCGGTCGGCTTCCGCGGCCCGCCCGGCGAGCACTGCGCCTTCGGATACGCCGAAAACCAGGGCGCCGGGACCCGCAACGGATGGCGACACGAACGAAATTTGCATGAGCGGCCTCTCTGGAGAATTCAAGTTCGGGATTGCGGGAGAATGGAGGGACGGTGCTAGTTTAGGGCCAATTGCAAATCGGGCGAAAGAGCGGCCTTCCGGCGGCGGCGTTGCCCATGGGTCTGCCGATGCCGCGTCTGTCGATCTACCTGCTGCGCCAACTGATTGCCCCCATTGGACTGTTCGTCTTCCTGCTTACGAGCGTGATCTGGCTTTCGCAGTCTCTCAGGCTGCTCGACCTCGTCATCAACCGCGGCCAGTCGGCGCCCACGTTTTTCTATCTGACGCTGCTCATGGTGCCCGGCCTGCTGCTGATCATACTGCCGGTTTCCTACTTTGCCGGCACCCTTTATTGCCTCCACAAGCTCAACGCCGACAGCGAGCTTGTCGCCATTTCGGCGGCGGGTTTCAGCCGCAGCCAGATTCTCGCACCGGTCCTTCTGGCAGCCGCGGTCGTCATGGCCGCAACCTACCTCTGTGGTCTTTTTCTCATGCCCTTCTGCCAGAGACTCATGAGAGACAAGGAAATCGATATCCGCGCCGATATCGGGGCTGCGATTCTCAACGAGGGCCAATTCAACACCCCTGCGGCCGGACTGACCGTGTTTATGCGCGAATTGTCGCCGGACGGGCAGCTTCGCGGCATCCTGGTTCATGACGAGCGCAGTCGCCTGCGGCCTACGACCTATCTTGCCGAGCGCGGCGTTCTCGCGCAGACCCCCGGTGGCGCGCGGCTGATCATGTTCGACGGTACGATCGAGCAGAGCACTGCCGCAAGTCCCTGCCGCGGGCGGGTACACGCTCCGGCAGGATCGGTCGGCACCCGTGGGATCCTCCCGCGATGCGCCGCGGGTCTCTTGCCTGCGCCGCCGTCATTGTCGGTTCTCAAGTTCAAGCGCTACATTTTCGATCTGGACCAGTTCGGGGGCCACCAGCAGGATGCCGAGTTGCGCACCAGCGAACGCTATCTGAGCGAGCTGTTGTGGCCGGTGTCCGCCAGGCCGCTGAAACCGGGAACCCGAAACATCTTTTTCGTCGAGGCCAATAACCGCCTGGCTGCACCGCTCTATTGTCTGGCCTTTGCCTTCATCGCGTTTGCGGCCGTCACGCTTGGGCGACGGGCGCGGGGAGCGTACGCACTTCGACTGGCTCTTGCCGCGGCGGGCGCAGCAGCGTTGCGCATTGCGGGTTACGGAGTGCAGGGCATCGCCGTGCGCCAACCCCTGTTCTGCATTCTTTTTTACATCATTCCGCTTGCAGCGGCGGCAGCCGCGCTTGCGGAAATCGCCGGTTTCGATTTCGCGCGCCTATTTGGACGCCCGCGGCCCGGCATGCCGGAGCCGGCCACGTGAGCTGGTCGTGGACGCTGTATCAGTATCTCGCCCGCCAGTTTCTCGTGGGCGTGGGAGTGATGCTTGCGATCTTCGCCTTCCTTACCTTTTCGATCGATCTCGTCGATCTCCTGGACCGCACCGGCAGTCGGCACATCCCCACGACGGCGGTCGTCGCGATGGCGCTCCTGCAGCTGCCAGATCTCGCGTTGAAGCTTCTGCCCTTCGCCGTCCTGATCGGCGGTGTATTCACCTTCGTTCGCCTTTCGCGCAGCCATGAGCTTCTGGCCATCCGCGCCGCGGGCGTATCGGCATGGAATCTGCTAGCGGCGCCGCTCAGCGTCGCACTCCTTCTCGGCGTTTTTGCGGTGCTGCTGTTTACGCCGCTCTCTTCGCGTTTGCTTGTTCAGTACGCCGCGATGGAAGCCAGGCTGATTCGTGGCCAAGCGTCCCAGCTCGCCATCTCGGAAAACGGATTGTGGCTGCGTCAGGGGGACGCAACGGCGCAATCCGTTATTCATGCGCAGAGGGTCGCCGATCAGGGCGTCCGTCTGGAAGACGTGACAATCTTCCTTTATGGGGCCGCAGACCGCTTCGCCGGCCGCATCGACGCGGAATCGGCGATTTTGGGCAACGGTGCCTGGACTCTCCGCAATGCCTGGGTCAGCGGTCTTTCCGGAAATCTGGCGCACCACGATGCCTATGCGCTTCCGACAAAGCTCACAGCAACGCGTATCCAGGAAAGTTTCGCCGCTCCCGACACAATGTCTTTCTGGGCTCTCCCGGGCTTCATCGACACGGCGCGCCAGGCCGGATTTTCCGCGACCCGCTATCTGCTCTATTTCGACTCGCTTCTGATGCTGCCGGCCATGTTTGCCGCCATGGTCCTGATGGCGGCCAGTTTCTCGCTCCGGCTGGCAAGACTGGGTGGTCTCGGCCGGATCGTCCTGTTTGGTACTCTTGCGGGCTTCGGCGTCTATTTCCTCAGTGCGCTCACCCGTGCGCTGGGCGAGAGCGGCATCGTCCCCATACCACTCGCGGCCGCCGCTCCCGCAGCCGTCGCAATCCTGCTCGGCATGACGCTCGTCTTCTATCAGGAGGATGGGTGACGATGCGCAGGCGGGGGGCGTGTCTTTTCGTCTGGCTTCTGCTCGGATCGACGGCGGAGTCGGCGGCCCAACCGAACGGCCAAGCAGGGCCGCAATCGCCCTTTTCCAGCAATGCGCTGCTCGGCGGCGGAAACGGCCAGATGCTGTTGAAAGCGGACCGGGTCGACTACGACATGAACACGGCGGTTTCGACGGCGTTGGGGCATGTCGAACTGGATTACAACGGCCGCATCCTTCTCGCGGAGCGCGTCATCTACGACAAGAACCGCGACGTGGTGAGCGCCGAGGGGCATGTCGTCATGATGTCGCCGGACGGCAATGTCGTGTTCGCTCCAAAGGCCACGTTGACGAATCAAATGAAGGACGGCGCGATCGAAAGCTTCGCGGCGCTGATCGGCGGAAATGGCAGGCTGGCCGCCGCGCACGCAACCCGCATCGGCGGCGTGCGCACCGTCGCGACGCGCGGCGTCTACACGCCCTGCAAGATCTGCAACAAGCCGGGGCAGCGGACTCCCGACTGGGAGGTGAAAGCAGCGCGCGTCGTCTACGACGAGATTCACCACCGGATTTTGTACAAGGACGCAACGGTGGAACTGGAAGGCATCCCCGTTCTCTACACGCCTTTCTTCTCCAACGCGGATCCTACGGTCAAGCACGCCTCTGGCTTTCTGCTTCCAGATCTCGGCTCCAAGAGCACGCTGGGATATTTCACCCGGGTGCCGTACTACATCGCCTTCAGCGATTCGCAGGACCTGACGCTGGCGCCCCTCGTTTCAACATATGGCGGCGAGCAGCTCGAAACCGAATATCGTCAGCGTTGGGAACATGGGGGCATGTGGCTGCAGGGGAGCATCGCCGACGATCCCCATGCGGGATCTACGGAAAACCTCAATCAGATCTACGGTTCGCTCTTTGGCGCCGGCACGATTCCGATCACGAACGTGTGGCACTTCGGCTATACGGCTCAGCTCACCTCTTATGCGAGCTATCTCCAGCGCTACAGCATTTCCAACTCCGACCGCCTCGACAATGAGCTCGACCTCGAGGCCCTGGACGGGCGCAGCCGTTTCGCCATCACGGGGTATTTCTTTCAGGGCCTGCGCACCACCGACGACAACAATCACTTCCCCGTCGTTCTGCCGCTCATCGAGTACGATTATATCCCGAAGGAGACCCTGCTCGGCGGCGATTTCCGCTTCGATCTCACGACGATCGCCATCTCGCGAAACCTGGGCGAAGACGACCAGAGATTGACGGGCGAGATGCGATGGCGTCTCCCATTCGTCACCGACGATGGCGAACTTCTGACGCTTCAGGCAGACATGCGCGGCGATCTTTACCACACAAGCCAAGTGAATGCGCTCGGCGTGACGGGCTTTCCCGACAGCCAGTACATCACTAGGGGCGCGCCTTATGTCGCGCTCGACTGGCGCTGGCCATTCGTTTCCCCCGGCGCATGGGGCATGACAGGGCTCGTAGTCCAACCGATCGCGCAGGTGATCGCGGCGCCCTACGGCGACAATCCGCCGGGCATTCCCAACGAGACCGGATACGGCGTGCTGCCGACGGGTTTCGCGACGACCGACTTCCAGCTCGACAGCACCAACATTTTCGATCTGGACCGACTGTCTTCTCATGACCTCGTGGAAAGCGGCCCGAACGCAAATGTCGGTGTGCTGAGCCAGGCATTGTTTCCGACCGGTTCTGTCGATGTCCTGCTCGGCCAGGCTTATCGCCTCAAGTCGGATCCGGTCTTTGCGCCCGACTCGGGCTATGATGGCAAGACGTCGGATCTTGTGGGCAGCATCGGCGTGAATTTTGAACCCAATCTGAGCATCAGCGACCGCGTCGACGTCGATTCCGGGTCCGGAACGCTTGAACGCAATGAGGCGTCCATCGACGCGATCTACGGTCGCTCATCGCTCGAAGTCAGTTATCTGAAGCTCCCATCCGAGGAGGTTACGCTTGGTTTGGGGGCGCGCGAGGAAGTGAAAGCGCAGGTGCTGGTGGGACTTTGGGGGAATTGGCTCGCTTATGCGGCTGGCCAACGCGACCTCGTGGCGAGCGACATGATTTCCGATGAGTTCGGCTTCGGGTATGACGACGAATGTCTCGGCTTCTCGCTTTCCTACGAACGGAATTTTACCGAATTCCGGGAACTGCCGCCGTCCACCTCTGTGATTTTCCGCTTCACGCTCAAGACGAGCGAGGTTCCCGTGCAGCGCTCGGGTATTTTCCCCCAATATCTCTACGCGGCGACGCCGCTTTGACGGACCTCCGGAAATGCTTATTCTGCGCGCCTGCAGCCCGGCGGCCCGCGCGTGATCCGAAACGGGCGAACGCCGCCGGCCCGAAACAAATAACCGAAGTCCGGAAATTGACCGCTCGATTAAGCAAAGCTGCCTTGTTCGGTGCATTCGCGTTCGCGCTGACAGCGCCCATTGCCCTTGGCGCGACACCGCCCGCGGAACCTTCGACCGAGCCCCCTGCCCCGATCGCTCCGGGGCAGCCCAACGCCGCAGACCTGGCGGCGTCGGTTGTGCATCACGGCGACGGCGTCGCGGCGATCGTCAATGATTCGGTGATCTCCGACTATGATTTGCGTCAACGCATGGCGCTATTCATCGCCACTTCCGGCGTTCGGCCCTCTACCGACACGTTGAACCAGATTCGCGACCAGGTGCTGAAGGAACTCGAAACCGAGCAGATGGAGCGACTGGAGGCGCAGAAAGACAACATCGTCGTTTCCGCCCCGGATGTCGACAAAGCCATCGACGATATTCTCAAGGGCAACCATCTCACTCTGGACCAGCTCAAATCGCTGCTGGCGCAGGGCGGCGTCGATCTCGCCACGCTGCGCTCCCAGATAAGCGTGCAGATCGCATGGTCCAAGCTCGTGCAGGATCAGTTCGGGGACCGCGTGCGCGTTGCACCGGAGGAAGTGAGCGCAGAACTTGCTCGCATTCAGCAGGGCGCGAACAAGCCGCGCTATCTTGTGAGCGAGATATTCCAGGCCGTCGATTCGCCCGAACAGGACGAAAAAGTACTTAAGGGAATGACGGATCTGGACAACCAGATCCAGCTCGGCGCGCCTTTTTCCACCGTGGCACGGCAGTTCAGCCAAAATCCTACAGCCGCGCAGGGGGGTGATCTCGGTTGGGTGCAGGAAGGCCAGCTTCCCTCCGAAGTCCAGGCGCGGCTGCAGGACATGCGCGTCGGGGATGTCACACAACCCATCCGCGCCGCGGGAGGATATTTCATCCTGCAATTGCGGGACAAACAGGAGCCCGCGGGCACCAAGCTTCCCCAGGTCGTACAGCAGAGCACCACGCCCGCCGGCACTCTGCCACTCATTCGTATTCTGCTGCCTATCGGCCCCAAACCGCCCAAGGATTTGTTCCAGCGCGCCATGGAAGCGGCAGGCGCCCTTCGGGCTCATATCCGCGACTGCGACCACGCGCAGTCTGTGGTCAGCAAGATGCCGGCTGCCCTGCTCACAAATCTCGGGACCATGCGTCTGGCCGACCTCAGTTCGGACATGCAGGCCGCAATCGCAAAAACCACACCCGGCGAATCCACGGCGCCGTTTAGCTCGCCCGCAGGGATCGAACTGATTCTGCGATGCGACAAGGCTGTCCCGAAGGAAACGGTTATCGTCATTCCCACGCGCGACCAGGTCGAACAACAGCTCTACGAAGAGCAGATGACGGTGCTTGCCCGCCGCTATTTGCGCGATTTGCGGCGCGAGGCCGATGTCGAAGCCCGCTGAGGAACGCGGACGGGCTCCCATTCTCATTACCATGGGCGAGCCGGCCGGGATTGGTCCGGAGGTCGCCGCGAAAGCCTGGCATGCGCTGGACGGGCATGCGGGCGCGCGTTCCCTGAAGCTGGTCGGCGATCGCGATGCCTTCCGCGCAGCGTGTGCGTTGGCCGACGACGCGTTCTGGCCTGACGATGGCCGCATCGCGTGCCGGAAAACCGGCAACGCGAACGCCGACGCCGTCATCGGGGCTATCGATGCGGCGGTTCGCGCAACGCGCGCCGGCGACGCAGCCGCAATCGTCACCGCGCCGATCAACAAGGCCATGCTGATGAAGGGCGGCTTCGCCTTCGCCGGCCATACCGAATATCTGGCGCAGCTGACGGGCGCGCCGCGGGCCGTTATGATGCTGGCCGGTGGCGGTCTGCGCGTGGTGCCGCTGACCATCCACATTCCGATCACCGAAGTGCCGCGCGCAATCTCCCGAAGCGCGATCCTCGAAACGGCCGAAATCGTGCTTGCCGCGCTTGCGCGCGATTTCTCTCTCGCGCGTCCGCGTCTTGCGGTCGCCGGCCTCAATCCGCACGCAGGCGAAGCGGGACATTTGGGCGAGGAGGAAATCGAAACAATCGTTCCTGCCGTCGAAACATTGCGCGCGCGCGGACACATCGTGGAGGGACCGCTACCGGCCGACACCATGTTTCATGCCGATGCGCGGGACCGATATGATGCGGCACTCTGCATGTATCACGATCAGGCGCTGATTCCGCTGAAAACCCTCGCCTTCTGGGAAGGCGTGAATGTGACCCTTGGGTTGCCCATCGTGCGCACTTCGCCCGACCACGGAACGGCGCTCGACATTGCGGGCCGCGGAAGAGCCGACGCGCGAAGCATGATCGCGGCAATCGCAATGGCGGCAGCGATGGCGGATGCGCGCGGACTCTGACGGGCTGCCGCCGCTGCGCGATGTGATCGCGGCGCACGGACTTGGCGCCAAAAAATCCCTCGGCCAGAATTTTTTGCTGGATTTCAATCTCACGCGAAAGATCGCGCGGGCGGCCGGCCCACTCGATGGTACGACGATCTACGAAGTGGGCCCGGGCCCGGGAGGGTTGACGCGCGCGTTGCTGGCGGAAGGCGCGAAAAAAATCTTCGCCATCGAACGCGACAGGCGTTGTCTTCCCGCGCTGGAGGAGATCGCCCTCGCCTACCCCGGCCGTCTGGAGATTCATGCCGCCGACGCGCTTTCGCTCGACGAAAGGAACATGCTCCGTGAGCGGAGTATTTCCGCGCCGATCCGCGTCGCCGCCAATCTGCCTTACAATGTTGCGACGGCTCTCCTCGTCAAATGGCTCACTGCGCTCGCATGGCCGCCTTTTTGGGAAAGCCTGGCGCTCATGTTCCAGCGCGAGGTCGCGCGGCGACTCGTGGCTGCGCCGGGATCGAGCGATTATGGTCGTCTGTCGGTTCTCACGCAGTGGCGATCGGAACCGCACATCCTGTTCGATGTCGACCGCCGCGCCTTCACTCCGTCGCCGCGCGTGACCTCCTCTCTGGTGAGGATCGAGCCTTGTGCCGCTCCGCTTTCGCCGGCGCGACTGGGAGATCTGGAGCGCGTCACTGCCGCCTGCTTCGGACAGCGCCGCAAAATGCTGCGCCACAGCCTGAGGACTCTCGTGCCGGACGCGGACGGACTCATTCGCGCCGCCGGTACCAATCCAGAAGCGCGACCTCAGGATCTTTCAGTGGAGGAATTCGCCGCTCTCGCGCGCGCGTTTCGCGCGATGCTTGAGGCCGGTGAGTCTCCATGCGAAAGTCGTGACAGTTACAGAAATTAGGAGTTTGCGATGCTGTCCGAAGCCATTGTCGCCTTTGGTGAGCCACTCAAGTCGCTCGAGACACCGACGCCGGTGCCTCAAGGCACAGAAGTGCTGCTGAAGACGCATTGCGTTGGCGTCTGCCACAGCGACGTGCATATCCACGACGGTTATTTCGACCTTGGCTCCGGCAACAGGCTGTCACTGGCCCATTTCCAGCTGCCTCACACGATGGGCCACGAGATCGAGGGCGAAGTCGTAGGGGTGGGCCCGATGGCGCTTGGCGCCCATCTGGGAGAACGTTATGCCGTCTTTCCATGGATCGGCTGCGGCGGGTGTGCAGCATGCGTGCGTGCGGAAGAAAATCTGTGCGCGCGGCCGAGACAGCTCGGATGCTCACCGGGAGTCCCAGGCGGCTATGCGACCCATATCGTGATTCCGCATCCGAGATACCTCTTGGATTACGGAACGACGGCGCCCGCGTTTGCAGCCGCTTGCATGTGTTCCGGCCTCACCGCCTTCGGCGCGATAAAGAAGGCGGGAAAGCTCGCGGCAGATGACCAGATCCTCGTGCTCGGTTGCGGTGGAGTCGGCATGATGGCCGTCCAGTTCGCCAAAGCGCTCACCGGTAAAGGGCCGCTCGCCGCCGATGTGGACGAAGGCCGCATCGAGGCCGCGCGAAAAGCCGGCGTAGTGGCAGGCTACAACACCAGGGACGCCGGCGCGGCAAAACAGCTTCTCGCCGACACGAAAGGCGGCGCGTACGCGGTGGTGGATTTCGTGGGTTCCGAAGCGAGCTTCGCCTTCGCGAACGCCGTCGTCCGAAAAGGCGGAAAGATCATCATTGTTGGGCTATTCGGGGGCGCCATGAACATGCCGCTCCCGATGTTTCCCTTGAGGGCGCTGACGATCATGGGCTCTTACGTCGGCTCGCTGGCCGACGCGGAAGAGATGATGACGCTCGTGCGCGCCGGCGAGATCGAGCCCATTCCGCTCGAGATGCGCGCCCTGTCGGAAGCCGGACGCACCCTCGACGATTTGCGCCACGGCCGCATCACCGGCCGCGTGGTGCTGACGCCGTAGAAGCCCGAAAGCCTGCAGCTGTTCCGGGATCGGCACAGTCCGAATTTGTCGCCCAGCTCTGAGTTGAAACAGGCGGTTTTCCTATCTGGAGTCAGGCAACGAACCCTCTGCGTGAGCCGGTGTGAGACTGATTGTACGCGCGAGCATTTCGTTGGAGACCCTTGCGGTCGGGCGGTCGAGCGAGCGGCGGCAGGCCCGCTCCCCCAAAAATCCTTGGCCAATTGTCCAGATACGCTCAGCATTCCTATCCTTCCGCTGTCAGGCTGCGCACGAAATCGGAGAGGCCGATCTGGCGGGTGCGCCTGAGGCGTTCGGCGGCGAGAATCGCCACGATCTTGGTGAGCGCAATGTCGAGATTGTCGTTGACGATCACATAGTCGTATTCGGCCCAATGGCTGATCTCGTCGCTCGCTTTCGCCATGCGCCGTGCAACCACATCGTCTGGATCCAGTGCGCGTGCCTTCAACCGGCGCTCCAGCTCCGCATGCGACGGCGGCAGGACGAACACGCTTACGAGATCCTCGCGCGCCCGTTCCTTGAGCTGCTGCGTACCCTGCCAGTCGATGTCGAACAGGACGTCGCAACCGCGGTCGAGCGCCTCCATGACGGGCGCCTTCGGCGTGCCGTAACGGTGATCGAAGACGGTTGCGTGTTCGAGGAACTGATCGTCGCGGACGGCAGTCTCGAAGGCTTCGCCGGTGACGAACACGTAGTCCACGCCTTCGCGTTCGCCCGGCCGTTTCGTCCGCGTCGTCATCGAGACCGAAAGCGCGAGGTCCGCAACTCCGTCCAGAAGGAGCCGCGACAAGGTGGTCTTGCCCGCTCCGGAAGGCGACGAAAGGACCAGCATCAGCCCCCGACGCGCGATCGCGCTCATTCCACGTTCTGCGCCTGCTCGCGGAACCGATCGATCGCGGCCTTCATGGCGAGCCCAAGCCGGGTCAGAGGGATGTCCGTGGATTTGGAGCAGAGCGTGTTCGCTTCGCGGTTGAGCTCCTGGGAAAGAAAATCGAGCTTGCGCCCGACCGCCTCGCCGGAGGCGATCAGCCTCTGCGCTTCCTGCACGTGCGCGTGCAGCCGGTCCAATTCCTCGCGAATGTCCGCGCGCAAGGCGAGAAGCGCGATTTCCTGGGCGATGCGCTCTTCATCGGCGGACACCCCCTCGAACAGATCCCGGAGCTGCGCGCGCAATTTGTCGCGAAGCGCTGCCGGCTGGGAAGCCGCAAGGCGCCTCGCGTCTTCCGTCAGACGACCGATTTCCTCGGCGGCTCGCAGGAGCACCGCGGCCAGTTTGGCGCCCTCCATCGCGCGCGCGCGGGTGAGCGCCTCGAATGCCAGGGACAGAGTTTCGAGGATCGCTGCGTCGCGGGCCGCCCGCGCCGGCGCTTCCGCGCCAAGGGTTTCTTCCTGAACCAGTACACCTTTGAGGGCGAGGAGGCCGTCCACGCGTGCGGGCGCGAGTCCCGTCTCGGCGGCGATCTGCGTCGCGAGCTTGACGGCCTGCGCCAGAGCCGCGGTGTCGATCCGGAGTCCGCGCGCGCCTTCCGACGATTCGATGTTTAGCACGGCCTGGATATTGCCGCGGCGAAACCGGTCGGCGGCAAGCACGCGGGCGGCGGCCTCGATACCGTCCATGCCGGGGGGAATTCTCAGCCGCAGATCGAGACCGCGGCCGTTTACGCTTCGCACCTCCCAGCGCCAGCGCAGAGTGTCGAACGCGCCTTGCGCGTCGGCAAAACCGGTCATGCTGACAAGCGCCATTGCTGTCTCCAGGATTTTCGGATGGCAGAATAATCCGCCTCCCGGGACTCGCAAAGCGCATTGCTGTGCTGCGCTACTTCTTGGGGCTGCCCAGAACGCTTTCGATCTGCCGCCAACGGGCGACGTTGCGATCCTGCTCGCTTTTCGAGGCGGCGAAGGCGTGGCCGCCTGTCCCGTTCGCCACGAAATAGAGATCGACGGAGTCTCCCGGATGCAGGACCGCAGCAATGGAGTCCTTTCCAGGATCGCAGATTGGAGTGGGGGGCAGACCGGCGACGGCGTAGGTGTTGTACGGCGTCACTGTTTCCAGTTCGCTCGCTCGAATGCCATGGCCCAATGGATAGCCTTTGCTGATCCCGTAGATGACGGTCGGATCCGATTCGAGTTTCATTCCCAGGCGAAGCCGGTTGATGAACACGGCCGCGATATGGCGGCGCTCCTCGGGGATTGCGGTTTCCTTCTCGACGATAGAAGCGAGCGTGACCGCATCGTTCGGCGTGTCGAACGGCAATCCCGTCGCGCGCGCAGCCCATGCGCGGGCGACAAATCTCGCCTGGGCGGCGTGCATCTTCGCGACGAGGCTGCTTCGCGGCGTTCCTTTTGTAAACAGATAGGTCTCCGGCAGCAGCGTTCCTTCGGCCGGAGTCGGCTGCGCGGGCCCTGCCAGTTTTGGGTCGCGATTGACGATATCGGCGATCATCCGGCTGGTCAGGCCTTCCGCCGCGGTCAGCTTGTGTTCGATCGAGCGGCCGGCGACCAGAGTGGCGGCAAGTTGGTTCATGCTGAGGCCGGAAGGAATTGCGTATTCGCCCGCCTTCAGGAGCGCGCTCTCGCGCCTCAGCCGCACTCCGAGGTCAAACAGCACGGAGCTCTGGATCGTGCCGGCGTTCCGCAGCCGGTTGGCAATGCTCCACAGCACTTCGCGGGGCGCGATCTCCACGATCGTTTCGCGCGCGCCATTGCGGGCAACTGGACCCGGTGCGTCGAAATTCCATCGCTCCCAGAACCAGGCTCCGCCCAGAAGGGCTGCCAGGAGAAGCAGTGTCGCAAGAAAGCGTGACATGCGATCGTTCTTTCGCGCACCCAAAAGCTCTTGTCGAGATGGGCCGAAGGGTGAATCGCCGCGCTAGCTAGGCAGGCGCCGCAAAAACGAGCGACGCGTTCGTTCCGCCGAAACCGAACGAATTCGACAGGACGGCGGACACGTCCCGTTTCTGCGCCTGGTGCGGCACGAGATCGATCGCCGTTTCCACCGAAGGATTGTCGAGATTGATTGTGGGCGGCACGATCTGGTCGCGAATGGCGAGGACGGAGAAGATTGCCTCCACTGCGCCCGCCGCCCCGAGCAGATGCCCGATCGAGGACTTCGTCGACGACATCGAGATCCGCTCGGCTCTGTTTCCGAACAATCGTTCCACCGCCTGAAGCTCGATCTCATCGCCCAGCGGCGTGGAGGTTCCATGCGCATTTATGTAGTCGATGTCGGCCGGCGACATATCTGCCCGTTCGAGTGCCATTTTCATTGCACGAAAACCGCCGTCGCCGTCCTCGGCCGGTGCGGTGATGTGATGGGCATCGCCGGACATTCCGTAGCCCTTCACCTCGGCGTAGACGCGGGCGCCCCGCGCCACCGCATGACCATGCTCTTCCAGCATGACCATGCCGGCGCCCTCGCCCATGACGAAGCCGTCGCGGTCCCTGTCGTAGGGCCGGGAGGCCTTTTCCGGCGTGTCATTGAAGGCCGTGGACAGCGCGCGGCAGGCGGCGAAGCCTGCCATCCCCAGACGCGATATGGCGGCCTCGGTTCCTCCCGCCAACATGATCTCGGCGTCGCCCAGCGCAATCATGCGCGCGGCGTCGCCGATAGCGTGCGCGCCGGTCGCGCAAGCCGTGACGACGGCGTGATTCGGTCCCTTGAATCCGAAGCGGATGGAGGCGTAACCCGAAGCAAGATTGATCAGCCGGCCGGGTATGAAGAAAGGGCTGAGCCGGCGCGGCCCCTTCTCATGCACAAGGATCGCGGCCTCTTCTATTCCGGGCAGGCCTCCGATGCCGGAACCGATCAGCACGCCCGCGCGGCACCGCTCTTCTTCGTCCTTCGGAACGAAGCCGGAATCGTCCACCGCCTGCTGGGCGGCGGCGAGCGCGAAGATGATGAAATCGTCGACGCGACGCTGCTCTTTGGGATCGACCCAGGCGTTTATGTCGAAGCTGCCGTCCGAGCCGTCGCCGCGCGGCACGCTGCACGCGATCCGCGCGGGCAGATCGTCGACCTTGAACGTTGTAATCGGGCGGGCGCCCGAACGCCCTGCAAGGAGTCGCGACCAGGAATCCTCTACGCCACAGGCCAGTGGTGAGACGAGCCCCAACCCGGTAACGACGACTCTGCGCATCCCTGAGGCCAGACCCCCGAACACTTAGGCCTGCGATTTCTCGATATATTTCACTGCATCGCCCACAGTGACGATCGACTCCGCCGCGTCGTCCGGAATTTCGATGCCAAATTCTTCTTCGAAGGCCATCACCAACTCGACCGTGTCGAGGCTGTCGGCCCCCAGATCCTCGATGAATGACGCGTTCTCCGTGACCTTGTCGGCATCCACGTTCAGATGTTCGACCACGATCTTCTTCACGCGCTCGGCAGTGTCGCTCATTGTATTTCTAAAACCTCTCGTTCGTTTTCTTCGCCGCGCTAGTTCCGTCAGCGGCCCGCGGCTGCGGCCCTGAAGCATTTTCCCCTGGCTTCGAGCCCAAGAATTCTGCTTGGTAACACAAAGCCGCACGTCCCGCCACAGCACCTTATCTCATTGATCGTGCTGGTTAAATCATGGCCATCCCGCCATTGACATGCAAAGTCTGCCCCGTGAGGTAGGCCGCCTCTTCGCTCGCCAGAAACGCCACCGCCGCGGCCACCTCGCCTGCCCCACCCATGCGGCCGGCGGGTATTCTCTGCAGAATCGACGTTTTCTGTGGCTCGGTCAGGATGTCTGTCATGGGAGTGGTAATAAAGCCGGGCGCAACGCAGTTCACGGTGATGTTGCGGCTCGCAACTTCTGCCGCAAGCGATTTGGTCATGCCGGCCAAACCCGCTTTTGCCGCCGCATAGTTTCCCTGGCCAGGATTGCCCGTGGTCCCGACCACCGAGGTGATGGTCACGATTCGTCCCCACCTTTTCTTCATCATGCCACGCAGCAAAGCGCGGGTGAGCCGGAAGGCCGCCGTGAGATCGACGGCGATCACCTCATCCCATTCCGCGTCCTTCATGCGCAGAAAAAGATTGTCCCTCGTAATGCCGGCGTTGTTGACGAGGATATCGACTCCCCCCGCCGCCGCCCCTGCGGCGCTGGACAGCGTTTCGACCGACGCGGAATCGTGGAGATCGCAGAGGGCGACATGCGCGCGTGTGCCCAGGCTCTCCTTCAGGAAATCGAGCGCATCGGCGCGCGTGCCCGACAAAACGACGAACGCCCCTTGTGCATGCAGCGCGCGCGCGATCGCGCTCCCGATGCCACCGCTGGCGCCGGTGACGAGAGCGCACTTCCCGGTCAGATCGAACATCTTCATTTCTTAGAGCGTCTTCTCGAACGATTCGATGTCGGCAGGCGCGTCGAGCGACACCGTGGCCAGGTCGCGATCGATTCGCTTTACCATGCCGGTCAGTACCTTGTTGCCGCCGGATTCCACGGTCGTGTCCACACCGAGATGCCGGAAAGCGAGAACACTCTCGCGCCAGCGGACGCGGGAAGTGATCTGTTCCACAAGCAGGCGGCGGATCGTGTCAGGCTCGATCGATTCGGCAGCCGTTACATTGGCGACGAGCGGCACTGCCGGAGGCCTGATCGCGACGACCCCCAGGGCTTCACGCATTACCTCGGCTGCAGGCTGCATCAGCGGACAATGAAAGGGTGCGCTCACCGCCAGTGGGATCACGCGCTTTGCTCCCTTTTCCTTTGCGAACCGGCCCGCGCGTTCCACTGCATCGTTCGTTCCGGAAATCACTACCTGGCCCGGAGCGTTGTCGTTGGCCACCACACAAACCCCACCCTGCGCGGCGGCTTGCACAGCCGCCGCTTCCGCATCGGCCAGCTCGATGCCCAGCAATGCGCTCATGGCGCCCTGTCCCTGGGCTACCGCGTCCTGCATTGCGCGTCCGCGCGTACGCAGGAGGCGCGCCGCATCGGCGAGCGCAAAGGCTCCCGACGCCGCAAGCGCGCTGTATTCCCCCAGGGAATGCCCGGCTACGAGTCGCACATGGCGAGAAAAGCTCAGTCCCGCTTCGCATTCGAGCACGCGCATCACTGCCAGGCTCGCGGTCATGATGGCAGGCTGCGCATTTTCCGTCAGAACCAGTTCGGAATCCGGACCCTCCCACATCAACCTGGACAGTTTCTGTTTCAGCGCCTCATCGACTTCTTCGAACACATCGCGCGCGGCAGCAAAGTTTTCCGCCAGCGCGCGGCCCATGCCGACACTCTGGCTGCCCTGCCCGGGGAAAATGAAAGCGCGCATGACAGCCACCTCAACCACACACCTTAACAATTGCGACAAAGCAAGACGTTTGCGGCAAGTCAAGCGGGAACCAATTTCCCAATCAGCAAATGAAAGGCGTGTACCTCGGCCTTGTAGGAAATGATTGATGGAACAGCTGTAGGGCCCGCCCGTTCCCTATCTGTATGCAACGCGCCGGGTCTACGCAAAATCCTGGCGAATACAGCAAAGAAACAAGAGGAGATCGATCATGCCTATCAAACTGACTTTGAAGGCGTCGACTTATTTGATGATCAGCGCAACTGCATTTGCCTTGGCGGCATCCAGTGTACCGGGTCTTGCTGCAGGGCATGAAGGAGCGCGAGCGGCGGGGCGGGCTGGAGAAAGAGGCGGTGAGGCCCATACCTTCGGCCCTGCAGGTGGCTCTATGAGCGTCATCAATATTCCGGCTTCTGGTTTCTCGCCAACAACGGGAGCTCAAAGGACATTCCCCACCGCTGCCCAGACGAAAATGACGGACCCGCTCGTCCCCCGCACCTCCGGGTCAGTGAATCATCCCTCGGTTGGAGGCCAGCAACGGGTCATCCAGGACCCGGTGATTCCCAGCACCTCCGGCGAGTTGAACCGTCCCGTGGTGTCCTCGCAGCATGCGGTGATAGACCCGCTGATGCCGAGTACCTCGGGTTCGATCAATCGTC
>Ga0182024_10003831_pt1 | contig 35271 bp, 33 predicted proteins | sample P32metaG_FD_120480 | JGI IMG/M metagenome (GOLD analysis project Ga0182024, IMG submission 120480) | Permafrost microbial communities from Stordalen Mire, Sweden - P3-2 metaG (Illumina Assembly) | ecosystem: Environmental > Terrestrial > Soil > Wetlands > Permafrost | place: Sweden: Stordalen...
CAAGAAACGCCGCGCCCAGAAACTGACTAAGGCATTACACAAACTGGGGTTCAACGTCGCGATCACCCCAATCGCCACCTCGCTGGGCACCGTAGGCTAGTGGAGTGTTTTTCAACAGAGCGGCACGCTCAACCTCTTTCTGAACCCCGACTGTCAAGGAGCGGCACGCCCAACCCTTCGGAACAGCGACTGTCAAGGAGCGGCACGCCCAGCCTTCCTACGACGCTCAACTTCCCTTTTCACCCCCGGCTTTTGCGCGCCACACTGCGTTCAAATGCCCGCTACGGAAACACCGCCTTCACCACCATCCCCTCCCTCAGCGCCCTCTCTGAAAACAACGCGACAGCCTCGTCCGCATTCAACCCCTCCACCTGAACGCGAGTCGTGTTCGCGACGCCCGTCTTCACCTGCTTCCAGACCAGCCGATCGCCATTCAACACAAACACCCCGGTTTGCGCATGCTCCGTGCGCACCCCCTCTTTCGGAATCGTGACGACGTTTGCCACCGTTTCCGAACGAATTTCGATGTTCACGGTCGTCCCCGGAAGCAGGTCCCGATTTGGATTGCGGATCACGCACGCCACCTCGCCCACCTGTCGTGTGCCCCGCGCCACAATCTGCGTCGGAGTCTTGTCCACCACGCCGTCCCACTGGCGCCCCGCCATCGCATCCCAGGTGATCATCACCGGCATCCCCACGGCCACATGTCCCAGATCAGGTTCATCCACGTTGACGTTCACGCGCACCTGATCCAGCCGCCCGATGGACGCGACGGTCTCGCCCGCGTTCAAATACGCGCCGGGTTTGAGATCGAACTGATACACCGTGCCCTCGATCGGCGCCCGCACGATGCTCTGCTTGATCTGGGTTTCGGCCAATCGCGCGGCCTGCTCCGCGTCATCGAGGCGTGCCTGTGCCGCCGGGCCGTCCGGCGATGCCGCCGTGGCTGTGCGTCTTTTCTCCCATCGTGCGATCTCCAGCCGCGCCTCGTCCACCTTCTGCCGGGCGGCATCCACCTGCATCTTCGTCCCGGCCCCCTTGTCCAGCAGTCGCTGCTCCGTTTCGTAATTGCGCTGCGCGACGTCGAGATCGTGCTTGGCCCGTTCCAGGCCGCTGGAGATTTCCGCGAGATCGGTGGCGCGGCCGCCCCGATGAATCACATCCAGATCCACCTTCGCCTGCGCGATGCGGGACTGCGCCGCCGTCAACGCCGCCTTTGCCTCGGTCGCGTCCATCTCCACCAGCGGCGCGTCTTTTGCGACATGCTGCCCGCGCTGAACCGTGATATTGTCGACAGGTCCCCCGCGTTCCGCCCGCGCAAGTGCCCATTCAATCGGCTCCACTTTCCCGTCCGTGGCGATCGAGCTGTGGATGGTCTCCCGCGCCGCGCGCGCGAACTGCACCTCCGGCGGCTGGCTTTTCATTTGCACCAGCGCCCAGATCAGCACGCCCGCGCAGGCGACGCCCGCCACCAGCAATAGCCATCCCCGCAGCCTCATTGGTGACTCCAATGTGGGGCAGCCAATTCTGGCTGCAGCCGCCTTTCAGGCGACTTCTTTCGAGGCGCGACCGTCAGGAAGCGCGTTCCGTCTTCTGAACCGCGACCGTCAGGGAGCGGCACGCTCAACCTCCTTACGATGATCAACCCTAAACCTCACCGCTGCCCCTTTGCCGTCCCCGCCATGGCGGCCGGCCGCGCGCAATAGTCGAACAAAATCTGCCACTCCGCCCGCTGGATCTCCATCGCCGCCACTTCCTGCGTGGAGCCCGGCTGCGACCGCGCCCTCTCGCAAAAAGCGATGAACGCGAACGGGTCCCATTTGTCGAGGCGAAATTCGGCGTCCGGGAGACGTTTTAGGATTTCGTTCGCAGCCCGCGCCGTGGGTGAAAAGGTGGGATGTTTGCTTACTTTTCGAAACCAGTAAGCGGCATTGCCCGAATCCGGCTCACGCCGATGCAGGATCGCATGCCACAGCTCGCAGTCGGGCGTCTCCAATTCCGACACCAGGTCGTGCGCCTCTTCGAAACACGAGAAATATAGCCACAGTCCCGCCGCCGCAGCGGCAGGATCTTTCACCGCGGGAAACAGCCGGGCAGTGTCCCTCTTCTTCCCGATCGTCTTCAATAAAGTCTGGTGAGCTTTCGCGTTGGTACACTCGGCGCACGTCAGCGGCATAAGGCTCTGGCCGCCGCCGTCCATTTCGAGAACGCGAGCTACCTCGGGGCCGTAAGCCGCGGGATTGAAAACTGCGGGATCCGAATCTGGCATGCAGCGGGTACAGTTTCATTGTAACGACCATACCGAGCCGCGACCAAGCTGCGCTTGCGCCGAGGGAGCGGCCAAAAATCCGGAATCGGTCTTTCTGACACCCGACCGCCTTGTGCCGCACGCTCTCAGCGTGCCGTATCGACACTCATGTCGACATGTTCTTCTCTACAGAACCGCGAGCGTAAGCCAGCGCTGTTCAACGTCCTGTCGACATGTTCTTCTCTACAGAACCGCGAGCGTAAGCGAACGCTGTTCAACGTCCTGTCGACATGTTCTTCTCTACAGAACCGCGAGCGTACGCGAGCGCTGTTCAACATCCTGTCGACATGTTCTTCTCTACAGAACCGCGAGCGTAAGCGAGCGCTGTTCAACATCCTGTCGACGTGCTCTTCTCTACAGAACCGCGAGCGTAAGCGAGCGCTGGTTCAACGTCCTGTCGACATGTTCTTCTCTACAGACCGCGAGCGTAAGCGAGCGCTGTTCAACGTCCTGTCGACATGTTCTTCTCTACAGAACCGCGAGCGTAAGCGAGCGCTGGTTCAACGTCCTCTTCAGCGCACCCTAACCCGCCGTTACGTAACCGGTCTCCACATGTTGTTTGAGCGGCGTTGCCCATCGCGCCAGCCTTCCCTTGTGGGGCAGGCAATCTTGCCTGCCGCCGCCTTTCAGGCGGCGCTTGTGGCGCACGCTTACGTAACCAGCCTCCGCATAAGCGAAAATGAACCATCGTGAAACGAGCGCTCGTACTCTCCGGCGGCGGACTCTTCGGAGCCTGGCAGGCAGGCGCCTGGCGAGCGCTTGCCGATCGTATGCAGCCCGACCTCATCGTCGGCGCCTCGGTTGGATCGCTGAACGGCTATGCCATCGCCGGCGGCGCGACCCCTCAGGAACTCGCCGAATTCTGGCTCCAGCCCGCGAGCGCGAATTTCTCCAAGCTCCCCGAAACGATCAATGCGTTAATGCAGCGTTACGCGCTCCAAACCGATTACGCCGTCATCCTCACCGACCTCCTGCGCCTCAGGCCGCGCATTTTCTCGGGCGCCGAAATCACCGGGCGCCATCTCGCCGCATCCTGCGCCATACCCGGAGTCCTGCGGCCCCATAAGATCGATGGACGCTGGTACTTCGACGGCGGCCTTCTCAATCCCCTGCCGGTGTGGGCCGCCGTGGAATTGGGCGCCACGCACATTGTCGCCCTGCACGCCCTGCCGCAAATTCCCTCGATTTTGCTGCGCCCTTTCGTCACCGCGTTTCGCCGGGTCGCGGGCCACCATCCACCGCTTCCGCCCGGCATTGAAAAGAGCCTCGAACTGACCGTCATCTCCACCTGCGACGCCATCGGATCCATGCGCGACGCCCTGCGTTGGAAGCGCGAGAATATCGAGCGCTGGCTCCACATGGGCTACTCCGCGGCCCAGAACATTTCTTTGCCGAAATGTTACGAAAAGGATTGTTTGCGCGAACCGCTTGAGAGATAATGGACCCGATCGCCATGCCCGCCTACCGCATTCATCGCCTGAAGGATCATCTTCGGCAACAGTTTCGCGCTGCTCCGCACGTCATCGGCACGGCCAGCATCAAGCCGGGGCATTACGAACCCGGCGGTGAGATCGACGCCCCCACTCCCTACGCCGCGTTCTTTGAGCTGCGCGACGCAGGCACCCCGCTGCAGGTCGGGGATCTGCTCGAAGCCGAGAACGGAGCTTTGAGAATCTGCAAATTTGTCGGGTTCGAGGAAGCTAATTGGGTTATACCCGAAGTTCTTTTGAGCGCACCTGGCGCCAAGCCGGACGGAACAGCGGGCGCTCTTCCGTCCGCGAGCCTCGACCCGGCATCTGAGATAGAATACAAACAGTAATGCAGCCAGGTTGTAACGGGGGCGCGAGTGTCAACTCGTTCGCCCTGGTCTCATATATTCCTGACCCGTTGGGGGCGTTTCTCGATCGCTTGAGAAACGATCTCGTCTGCGAGTGCCACTCCAAGGCCCACGTCACTGTGCTGCCCCCTCGCCCTCTGTTTCGCCCCACCAGCGACGCATGGACGCAGATGCAGGAACGGCTCCCCGACTTCCAACCATTTCGCGTCGAACTGGGCGACATCCAGGTTTTCCCGGTCACCGACGTGATTTACCTCTCGGTGAAGGCCGGTCACGCCGAATTGTTGAAGCTGCATACGGCGCTCAACGCGAAATGCCTCGCGTTCGCCGAACCGTTCCAGTATCATCCGCATGTAACGCTCGCGCAGGAGTTGGATCGCGACCGGCTGGCGTCGGCCATGGAACTCGCCAAACGCCGCTGGCACGAATTTCGCGATGCCCGAAGTTTCACGGTCGACAAGCTGACGTTCGTGCAGAACACCCTGGACAATTCCTGGATCGATCTCAACGCATGGCAATTGTCCAGCCGCGTCGCCAGTCTGTAACTGATTGCTGTATAAGGCGTTACCCAGCGGAACTCACGGCAAATACACGGTAGCGCGAAACACCGTGTTTTCACCGCAGTTTCACCGCAAACCACCGGTGTTTTCCCGGTGTTCCACCGGCGCGGTTCAGGCGTTCTCGTCGAACATCTCCAACTGACCCTCCTCCTGAACAGCTGGTTTGGGACGCCGCCTCAGCGGACTCCCGATCACGCCCAGCACCTGGACCTCGGCCAAAGCGGCCCTCGGGACGAAGATCCGCTGGTTGTGGAAGGTCGGGTCGGGCGGCACGATGCTGAATCCTACCGCCTCTAACTGTATAAGATTGTTGGGGAGCAAGCCTTCAATGGAATCGCCGTCCCGGAACCGCAGCCGCACCCACAATCCCGCTGATTTGGGCCGCGTAAGGAACGCCCGGTGCTCCCGCCAAGTCTCTCCGCCTTCGAAATCTCTAACAAAACAAATAGCTTTAACCTCGGCGTACGACACCTCGACCACGCTACCGGCGGGGGTCAGCAGTTCCAGGGCGGCGGTCTCCAGACCGCCCGGCGACGAAACGAACCCAGCCAGCGTTTCCCGATCGAACCGGGCCACCAGGACCCTTTTGTTGGTGCTTGCAGCCACTTACGCCCTCTTCCGCGAGGAATTCCTTTCAAACAATTTTGCAAGTATTGTATCATTAGGTCTAAATGAGGGCGTTCGCCGCCGGTCACCAACCGAGCCACCGGAGTGTGCCCACCGGACCGGCTAAGTCGTTTCTTGACTTCTGCCGGGTCGAAAAAGGGCTGGCGCCCAACACGCTGGCATCTTATAGCATTGATTTGCAAAGATTTAGTAATGAACTTCCGGCTGAGAAGAGCGCCACTGCGGCGGATCTCACCGGCTATGTCGAGTCATTGTACCGCGCAGGATTGTCGGCCCGCTCGATTGCACGCCATATCACGACCCTGCGCAACTTTTATAGTTTTCTCGCTCGGGAGGGGGAGATCGAACGGGACCCGACCGAATTCCTGGCATTGCCCCGGCAGTCGAGCACGTTGCCGAAGTATCTGAATCGCGAGGAAATAGACCGGCTGCTGGCGGCTCCTCCGCTGGATAAGCCGACCGGATTGCGGGATCGGGCGATGCTTCAGTTGCTGTACGCGACCGGGCTTCGGGTCACCGAACTCTGCCGGCTGGAGCTTTCAGCGGTGGAGCGCGACGCGGGCGTGCTGCGGGTTACGGGTAAAGGCAACAAACAAAGGCTGGTGCCGTTCGGCGAAGTGGCCCGGGAGGCGGTCGATGAATACCTGCTCAAAGGAAGGCCGGCGCTGCTCAAAGGACGGGCCAGTGGATTTCTGTTCGTGACATCCTGGAATGCGACGCGGAACACCGCGCGAAATACGCGGAATACGACGCGGAATACCGCGCGAATGGCGGCGATGACGCGGCAAGGTTTCTGGAAGTTGCTACGGGGCTACGGGCGGCGGGCCGGCATTTTTCGCGATTTGACGCCGCACGTGATGCGGCACAGCTTTGCCACGCACTTGGTGGAAGGCGGCGCCGATCTGCGCAGTGTCCAGATCATGCTGGGGCACGCGGATATCTCCACCACGCAGGTTTACACGCACGTGGCGCGCCGGCGTCTGCGCGAGGTGGTCGACCAACATCACCCGCGCGCGTAGAGCCAAGGGGCGCGCGCGGCGAGAAGACATGAGGGCGAGTTTCGAATGAGCGATTACATGTTCATGCTGGAGAGCCACCTGAGCCCGGCGCAGTTCCGGGTGGTGGGTGAGATGCAGGCGCTGGCCGCTCAGGCCGGCGTAAATCTGTTTCTGACCGGCGGGGCGCTGCGCGACATGCTGGGGGGATTTCCGGTGCGCGATCTGGATTTCGTGATCGAAACCAACGCTCTCAAGATCGCCAAGATCGCGGAGAAGAAATACGGGGCGACCATTGTTTCGACTGACGATCAGAAGAAGTCGGTGGAGCTGCGATTTGCCGGCGGCGTGACCGCGGAACTGGCCATGGCGCGGCAGGAGCGCTATCTCAAATCCGGCGGACGTCCGCAAATCACTCCCGCGGCCATCCATGAGGACTTGCGCACGCGCGATTTTACGGTGAATGCCGTGGCTTTGTCGCTCAACAAGGCTTCGCTCGGCCTGCCCATCGATCCGACCAATGGAGTGGGCGATATCGAGCGCAAAGAGCTGCGCGCGATCCACAACTATTCGTTCTACGACGATCCGTCGCGCATGCTGCGCCTGATCCGCTTCAAGGTGCGGCTGAATTACACGATCGACGAGCGCACGCGGCTGCAATACGAGAACGCGCGCGAGGCCGAGATGCTGACGCGGGTGAGTTCGGAAGCACTCGGAGTGGAGCTGCACCATATTGCCGCCGAGCCCGCGGCGGGCGATCTGATGCGCTCGCTGTCGGAGGAACAGTTGATCGAGTTGTACTCTCCGGCACTGGCGGGAGCGAAGCTGAATCTGAGCACGTTCACGAAACTTCAGAAGGCGCGCCAGACGGTTCCGGTGGATTTGCGCATGAACAGCCTGCCGTTGTTTCTGGAAGTGCTGATGGAAGAGCTCAACGCCAAGGAGCGCGCGGACTTGATCAAGACGGCTTCGCTGACGCGCGGCGAAGTGAATGCGTGGCAGAAGATCGGACCGGCGGCAAAGAAGTTGGAGAAAGAGCTCAAGAGCGCGAAACTGCAAAAGGCGTCGCAACTGTATCAGGTATTGGTGAAAGCGCCGGGCGAGCTGGTGGTGTGGCTGATGGTGTACTCGGAGCAGCGGCTGGTGCAGGACCGGATCCGGAACTATTTCCAGAAGTATTTGCCGGCGTCGCTCGAGATCACGGATGAGGTGGTGGCGGCGACGGGGGTCGCGGTGGGCACGCCGAAATTCCAAAAGGTGAAAGAAGAGATGATCCTTACGCGGCTGGACGCGCGTCCGAAGAAGCCGGCGCCGGAGCCGGAACCGCCGCCGCCTCCGCCGATGTCGAGCTTCGCGCGGGGTCCGGGAGTGCGGCACCAGAGGTAAAGCGGAGCCGCGATCGCCGCGGTGTGGGTGATCGCGTTAATCTGAGAAGAGGCTGCCATGACCATCACGCTTAGCGCAGAACAGGAACAGGCGATCAGAAACGCCATTCAGGCAGGCTTCGTCCGGTCGGTGGACGAGTTCATCGATACGGCCATCGAAGCCCTTCCTCGCGAGGAGAGCGGCTTCGACAAGGAAGCGGCCCAGGCGGCCGTCGCGCGCATCCGTGAGCTGCGGAAGGGCGTGAAGCTCGATCTGCAAGGCATGTCGCTCCGCGAATTCGCTCACATTGGGCACCGGTATTGATGAAAGCACTCGTCCTCGATGTGTCTGCCTGCATGCCCTGGTGCTGCGAGGACGAAACGACGGCAGACTCGGAGGCGATGCTCGATTGGGCGAAGGAGGGGAGTGAGCTGCACGTTCCATCGTTGTGGGGATGGGAAGTTCTGAATGCCGTCGGTGTAGCCGTCAAAAGGCGCCGAATCACAGCAGAACGCGCGAGAGAATTTCTCGAGCAACTCGCTGCGCTGAATTTCAAGATCGACCAGCCTCCCCAGATACACGATTTCCCACGGCTTCACGAACTGGCCACCACCTACAAGTTGACCTCTTTACGATGCAGCGTATCTTGATCTGGCAAAGCGATTGTCGTTGCCCTTGGCAACGCGCGAATAGCGATCTTGAAAAAGCGGCAGTATCGGAGGGCATCGAGGTTCTGGGCAGGTGATCCTGGCGAAGCGCATTTGCGAAGGGCTGGGTCAAGAGTAAGATGGGAGCAGGTACGTATATGGCGACTCTCGACTGGTCACAGTGCCCCGCGGTTGAAAGTGTCCCCGGCAAGGTGAGCGGCGCATGGGTGCTGAAGGGTACTCGGATGCCGGTTTCCGCCATTTTCGAAAATCTGGAATCCGGCGCTAGTATAGACGACATTATGGAGTGGTTCGATGGGCTCGACCGCGAACAGGTCAAGGCGGTGATCGAGTTCGCCGTACGCAGTCTTGATAAAGATCCCGCCTACGCGCCGTAGATTTGGTTCATTTCGATGCGGATTATTTTCGATCAGGCAACGCCTGTGCCGATCCGTCCGTATCTCGAAGGCCATACGGTCCGCACAGCGGCGCAGCAAGGCTGGGACAAGCTCAAAAACGGCGATTTGTTGAACGCAGCGGAAGCCGCCGGGTTTGACGTCCTGCTGACTACAGATAAGAACATCCGCTACCAGCAGAATCTTGGTGGCCGCAAAATTGCGATCGTAGTTCTGGGGCGGCAGCAATGGCCGCAGCTTCACCCACATGTGCAGCTCGTTGTTGAAGCGGTCAACGCTGCGACGCCGGGCACTTATGCGGAAGTGGAAATCCCTTTCGACTAAGTCCACGCCGTGTTTCGCGAGGGGTCCGGGAGTGCGGCACCAGCGGTGGTGGTGACCGTTCGGAAACACGCGGGCTGTCCCCGGTTTCACTATGGGACCCACGAGAATCCCCACCCTGACGGGTGGGGTTGGAATCAAGTGTTGCGAGTGGGACAGAGGGGTCAGTCCTGGTCAGTCCCCTTTTTCCGGGCTTCGCGAGGGGTCCGGGGTGCGGCGCTAGCGGTGGTGGTGACCGCTCGAAACATGCGGGTTGTCCCCGGTTTCCCGTGGGTTAGATCTCGTCCTTAAAAAAAAGCTCAAGGGCCGTTTCTTTTTACTGCCGGCGAGGAATATAGTTTTGTGAGCGACATGCCAGCCGACGAAGCTACGTTGCTCCAGGAAGCGCGGCGCGGTAACGAAGCGGCATTCGCCAGCCTCTACACCCTCTATCGCACGGGCCTGTTTGGATTCGCCTGGCGCATGACCGGCTCGACACAAACCGCGGAGGACGTAACGCAGGAGTGCTTCCTGGCGCTCGCGGACGGCTCCCGCTTCGACCCCCAGCGGGGTCGGTTGCAGGCGTATTTGTTTGGGATCGCGCGCCACATGGTGTTCCGGCATCTGAAGGTCTCCGGGCGTGAAGCCGACGAGCTGTCCGAATGCGCCGCGCCAGAGGACGTGGTCGAAGATTTGCTCGCAGCCGAGCGCAGTGAGTTGGTCCGCGGCGCAATCGCGAGTCTTCCGGCGCTGCAACGGGAAGCGATCGTTCTGTTCGAATACGAAGAATTGCCGTTGGATGCGATTGCGGCCATCACTGGCGCGGACGTGGGCGCCGTAAAGGCCCGTCTCAGCCGCGCTCGCCAGTCCCTGCGCAAGCGACTGGAGCCGGTGCTGTTCCCTGGAAACGAAAGGAAATTGTCATGAACGAACCCGATCCCCTCGATACTTTGCTGCGCGAATGGAAAGCGCCCGAGCCCTCGGCCGAAATGGACCGCCGTGTTGCGGAAGACTATCGCCGCGCGTTCCGAGACGATCGGCGCAGATCACCGGGCTGGCGAGGATTCTGGAGCGCTCGCATAAGCGTGCCCGTGCCGGTCCTGTTGGCTGCGATGGTGGTGATTGCGTTAGTGGTGTGGTTTCGCTCGTCGGCGTCCACGAGCACGCCGTCAAGCGCCGGAAGGGACGCGACCGGGGTGTTTACACGCGTCAATGCGACCGGCTTTCAACCGCTGCCGAACGGCGACGCGCGTATTGTTCCGGTGAAGGAGATTCTGCGATGAATCGAAGCTGGGGCGCCTGGGTCGCGTGGATCGCGACGGTGGTCGCGATCGGGGCGCTGCGGGCGGAAACACCAAATCGCGGGATCGCCTGGTTCAGCGACGGGAGTGGATTGGAGGTCTACACGGAATCGACCGGCTCTACGCATCCAAGCCGGGTGGGTGCCATTGGGCTCGGTCCCAGCACCGGCCCGAAGGAGCTTCTGGTCAACCGCGTGGTGGTGGATGAGGGCAATACGATCCTGTTCGCCTACAACATCGAAGCATCGCGCGGGGCGGAGCGCGGTACGGTTGCGATTCGTATTCTGCCGATCGCTCCGAAAGCGGAAGCGAGTTACCTCGAAATGGCTGGGAAGAACTCGTGGCCCAAATTTTCCGGCACGCATCTGCCGACCGTAGCAGCAGCGCACGAATTTCCCTCGGTGAGGATCGGAGAGGCGGTGACGCTGGACATCCTTTTCAATCCCCCAACGGGGGAAAAAATCTTCGATGTCCTTCGACCGATCGCGGGTCCATCGCCCTGCCCCGGCAACATGTGCACAACCTCGGCATCCGCGGATAAGTCGCTACCGCCTCAGGAAATCTCGCTCAAGCAGATGACCTTGCAGGTGAACGGCAAGCCGCTCCGGGCGCCCCCGGCGACCATCACCGGCGCAGCGGTACGCGTCGACATTCCGGGCCACGGCGCTTATGTTTTGACGGCCTATGAGCCTGAGTTGGCAATGCCGGCTTACGCGTTCAAGGCGATCGCGGAGGCCGATGGCAAGACGCTGCGCTGGTCAATGGATGGCGACAGCGTTGAGATCGTATCGCAATCGAACGTGCTGACCGGAGTTCCCGTGGGAACTCTGTGGGTGTATCACGATCCGCGATACCGGTCGCGGGATCAACCGGACCTGGTCGGATTGAGGAATGCGGACAAAGTGGAGTGGTTACTGCCTAAAAAATGAGGAGAACTATCATGCGAAACCTGATCATGTGCTTGAATCTCGCCGCCGTGCTCACCTACGGCGCCGAGCGCGTCACGCTTACCGGAAAAGTAACTGACAATCTGGGCAAGCCGATCGAGGACGCCACGGTGATGGTGTACCACGCCGGCGTCAAGGTTGGCTATAGCGCCTACTGTCCGAGCTGTTACGTGGACTGCGGTAAACGCACCGTTACGGATGGAACCGGTTCGTTCACGATCAAAAGCCTCGCTCCCGATCTGTGGTTCGAGCTGCTGGTGGTTCGTGACGGCTATACTCCCACGTTCATCAAGAAGGTGGATCCGTCGCGTGGGCCCGCCGAAACAGCAGCGCTTTCACGGCGAGGAGTTGTCGACGATCCCGATCGTGTAGTGCGTGGGCGAGTGGTGGATTCGAGCGGCCAACCGGTGCGTGCTGCCGTTGTGGAGGCGGACGGAATCTACGCCCCTCCTGCGGACAGCCTTTGGTACGGGACGATAGAAGGCCTGGAGCCGGTGGCGGTAACCAATCCCAAAGGGGAGTTCGAACTTGCCTACAGCAAGAAAGCTACCGGGATGGTGCTGCGCGTGGAGGCTCGCACGATGGCGACCAAAGTGGTCGCGGCGCCCACCGGAGCAGAGCGCACGACTATAACGGTTTCCGAGGGCGCCCTGGTTCGCGGCCGCTTGCTGAATCACGGCAAACCCGTGGCGGGCGCTGAACTCGGTCTGATTCCACGGAATACTGGTGGATTCAGCTCCAAATTCAAAATCTCTGGAGACCCGTATTCGGAAATCCGCATCGGCACGCAGGACGACGGATCCTTTGTCATCACTAATGTCCCTGCGCCCGTTGGCTGGTACATTTACGGCAAGATGGAATCGATTGCGGCGCTGGGGGCGACCGATCATATGAAGTGCGCCACAGTGCGTGACGGCGAGGAAGTGGATGTCGGCGATATCGAGATTCATCCCGGCCATCGGCTTCGCGGAAAGGTCACGCTCAGCGACGGTAACTCCGTAGCCGATGGAATGCGAGTGACCGTTACAAGCGAGAACGGCACCGGGGACAGCCAGACGGTTCTCATCGGCCCCGACGGGCATTTCGAATTCGTGAGTCTCCCCACGGGCGACTACCAAATCTTCGCTTCCGTCCGCGGCTACAAATCAGGGGCGAACCAGGACGCGGCTACAACGGTCGACCGGGACATAGACAATTTCACAATCAAGCTCGACCGAATGGTGCGCCGCTAGCCGGCGAAGCGCTCTGCCGAAGGCCGCCTGTTTCCCCCTGTCTCCCTCGGAAACAAGCGGGCTTCCCCGATTTTCTCCCTATTTCACGTAAACATTTAAGGTGGGACTGGCCACGCCGCCCACGGTCAGCGTGATGGGTACCGCTCCTGGAGTGACGCCGGCAGGGACCACCGCGTTGACCTGGAAGAATCCGTCAAACGAAGCGGTTCCCGCGTAGAGAACCTGCGCTGAGAACTGATTGAAGAAGACGGACACGCCGCCGATGGGACGCGACACGGTAGCGGCCGAGGACGGCAGGAATCCGTCAATGCCGGCGGGGTTGGTTTGGCCTTCTCCGGTTGCGTAGATGGAAAGGTAATCTCCCCTGGCGGCGGGGTTGCCGGCGCCATTGACGGTTCCATCCTTGTTGATGATGGCGGCCTGATTGTTGCCGAGGTTGAACATAGCGGGCGCGGCAGTAACCACGGCGTCGCTGATGCTTGCACTGGGGACGCCGTTGTTGAACGCTTGTACGCTCGCGTGCTGGCCTACCATGTTCGCGATCTCATACGGAGCGACCGCGTTGATCTGGTTGGCCGATACGTAGAGGAGCGGCGCGGGCGTCCCGTTTACCAGCAGCCTCACGCCCGCAAGCGTGGTCGCGATATTGCCGCTGGCATCGAGCTGTAGCGATTGACCGATGGCCGGCCCGAGTCCGCTGCCCTTCACGCTGAAGATCAATCCGGGCGACAGGCCGCTATCGACGAAGCTGGCCCCGTTGAAAATCTGCGTGATGGCCGGCTGGTTGGCCGCTTGCCAGGCGAGAGTGAGGTTGGCGCCGTCGATGCTGCCGAGGCCGGTCACCATGTCATAGCCGGGTCCCGCCGCGTAACCGAGTGATCCGTTCAGGCATCCGCCGGTTCCCGCGACGCACGGGACAATATTGTTACCCGACTGAACGTCATGAAAAACGCAGGCCGGGGTGGGGTCGTTGGAGATGCAGACGTTCGCGGGCTTGGTGGCCAACTGATACAGCCCCGGATTGATATTGCCGAGTCCATTGGTGCCCAGATATTGGTTCATCAGCAGAACCATTCCGGCGAACACCGGCGTGGCTGCCGAAGTGCCGCCATTGAGCGTGTTGGCCCCGTTTGCGACGAGGAAGTACGGATCGTGTTGCGCCGATGCGGATAGCGCCACGTCCGGCACGAAGCGGACGTTCAGGCCCTGGACCCCGGGCCCGGTTTGCCACACCGGCTTGGGAAAGAATACGCTCATTCCGCCGCCGCTTGCGGCCAAATGGCCCACCTGGCTGGTATCGTTCCAGCCGGTCTCGGGGATGTAGGACAGCGCCGAATATCCAAAGCCTCCGTTGACGGACGCCCAGAAAGTGCCGGTGGCGGTTTCGGCCAAAGTGGTTCCGCCGACGCCCGTCACTTCCGGGATACTGGCAGGCAGCATCACGGAAATTCCCTTGGACGAGACGGCGGTGGTGGGTGAGTCGCAGGCGGCGGCGCCCACGTCGCCGGAGGAAGCGAGCCATGTAATACCTTCCGCGCTGGCCTGCTGCGCCATGGTTTGACTGGCAGCGACCGCGGTGGTGGTCTGGGCCAGCTCGCAGCCGGCGTAGCTGTAGCTGAGCACTGGCGCTACTGCTGCGTCGATGGCATAGTTCGCCGAGTTTTGAACATTGCTCGCGTAGACGAACACAATTTCGGCGTTAGGCGCTATGGCGTTGGACATTTCCAGATCGAGATCGGATTCGGTTTGATCGCCGGTGATCCCCGGATCGGTGCCCCCCGGTATCAGCAGCTTCACGGGAGGATTCGACGGAAGACCGAAATAGGCCTGATACGCCGTCATGTCGGACAGATTCACATTGCTCTGCCCCGCGACGGCGAGCTTCATGCCGGTTCCAGTAACGTTGACGCTGGAGCTGTAGAACGGCAGGGTGTCGTAAATCACCCATAGATCGGCGGGACCGAGCACGTGCTGGTTTAGGTAATTGTAGAGGGGTTTGACGTCCTGCGCGGGGGGCTTCAGCTTGAAATCGTCAAGTCCGAAGAATCCAATGGTAAAGGACTGGATGGCCACGGGAACCGACGGCTCATTCACATTGGCGTAGTGCATCTCGCCGTCCACCAGGAATTTGTGAATCTCGACGTGCAGGGCGGCTTGCACCTGGGCGGCGGTGCCTTTAAAGACGACGAAGTTCCGTCCGCGCGCAGCGCGGATTACAGTCAGCCCTTGGCCCTGAAGCCAGCCGGTAATCTGCGCGATATCGGCGGGGCTCGCACCGAAACGATCGGCGTACTGTTCGGGCGTCAACCACTTGTAGTGATTGGGCGACGCTTGATCCTGCAACTGGGTGAGAAATTGATCGAGGCCGGCTTGCTGCGCGGGCGCCGGCCTGAGATGAAGCGTGATGTAATCGAGTTCCAGGTTCGGGGAAACCGGCCCGCGATCGTTTTCCGGGCGCGCCTTCGGATGGATGCTTCCCTTGATCACAGCCAACTGATTCGGGTCAAGGCGGCCGGCAATCCGATCGGCTTGCGCGATATGAGTCTGCTGCGCGAATAGACCGAACGAGAGCAGTGAACTTATAGCCAAAACCTTCGCAAATCTCTTGGCTCGCGCCAGGATGGATCCGCGGGCCGAACAAACCGGCTCGCAAAAGAGCGGATCAGGATTATTCATGAAGACAATCTCCCTTAGAGTAATAGACCAGTATCTCGCAAACGCTGTTTCCAGGCGGAACCGTTCGCCGCGGACGGCTCCCATCGCCATTCAAGGCGCAGCGCTGCCCGGAGTAGCTGAGGATCTTCTTCGGAAGGTCTTGTGGCCCTCTCGTAAGGCGATTGCGAATGCCCCAGCGAGCATCAATCCCAACGTCGCGGGCTCGGGCGACGCGTTGGTGGACGTCCGTCAATTTCGTAGGTCTGCGTGGTCAGGTAAGTGTCATGGGACGAACGGGACGAACGGGACGAACGGGACGAACGGGACGAACGGGACGAACGGGACGAAGAGGCCAGCCCGCCCATCCTATCTGTCCCCTTCGAAGGAAGAGAAGAGCTAGAGGTTCGGCTGGCGCGGGTCTTGCTTGGCGAGAACGGGCTTAATCGAATCAGGTTTGGCCAGGTCGGGCTTGGCGAGAACGGGCTTGAGCTGGTCGAGCTTGGGCTGATCCGAGTTTACTGCGTCGGACTTGGTGGTCTGTTCCTTCGAAGGTTCGGATTTGGATAGGTCCGCGTTGCTCACTTCGGGCTTAGCCTCAGCTGTCTTCGCGGATTCCAGCTTGCCCGGTTCCGGCGGAGGCTTTGCGGAGGCGACCTCGGTCTCCGGATCTTCGATCAGGAGATACACGGGTTGCTCCAGGAGTTTCGGCTCGTCGCCTCTGGTGAGGAACAAGAGCTGCGTCCGGCCGGGTTTCGCAAATGGGGGTACGCGAAACTTAACCGTGGTTTGGGTTTGTTCCAGGACCTTCACCCGCATGTCGAACTTATGGTCGGTGAGATAGATTTCGTCAATGTTCTTGGAGTTGAGCCCTTGACCGGAGACGGTAATGATCTCGCCGGGTTTGGCGGTCTTCTGTGATATATCGGTCATCTGCGGAGCGGGGTCGCTTGCGAAAGCGAGGCAGCCCGTGGCCAAAAGGATCGGGGTGAACAGACGGAGTCTCATGGTCCTTTACCCTCCGTACCACGTTACGGTTGGTATAGGGGCAACGCAATAGGCTGTTGGTCCCACTTCCAATAGGGGCAATCTCCGAGAGCTTGCTAAGGAGAATGCCTTAGCCCGGCGCTGCAGTCCTTCCAATTCTGTATGCTGGGTTTGAATGTTCCGCGGTCACCGTCGCAAGGTCCGGATTCTGTTCGGGCTCTTGGATATTCTCATCGTCGGCCTGGCTTTCGAACTCGCGTATTTAACGCGCGCTCGAATGGAGCTGGCGCGCACTTTCTTCCTGACGCCCGCGGAGTCGGCGCTGTTGATGGGCGTGTCGATGGTGGTGTGGGTCGCGCTGGGGTACTGGTGGGAGCTGTACGATCGCATCGATTCGGCTCACCCCCGCGTGATTCTGCGGGACACTTTCCGGCAGTGCCTGATGGGCGTGGCCTCGCTGATCCTGTTCGAATATTTGGATCGCATGGATTTGAGCCGCCCGTTCGTGGCGCTCTTCGCGGGTTATGCATGGGTCATCTTATGCCTGGTGCGGTTGAATAGCGGACGCATCCTGCGCCTGCTGCGGCGCGAATTTGGGGCGGCGCACTATGTAATGATCGCGGGGCTGGGCGAGCCCGCGCGCAGGCTGGGGCGTCAACTGGAAGGCGAGGCGCAGTATGGAATCCGGCTGAGCGGGTTTCTTGCCGATTCGACCGATCCTCCCACGGATGAAGTAAAGCTGGAGGGGCGCTATCCCGTCTATCCGCTCGCGAAACTTCCAGAGATGTTGCGGCGCGAGGTGATCGACGAAGTTATTTTCGCGGTGGACAGCCGGCGGCTGGCCGAGCTCGAAGAGATCCTCCTGCTGTGCGACGAAGAAGGCGTGCGGACGCGCGTGGCGGTGGATTTTTTTCCGCATGTGAACAGCCAGGTGTATCTGGACCGGCTGGGAACCTCGCCGCTGCTGACGTTTTCCGCGACCCCGCATGACGAGATCCGGCTGCTGGTGAAACGTCTGACCGATATCGTGCTGGCGGGCGCGGCGCTGGTGCTGCTGTTTCCGGCGATGCTGGTGGTGGCGCTGATCATCCGGATCACGTCGCCCGGTCCCGCGATTTTCCGGCAGGTACGCTGCGGCCTGAACGGGCGGCGATTCGTGTTCTACAAATTCCGGTCGATGTGCGACAACGCGCACGGCATGCGCGATTCGCTGAAGCATTTGAGCGAGCGGCGACTTGCCATGAAGATTCCCGACGATCCCCGGCTGACCGGGGTGGGGCGGTGGCTGCGCAAGTTCTCGATCGACGAAATCCCGCAGTTGTGGAACGTGATGAAAGGCGACATGTCGCTGGTGGGTCCGCGGCCCGCTGTGCCGGAAGAGGTGGAGCAGTATCAGCGCTGGCAGAGGCGGCGGCTGCGCATGCGTCCGGGGCTGACCTGCCTGTGGGCGGTGTGCGGACGCGACGCCGTGGATTTCGAGACGTGGATGAAGCTGGATATGCAGTACATCGATAGCTGGTCGCTGGCGTTGGATTGGAAAATTATTCTGCTGACCATTCCGCAGGTGGTGACGGGCCGCGGCGCGCACTGAGATTTAGCTCGAACTCTTCACACTCTATTTAGTAGCCGGCCGGATAAACGGCACGTAACTACAACCGTAACGACAAATAGAGTTACAATCTAAATGGAGTTTGAATGGGACGAAGCGAAGAACCGAGGCAACCTCGCCAAGCATGGATTCAGCTTTGAGGAGGCTGAGCAGGTGTTTGCCGGGCCTTGTCTGACATTTCGAGACACCCGCTTCGACTCTGGTGAAGACCGTTACGCGGCATTGGGGCTGCTTTCCGGGCGGCTTGTTGTCATTGCCTATGCGCTCCGCGGAGAGACGACGCGGATCATCTCCATGAGGAAAGGAAACCGCCGTGAACAAAGGATCTATCAAGAGCGATTTGGTAAGGGTCGATCGCATGAGCGATGACGATATCGACTACTCCGACATCCCTCCCCTCGACGAGAAGTTTTTCGTTCGGGTTACGATGCCCCCAAAGAAGCAGTTGACCATTCGCCTCGATTCGGACGTGCTCGACTGGTTCAAAGCGTACGGCAGAGGGTATCAGACACGCATCAACCGAATTCTTCGTGTGGTGATGGAAAGCCAGCCTCCCGCTGCTCCTTCCAAGCCGCGTTCCGCGTCGGAACTGAAGCAGCGACCCGGTCGCGTTTCCAAACGACGCGCCGCGCTACGCGCAAAGCGATCGGCACGGGCCGCCAAGTAGTGCTCGATTTGGGTTAAATACGCACTCCCTAACGGTCGTGCCTCATAAGCGAGGTAGCCCGACCCACGTTACACTTGAAGCGAACATCCTATGCACCTGGTTCCTACACACGATGAAGTAGTCGCGCTGCTGCGCGAAACCGGCGGCCTGCGCGAAGGACATTTCGAATACACCAACGGCCTGCACGCCAACGAATACCTGCAAGTGGCGCTGTCGATGCGCTATTACCAGACCGCCAAGATTTTGAGCGTGGGGCTATCGCGGAAGCTGCGCGCGAACTCGGAAATTCGCGCGATTATTCCGGAACTTTCGATTGTTGCGCCCGCTACCGGAGGCCTTCCCGTCGCTTACGGCGTGTGTGAGGCGTTGCGCGCAAAGCAAGTGTACTGGGGCGAGCGCGAAAACGAAAACGAACCGCAGCGCTTTCGCCAATATCTGGAATTGAAGAAGGGCGAGAAGGTTCTGCTGGTCGACGATATTCTAAGAACCGGCCAGAAGCTCGCGGAGTTGAAGAAACTGGTGGAGGATAGCGGCGGCGAAGTAGTAGGCCTTGCGGTCGTGATCTATCAGCCCAATCCGACTACGCCGAGTTTCGATCCGCTGCCGTTCTATTATCTGGCCGAGCTGGACGCGACGTATTACAAGGACGCCGCTTCGTGCGATCTGTGCAAGCGCGGCGTGCCGGTGGATAAAGTCTGGGTGTGATCCAGATATCTGGCCCCGGATGCACGCGGATCAACACCGATCGAACGAATTGAGTCATCGCGCTTCACTCAAATTCATACCCGCGCGGCGAGCGCGGCTTCCTGACGCTTGGTGATGTCACTCAAAATGGTTCGCGAGCCCATATAGAGTACGAACGCGAGCGCGATACTCACGATGGGAATCGCCAGCATCGCCTTCTGCAATCCGAGCGCTCTTGCAGTTTCGGTGATGGGTCCTACCCCCGCCGACACGCGAGCGTAGTGATCGCTCAACCCGCCGGTGACGACGCCCGCCCACGATGCTCCGCCGATATACATGACCATGAAGTACAGGGCCATGGTGGCTCCACGCTGGGTCGGCGCGACAATATCTTGAATCGACGAATACACCAGCCCGTAATATGTGTTCAGCGCGCCATACGCGATGGTCCATAAGAGTACGGCTGCCATCAGGTGCCCCGGACCCTGGATCGCTCCGTAATAGGCGAAGGGAACGCCAACCAGCGAGATGAGCGCCGCCGCCATCATCCTCCCGTTTTGCCGGCGATGGATGATGTGATCGCCGATCCAGCCGCCGGCCAGACCGCCCAGTACGCCGCCCAGGATGTACAGAATGCCCGTGTCGATATTCGCGGTGCGGTCATCCACGCGATGGATGCGCGCGAGCATCGCCGGCATGAACGTCCCGATCGCGTACATATTGAAATTAAGCAGCGCGCCCGACGCGATGATCCACAGCAGCGTCGGGATTTTAAGGACGCTCCACATGGAGGCGGAGGTAGTGGTTTCCTGCACAGTCTCGGTTGCGCCTCGCACCGGCTCGTAACTTGCGAACAGCGCAGGAATCAGCAACACCGCCGGCGCGGCTGCCGCCACCATTGCAATGCGCCAGCCGGTGTCCAGAGGATAGTGCCCCAGGATCGGACCGCTGAAAAAGTACGCAAATGCTCCGCCTATCGGCACTCCAAGCATGAACAGCGACAGGATTCTGGCACGCTTATGACGCGGCACCAGATCTCCGATCCAACTGGTCGCCGTCGGTGCGCAGGCCGCCTCTCCGATGCCGACGCCAAGCCGCGAAACGAGGATCATCGAGTAGTTCCGCGCAAAATACGTCGAGGCGGTCAGCAGGCTCCAGACGACGATGCCCCAGCCGAGCAGCCGCTTTCGGCTCCAAACATCGGCAACGCGACCAAGCGGAACTCCAACAATTCCGTACAGCAGAGTCATCGCCGTCGTTAGCAGACCGATTTGAAGATCATTAAGGACGAATACCTTAGCCATCGGCCTGACGACGGCGCCGGCGACGTTGCGGTCGTAGAAGTTCAGAATATTAATCGCGAACAGGACGACGATCGCGAACGTGGCGGACTTACGCATAGTCGGACGATATGCTATCACAGTCGGGGGGATCTACCGGTCGGTAGGTTCTTGCCGATTGAGGCGCAACCGTCAGCGACTCCGTGGTCCTAAGAGCGTGCGCAACACCCTACCCCTCCGCCAGTTTCTCGAAAAACTTCTTGATCATCATCTTCGCGGTCATATCGATCAGCCGCTGCCCGACTGCGGCGATGGTGCCGCCCACCTGCGCGTCGCCTGCGTAGCTCACCTCTGTGGCACCGTCCTTGGGCGTCAGCGTCAGGAGCCCGTCGCCTTTCACGAACCCGATCTTGCCGGCTCCTTCCACCATCAGTCGAAAGCTTGAGGGCGGAGTTTGATCGGAAATTCGGACCTTTCCTTCGAACGCGCCGGAGACGCTCGCCATCGCCATTTTCATCTTCATCCGGTATTCGTTTTCTCCGGTCTTTTCGAGACCCTCACAGCCGGGAATCGCACGCGCGAGTACTTCCGGGTCCTGCATAATCCGGTAGGCTTCTTCGGGCGAAAACGGGAGCGATTGCGAGCCGGAGATTTTCAAGCGATGCCCTTAAGCAGTGCGCCCGAGGGCCGCCGTGATTGCGCGCGCGGCGTATACGGTCGCCAGGTGACGGCGATAATCGGCCGATGCATGCAGGTCCGCGTTGGCGTCGACACCCTCGACAACCAGAGCCGCGGCTGCCTGAATTTCCGCCGCCGAACCGCTCTTACCCTCGAGCGCCTTCTCCGCTGCGGTCGCGCGATAGGAGCTGTTCGCCAGGCCAGTGACGCCGATCCGAGCCATCGAAATCTTGCCACCTGATTTGCGAATTCGCACCGCAATCCCGACGATCGCGAATCCGCTGGCGGGTTGAACCAGCTTCTGGTAGCTGACCTCAGTGTCCTTGTCTTCAATCGGCGCGATCACCTCGCGCACGATCTCCCCCGGTGCAAGCGCCGTAGTGAAAGTGTCGACAAAGAAGTCGGAAGCTGAGACGGTCCGGTCTCCCTTTACGCCGCGCAAGACGAACTTGGCTTCGAGCGCCTGCAATGCGGCAGGATAATCGGCGGAGGGATCGGCATGCGCCACGCTGCCGCCGATGGTCCCCATGTTGCGAACCTGAGGATCGCCGATGTGCGACGCAGTTTCGTACAGCAGCGGACACTTGCCGCGCAGAATCGGAGAACTCGCGATGTCCTGATGTGTGGTGATCGCTCCGATGTGAATGCCGTCGGCTTCTTCACGAATGTAATTCAAATCCTTCAGCCGCCGAAGATCCACCAGGCGATCCGGCGCGGCCAGGCGCAGCTTCATCATGGGGATCAGGCTCATGCCGCCGGCCAGCGGCTTGGCTCCCTTCGCCAGCAATCCCAGCGCTTCGTCGAGCGATTTCGGAGCGGTGTAGTCGAACGTTTGCGAAATCATGCAGCCCCCCCCGCGCCTTTGGCGTTAATCAGCTTCCAAAGTTTTTCAGGCGTCAGCGGCATATCGATGTGCTTCACGCCGAGTGTCGAGAGCGCATCCACCACCGAATTCACCACCGCAGGCGAGCAGCCGATGGTTCCGGCCTCGCCCACGCCTTTCACGCCCAGTGGATTCACCGGCGACGGCGTAGTGGTGTGGCTGGATTCGATCCAGGGCATCATGTGCGCCTTGGGCATCACGTAATCCGTGAACTCGCCGGTTACAAGCTGGCCGTTATCGTCGTACACGGCTTCCTCCCAAAGCGCTTGGCCCAAGCCTTGCGCCACGCCGCCATGCACCTGCCCGTCGACGATCAGCGGATTCAGAATATTTCCGCAATCGTCCACCGCAATGTAGCGGCGGATGGACACTGCGCCGGTATCGCGATCGACTTCGGTCACCGCGATGTGCGCGCCGAACGGGAACGTGAAATTCGGCGGCTCCCAGAAATGGGTCGCCATCAGGCCAGGCTCGGTATTGGGCGGAAGCTTCATCGCGCGATACGTGGCTCCTGCGATTTCCTGAATCGACTTCGAATTGCCGGTCTTGTTATCGGTAACCCGGCCGTTCACGAACGTGACGTCGTCGGATTCGAGCATCATCGCGCCGAATTTCTTGACCTTCGCCTTCAGATCCTGAAGCGCGTAATACAGGGCCGTGCCACCCACCGCGGTTCCCCGGCTGCCGAACGTACCGATGCCATACTGCACAATCGAGGTGTCGCCGTGCAGCACCAGAATGTCGTCGATGTCGACTCCCAATTCGTCGCCGGCGATCTGCGCGAAAGTAGTTTCCTCGCCCTGTCCGTGCGGCGACGCGCCGGTGAGCACGGTCACTTTACCGGTCGGCTCGATCTTCACCGTGGCGCTCTCCCAGCCACCTGCGGGTGTTGCGGGGGACGGTCCCAGCGCGCAAATTTCGCCGTAAGTGGAAAGGCCGATGCCCATCAACTTTCCCTGCTTGCGTGCTTCCACCTGCTCCGCGCGCAGTTTGTGATAATCCACCGCGTCCAGAGCTTTCTTCAACGGCGCTGCGTAGTCGCCGGAATCGTAGGTGAGGCCGGTCGCCGTCGGGAACGGGAATTCGTCCTTGTGGACAAAATTCTTCAGACGAATCTCCGCGGGGTCCATCTTCAATTCGGCCGCCAGCATGTCCACCATGCGCTCGATTCCGTGCGTCGCTTCCGGACGCCCGGCGCCGCGATACGCGTCGGTGGGGACGCAATTGGTGAAAACGCCGGTGATATCGGCACGGATGTTCTGGGTCCGGTACAACCCCGGCATCATCAGGACGCTCAGCGTCGGGATCGCCGGCGTTAACAATTGATGATACGCGCCCAGATCCTGCATGATGTGCAGCTTGATCCCCGTGATCGTGCCGTCTTTTGTCGCCGCGATTTCGTAATCGTCGACGTGGCCGCGTCCGTGGATCGTGCACAGGAAATTCTCGCGCCGCGATTCGATCCACTTCACCGGCTTGCCGATCTTCATCGCGACGAAGCCCATCAGCGCTTCCTCGGCATAAACGTTCAGCTTGCTGCCGAATCCGCCGCCCACCTCCGGAACCACCACGCGCAGCCGATTCTCTTCCAGGCCGAGCATCATCGCGACCAGCGTTCGCAGCAGATGTGGAATTTGCGAGGAGGAGTACAAATTCAGCGCGCGATCCGCCGCGCGCCACTCCGCCACCACTCCGCGCGTTTCCATCGCCGCCGGAATCAGGCGCTGGCTGGTGATGCGCTGCTTGATCACCACGTCCGCTTCGGCGAACGCCTTGTCGATCTCTCCATGTTCCTGATGAAAATCGAAAGCCTTGTTGTCAGGCCATTGCGGATGTACCGCGGGCGCGCCGGGCGCGATCGCCTTCACGGGATCGGCGACGGCCGGAAGCACTTCCCAATCCACTTCGACGAGATCGGCCGCATCCGCGGCGATATAGCGATCCGTCGCGACCACCACTGCCACCGGGTGACCCACAAAGTACACGCGATCGGTCGCGAGAATGTGATGATGCGGGACGCACAACCCCGGTAGGGACGCGCCGCACGGCACCGGGCCCACCTTTTCGGTATCGCGCCCGACAAACACCGCGGCTACGCCGGGATGAGCGGCGGCCTTACTGATGTCGATCGACTTAATGTTCGCGGCGGCGTGCGGGCTGCGCACGATGGACGCGTAATGCATGCCCGGCATCTTGATGTCGTCGACATACGTCGCGGTGCCGGTGATCAGCCGCGGATCTTCGCGCCGGCGGATGCGCTTGCCGACCAGAGTTTCGTGCTTGGTGAGAGTGGTAGCCATGGGTTAAACCCCTCCTGCCTTTGCAGCGGCCTTCACGGCGTTGACGATATGTTGATAGCCGGTGCAGCGGCAGATGTTGCCTTCCAGGCCCTGCCGGATTTCCGTCTCGGTCGGATCGGGATTGCGGTCGAGAATCTGTTTCGACGCGATAATCATCCCCGGCGTACAAAAGCCGCATTGCAGTCCGTGTTCGTTCCAGAAGGCTTCCTGCATCGCGTGGAGTTTTCCGTCCGCGGCCAGGCCTTCGATGGTCACCACCTTCGCGCCATCGGCTTGCACGGCGAACATGGTGCAACTCTTGATCGCGCGGCCGTCCACCTCCACGGTGCATGCGCCGCACAGCGATGTTTCGCAGCCGATATGGGGGCCGGTGAGCCCCACCACTTCGCGCAGATAATGGATCAGGAGCAGACGCGGCTCCACATCGTTCAAATAGTTTTTCCCGTTTATGTTGACTTGGATGTTCATGGGACGCACCTTCGAGGCCCTATGAACATATCAAAGTTGAAGGAATGAAGAAAGTGGTGGTCGCCTGGCGCAATGGGGACGCGAGTGCGTGTACGTTACATCGTCCTCTAAGAACGACAGAACTGCCCAGATCGTCAGAGCGCGACGAAACTACCGCGGCTCCACCGCCACATAACGCGTGGTTCCGCCGCGATTGACCAGCAGCAACACGGTCCGCCCCGCCGACCTTCGCATCGCCCGGTCGAAATCCGCCGCCGATGTGATCCGCTCGCGATCCATTTCTTGAATTACGTCGCCCGATTGCAACCCCGCCATCGCCGCAGGACTCCCGTTGGTCACATCGGTCACCACCACGCCCTTGGTCGACGGCGGGAGCCGCAGCTCGCGCAGATCCTGATAATTCAGGTCTTCAATCTGCACGCCGTCGAGCGCATTCGTCGTGCCTCCGTTGTCGCGAAGGTCGTTCGTTGCCCCGTTGCGGGCCGTCTCATTGGGGTACTCCACCAGCTTGACGGAAACCGTGCGCTCCGCGCCGTCATGCAGAATCTTCAGGCGAACCGTCGTGCCCGGCGCGGTCGACGAAATGCGAAGCCGAAGCTGATTGCTGTCCTCCACCCGCTCGCCATTGATTTCGTAGACGATGTCGCCGCGCTGGATTCCAGCCTGCGCCGCGGGCGACCCCGGCTCCACGTTGCCGATCAGCACACCGCGCATATCGGTGAGATGGAAGGCCTTCGCCATCGCCGGAGAAATATCTTCAGGACCCACGCCCATATAGCCGCGCGTCACTTTGCCGTGCGCGATCACCTGATCCATCACGCTCTTTGCCAGGTTGATCGGGATGGCGAAACCGACGCCCTGATTGCCGCCGCCTCTGGTCAAAATGGCGGTGTTGATTCCGATCAGATCGCCGCGCACATCCACCAACGCTCCGCCGGAGTTTCCGGGATTGATTGCCGCATCCGTCTGAATGAAATCCTCATAGCCTTCGATTCCGAGGCCGTTGCGCCCTTTCGCGCTGATGATCCCCATGGTCACCGTCTGGCCCAGCCCGAAGGGCGTCCCCATCGCCAGGGCAATATCGCCCACCCGCACTTTGGACGAATCCGCCAGCGCCAGCGCCGGCAGTCCCTTGGTATCCACTTTCACCACGCCGAGATCGGTTTTCGCATCGGTCCCGATCACCTTGGCCTTGAACTCGCGCTTGTCCAGCAGCGTGACGGTGATGTCGGTTGCGCCGTCGATCACGTGATTGTTGGTGAGAATATATCCGTCGGACCGGATGATGACGCCCGATCCGAGGCTGCGCTGATACTGCGGTCCGGGGTTGCGGCGCTGCCGCCCGAAATCATCGCCGAAGAATTGGCGAAAGACGGGGTCCATCATGAAGGACGGAATGTCGTTACCGCCGCTTGAGCGCACCACTTTGGAAGAGGAGATGTTGACCACCGCGGCCAGGTCTTTATCGACGATGGGCGCGAAGCTGGTTTGCAAACCGGCCGGAGCGGCCGTGGTCGCGGGAGCCGCTGTCACCACCGGCGGGGGAGCGGTGTAGTTGTGATACGCGCGCGATCCGATCGCAATGCCGGTCACGCCGGCCGCGATGCAGTAAATGGCGACGCGCGCTCGGATTCCCATGGTCATCGTTGTTCTCCTAAAGAGCCGCGACCAAAGGGAGCGGTTATAAAAATGCTTTGCCCATGAACGTGATCTCCGGGCGCTTACTAGTCATCCCTCTAGCCCTGTTAACAGGTTAACCGGGACAAATCGCCGATTCCATCCCCGGTGCAGGGGTGGTTTGGGGACGGAAAGAGGGGGTGCGGTCGAAGCTAGACGGTACCCAGAAGTTGCGAGCGGCTGCTAAGGTCTCGTTCGAGACGCTAACCTTGGGATTTGGCGATAATCGGTTTCTTGCTATTCGCGCTCTCTCCGACTCTGGCAGCGGACGAGTCCACGCTCTTCGTTCATGCGAAGGATGTTCATGGGCGCAACGTTGCTGGTCTGACGATTGAGGCAGACACCGGAGAGACGAGCGAGCCCACCGACTTGCACGGGATTGCACGAATTCACTTTTCCCGAGACGCAATCACCAATCCGTCACTTTACCTACGAGCGTCGGGCGTGCCGGAAGAATGGGTCCTCCTCTCCCCCTGCGAACAGCCCGTTGTCAAGTCAGGCACTTCAGGCGGCTCGCCCGTTCAAATTGTGTTCGCAAAGCGGGGAGACCGCGGCCTACTTTCGCGGGGCTCGAGTCTGGCCTCCATTGCAGATTGTTTTCTGCGGGGGACGCCGCCCTTGAAGAAGTACCCGCCGAGCGGCTACAGCCGCCGGAGACTGGAGATCTTCGACGAAATTTCGAAAACATATGGATTCAAATCGGAGGACCTCGATCGGGCGATTCGTCTTTGGGCCACCAGGGGAAGAGGTGACTACGAGAAGGGACTTGGAGCGCTGTATTCAGACCATCCTGTGAAGGCTACTCTTTACTTTAAGAAGTCCTTGCGTGCACAACAAAAGAAGCCTTCCAAATGGTGGAAACGGTCCAGGCTGGACGACCAGAAGCTCGCTGCGACCGCGTTTTATTTGGGGAGGTCACTATACGCCGAAGGAAAATACCGCGAGTCGGCAGCGGCGTATGAGAAATCGAACAAAGTGATACCCGAGGACAGCGGCGCGATGAACGCGTGGTCTCTCTCCCTAGCGGAGCTGTGGGACTTCGCCGGAGCTGAGCCAGTGCTTCGTCACGCGCTTGCGATTGCCGAACGTCGATATGGACAAGGACATAAGGGTACTTCGTTGTTGCTGCGCAGCCTCGCAGACTTACTGCTCTCCAGCGGAAAGTATGCGGATGCAGAGCCTATATATCGTCTGATTCTGAGCATCACAGAAAGGACGGCCGGCCCGCAACATCTTGACACCGCGGACGCGCTCATCGAATTAGCCAAGCTGCTCAATTGTTTGGGCGATTACACTGAGGAGGCATCGCTTTCCCGCCGCGCGGTGGCGATCAAAGAAACCGCGCTAGGACCAGACGATCCGGAGACTGCCGCCGCGGTTGAGAATCTTGCAGTAGCTTTGGTGAGTCAAGGAAACTATGCGGAGGCCGAGCCTCTCGAGCGCCGTGCGCTCGCAACTGACGAGAGGGCGTTGGGCCCGAGACACCCGGAGACCGCCGAAGCCGTCAACAATCTGGGACTCTTGATGGAGTCCGAAGGGAAGGTTGCCGAAGCGGAACAGCGATACCGTCAGGCGTTGCCGATATATGAGGAGATCTACGGGCCGGAACATCGCCACACCTCAATTCCGCTCAACAACCTCGCTGGCATACGATACCAGGCTGGCGATTACGCCCTCTCCGAACAATTGGATCTTCGCGCGCTTGCGATTCGGGAAAACGCGGTGGGCCCGGACCACCCCGATACGGCGGGTGCGCTCTGCAATCTCGCCGTAACCTTGGACGTCAAAGGCGATCCCGCCGCTGCCGAGCCTCTGTTTCGCCGTGCGCTCGCAATCCGTGAGAAGGCTCTCGGGCCGGATCATCCGGATACGGCTTGGTCGTTGGAGAATCTTGCGAATCTGCTGGGGAGAGGAAACTTCAAAGAGGCAGAGCCCTTGTTTCGCAGAGCACTGGCGATCAGAGAAAAGAAGCTGGGCCTGGATCATCCACTCACGGCACTATCTTTGAATAACCTGGCCACTATGCTTGCCAATCACGGGAACCTAACGGAAGCAGAGCCGATGCTAAGGAGTTCGTTAGCCATACGTGAAAAGGCGCTGGGCCCGGAACACATCGAAACCGCCTGGTCTCTCCATGATCTCGGGGCCCTGCTGTTGATCAAGGGGGACTACGCGGGAGCCGAGCCATTGCTCCGTCGTGCGATCGCCATTCGCGAGAGAGTGGATGGACTAGACCACCGCGATACTCTTGCGTCGGTGGATGACTTGGCGATCTTGCTTGAACGAAAAGGGGACCCTAGGGGGGCGGCGGAGCTGTACGAGCGCGAATTAACGAGCTTGGACAAATCCCTTGGCCCAGAGCATCCGACCACTGTCGCTGTTCGGGCGAGGCTCGGTGCACTACAGAGAATAATCTCAAAGTGATGTCTACTCAGTGCGGGACAGCCTGCGCCGCCCAGGTTCTTCACCCATTCGTGAGCACGATCTTCCCTTCCACCGAACCCGACGCCAGAAACTCGAGCGCCCGTCTCGCCTCCAGCAGCGGAAACCTGCGGCTCACCAGCGGATCGATCTTCTTCTCCGCGAGCAGCGCGAAAATCTTCGGCAGATCTTCGCGCAACGGACCGGTGTCCTTCCGATACAGCATGGTGATCCCATAAAATTTGCCGATCCGTCCGCGCCAGCGCGCCCCCAGGAAAATGTTGGCGAACATCGCCCCTTGGGCAAGTTTCCCGGGCGCGCCGATGAAACCGAACGCGACCAACGTCCCTCCCCGCCGCAGCGCGCCGATACAGAGACCGATATTGGTTCCGCCGATGGCGTCGAACGCGTAGTTGACGCCTTCGCTTTCGAAATCCCGCGTCAGGCGATCGATCGGCCCCGCGCGGTAGTCGATCGGTATTGCGCCGAGCGAACGCACCACGTTGTGCTTCGCTGCCGATGCAGCCCCGTAAGCCCTCACTCCCGCGAGCCGTAATAGTTGCAGAGCCGCCGTGCCCACGCCCCCTGCCGCGCCCGTGACCAACGCGGTCTGGCCGGGCCGCACTTTCGCGACGCGATGAATCATTTGCCACGCCGTCACATAATTCAGCACCACCGCAGCCGCGTCGCGATCCGAGACCCCGGCGGGGATGGGAACGAAGTGTTCGGCGCCGCGTACGACAAACTCCGCGAAGCCGCCGTGAACCGTAAGTGCCGCCACGCGCTGGCCCACTTCGAAACCACTCACGCCTGCGCCGATGGCGTCGACCATCCCCGCGACCTCATAGCCCGGCACGAACGGGATCCGCGGCGCGTACCGATACTTTCCCGCCAACATGATCAGGTCGGTCGACCCGACCCCAGCGGCCCGCACCCGGACGCGCACCTGCCCCGGCCCAGGCGACTCTACCGGCAGCTCCACAATCTGGAGGACTTCAGGCCCGCCCGCCTTCGTCACCATCACCGCGCGATATGTCGCCGCCATGCGCTCTCCCCTTCATTTCCCGTCATGCCGCGCCCGCTTCGCGTCGTGCCCCGCGTCAACTGCTCCTCGTCAATGCTTGACCGTAGCACACCCTCCGGGCGCTCCTGCTCAAACGCCCGGCGCACCGTTTTCAGCGCCCCGAAGTGAGATTTTCGCCCGGGATACCTCAGGTTTTCCCCTGATTCCATCCGCCAACCAAAACCAACAGAATCAGGATATGCGGATCCAAATCCTCGCTTCGGCCTTCGTGTGTGTTGCCCTCGCGCAAGGCCAATCCTTCAAAACCAAGTGGGCGAATTCCTGCTTCATGAATCCCGCGTCCCCCGTTTGCAAGGATCACGACTTCGCCATCCAGCCGCCCAGAGGTGGCAAAAAGGGAGCTGCGAACGCATTTACCTCAACGGGAAACGGAACGCCCGCCCGAATCCTCGACAACGCCATCGACTGGCGATTCGCCGATCCTCAGGCTGACGCGCTCGCCGGCTTCCATGTCAGCGGACTCGCCGCCTCGCCCCTCGGCCGCGCCCTGATCGCTCAGTTGGGTGCTCGCCAGAATCTCACCGAAGGGGACATGCAGAAGATCTTCGACGGCCTCGCGAGCGTGGACCAGATCGCGCTATCCATCCGCGATAACCGGGTTGTGGCGATCGTCACCGGTCGCGTCAAAGAACTCACGCTTCCCCCCGATGGCGAATTGAAGGCCGTGCTGATTTCGGGAACCACCCTGCTTTTCGGGCACGCCGACGCGGTAGCCCAAGCGGTCGAGCGTATCACGGCGCCTGTACCGACAACTAGCCAGCCTTCTGAGCTGGCAGAGTTCGCGGCCGAGCGTCAGTCAAGCAGCGAGTTTTGGGCCACCGCGTCCGGCCAACTCTTAGGACCTGAAGCGGTGAGCGATCGCCTCCAGCGATTGTCTCTTGCCGTCTCTCTCGGGAATACGCTCGCAAGCGATTTCGCTTTCGAATTCGATGGACCGCCCAGCGCGAAATCACTGGAGACCTGGCAGGCCACGCTTGGAGCCGCTACAGCCGACGGCAACACAGTCTACTCGAGCGCCTCCATGCGAGCCGACGAGGTTCAGCAGAAGTTCGGCCGGATTGTATCGAGTCCTCTCGGCGTGCCCCTGGCGGCTCTGGTCGGCGCGGCCCGAAATCTTCCGATGCGCGACCTTAACGCCCTGAAGCAAACCCACCCTGTGATTTACGGTTTGGACAACGGCCCGAGGGTTGTGAATCAGTAACCCGGCGATTGTACTTTGACGGCTACCCGCGCGCGACCCCGGTCGCGCTTCTCGCTTTGTGGGGCGGGTCCCAAATTCACGTGACCTCGCGCGTGACGTTCTCGTCGCGCAACTACCGACGTACCTCGAGCCGCCAATCCCAGCCTCCGCTCGCGATCAGCCGAGCCAACCGACTATAATCACTCCTACGTGACCCTCACTTTCGTCGATTGGGCCGTAGTCGCGCTCTACTTCGCCTTCAACCTCGCCATCGGCTTCTATTACAAGTCGCGAGCCGGGTCCAGCGTCAACGAATTTTTCCTCTCCGGGCGCAACGTGCCGTGGTGGCTCGCCGGGACCTCCATGGTGGCGACCACCTTCGCCGCCGACACCCCTCTCGCCGTCACCGGAATGGTCGCGGTCGGAGGAATCGCCGGCAATTGGCTGTGGTGGTGCTTCGTCGCGAGCGGAATGCTCACCGTGTTTTTCTACGCGCGCCTGTGGCGCCGATCCGGCGTGATGACCGACGTCGAATTCGCGGAAATCCGCTATTCCGGAAAACCCGCCGCCTTCCTCCGCGGCTTCCGCGCACTGTATCTCGGCATCCCCATCAACTGCATCATCCTCGGCTGGGTCAACCTCGCGATGGTCGAAATCCTGATGCTGGTTTTGGGCGTCACCAAACTTCAAGCGCTCGCGATCGTCATCGGCATGATCGCGCTGACGTCCTTCATCTCCACGCTCAGCGGCCTGTGGGGCGTGCTGGTCACCGACGTGTTCCAGTTCGTCATCAAGATGAGCATGGTGATCGCCCTCGCCGTGTTCGCCGTCCGCGCCGTCGGTGGAATCGACTCGATGAAAGTGAAACTGCTCGCCATCGACGCTACACGTGGGCATCAGGGATCGGTGTTAGACTTCGTCCCCAACCTCAACTCCGCCTGGATGCCCCTCATTACCTTCTTCGTCTACATTTCCCTCAACTGGTGGGCCACCTGGTATCCGGGCGCCGAGCCCGGCGGCGGAGGCTACATCGCGCAACGCATGTTCAGCGCCAAGGACGAAAAAAATTCCCTGCTCGCGACCCTGTGGTTCAACATCGCGCATTACGCCATCCGCCCATGGCCGTGGATTCTGGTCGCGCTGGTCTCGCTGATTCTCTTCCCTGGATTAGAGAAACCTGAAACGGGTTACATCAAGGTGATGATCGCGTATCTCCCTCCGTCGCTCCGCGGCCTGATGATCGCCGCCTTCGCCGCTGCCTACATGTCCACCATCGCCACCCAGCTCAACTGGGGCGCCAGTTATCTCATCAACGATTTCTATCGCCGCTTCTTGAAGCCCAACGCGCCCGATCGCCATTACGTAAACGCATCGCAAGTCGCCACCGTGCTCCTGACGTTGATCTCGGCCGCCGTCACGTTTTACATGGATTCGATCGCTGGCGCATGGAAACTCCTGGTGGTCACCGGCGCGGGCACCGGAAGCGTGTTGCTGCTCCGCTGGTTCTGGTGGCGCATCAATGCGTGGAGCGAAGTTTCGGCGATGATCTCCGCGTTCATCGTCTCGGTCGCGCTGCAAATCGGCTACGGCCTCGATAAGGATCAGCCGCGCGATTTCGCCTGGATCATGATCGTCACCGTCTCCATCACCACCGTCGTCTGGCTCGCCGTCACCTTCCTCACCCGGCCCGAACCTCAAGACGTTCTCGTCGCGTTCTATGCGCGATGCCGCCCGTCTGCCGCTGGCTGGGCTCCCATCGCGCGCTTGCGGCCCGACATCAAACCCTCGCATGACGGCCTCGCGAACCTGCTCGATTGGATCGCCGGATGCGCGCTGATCTACGGCGTCCTGTTCGGCACCGGAAAATTATTGCTGCACGAACCTGGCGTGGGACTCGCGCTGCTCGCCATGGGCCTGCTCGGTGGCGTCGTCATCTATTGGGATCTTTCGCGCAGAGGCTGGAGCACCGTCGTCGACTGAACCGCGACTGTCAAGGAGCGGCACGCTCAACCTTCCAAACGAGCCGCGACCAAACGAGCCGCGACTAGAAGGAGCGGTTTAAAATCCGGATGATCTCAACACCCTTATTGCTCGCTTAGCCCTCTCACTCACCTCGGTCCCCAGCCCCGTCCCGTCAGGGCGGGGCTTCTTTTCTCCATTGGGAACAGCGACCCAAGTTCGAGTATTATAGCTTCATGCTACGTCGCAAACTCCTGCTCGCCGTCATTTCCGTTTCAGGGCTCGTTTTCGCCCAAAGTACCACCCCCAAATCGACAAACGAAATGGTCGTCATGCGCGATGGCGTCAAGCTCGCCACATCCATCTACCTTCCCCCTGGCGATGGCCCCTTCCCCGTCGTGCTCACTCGCACGCCCTATGGAAAGGACACCATGTACGGACCTGGCGCCCACAAACAGTTTCTCGATCAGGGCTACGTGCGCGTAGCCCAGGATGTCCGCGGCAAGGGCAAGAGCGAGGGAAAATACGCCGCCTGGGTCAGCGACATTGAGGACGGTTACGACACCATCGAATGGATCGCCAAGCAATCCTGGTCGAACGGCAAGGTCGGGATGTACGGACCCTCCGCCATGGGGATCACGCAAAATCTGGCCGCGATCTCGAATCCGCCACACCTGGTTGCCGCGTTCGTGCAGGTCGCGCCCAGTTCGGGGTTTCGATACTCGAGCCATCCGGGAGGCCTGTTCTTGAAAAACCTCAATGAGGAATGGCTGCGCGGGCAGGGCGTTCCGCCCCCCGATGTTCCGCGGCCGATTATTAGCACTTACGACGAAGAGGCCCGCACCCACGATCTTCGCGCTCAGGCCGCGCACGTCAATATTCCCATGTACAACGTCGGCGGCTGGTATGACATTTTCCTCCAGGGCAGCATCGACAGTTTCCTCGCGCTTCAAACCGACGGCGGCCCCAACGCCAGAGGCAATCAGAAGCTCATGATGGGCGCGTTCGGGCACGGCAATCTCAAAGGCGATCTCAAATACCCCGCCGAAGCCGGCAATCTCAACGGCGGCGATCCCATCAAGTGGTTTGACTACTGGATGAAGGGCGTCGACAACGGCATCATGAAGGAGCCGGCCGTCCGCTATTACGTCATGGGCGACACCTTCGATAAAGCCGCGCCCGGAAATCAGTGGCGCACCGCCGCGAACTGGCCTCCGCAGTCCACTTCGACATCGTATTACCTGACCGCTGCGCACGCGCTCGCTTCCGCCAAGCCCGCAGGCAAGGCGCAACTGTCCTATGTTTACGATCCCAAGGACCCCACTCCGGCCATCGGCGGAAATAATCTGATGATGGATCGCGGGCCCATGGATCAGCGCCCCGTCAGCGGCCGTTCCGACGTTCTCAAATTTACCTCCGACGCATTGAAGGCGCCAGTCGAAATCGTGGGCCCCGTATCCGCCGAGCTCGCCGTTTCGACGGATGCCGAGGACACCGATTTCATCGTCAAGCTGGTCGACGTTTATCCCAACGGGTATGAAGCGTTGGTGCTCGATGAAGGCTCGCGCCTTCGTTACTGGGTCGAGAAGAAAGGACCCGCGCGCGCCCAGAAGGGCAAGGTCTACGAGCTCAAAGTCGACCTCTGGTCCACGGCGCTGGTGTTCAATACCGGCCACAAGATCGAAGTGCTGGTCCAGAGCGCCAATAATCCCCGCTTCGAGCCGCACTCCAACACCTGGGAGCCGGTGAAGAGCTACGATCAGGCCGTGAAGGCGACCAACACCATCGTCCTCGACGGCCGTTCGCGCCTGGTTCTCCCGGTCACCAAGACCTATCCGAGCGAATCCACCGGCGGCCAGCGGTAGCTCGTGGGGCGGGTCCCCTGACCAGGTCCCCTGACCTGGTCCCCTGACCCGCGCGCGACCCCCTGGTCGCGCTCTTGCTTTTTCGGTGGCACAGACTTTAGTCTGTGTTCTGGACGAACGAAATCCGGGCCTTTTCACCAACCCCTTTGAGTGTGCAGCGGCGAACTTTAGCTCGCCGTCTTTGCGTGGGGCAGGCGATCTTGCCGCCTGCCGGCTTCGGAACCGCGACCTTTCTGAGATGGGATGAGAAGGCCGGCCCCCGGCGGGATGCGTTAAGCTCCCAATGGATACGCACTCGAGGTGCAAAAGGAGACCGGCCATGAAGAAGAATATCACTGCTCG
>Ga0182024_10003832_pt1 | contig 35266 bp, 35 predicted proteins | sample P32metaG_FD_120480 | JGI IMG/M metagenome (GOLD analysis project Ga0182024, IMG submission 120480) | Permafrost microbial communities from Stordalen Mire, Sweden - P3-2 metaG (Illumina Assembly) | ecosystem: Environmental > Terrestrial > Soil > Wetlands > Permafrost | place: Sweden: Stordalen...
CAGATGCCGGGCAATGGAGCGGCTGGCCATGCGGGACTTATATAAAGAATCGAGATAGCGGCGCACTCGTTCGGCATCCCCGAGCGGGGCTGCGGCCGGCAAGGATCTCGCAAACCTTTTCAAATCAGCGCGATACGATTCCACGGTGGCGTTGGAAAGACCCTTTTCCACCCGGCAGAAATCGATAAAACTGGCGATTCGGGAAGATATCGCGCCAACGGGCTGCATCCTGCCAATGATACAATATTCGCGAATTTGTTTGGAAGAGATTCCGCTCTTTCGCCGGTTGCTTAGCCTTAAAAGGAGGGTTTTGGCGGGTTCGACCCACAAGAAGGTGTTGGTTTCGCGATTTGACCGCGAAATGCTGTCCGGCTTTGTCAATCCCCAAAGCTACCTGCTGGCCGAAGGCTTGGAGCTGCTGAGCCTGAACGGAGCGGTGAGCGTCGTGCCTTACGGGGAAATCAAGCTGGTCTGCTTTGTGAGGGATTTTGAGCAAGGCGAGCCCCGCAAGGAGCTGCGCCTGTTCACCACGCGGCCCAAGATGGAGGGGCTGTGGCTGCGCATGCGTTTTCGCGATGGGGAGACGATGGATGGCTTGCTGACGAACAATTTGCTGCAGCTCGATGCCTACGGCTTTTCGGTGGTGCCGCCCGATCCGGGTTTTCAGAACCAGCGGATCTTTATCCCCAAGGCGGCGCTCGCGGAGGTTCAGGTGCTGGGCGTAGTGGGCAGCGCGCTGCGAGCGGGACGCAAGCCCAAAGCCGTGCCGAAGGAGCAGATCGAGTTGTTCGAGAAGGCCGAGTAGCCGGTTCGTTCGCGGGCGCGCCGAATTTAATCCGTAACCGGAAGCTGGAGCGTTATGCGATCCTCATTGCCCGTGACTCTGGTGATGTGACCTTTGCCGGTGGTGTCTTCCACCAGTTCGATGTGTCCGGGTCCAACGGGGATCTTTTGGCCTCCCGCCACCTCCAGCTCTCCGTGACCGGTGAGCGTAATCACGTATTGGCGGCGTGGAGCAGTATGCCAATCGATGACGCTGCCGGGCGCTGCGCGATGCAGCTCCGCTCCGCGGGTCGCCAGCAGTTTGAACACCTCGTTGCGGCCGCTGGCGGCGAATTTGGCCTCCATCTCTTCGGCGTGCGTCTGGCCATCGGTGCCCGTATAGAGCCGCGTCATCATGACGGGTTTATGCTTCTCGGTCTGCGCACCTGATACCAGGACAAAAATCACCAGCAACGCAGCGGCAATGACCCACCTGGTCGTTTTCATCGATCGACTCCTCCTTCGCAGTGCTCTTATCCCATGAAATATGGCCAGTGTCAAGGGACGCCGCCGAGCCCGAAAAAGATATACTTTGTGCACGGAGGATGCTCCTTTGCCCGGTTCGCGATTGTCATCAAGCTCTGGTGCGCGAGGAGCGCCGCCTGCTCTGTCCGCGCGGCCATTCCTTCGACGTCGCACGCAGCGGATACATCAACCTGCTCCAACCGCAGGACCGGCGATCTAAGCAACCAGGCGACACCGCGGCTGCCGTCCGGGCGCGCGGACGTCTGCATGATCGTGGGGTGACCCAGCCGCTGTTGCACGCGATCGCTGAGATTACTCGTGCGTCGCCGGTCGACGTTGTTCTGGATGCCGGCTGCGGCGATGGTTTTTATCTCGGCACGCTCGCCCGCCAGATTGGCTTCGATGCGCATGGCGTCGACATCTCCATTCCGGCGATCACTTCGGCAGCGGGCCACTATGCCGTGTGCGAGTGGGTGGTGGCGAATGCCGATCGCTTCGTGCCGTATGCCGACCGCTCGTTCTCCATCGTGCTGTCGATCACGGCGCGCATGAATGCTGGAGAATTCCGGCGCGTTATTCGCGACACCGGACGGCTTCTGGTGGCGATTCCCGCTCCCGAAGATCTCATCGAACTGCGCGGCCGAGGGCGCGATCGCGCGGCCCGAACCATCGAGACATTCGCGCGCGACTTTACGCTAGCCGACCAGTGCCGCGTCGCAACCACCGCCGATCTCGACGCCGCCGCGATTGAAGATCTTCTGCTTTCGATTTATCGGCCCATGCGGTCGCAGCCGGTGGAAGCGATGCGAGTGACGCTCTGTCTGGACTTGCTGCTGTTTCGGCCTAAGTAGCCTGCGCTTACTGGCGCGGTTCGATGTCGACCGAATCGATGACGAACTTCCTGGATCGGATCGCCAGCCGAACCCGTGCGGTGCCCCCGGTCCCGCAGCAATTTGCATCCTTGTCACGATACAAAACAATCTGAGCTTGCATGGTGTTCAGGTTCGGCCATGCTCCCTTCCACATCTGAAGCCCAGGGGGAAGCCGCGCCGACAAGTCGTTGAGCCATACTTCGCTCTCGATTGGCTCCCACTTGTTCGCCTCTCGAATGTAGTACTGGCTCTCATTGCCGTGTCCGGTTCCGTCCACCGCGATGGGAAGGTAGAGCAGGGTTCCGTTGGTGTTATGCACGATCTCGGGCTTTTCGTAGTACCGCGTGCCGATGTCGCTGATCACACGCTCAAACAGGAGTTGCAGGCCGCCGCTGGAACGATCTTCGGTAAAGACCGCCAGCCCGCGATGCCGATGGAAACGCGCGCTGAATGAGTCGTCACCGCACTTGCCGTTGTCAGTGGCATAGTTCGGGATGAGGCAGTAGAGCGCGTAGTAGTATGTTTGGTCATCTACCGCTCCGAATTCGCCGAAGTCAGAAACCTGGCAATCACGGAAGTCCAGCGGGCCGTTGCCGCGCTTCACGTCGGTGAATTCTATGCATTGGCTGCGAATCTGCGGCATGGAAAATTGCCGTTGGCCGCCGGATATTTGGCGCGGCGCTTGGGCCATTCCGATCGTGGAGGATAGCGCGATCAGGACAGCGGCGAACCTTTCAGGACGCATCTATTTTCCATTCGGCTGACCGGGAGCGGCCCTATAGGCTAGAGCGCTCGCACGGCATCCTCCATCTGCTTTGCCAAGGCGGAATAGTCGTCGCCATGGAGCTCGATCGGCCGGCCGAACGCAATCCGCACCCGGCCCATGCGCGCCATTTTCCAGGTCTGATTGAGCACTCTATCCATGCCTTCGATCCGGATGGGCACGACCGGGATCCCGAGCTTCGCCGCAATCATGCCGACGCCAGGCTGAAAGGGCGCGATTTCGCCATGGGTGGTCATCTTTCCTTCCGGGAAAATCAGGACGCACCATTGGTCGTTGGCTAGCTCGCCCATATAGCGCAGGGTCGCCAGCGCCCCCGGCTCGCGCTGCGGGATGGGAAAGGCGTTGAAAAATAGCGCGGCCAAGTAGTAGTTGAGACTGTTGGTGAAACTGCGGCCGTGGAAATGCGCTTCGAAAAATTCTTTGCGCATTGCGGGCGCAGTGCGATAGCGCCAACGGGCGGGCATCGCGCTCAGAAGCGCCGGAACGTCCATGTAGCTTTGGTGATTGGCGGCGAAGATCACCGGCGGCTGGACGTTCTTCAGGTTTTCCAACCCTTCACGGCGCACGTGCGCGAACACACGGGTGAGAGGCAGCAGGAATCCGGGCAGGAAGACGCGCCGAGCGATCCGGGCGGCCCAGCTTCGATTCCAGGCGGGAAAATCGGCGGCAGAGGCGGCTGCGGCGCCTGCCTGCGGGCTGCCGCTTATTTCCGACTCATCCAGGCCCAGCGCCACCATCCGCTCCACGCGCTCAAGCGACGTCAGCGATTCCAGTGGAACGCTCAGATCGAGCTTGGCGTGCTTGGCCGGCGGGGGTGTTCCTTTGGCGATCTCGTGGCGCTTGAGTTTGCCCGTCCCTTCGGTCCTCGGAAATTCCGCGAAGGGCCAAATGGAGACGCTGCGGATGCGCTGGTAATCGGCCAGTTCAGAGTTGGCTCGCCGCACGATTTCGTCCGCATTCGCACCGGGATCGACTATGAGCACTGCATGCACGCGGCTGGTCCCGATTACGGCCGAATCACGCACGCCGGGCTGGTGATTCAGGACGCACTCGACGTCTTCGGGGAAAACATTGAGGCCCTCGGGCGTAACGATCATTTCCTTCTTGCGCCCGAGAATGACCAGCTCGCCGTTCTCCTTCAATTCGCCGATGTCGCCGGTGTGGAACCAGCCGTCTTCAAACGCCCGAGCGGTCTCTTCCGGACGCTGGTAGTATCCGGAGGTGACGTTTGCGCCGCGCACCAGAATCTCACCGTCGCCGGCGATCTTCACCTCCACGCCTGCGATCGGCTTGCCCACCGTTCCCTTGCGCGCGTGAAATGGATGATTCAACGTCACGATCGGAGCGGTCTCAGTCAGCCCGTAGCCTTGAATTACCAGGAATCCCAGTTCCGAGAAGAACGCTTCGAGCTCGGCTGACAACGGCGCGGCGCCCACGATAAAGCTCCAGAATTTCCAGCCGAATAGACGATGCATCTTACGGTAACGCCACCAATGCAGGAGCCAATGCCCGCCGGAAGACTTCAGTTCCTTAAGTTCTGGAAAGGTCTGCTGCAGGTGTTCGCGCAGGATCTCGAGGATTTGCGGGACGGAAACCAGCACCGAGATGCGCCGCGTCCGAATCTGGCGCAGGATTTCGCGGGGATCGTATCCGCGCATGAACACCACTACGCCGGGCAGCATGGGCGGGATGAAAGTGGCCATCGCTTGCCCGAACATGTGGCTCAAGGGCAGCAGGTTGAGGAAACGAATCGGAAAAAACGGCTGCGCGTACTTGCGGTATTTCCGCACCTCGCCTTCGACCGGAACAATGTTGGCGAGAATATTCCGGTGCGTGATGACGACGCCTTTGGGTTCGGCAGTGGCGCCGGAAGTGAAAATAATTTCGGCAATTTGATCGGCACTGATTTGAGCGGCACTGATGGGATGGCTCGGCGGAGTGGATGGCGCTTTGGGCGGCTGAGCGTCACCGAGCGTCGCGAGGCTCCAGATCTTGGCCGACTCGGGTAAGCTAACTTCGTCGCCGGCCAGAATCACGCGCGCTTCGACGATCTCCTCGATGCGATGCACGAACTCGGGCGAAGAACGGTAGTCGATGGGAACGGCGATAACGCCCGCGAGCAGACAACCCCACAGCGCTGTGATCCATTCGGCGCGGTTCTCACCGTAGAAGATAACTTTGTCATCCTTGGCGATGCCGGCTTCGGCGAGCCGGGCCGCGAACGCGCGTGCCTGGGCGGCTATCTCGTCGTAGCGATAGTGGTGACTGCGGAAGCCGTCGTCATAAATGATGAATTCTTCGGCATGCTGCTCGAAGTCGTGAAAAAAATCGAGCAGGGTATCGCGCGCCATCCACTCTCATTATGGTGCTGTGAGTTGGGATGGTGCGGTGAGATTGGCAGGGTCGGAGCATCGGTCGCGCCGCTAAAGTTTTGTTAACCGACCGCCGATCCAAAGTCGTGCGTGAACCCGACCCCCACGATACGTTCTGTCTCTATCTGTGGCGAACGCCCCGTGCGCCCGGGACCGTCTATTTGGCCGGGGACGTCCAGGAAGCAACCGCCGTCTACAACGAGTTAGTGAAAGACGGCTACATCGTGAAGGTGGTTCATTTAGGCACGGACCTGGAATATGAAATGCGCGACGGAACATTGATCCCCGCAACTCAGATGGCCATCCTGAACCTGATCGATCAGCAGAATAATCCGCCGGGTGCATCCAAGTCCTAGGCTGCGTTACGCGCGTTTTTAGGCCGCTCGCAAATCAGGCTGATGATTTTGCAAGTAGTGGAACGACTTCAAACGATGCGCTATTGGGCGGACGTTTGGTTTCCGCACTGGGGGTCTCCATGGACTCCATCAGGCTGTTCGCCGCCACGGCAACCGCCAAGCCAGGCGCAGTGTAAGCCTGCGGCTTACGTTTCATGGTCCGGAACTGATAATGTTCCAATGCCACCGCGAAGGCGTTCGCCTCCGCTCGCACTACTCTGCCAAAGGTAACCAATTGCAGCGGCGTGGTGCCATTTAATAGCGTGGGCCACTCTATGGTGAGCCTCAAGCGCATTCCGTCGGTCATTTTGTCGGACGAGGCTACCAGCACGCCGGTGCTGCTGAGATTCACCGTTCGTCCAACTCCTGCGACCATGTCGTCGCGGCCGAATGTCTGATAACGTACGTTGAGTTCGAGCGGATATCTTACTTTGAAGCGGCGTTCAATGTTCATGGTTTTGATCTGAAGGTCCCCAGGCATCAGTGGATTCGACACATTAAGTCGCTGGGTGATGCAAACCATAGGCCGTTGGGCCCCTGCGGGAGCCAAGTCATTGATTCTGATCGGGGAGCGGTGAACATCCGCGATTGCGCCGGGTTCACTCGGTAAGAATTATCCAGAAACTAAGAACCATTTGCTTAGTGGCATTATCTTTTTGGTTAGTACCCATAGACCGAACTTCCCATTACGTCTATGACCTAGCTGCCATAGAAAGGGGTAGGTCATTGCCTCGCTGACAGCTACCAGGAGACTAAGTAAGTGCAAGAGTCGCCTTGCTTGGCGCGGCAGGGCTTGGAAGCATCGTGGGTTACCTTTGGCATTGAACCGGTCGGCGCGAACCGGCGAACCATCGCTTGAATGAGGCCGGAATCGAAATCGCAGGGATACGGATTGTGGCAGTCCATCACGCCGTTGCGCTCTCCAGTTTTCGTGAACTTTAAGTGACCGATCTCTCCGCCACGATGATTCATGTGATATGCAACATCGAGCGAGGCCAGCGCCTTCTCTACGGTATCGATTCCGGGCGGAAACTTGGCGTTGCTGGGAATGCTCATTCCGATCTGATTTAAGGTGCTGCGGCCGATGGTTTTCGCAATCTCTTGAAACGCGTCCAGCCACGCCTGCTGGGGATACCAGCCCATTGGATCGGGCTTCTGGATGCCGTGGCGCGCCAGGATTTCTGACCCGGTTCGAGCGAATGCGCCCATCCCCTTCACCACCGCTAAGACGGTCTGACCGTTCACCAAAACGTTCCCAGAAAACGCGCGGAATTGTGCCATGTAGTTTTCAAGATCCTTTCGAGCGCGACCCTTACTTGGCCGCTGAAGATCATATCGGACAGAGCAGTTTATTTTTGACTGGCGCTCGGACGCCGCCCGAGGACATTAAATCGAAATGCCTACGCGCCACAACAGGAAGCCGATGGCCTGTTTGATGTATTGCCATCGCTCGCGCCAGCCGCCGGGCGAAACGGAAGGCCGCGGCGAACCGTAAACCTTGAGTCCGCTCGATTCCAGCATCTTCTTTACGCGGAAGATATGGTAGCCGTCGCTGACCACGATGGCGCTCTTCAGATTCATGCGCCGCATGATCTCTACCACCGCAGCCACGCTCTGAGCCGTGCTCTCGCCCTCGCGCTCCACCACCACCGCTTCCGGCGGCACACCGTGTTTTGCCAGATAAGAGCGCCCCACCGATCCTTCCGTGAACACCGGATCGCCTCCCGCGCCGCCCGTCGTGATGATGCGCGGAGCCATGCCCTTCAAATAAAGGAACAGCGCGTGATTCAAGCGGGCTTCGAGCACTGGCGATGGTTTGCCGCGGTATTCGGCGGCGCCCAGCACTATGATGGCGTCGGCAGGCCTGGCTTCATCGACCAGGGATTGCTGCTGGATCTCGGTGGCGACCCCCATCACCTGAACCACCAGCCCCGAAAGCGCGAGCAGTAGCGCGGCCGCAACAATCCATTTCATGATAGATTTGGCGGGCGAAACATCGTCCTTACACCATCTACTCTATGCCAACACTCACAAGTCCACGTAATCCACTGCTCAAGGAAGTGCGTAAGGCCATCCTCCGCGGAACCACCACCGAACAGGGTTTTTGCGTAGCCGAAAGCTTTCATCTATTGGAGGAGGCGCTAAGAGGGGACTGCGAGATTGGCGCGGTGTTTGCAGCCGAGTCGGTGCGTTCCGCCGTTGAGGGCCACGTGCGGGGGCTAAAGAAGATACAAGTCACCGTTCTTCCCGATGAGCTGTTCCGTAGCATTTCTTCTACCGAAGCCAGCCAGGGCGTGATTGCCTTAGTTCGCCCGCCGGCCTGGACGATGGACCAGTTGTTTCGCGGCCAAGCGCTGACGGTGATCCTGGATGGATTGCAGGATCCGGGCAACGCCGGAGCGATCCTTCGGGCGGCGGAGGCGTTCGGCGCAACGGGCGTCGTGTTTCTCAAAGGAACCGTCGACCCGTATAACCCGAAGTGTCTCAGGGCTTCGGCTGGATCTGTTTTTCGTGTACCTCTGGCCGCCGCGCTCGACCCCGCCCTGGTGCTCGCGGCCATCGAGCAGCGCAAGCTCGATCTGTTCGCCCTGACAACGCAGGCGCCGCGAACGCTCGGCGAATCGAATTTTAGCCGGCGATGCGCCATTATTGTGGGCAGCGAAGGCCGGGGCGTTAGCGAAAGACTACGGGCGAAAGCCACCGAAATCCGGATTCCCACGCTGGGCGTCGAATCTCTCAATGCCGCTCTGGCCGCCGGAATCGCGCTTTACGCCGCGCGAAGACAGAGGATGGTGACCGCATGAGCCTGTTCGATGCCGCGCCGCTAGCGAGCCTGAAGGACGACGAAGGGCGGCCGCTGGCCGAGCGCATGCGTCCCGCCACGCTCGAGGAGTTTGTGGGGCAGCAGCATATCATCGGCCCCGGCAAGCCGCTGCGTTTACAAATCGAGCGGGATCAGCTCAGCTCGATCATCTTGTGGGGACCGCCGGGCGTCGGCAAAACAACCCTGGCGCGGATCATCGCGCACGTCAGCCATTGCGACTTCATTCCTTTCAGCGCGGTGATGAGCGGGATCAAAGAGATCAAGGCAGTGATGGCCGACGCGGAGCGTAACCGGCGGCTGGGCCGGCGTACGGTGATCTTCGTCGACGAGATTCATCGCTTCAATAAGGCGCAGCAGGATGCGTTTTTGCCCTACGTGGAGCGGGGCGACATCATTCTGATTGGGGCTACGACGGAAAACCCATCGTTCGAGGTGATCTCGGCGCTGCTTTCGCGCACCAAGGTTTACATGCTGAAGCCGCTGGCCGAGGAAGAGATTTTCGGGCTGCTGGAGCGCGCGCTGCCAGTGCTAAGGGTCACGGCGAGCGGGGACTTGTTGCGGCAAATCGCGACCTACGCGAACGGCGATGCCCGTATGGCGTACAACATTCTCGAGTTGGCCGCGGCGGCGTCTGAGAAGGGCGAACTGACCGCGCAGGCCGTCGAGGATTCACTGCAGCGTAAGATGCTGCTCTACGACAAAGCCGGCGAGGAGCACTACAACCTTATTTCGGCGCTGCATAAATCAGTGCGGTCGAGCGACGTGGATGCGGCATTGTATTGGCTGGGGCGCATGCTCGAAGCCGGCGAGGACCGGCTCTATATCGCGCGGCGGCTGGTGCGGATGGCGATCGAGGACATTGGCATGGCGGACCCGCGCGCGCTCGAGCAATCCATTGCGGCCATGCAGGCGGTGCATTTCCTGGGAATCCCGGAAGGCGATTTGGCGCTGGCTCAGGCGGTCATCTATCTTTCGGTGGCCGCGAAATCGGACGCGTCGTATCAGGCGCTCAATCGGGTGATGGAGGCGGTGGAGAACCGCCGTGCCGAGCCAGTTCCGTTCCATTTGCGCAACGCCCCTACTGGCGCGATGAAACAGTGGGGCTACGGCGTAGGCTATCAGCACGCACATAAATTCGAGGATGCGCTGCCGGAGATGGACTGTTTGCCGGAATCGCTGGCGGGCACCAGATTCTACGAGCCGACCCGGCGCGGCCTGGAAGAGAAGATCGCCCAGCGGCTGGAGGAGATCCGGGCGCGTCGGAAGGCGGCGCGGGAAGCGCCGGAGAAGTAGCAGGTTCTCTGTCAATAGCCTCGGCGCGGAGACCAGTTCCCCTTGTCGTCAAAATTCGGAGATCCGAGAAGACCGCAGGCGTTCCAAATCCGATCAAACATGGGTTTGAGGATTGTGTGAGCTGGTTCTGAAAAACTTTCCACGATAGTTCCGGGGATAATCAGTGTGTCCTCTCTCATTTCATTTCCGCGATCAAGACTGAATGCTCCTGACGCCATGCGAAGGCCGCGGACGCCGATAAGCGTGAGCGCGTCCGAGGCGGGCGGCCGAACGCCTATTTCTTCCAGCGATCGGAAACAGTTCGGTAAGTACTCAAGAACTTCATCTTCAAAGAGACCGTGCGGGATAAGCCGGTATCCTGGGACCTGGCGGTTCTCCAGAAGCGACGTTGTGACGGCTTCCAGAATGCCGTTCCTAAAAAAATGAGTATAGGATTTGAACGTGCCATCGGCGTTCGATGGCGTGTAGAGCATTGCTCCATCGAACGTCATACGCCGATCCCATCCAGAAACATTCCAGGGGCGATGGAGGGTGGGGTTCCTATGAAAAGCCGTGACATCGAATTGCACCTGCCCGGACAATGCTCCGAGCGGAACAATATGCAGGATCAGCTTGGGATCTTTCGCGAGCGGTAGAGGGGCACGGTCATTGGCGATGTCAACTATCCGATCTAACCGGAATCCGATGATTTGCTCGGATAACGTTGCCGACTGAAGGAACGCTGTTCGAAGCTGATTCACATCCAGCGGGAATTTCCCCGCGGAGGTCCGGGCGTAGAACTTATCGTGGCCACGGAAGATAACGCGGTGCGGGCCAATCCAACTCTTTTCGATACGGATGACCAGCAGTTTTCCGGACGAGCAAGGGACAACGCGGAAGCCAGTGCTGATCCGGGGAGATATCCCATCCCGGATCAAATTCTCCAAGCGAAGTATCTCGGCATCGAAATCCGACGAGGAAAGTCCGACGATATCGATTATGACGCCCTGGTCTTCAGCGACGCCGTAGACAACATCGCCTCCCTCGGTGTTGGCGAAGGACGAGACGTCCGCGAGGAACTCTCTCTTTTCGTCATCTCTGCCACCGGGGAGTTCTCTCTTGTACTCGATAGTTTTGCCTTCTTCGATACCGGCTTCTTTGAGTCCTCGGATATCGGATTCGGCTATTTCGTTAAGGGGTTTTGAAATCATAATCGGTTTTCACTGCTGTCTCCACGCCCGGCTGATCTATGCCGAATGCTTCCGTCTGAACTGTGGACCAGAACTCAGCTGACGTCAACACGGGAATGATTTCAAAATCAATCAGATCATCCCAACGGGTGGCCCAGAGATGCAGCAGTTCCGGATCTGGAGCTTCCATGACCTGGAAACACCGAGTGCCTGCCGAGTCTACCCAACTTGCATGGTAAGCTACGCCCTCAGGGAGCATTCGGCCACTTTTGGCGAACCGTTCCCCGACCAGCCTGGCATTGCCATCTTTGAAGCGTTCGATCACCATGAACAGCATGCAGTGAGTTTACACGCTCGACCGCCGGCCGGAATTTTTGCCGATCAGGCGAAAACCTGACCTCAGTGGCAGCCTGACACTAAGGGTTCTCAGGTTTAACGGCATGAGAAAAGCGGTCGCGACGCGATCAGCAGTCGCACGGCCCGTCTTCGTATGTTATTGCATAATTGGGAGATATCTCCCTGGGGCCACGGGTAACCCCGTACACTGACAGAAAAGTACCCCACCAAGGGCGACCACGTACCCCCTTAAATTGGACCGACTCTGCTATTGGCGGCGTGCCGCCCATATTGCAATCTGAACATGCACTGAGATGAGATCAAGCCGCCACAGTATCAGGCAGGGGACAGATATGACGGATCAAGAGAAAACTGACCGCAGAGGCGCAGACCGCTTTCCGATCGAACGGGAAGTCCGATATAAGATTCTCAGCCGGAAAAGCATGGATGAAACCGGCATTGGAAAGACCATAAACATGAGCAGCAACGGTGTGCTATTCACCACCGATCGTCATCTGCTCCCCGGCAAGCGACTGGAAGTGTCGATCAGTTGGCCGGCCCAATTAAACAGCAGGATCGCTTTAAAGCTGGTGGCTCGCGGCCGCGTTGTCCGTTCGGAAGAGGACCGCGCCGCTATTGAAATCCACCAGTACGAGTTCCGGACCCAAGCCAGTCAAGGCACCGCGGTGGCCCCTTAATACATTTTTTTATAAACACCACCGTCGCACGGGCATCCTGAAGGTAAAATGGAACAGCAGGCGTTGCCTGCGAATTACCCTGGATGCGTCGCCTTGTAGCCATTCTTTGTCTTGGGTCCGGTTGTTCCTTCTCCGCGGACGTTCCGAAGCCGCCCACGATCGCCGAAGCGAGAGCCTTTATCGATCGTGCGCAGGCCCGGCTGCTTGATCTCGCGGTGCGCGATGCGCGCGCCGATTGGGTCAAGTCCACCTACATCACCTACGATTCCGAGCTTCTGGCGGCGCAATCCGACGAGCAGCAGATCACGGCCACTATGGAGCTGGCCAAGGAATCCACACGATTCAGCCAGCTCAAGATGCCCGACGATCTGGCGCGCGAGTTCAAACTGTTGCGGCTCTCGTTGACCCTGGCCGCCCCCTCCAATCCTCAGGAATCCAAGGAGCTGACCGAGATCGCCACCAAAATGGAGGGCATCTACGGCAGCGGCAAGTATTGCCCGCAGCCGGCGAAGTGCGAAGATCTGGAGCAACTCAGCGACATCCTAAGGACCAGCACTGATCCCAAACAATTGTTGGAGGCCTGGCGCGGCTGGCACTCGATCTCGGTTCCGATTCGTCCGCTGTTTAAGACTTACGTGGAACTGGGCAATAAAGGTGCCCGCGAACTGGGATTCGCGGATATGGGCGCGATGTGGCGCTCGAAGTATGACATGCCGCCCGATGCGTTCCCGGCCGAGATGGACCGGCTGTGGGAGCAGGTGCGGCCGCTGTACCTGAGTTTGCACGCTTACGTGCGGGCCAAGCTACGCGAAAAATACGGCAACCTCGTTCCGGCCAATGGCCCCATACCAGCGCATCTGCTGGGCAATATGTGGGCGCAGGAATGGGAGAACATTTATCCGCTGGTTGCGCCCAAAGGCGCCGATCCCGGCTATGACCTGACCGCGATTCTCAAGTCCAAGAATACGCAGCCGCTCGATATGGTCCGTTATGGCGAGCGCTTTTTCACTTCGCTGGGTTTCGCTCCGCTGCCCAAGACGTTTTGGGAACGGTCGATGTTTGTGAAGCCGCGGGATCGCGATGTGGTGTGTCATGCCAGCGCTTGGGATGTCGATCAAGTGGACGATCTGCGGATCAAGGCGTGCATCGAGATCAACGCGGAAGACTTCTCGACCGTCCATCACGAGCTTGGCCATAATTTTTACCAGCGGGCCTACGATAAGCAACCGTTTATTTTCCGCGATAGCGCCAACGACGGATTTCACGAGGCCATCGGCGACACCATTGCGCTCTCGGTCACGCCCGAGTATTTGAAGAAGATCGGACTGCTGCAAAATGTGCCGGACAGCTCGAAGGACCTCGGGCTGCTGTTGTATAAGGCGCTGGAGAAGATCGCTTTCCTGCCGTTCGGATTGATGATCGACAAGTGGCGTTGGCAGGTGTTCTCGGGCCAAATCCCGCCCGAAAAATACAATGAAGCCTGGTGGCGCCTTCGTCTGCAATACCAAGGTGTCGCGCCGCCGGTGGCCCGTAGCGAGGCTGATTTCGATCCGGGCGCGAAGTATCATGTGCCGGCGAATTATCCCTATGCGCGCTACTTCCTGGCGGACATTCTGCAGTTCCAGTTTCATCGGGCGCTGGCCAAGGTGGCGGGCTGCACGGGTCCGTTGAATCGCTGCTCGATCTATGACAACAAGGCGGCCGGCGATCGGCTGAACGCGATGCTCCAGATGGGCGAGAGCAAACCTTGGCCGGATGCGCTGGCGGTGATCACGGGCGGCGAAAGGCAGATGGACGCCACCGCGATTCTGGACTATTTCGCGCCGCTGAAGAAGTGGCTGGATGAGCAGAACAAAGGAAAGCCGGTCGGCTGGTAGAAGCTCAAGATGAATGCTGTCGAAGTGTGTGCGATTTGTGGCGGATCGGGCTGGAAGATCGTCGAGCGGGACGGTATTTCGGGGGCGGAGAAGTGCGAGTGCGCCAATCTCGGACGCGAGCAGCGCAACGAAGAGCGGGCCAAAATTCCGCCGCTGTACCGGAGCGCATCGGTGGAAAATTTTGTTCTTCCGCCGGACAATCCCGTGTCGCGTCCGAAGCTGGCGAAAGTGCTTCTGGATGTACGCGCCTATGTGCGCGAATTTCCGGCTGTACCGCAACCCGGGCTGCTCTTCATCGGCGCGCCCGGCAGCGGCAAGACACATTTGGCCGTGGCGGCGTTGCGCGGCCTGATCGCCAAAGGCCACGAAGGCGTCTTCTTTGATTTTCAAACCTTGCTGAATCACATCCGAAGCGGCTACGATCAGGCCTCAGGCTCCATGGACCGCGAAGCCTATCGAACCGCATTGGAAGCCGAAGTCCTGGTGCTGGACGATCTGGGCGCGCATCGGATAACAGACTGGGTGGAGGACACGGTGACATCGATCATCACGCACCGCTGCAACAACCGCAGGGCGACCATTGCAACCACCAACCTGGACAAAATCAGCCGGGGCGACCGGTCGCCGACGGACATCTACAGTAAGTTCTCGCTGGCGGAACGGATCGGCATGCGCGCCTACTCGCGGCTCTTCGAAATGTGTAAAGCGATCGAGATGCCCGACGTCGAGGACTACCGGCTGAAGAAACGCTGACGCTACCATAGAGGTGATGACCGTCGCCAAGCCCCTCGGCTATCTGAGCGAGCAACTGGAAGCCTGGCGCAAGGCGGGAACGTATCAGAATCTGCGAGTGCTGCAATCGGCCTGCGAGCCGGTGTCGCGATTCGACGGACGCGAGGTCATCAATCTCGCCAGCAATAATTATCTCGGGCTGGCGGATCATCCCAAGCTGATCGAGGCGCAGGTCGAGGCGGCCAAGAAGTTCGGCGCCGGGTCGGGAGCGGTGCGGACTATCTCCGGAACCATGAGCCTGCATCTGGAGCTGGAGCGCCGCATCGCCGAGTTCAAGCAGACTGAAGCTTGCGTGGTGTTCCAGTCCGGCTTTGTGGCGAACTCCGGAACCGTGTCGGCGATTCTCGGGCCTGAAGATCACATCATTTCCGATGCTTTGAATCACGCCAGCATCATCGACGGCTGCCGGTTATCGAAGGCCAAGATCCACGTTTTTCCTCATAAGGACACCGCGAAAGCGGACGAGATTCTACGCGATCTCGCGGGCACGCCGGGGCACAAGCTCCTGATCACCGACGGCGTTTTTTCGATGGACGGCGATATCGGTCCGCTACCCGCGCTGGTCGAAATCGCCGAGCGCCACGGCGCGATTATGATGATCGACGACGCGCATTCTTCAGGCGTGCTGGGCCGCAACGGGCGTGGCACGGTGGACCATTTCGGTTTGCACGGGCGCGTTGATATTCAGGTGGGCACGCTTTCGAAAGCGGTCGGCGTCCTGGGTGGCTTCGTTTGTGGCAGCCGCGACCTGATCGAGTTTCTGTATCATCGCGGGCGGCCGTTCTTATTCTCGACCTCGCATCCGCCGGCTGTCGCCGCCGCCTGCCTCGCCGCGTTCGATATTTTGCAAAACGAACCCGAGCGCATCGAGACGTTATGGGACAACACGCGCTACTTCAAAAGCGCTCTGAAAGCGGCCGGCTTCGACACAGGCGAGAGCGAGACGCCCATCACGCCCATCATGATCGGCGAAGCGAAGAAAGCCCACGCGTATTCGGCGGCGCTGTTCGAAAATGGACTGCTCGCCACCGGCATCGGCTATCCAACCGTCCCTGAAGGCAAGGCGCGCGTCCGAACCATAGTGACGGCGACGCACACGCGCGAGCTGCTGGATCGCGCCGTGGAGATCCTGGTGCGCGTGGCGAAGACTATGCGAATTCTGCCGTCGTGAGACTCGTTGTATCGGCGATGATCCTGTTCGCGTGGATCCCGCCGGCCTGGTGTTGCGAGTTTCTCTGCCGCACGGCTTCGGCGTGGAGTTCGGCGACCAGCCAATTCCAATCCCACAGCCAACCAGCAACTCGATTCTGGATCACCGGTCGGGACATGGCGCCGTGGTCGGGGGCGGTGTGGAAATGCGGGCCGGCTTTCTCCGCCTCTCGCCCGAGTTCCGATACACGCGCTGGGCGGCGGACGCCGAAGTGGACCCGTACCTGCATTCCAATCAGAACGAGATGGAACTGCTCCTTGGACTAGCCCTGAAGGCGCGCTAACTCGGATCGCACATCCTAACCCGCCGTGGCCAGAGCATAGGGATTCTCCCAGGTTAGATAAGTTTGCGGTCGGCTGCTTTCAACTCAAAGTACGAAAATTACGGCGAAAGTGAAACAGTCTGCGCGAAATTTCCCGGATACTTTTTTCCCCGAGTAAGCATCCCACAATTTCGCAACATTAATTAGCTTTTATTTTTGGAGAAAGTGTGCGAAGGTTAAACGAGGTGGGCCGCCGCCTCCTACAGTTCTGAGTTTACCTGTCCAGGTAAACGCGCTACGTTTGCGAGACTGTTCCAGTATTTCCCCCGGCTGGAGGATTTTTGTATGCTCCGAGACTTCGTGTTGCCAGAGAGCATTGCCCGTGCGGATGGTGTCGGACCGGAAGTCGACCTCGGTCGAAGGCGCGGCAGTTTGCTCGTCCTTACGCTCGGGATTACCCGCATCCTTGAACAAGAGAGTCTGGAGGTCTCCGTTTGGGGATCTTCGGATGGCGAGAACTGGGGTTCCAGGCCGATTTCGAAGTTCCCGCCTAAGTTTTACTGTGGCATGTACTCCATTCTGCTCAATATGGCGTCCTGCCCAGAAGTGCGCTTCGTGCGGGCTCAGTGGAAGATGAGCCGCTGGAGCAAACGGGAAACGATGCCGATGTTCGGATTCTATGTTTATGCCGAAGAATCCGGCGCTCGCGTCAGTGCGGCCGTCGCTTAGTTAGAAAATGCCTAGTCAGAAAATCTACAGACGATTAATCAAGCTGGCAACATAGCCCGCGCCGAAGCCGTTATCGATGTTGACCACCGTCACGTTGCTGGCGCAACTATTGAGCATGCCGAGCAGCGCCGCTAGTCCGTTGAAACTCGCGCCATAGCCCACGCTGGTAGGCACTGCGATCACAGGAACCGACACCATGCCGCCCACCGCGCTCGGGAGCGCTCCTTCCATGCCGGCGGCCACCACCACGACGCGGGCCTGCATCAGCTGCTCGCTGTGGGCGATGAGGCGGTGAATACCGGCGACACCGATGTCATAGATCACTTCCACCTCGTTGCCCATGGCCTGGGCGGTAACCTGCGCTTCTTCGGCCACCGGGATGTCGCTGGTGCCCGCGCATACCACCGCTAGTTTGCCTTTGCCATGAATGGTGCGGTCGCGCCACACTCGCACGGCGCCGGACAGCGGGAAGTACTCGGCCTCGGGAAACTTCTGTTTCAATTTCGTTGCGATTCCCTCATCGGCGCGCGTAATCAGCAAGTTTGGCGATTTATCCAGCAGGCGGTCCGCGATCGCAGCCACCTGCTCAGGCGTTTTCCCTTTTCCAAAGACCACTTCCGTCAAGCCGTGGCGCAGGCTCCGATGATGATCCAGCTTGGCGTAACCGAGGTCCTCAAACGGCAGATGCCGCATGCGATCGAGCGCGGATTCCACGTCCACGGCGCCCGTATGCACCTGTTCCAGGAGTCCGCGGAGCTGATCTTGATCCATGTCAACTTGAGCGTAGCAGGGAGGTATCGCGTACCGCTTGATTTAGAATGGTAGCGAACCAGGGGATCCGGAATGGCATTTTTCAAGCGGCTACAGTTGACGCTCGAGATGATCAAATTCGAGCATTCGGTGTTTGCCTTGCCATTCGCGTTCACCGGGGCTTTACTGGCGTTTCGCGCGAGTCATCTCAGCGGGCGTGCGTTCGGCGGCAAGCTGCTGTGGATCGTCGTGGCGATGGTGGGCGCCAGGTCGGCCGCGATGACGTTCAATCGCATTCTCGACGCCGACATCGACTCCCGGAATCCGCGCACGCGCATGCGCCATCTGCCGGCCGGGATTCTCAGCGCGCGCTTCGCCTGGGGTTTCCTGGTGGTCGCGATTCTGGTGTTATTGTTCGCGGCACGCGCTTTGAACCCGCTGTGTTTGAAGCTCGCGCCTATCGCGCTGGCCGTCGTCTTCTTTTATTCCTACACGAAGCGCTTTACCGTGTTTTCGCACTTGGTGCTGGGATTTTCGCTCGGCATCGCGCCCGCGGCGGCATGGATCGCAGTCACGGGTTCGCTCGATCCCAGGATTCTCTGGCTTACCGCGGCGGTCACCTTCTGGACGGCTGGGTTCGACATCATTTATTCGTGCCAGGATTTCGAGTTCGATGGCAGCGAGGGTTTGTATAGTTTGCCCCGGCGATTCGGCATGCCGGGCGCCCTGTGGATTGCCCGCCTTTTTCATCTCGCTATGGTTGCGTGCCTGGTGACGCTGGCTGTTAGTTTCGGCCTGGGGTGGTTGAGCTGGCTAGGGATCGGCGCAATCCTAGCGATGCTGGTTTATGAGCATAGCCTGGTGAGAGCCGGCGATCTGTCGCGCGTGAATGCGGCCTTCTTCACCGTGAACGGCTACGTGAGCGTGTTATTCTTTCTGTTTTGGGCGGCCGACATTTACTTTCTCAGCCAGCCCAGCGTGCTCTAATGCAGACTCTGATTGAAGACCGGCGCTTGCAACCGATACTCGAAAAAGTGGAAGCCGGCGCGCGCCTGGATTTCCAGGACGGCGTCGCAATGTTTCGTTCGTCCGACATTTTGGCTCTGGGCTATATGGCCAACCTGGCGCGCGAGCGCAAACATGGCAATGTTACTTGGTTCAATGTGAACCGGCACATCAATCCGACCGACGTGTGCGTGGCCAGCTGCAAGTTATGCGCCTTCGGCAAGAGAGCCAAGGACCCGAAAGCTTACACCTGGTCGCTCGAGGAGGTCTGGCATCGCGCGGGCGAGGGCTGGTCGGAAGCCGTGACCGAGTTTCACATTGTCGGCGGCCTGCATCCCGAGCTGACGCTCGACTGGTATTGCGAAATGCTGCGCGGCCTCAAGCAGCGATTTCCCGAAGTCCACCTCAAGGCGTTCACCATGGTGGAGATCGCTTATCTGGCGCAGCGCAGCAAGCTTTCCTATCGCCAGACGCTGGAGCGGCTGATGGCGGCCGGAGTGGATTCGCTTCCCGGCGGTGGCGCGGAAATTTTTAACGATCGCGTCCGCCGTGTCATCTGCGATCACAAGATCGATGGCCAGCAATGGCTGGACGTGGCGCGCACGGCGCATCAGCTCGGCTTGAAGTCGAATTGCACTATGCTCTACGGCCACATCGAGACCGAGCAAGATCGCGTGGATCATCTCATCAGGCTGCGCGCGCTGCAGGACGATACCGGCGGCTTCCAGACTTTCATTCCGCTGGCTTTTCATCCGGCCAACACCGCGCTCGACCACATCTCGAGCACCACCGGCTTCGAGGATCTGAAAATGATTGCGGTCTCGCGGCTGATACTCGACAACATCGATCACATCAAGGCCTACTGGATCATGATGACGCCCAGAATCGCGCAGATTGCGCAGCGTTTCGGCTCCGATGACCTGGATGGCACGGTTGTCGAAGAGAAGATTTATCACGACGCCGGCGCGACCACCAGCCAAGGTTTACGCCGCGGTGAGTTGCTGCGGCTGATTCGTGAAGCGGGCCGCGAACCTATGGAACGCGATACGCTCTACCGCCCGGTCACCCGCACCGAAACGGCCTTCACTGTGTTGGTCTAGAGGTTTCGCCGAGCGCTTCGCGGCGAAGCTCCTGCCGGGCGGCATCCGGAACGACGCGCCAGTTGTTATCGGGTTCGGATGGCAATTGCCGGTGCTCGCTGTAATAGTCGATGACCAATTCGCGGATCTCTTCCGGCGATCGCCACACCACCGGCGCGCCGCGAAACATTGAATAACCGGCGCTTCCGCCCGCACGATAGTTGTTCACGGCAATGCGCAGCGCCTGGTCGTCGGCCAGCGGTTTGCCATGCCAGCGCAGATTCCGGATGCGATTGCCGACGGGCTGCGTCAGATCGATTTCATACTCCACGCCCTGCGCCATGTCGTAGTTGTATCCGATCACCTGAGGATTGATCAGCGGGCCTTCGGAGCAGTCGCCCGAGCACGACTTGTAATAGCGCGCCGCGTTTTCCAGCGCCTCGCGGACCAGCTTGCCGGTTCCTTCGACGGCATACAGCTGATTCTCGTAAATATACAGAGCCGCGATTTGGCGGACGGTCACCTTTCCTTTTGGTATCGCCGCGCGCGCATTGAACGATGACGCAAAAGAAACATCCGCTTTAGAGTAGAAAAGCTCCACCTGTTGCACAGCGTCGATAATGGCCGTGTCTTCGACGCGGGCCAGCCGTGCGTCCAGTGAAACCGGCGCTTCGGCGACCGGGTTATTGAGGAATTTCTCCGCCCGCTCGTGGTAGGCCTTCGCGATCTCCGCTACGTTGGGATCGACGGCGGTGTTGGCTGTGACCGGAATCAGGCGGCTCGACTTCGAAACAATCTTCCACCCGCCCGTTTGATCCTTGTCGAGGACAAAATCCATGCGCCCGAGCGACATTCCCCAGTTTTTCGGCTGCATCAGGAGCACATCGCCCAACTTGAGGCTTGCGACCTGCGAGTGCGTGTGGCCGAAGACGATCGCATCGATGCCTTTCACTTCGGTAGCGATCTGATAGACCATGTTCTCGCGCGGGTCGCCAGAAGCGCTCGATTCCTTTTCTGGATTGCGATCCAGCCCCGCGTGCGCAGCGACGATTACTATATCGGGATGTTCGCTCTCGCGAACTTCAGCCAGCGCGCGCCGCACTGCCTGGACGCCATCCTCGAATTGATAGCCGCGGTAGTGCTCGTCCGCCTCCCAGCTCGGGATCAACGGCGTGGTGACGCCTACGACGGCGATTTTAACGCCGCTGATTGTTTTGACGAAGGACGGAGCAAACGCCTGGGTTGAAGCGCCCGGCTCTACCCGGATGTTCGCCGAAATCCAAGGAAAGCGCGCCTCGGAACGCGCCTTCGCCAGGTTTTTTAAGCCAAAGTTGAACTCGTGATTGCCCACTACCATCAGGTCGTATTTGAGGGCGTTCATGGACTGCATCATGGGATCGCGGCTCGCCGGCAGCGATGCGATCCCGTGCTGATAAACCGCTTCGAGCGGCGTGCCCTGAATGGTGTCGCCGCAATCGATCAGCAGGGTGTTCGGGTTTTCCGCGCGCGCTGCATGGATGAGGGTCGCGATTTTGGCGAGGCCGCGCTCGGCCCGCTGCGCGGTGAAGTAGTCGTAAGGAAGCATGTTGCCGTGCAGGTCGGTAGTGGCCAGCAGCGTGATTTTAACTTCTTCGCCACGGGCGGAGAAAACCAGAACGACCAGGGCAAAAAGCAGTCGGAACATCGGCATAAGGCGGGAACTTTCAGTATAATCGACGTACATGAAGGCACTTTTTGCAAGCATCGCTTTGTGTCCTGTTTTATTGGCCCAGGCGCCGTCGCTGATGAATCCGGCGTCGCTAAAAGCGAAGGCCCCGGATAACTATAAGGCTCTGTTCACAACCACGAAAGGCGAATTCACGATCGAGGTGCATCGCGACTGGGCGCCGCTCGGCGCGGACCGCTTCTACAACCTGGTGCGCGCCGGCTTTTTCACGGACGCATCGTTCTTTCGCGCGATTCCCAATTTCATGGTGCAGTTTGGTATTAGCGCCAAACCTGCTGTAAATCAAGCCTGGGCAAAAACCGACATCAAAGACGATCCGGTGAAGCAAAGCAACAAGCGTGGATATTTGACATTCGCCACTGCCGGGCCAAATACGCGAACCACACAGCTGTTCATCAACCTTAAGGACAACGCGTTTCTTGATTCCATGGGCTTCGCTCCTTTGGGCGAGGTCACTAACGGCATGGATGTGGTCGACAAGCTGTACACCGGGTATGGCGATCCGCCGCGAGGGCCCGATCAGGGCCGCATCACTGCGGAAGGCAAAGCGTACCTGGACAAAAACTTTCCGATGCTGGACAGCATCAAGACCGCCAAAATCGTGCCGTAACGAAGACGTCTATTTCTTATCCAGCGGAATCTCAAAATAAAACACGTCCTTGCCCGTGGACGCGACCTTGATTCCCGTCAAATAGAACGTCGATCCGGGCCGGTAATTGGTCTGAAAATAGAAGAACCCGTTGGCCGATTCGTGCGCCGGCAAGAGTTTCGCCGCGAAACTGCGTCCCTCGATTTCCCAGACATTGAGCGGATTCTTGTGCTTTTTGAGCGGCGGCAAAGGAGGGATACGACCGCCTCCGCCTGTGACATTCGGCCGGTCCGGACCGCCCAAAACCTGGACGTCGGAAGCCGGGGTGGCCTCCAGATGGCGGCCATCCACGCCCGTCAATTCCACCTCCAGGGGATCTAATTTGAGCGCCTGGTCCGTGTCATTCTGAATAATGACGAGCACGGGCAGGACACCGTACTGGTTTGGATCCAATTTCCCAAATGCCGAATGAGCCAATTCTTCGGTGTCGTAGGCAGCCACAGCGATGGTCACGTTGTCGTTGGTCTGCCGCGCCGGGTAGGACGAAATGGGTCCGGGCGAAAACTTCGTATCCGGTTTTTTGTTATCCGCCAGGCTCACGGCCGCTGCCATGAACACGATCCAGCAAATCGAAAGTGTTCTCATCCGGCTCCTTTACTGGGTGTGCCGCGTGGTGGCATCCCCGCTGCTTGTATTCTATTTCGTTTACCGCTGCGCCCGGGACCGGCGGTATCTCGGCAGCTTCCGGGAACGGCTGGGCGGGCTTCCGGCTTCCCTTCAAGCGACGGCGCCAGGCGCGATTTGGTTGCACGCGGTCTCGGTCGGGGAAGTGATCTCGGCGGCGGGTTTGCTCCAGGATTTGCGCACTCACAGCCCCGGAACCCCTCTGTATGTGTCACTCACAACCGTGGCCGGGCGCGAAGTCGCCGAAGAGAAGCTTTCCCCCATTGTCGACGGAATCTTTTACGCGCCCATCGACTATGCTTTTGCCATCCGTCGCGTGCTGCGCCATCTGCGGCCGTCTGTGGTCGTTATTCTTGAGACCGAGATCTGGCCGGCGTTGTATCACGAGGTCAAACGTGCCGGGTGCAGCCTCCTCATCTTGAACGGGCGAATCTCCGACCGCGCGCTGCCGCGCTACCTGCGCTGGAGGTTATTTTTTCGCCACATTTTGCGGCTGCCGGATGCGATTTTCACGCAGACCGAGCAGGATCGCATGCGATACATCGCGATCGGCGCGCCCGCGAACATCGTTCAAACACTCGGAAATTTGAAGTACGACGCCGCTCCGCTGCGGGGCGAGACGCCGGCACTGATCCAGGAACTGGTCGAAAAACTGCGCCCGGCCACGGTTTGGATCGCGGCCAGCACCATGCCCGGCGCCGAGAGCAACGACGTCGATGAGGACGACGCGGTGATCGGCGCGTTCCACGAGCTCGCCCACACAAATCCCGGACTGCTGCTGATCCTGGTCCCACGCAAACCGGAGCGATTTGATTCTGCCGAAGAGCGGCTGCGGGGCGCGGGCGTGCGTTATGTGCGCCGATCGCAAAACAGAATCGATGCCGCGCTGAAGCTTCCCTGCGTCGTGCTGCTCGATACGATGGGCGAACTCGCCAGCCTGTTTCCCTTGGGCGACATCGTTTTCATGGGCGGTTCGCTGGCGCGCCGCGGAGGCCACAATCTACTGGAGCCGGCCGCGTCCGCGCGCCCCATCATCACCGGCCCGCACATGGAGAATTTCGCCGCGATCGCCGGGGAGTTTCGCGCCGGCGAAGCTGTCCTGGAGATCGAGAACGCCGCCGGGCTAGCTGCCGCCGTGAAGCGTTTGATTGCCGACCCGGGGCTGCGCCGTGAGCTCGGCCGGCGAGCAGCGGATCTGGCTGCTAAGCGGCGCGGGGTGACGCGGAAGGCCGCCGATGAGGTTGTGAAATGGTACGATCTCGCGGTCCCGTGCTTCCGTACCGCCGGTCCGGCCGGCCCGCTGCTGTGGCTGCTTTCTAAGATCTGGACCGCGGTGAGCGTCCGCAAAATTCGCCGGGATCAAGCCCGGGCTCGCCGCCTGGATGTACCGGTGGTGAGCATTGGCGGCATCTCGATGGGCGGCACCGGGAAAACCCCGATCGTCGATCATTTGGCGGGGCGCCTGCGGGAACTCGGCCATCAGCCGGCCATTCTGACACGCGGATACCGGCGGCGGTCGCTGGCCAAAACTATCGCGCTGAAGGCGGCTGAACAAGTGCCGGTGAATCTAACCGGCGATGAAGCGCAGATTTTCATCCACTCCGGGTACGCGCATATCGGAATTGGCGCGGATCGTTGGGCGGCGGGGCGGCTGCTCGAACAGAAATTTCATCCTGATATCTTTATCCTGGATGATGGTTTTCAGCACCGGCGGCTGGCCCGCGACCTGGATATTGTCCTGATCGATGCCTTGAATCCATTCGCCGGGGGAGCCGTGTTCCCGCTCGGATATTTGCGCGAGCCGTGGACGTCGCTCAGCCGAGCCGACGCTTTCGTCATTATGCGCGCCAGCCCGGAGCGGGAATATCAGGGGCTGCAAAGCCGGTTGCGGGCCGTGAACCCTCGGGCTCCGATCTTTCGCGCCTCTGTGGAGCCGCGCTATTGGGTAAATTACCGAACGAAAGAACGCGTGAACCGTCCGGAAGGTCACGCAACAGCTTTCTGCGGGTTAGCTAATCCTGCCACGTTTTGGGCGACGCTGAAAACGATCGGGATCGAGCCGGCCTTCCGATGGACCTTCGGCGATCATCATCGCTACCGGTACCAGCAGTTTCACCGCTTAGTGGGACAATCCCGCGCATACGGCGCTAGCGTTCTGCTAACTACCGAAAAAGACGTGATGAATCTGCCGGAACAGGTTACGGATCTGTTAAAAAATAGCTCGGTGGACCTGTATTGGCTGAAGATTGGCGTCCACATCGGCAATGAGCAAGATCTGATAAGTCTCATTGAAGCCATAACGCCCGCGCCCGTGACTAACTCCTAACTCTTCCTGTACCATCAAGATGGCTGCTATAATGTGGCGGATGGGCGAGTCTCACAAAGGGAGTTCCGTGAAAAAGATCATCTTGTTACGACCGCGTGGCTTTTGCGCCGGTGTGGTACGAGCAATCGATGTGGTAAAGATTGTCCTGAATCTCTATGGCGCTCCGGTTTATGTGCGGAAAGAGATCGTACACAACCGGCACGTAGTGGATGAACTGCGCCGGGCCGGGGCTATTTTCGTGGAAGAGCTGAGCGAAGTTCCCGAAGGCGCACGAGTTATTTTTAGCGCGCACGGGGTTTCGCCGGCTATCCGGGAAGAGGCGAAACAGCGAAAACTGCAGGTGATTGACGCTACCTGCCCGCTGGTGACCAAGGTTCACTTGGAAGCGGTGCGATTTGCGCGCCAGGGTTACACCATCATCCTGATTGGCCACTCGGGCCATGATGAAGTGATCGGGACGCTCGGCGAGGCGCCCGAGTCTACCGTTCTCGTTTCCTCTGTCCAAGACGTCGACAAGCTGCAGGTGAAAGATCCCGCTAAGATGGCTTATCTTACTCAAACCACACTGAGTTTGGACGAGACGCGGGACATCGTGGAGCGCCTCAAGGAACGCTTTCCGGCCATCAAAGGACCAAAAACCCAGGATATTTGCTATGCAACGGAGAACCGGCAGCTGGGCGTCAAAGCGGTGGTACCGCTAACGGATGTCTTGCTGGTCGTCGGATCGCAGAATAGCTCGAACTCCCGCCGGTTGGTGGAAGTCTGCCAGAACGAGGGCGTCCCCGCTTACCTGGTGGATGATAACCGGGAGGTCAATCCGGCGTGGCTGGAGGACATTCAGACCGTCGCCGTGACGGCCGGGGCCTCGGCGCCGGAAAACCTGGTACAGGAGCTAATCCAATCGCTCGAGACGCAGTTCGGTTTCGACTATACCGAAGAGATGGAACTCAAAGAGGAGGATGTGCGCTTCCATCTGCCGGCCGATCTGGAGCGATCGGCGCTGAAGTTGACTACCGTCGCCCGGGTATGACGCCCCAATTGCAAATCGCCGATCCGGTGCTGGCTGGCGTGTTGCAGACGGCTCGCCGCGCAACCGACTATTTACTCGGAATTCAGCAGGAGCCGGGTTATTGGTGGGCCGAACTTACCGCCGACAGCACGCTGGAGTCCGACTATATCCTTTTGCAGCTCTGGCTGCACCCGCCCGTGAATGGCGTCTGGAATCCGCCGACGCGTCACTTAATCGGCAAAGCCGTCCAATCGATCCTGGCGCGCCAATTACCCGATGGCGGATTTAATATCTATCCGCAGGGCCCTGCGGAACTAAATGCAACCGTCAAGGCGTACTTCGCGCTAAAACTTGCGGGCCTCAACTACGACGATGAGCGGCTGGCGCGAGCCCGGGAACGGATCCTGGCGCTCGGCGGCATACAAGCCGCTAATAGCTACGTCAAGATCAATCTCAGCCTCTTCGATCTCTATCCGAGGGAGCACGCGCCCGCCATTCCTCCCGAAATCGTGTTGCTCGGGAACTTCATATACCAGATGTCCTCCTGGACCCGCGCGATCGTCATTCCCCTGTCGATCATTCACGCCTCCAACCCATGCCGGCCCGTGCCGAGTGGCTTTAATCTTCAGGAATTATTTATGCCGGGTGTTAGCCCGGAATTCCTGCGCGATTCCGAGAAGTTCACCTGGCGTAATCTATTCCTTCGGCTGGACAAAGCGCTAAAGCTGTGGGAGAAATACGGCCCCAAGGCGGTCCGCAGAAAAGCGATTCGATCAGCCGAGAAGTGGGTCTTGGAACGTACCCGTTATACTGACGGCGTCGCGGCCATCTACCCGCCCATGATGTACGTCATCATGGCGCTCGATCTGCTAGGGTACCGGCCGGACCATCCGGACCGCGTAGAAGCCGAGAAGCAGTTTGAAGCCTTGCTGGTAGACGATGAACGGCGCTTCTTTTTTCAGCCCTGCTATTCGGTGGTCTGGGATGCGGCCATCGCCGCCTTCGCACTCGGAGAGGCGAGTGAACCCCCCGCCGACGCGTTGCGGCGCTGCGCGGACTGGCTGCTCACCAAAGAGGTGCGGCACAAAGGCGATTGGGCCGTGAAGCGTCCCAATACCGAGCCTTCCGGCTGGTATTTTGAGTTCGCCAACGAATTCTATCCGGACATCGACGACACGGCCATGGTATTGCTGGCTCTGAGCCGCTCACGAGCTTCGCGTCCGTCTGAGCAGGTGGCCGTATCCGAACGCGCCATTCAATGGCTGCTGGATATGCAATCCAAAGACGGAGGCTGGGCGGCGTTCGACGTCGATAACAATTGGCGCCTGCTCAGTTATGTGCCTTTCGCCGACCATAACGCGATGCTCGATCCCACCTGTCCCGATATCACCGGCCGCGTGCTGGATGCATTGTGCGCATTCGGTTACAATCAGTCGCACCCGGCGGTTCAAAAGGGCATCGAATATCTGGTCGAATCGCAGGAGCAGGACGGCAGCTGGTATGGACGCTGGGGCGTCAATTACATCTACGGCACCTGTTTCGCGCTGCGCGGGTTTCAGGCGGCCGGGGTCAGCGATCGCGAGCCTTACATCCAACGCGCGCTCGAATGGGTGCGCTCCATTCAGAACTTCGACGGCGGCTGGGGCGAAAGTTGCGATAGTTACAAGCAGGGTTGCTATGTGCCCGCCGGGAGCACTCCCTCGCAAACGGCCTGGGCGATTCTGGCTCTTTTAGCAGGCGGAGACGCCACCAGCAGCAGCCTGCAGGATGGCATCGATTACCTGGTCCGGACACAGAACGACGATGGAACTTGGGATGAAGCGCTGGCCACCGGAACCGGATTCCCCCAGGTCTTCTATCTTTGCTACCACCTGTATCGGAATTCATTCCCACTACTCGCTCTGAATTCATACCTCAAAACGAAATTCGGCTCCACAGGACAAAATCAATGAGATTCCCTCTATCGATGACCGCGGGCATGGCGGGCTATATCGCCCGCAATAAGTTCCGCCCCAAGCCGGAATGGCAGAAGACGGCGCTAACGGAGCCTGACGCGGCCAATCCTTTCCACATCGTCTATACGCACACGGACGCGCCGCGGAAGCCCCATCCCATGATCAACAAGCGCTTCCCGCTGGTCTTGATGCTGGAGCCGCTGCACACCTGCAATCTCACCTGCACCGGCTGCGGGCGAATCCGGGAATACGAATCCACCATCACGCAGAAGCTTTCGCTCGAGCAATGCCTGCATGCCGCCGACGAATGCGGCGCGCCGATCGTCTCCATCTGTGGCGGCGAGCCGACGCTTTATCCCGACATCGGCCACTTGGCGGCTAAGCTGATCGAGCGCAATAAAACGATTTACCTGTGCACCAACGGGATGTTCATCCGCAAGCGCCTGAAGGAGTTTCAACCGGCCGAAAAGTTCTTCTTCAACGTGCACCTGGATGGCATGGAGAAGAACCACGATCTCGCGGTGGAGCGCCAGGGCGTGTTCCGCGAGGCCATCGAAGGCGTCCGCGTAGCCAAGCAGGCGGGCTTCAAGGTTTGCACCAATACCACCGTCTACAAAGAGACGGACATGAACGAGATTGAGGAACTGTTCGAGTATCTGGCTCAGTTCAACGTGGATGGCCACACCATCTCGCCGGCCTATGGTTATTCATCCGTCAACGATCGCGAGATCTTCATGACGCGCGATGATATCCACGAGAAGTTCAAGACCATCGAAAAGCTGGCCGAGCGGTTTCCATTATTCAGTACGCCCACATACCTCGAGTTCCTGCAGGGCAAACGCGACTATCCATGCACGGCCTGGGGCAATCCGACTTACAACGTAAAAGGCTGGAAAGGTCCGTGCTATTTGATCACCGACGCGCACTACCAGACCTTCGAAGAGCTCATGACGAAGACGCCGTGGGAAAGTTACGGAGCCGGCAACGATCCGCGCTGCGATCATTGCATGGTGCATTGCGGGTTCGAGCCGTCGGCCGCCTTGGGGATCAATTCCAAATTGGGCGATACGTTCAAGCTGATGACTTGGGCGTTCCGGTAGACGCGACCCTTGAAGCCGACGCTGGTTACCGGAGCGAGCGGTTTCATTGGCTGGCATGTTGCCAGGAAGTTGCTCGCGCGCGGGGAAAAGGTACGAGCGCTGGTGAGATCTGCCAGCCGGGTGCGCGAGTTGGAAGTCGAAACGGTTACCGGGGACTTGCGCGATCCGGCATCTCTCGAACGCGCCGTGGCGGGCTGCGCCGCTGTTTATCACGTCGCGGCCGATTACCGGCTTTGGGCCAAGGATGAGGGCGAGCTGTATGCCTCCAACGTCGAAGGCACGCGCAATCTCCTCGCTGCCGCCCGAAACGCCCGAGTAGACCGGGTTGTCTACACCAGCACAGTGGGCTGTATCGGAATTCCGGAAGAAGGCTTAGGAACCGAAACCGTCGAGACCGGGCTTGAAGAAATGACTGGAGCCTACAAACGCTCGAAGTTTCAGGCCGAACAGGTCGCGCTCGAATTCGCCGGAGCCGGGCTTCCGGTGGTGATCGTGAATCCCACGGCGCCCATTGGCGATCACGATTTCAAGCCTACGCCCACGGGCAAGATAGTGGTCGACTTTTTGAAGGGAGACATGCCGGCTTTCGTGGATACTGGTTTGAATCTCGTGGACGTTGATGATACCGCGGAGGGCCACATCCTCGCCTGCGAGCTGGGCCGCCCGGGCGAGCGCTACATCTTGGGATGTGAGAATTTAACGCTGCAGCAGATTCTCGAGCGCCTCGCCAAGGTATGCGGTACCAAAGCGCCGCGCTGGCGCATCCCGTACGCCGTGGCTTATGCGGCGGGCGTGGCGAGCACCGGCTGGGCCAACTGCACGGGCCGGGAGCCGCGGGTGCCGCTCGACGCCGTAAAGATGGCCCGCAAGAAAGTGTTCGTTTCGTCCGACAAGGCGAAACGGGAACTGGGTTTCAATCCCGGCCCGATCGATGCCGCGCTCCAGCGCGCGGTCGCATGGTTTCGGGCCAATGGTTACGCATAATTGCTGGCCTTTATCGCCGCCGAGTCTCGAGAATTTGCCGGAATTCTTCGGAATGCCGAACGGGCCAGCAAGCTGGATTGGCCGGTGAGCTTCGCGCGCATGGCGGTGTTGGGCGGGAATGCGATCGTGCTAGCCGCCCATGGCCCCGGGCCGAAGCTGGCTGCCCACGCCGTGGATATCGTCAGAGAACGCGCCAAATTGGATGGACTAGTGAGCACCGGGTTTTGCGGCGCATTGGACCCAACGCTGGCGCCCTGCGATATATTTGTCGCCACCGAAGTGCTAGGTGTTTGCATCGCCGCGCCGCTGGCCGGTTGCAGCCGGCCTTATAAGAGCGGCAAGTTGCTTTCTATCGACCGCGTGGCGTCCACCGTGGCCGAAAAGGCCGAGCTTCGCAAATGCGGAGCCGATGCCGTCGAGATGGAAGCGGCCGCGGTTGCCGAACGAGCCGAGCATTGGAACCTTCCGTTTTATGCCATTCGCGTGGTCACCGACACCGCCGATGAAAGCTTTCCGCTGGATTTCAACCAGGTTCGAGATGCCGAAGGCCGTTTCGATCGGGTTAAAATTATTGCGGCAGCCATACGTAAACCGGGAGTTTTTCCCGCGCTGATCAAATTGAACCGGCGATGCAACGCCGCCGCTCAAACTCTGGGGGATTTTATTGCCGACACTCGATTCTGAATTGTTAACCGCACCGGCGTGCATGCAGGCTGCCGTTTATACCGGCCAGGGCGCCATCTCGGTGGAACAAATCGCGACGCCGGAAATCGGCACGGGCGAGCTCTTGGTCCGCGTGGAGAGCTGCGGCATCTGTCACACCGACCTGAAGAAGATCGAATATAACCTGCTCGCGCCGCCCCGTATTTACGGCCATGAGACGGCCGGCGTCGTGGTCGCCGCCGGGCCTGGTGTTCGGGGCTTCGCCCCTGGTGATCGCGTCATCGCCTTCCACCATATCCCGTGTCTCGAATGCTTTTACTGCCGCCACAAGCTCTACGCTCAATGCCCCGTTTACAAGAAGGTCGGCGTGACGGCGGGCTATGAACCGGCCGGCGGAGGATTTTCGCAATATGTTCGCGCGATGGACTGGATCGTCCGGCGCGGCGTTGAAAAGATCCCCGATGGCGTCTCCTATGACCGCGCTTGCTTCGTGGAGCCGGTGAATACTTGCCTGAAAGGCGTGGTGCAACTGGACCCGCAAACTCGGGACGTCGTGGTGATCCTCGGGCAAGGGCCGATTGGGTTGCTTTTCACGATGTTGGTGAAACGCTCCGGCGCTACGATGATCGCGACCGACGCCATGCCGTATCGCCGCGAACTGGCCCTCCGGTTCGGTGCTGCTGCGGCTTTCGATCCGGCTGACCCCGGACTGCTCGATCAAATCATGCAACTGACTGATGGCCGTGGCGCCGACTCCGTGATCGTGGCGGCATCGGCTCGCGGCATCGTCGAGCAGGCGGTGCGCTACTCGCGCCCCGGCAGCCGCATCCTTTTGTTCGCTCAAACGTCTCAGCAGGAGCGCATTGAGCTTTCCGGCGCCGACGTCTGCGTGGGCGAGCGCACGATTTTTGGCTCCTACAGCGCCTCCGTCGACCTGCAAAAGGAATCGGCGGAGCTGGTATTCAGCGGCGCCTTGCCCGTCGAAGACCTCGTTTCCCATCGATTCCCGCTCAGCCAGATTCGCGCCGGAATCGACCTGGCATTGCATCCCGAGCCTAAATCCTTGAAAATAATAGTACACCCCCAGAGGTGGTCTCAGTGAAAACGCAAATGATGGCCGCCGTCCTCTATGGCAAGGAAAACCTGAAAATAGAGGCGGTGGAGGTACCCAAGCTCGAAGCCGGAGATGTCTTGGTGCGCGTGCAGGCTGCTCTCACCTGCGGCACCGACGTGAAGGTGTTTCGGCGCGGTTACCACGCCCGCATGATCGTTCCGCCCGCCCTGTTTGGGCATGAATTGGCGGGAGATATCGTCGCCGTCGGGAAACGCGTGCGGGACTTCCGCGTGGGCCAGCGAGTGGTGGCCGCCAACTCCGCGCCGTGCCTGGAGTGCTTCTTTTGCAGACGCGGCAGTGAGAACCTGTGCGAGGATCTGCTCTTCAACAACGGCGCATATGCCGAGTACATCCGCATCCCGGCGCGCATCGTCGAGCACAATATGTACGAGATCCCCGAGCACGTCAGTTATCAGGACGCCGCTTTGGTTGAGCCCCTGGCCTGCGTTTTGCGCGGGCTGGATGAGACGTCCGTGGGACCGGGCGACAACGTGGCCGTGATTGGGCTGGGCCCCATCGGGATGATGTTCGTCCGTGCGGCCAAGGCCTATGGCGCGCGTGTGATTGCTATCGGCCGCAGGCAAGGCCAATTGGACCGTGCCGCTCAAATGGGCGCCGATGAGGTGGTCATCTCTGGCGACACCGACGAAACCGTGCGAACGGTTCGCGAACTCACCCATAAGCGCGGCGCCGACGTCGCCATCGAAGCGGTCGGAAATCCGGAGGTGTGGGAACTCGCCCCCAAGCTGCTGCGGCGCGGCGGCATTGTGAACTTTTTCGGCGGTTGTCCCAGTGACAGCCGGATCAGCCTGGACACCTCCTTGCTGCATTACTCCGAGATCACCTGCAAGGCGAGCTTCCATCACACGCCCGCTCATGTTTGGAAGGCGCTCGATTTTGTTAGCCGCGGCGTCGTCAGGGCGCACGACTTCGTGAACGGGGTGGAGCCGCTGACCAATCTGCTGGAAGTCATGCAGCGGCTGATGAGCCACAACGGTCACATGAAGACCGCTATCATACCGTAGTGCCCCTGCTCGCCCCCAAAGAGTACGTTTACTCGCCGGAGGCGCTGACCGAGCAATACACTAAAGCCGCGGCCGAGCAGTATACGCGCTGGCTGGCTACGCATCACTACGAGAACTTCCACGTCGTCAGCTTCCTTTTGCCCAAGCGGTTGCATCAGGATTTTTATAACGTGTACGCCTTCTGCCGCTGGGCCGACGACCTAGGCGACGAGATCGGCGATCGCGCGGAAAGCTTGCGCCTCTTAGCCTGGTGGCGGCAGGAGCTCGCCGCCATGGTGGAAGGCCGTGTCCAGCATCCGGTCTTCGTGGCGCTCGAAGGCACGGTTCACAAATACGATTTGCCGATCCAGCTTTTTTCCGATTTAATCACCGCCTTCGAGCAGGATCAGACCGTGACGCGCTACCAGACTTGGAGCGAACTGTTCGGCTACTGCCGGTACTCGGCGAATCCTGTGGGGCGGCTGGTTTTGCGGCTGTGCGGCTATGCCGACCAGGAACGCGATCGCATGTCCGACGCCACTTGTACCGCGCTCCAGCTGGCCAATTTTTGGCAGGACGTGACGGTGGACTTCGCAAAGGACCGCGTCTATTTGCCGCTGGATCTGCTGGCCAAGCACGGTTATTCTGTGGCGGAACTCGGCGCGCGCCAGTTCAATGCCGCGTTTCAAGCCGTGATGCGGGAGGCGGTCGCCGTAGCGCGAAAGCTATTCCTCGAAGGGCTCCCGCTCTCGAAGACGCTCGACCGTCGGCTGGCGTTTGACATCGGCTTATTCAGCCGGGGCGGCCTGCGCGTGCTGGATAAAATCGAGCGGCAGGACTACAACGTGCTCGCCGCAAGGCCCGCGATCTCCAAATTTGAGCGGCTGCAATTGCTGTTCGCCAGCCTGTGGGACGTATTGTGAGTCTGGAGGCGTCCTACGCATTTTGCGAACGCATCGCGCGCACCCGTGCTCGCAATTTCTATTATTCCTTTCTGCTGCTTTCACGCGAACAGAGAAACGCCATGTGCGCGATTTACGCGTTCATGCGCTATTGCGACGACATTAGCGAGGGCGACGGAGCTTCGCGCGAGGGAATCGAACGATGGCGCCGGGATCTGGATCTGGCGCTAGCCGGCCAGTATGCTGAAAATCCGCTTTGGCCCGCATTTCACGATACGGTGACACGCTACCAGATTCCCCACGAATATTTCTACGACATGATTGAAGGGGTCAGTTCGGACCTCGAGCAGCGCCAGATCCAGACCTTCGACGAACTCTATCGCTACTGCTACCAAGTTGCGAGCGTGGTCGGCCTCACCATTCTTCACATCTTCGGCTTTGCATCTCCGGAGGCGCCCGCTCTCGCAGAAAAGTGCGGCATCGCGTTCCAGTTGACCAACATTCTGCGCGACGTCCGGGAAGACCTGGAGAACGGCCGCGTCTATATTCCGGCTGAAGACATGCTCCGTTTCGGCGCTCATCTCGAAAAACGCGACCAGAATTTCGCTCGCCTGATGAGCTTCGAGGCCGCGCGTGCCCGCCGGTATTACGATGAATCGCGCCCGTTGATCGAGCTGGTGCATGCCCGCAGCCGGCCATCCCTATGGGCGATTATCGAAATATACCGCCGCCTGCTCGATCGCATCGAGCGCTCGAATTTCAATGTGCTGGAAAAGCGGATTCGCGTTCCTGCTTGGGAAAAGTTAGGGATTTTGGCGAGCGCCCGCTTGCGCTATTAGAGCGCTCTGTCACGCGCCCGGAGAGGGTTCCAGGAGCACGTCGAACAAACGTTTCAGCAGCGCAATGACCTGGGCTTCCGAGATTCTCCGAGGGTCGTAGGCATGTTCCAATACCAAGCTGTCCAAGATCGCTCCCAGCGCGGCCCTTCGCAATTCCCCGGATTCCCGGCTCGCGCGCAGCCTTTCTGGAAGCAACCGGTCAATCACGTCCAGTTTGAGCGAAGAGCGAATGCGCCGATGCGTTCGCGCCAGTTGCGCACGCAGCTTGGGATGCCGCAGCGCAAACAACTTGAACTCCAGCAGCAGCATCACCCATTGCCGGTCTGATATCAAATTGACGTAAAATTTTCTTAACGCCTCGCGCCGCTGCTCGGGATCTTGCTGGCATTCCATCGCCGCCCGAACCTGCTGCGTGCGGCGGTTGGATTCCTGCTCCAGCAGGGCGAAGAACAGGTCCTGCTTAGTAGAAAAATGCGCGTAAAACGCTCCGCGCGTATGGCCGGTCGCCGCGGCAATATCCTCAATCCGCGAAGCTTCAAAACCATCCCGCGCGAAGATGCGCCGCGCCGATTCGAGCAGCGCCAGCCGGGTGGCTTCGGTCCGCTGTTGATGCTTGTTCAGACGAACGCCATTCGCG
>Ga0182024_10003833_pt1 | contig 35251 bp, 27 predicted proteins | sample P32metaG_FD_120480 | JGI IMG/M metagenome (GOLD analysis project Ga0182024, IMG submission 120480) | Permafrost microbial communities from Stordalen Mire, Sweden - P3-2 metaG (Illumina Assembly) | ecosystem: Environmental > Terrestrial > Soil > Wetlands > Permafrost | place: Sweden: Stordalen...
CAATCATACTCATCAAATAATCATCATATCGGTTTAAGTCCCCGCTCTTGCTGGATTTTTTCATAGGCATTGTTGATCGCCGCCAGTTTGTCGGTGGCCAATTTGATGAATTCAGCCGGCACACCGCGGGCGATCAGGCTGTCGGGGTGGTTCTCGCGCACCAGCCGGCGATAGGTGTGGCGGAGCTCCTCATCGTCGGCGGCATAAGAGACGCCCAGGATCACATAGGGGTCGGTCAGCTCCGGCGCGAAATGGGTGGCGCGGATGCGGCGATATTCGTTGGGCGCAAAGCCGAAGATGTCGGCCACCTTTTCCAGGAACTGGGCCTCGCAGGGATGCAGCACGCCGTCGGCCTTGGCGATTTCAAACAGCGTGTCCAGCACGTCTTCCAGCACCGCGGGATTGTCGCGGAACAGTTGTGCGATCTGGCCGGCATAATGTTCGAAGCCGGCGATATCCTGGCGCGCCAGATTGAAAACGCGCCGCACATTGGCTTCTTCCTGCACCGGCACGCCGAAGATGCGGCGGAAGACCTCGAACTCGGCTTCGGTAGCAACACCATCGGCCTTGGCCATCTTGCCGGCCAGCGCCACCACCGCGATGGTGAAGGTGACGCCGGGATCTTCGTCGCGGTCGAGGAAGAAATGCCCGGCCACCGCCCCGACAAGCGCGCCCACGGGGCCGCCGACGAACAGGCCCGCGGCGGCGCCGCTGACTTTTCCCCAAATGGACATGAACTCAATCTATCGTGTCAGAACGCGATTGCGAACCCCGCGTAAGACGCCTGAGCAGAAACGTCGCGGCCAGACCCAGCGCCAGCATCAGGCAGGCAACAAGCCATTGCCGGCCGTTGAGGATCTCGCTGCCCGACGCGCCGATATCGACCTGCACGATTGTCATGGGCAACATGCCGGCGAAGGAACCGATCAGATAATCGCGCCAGGAAAGATTGGTCATGGCCAGCAACGTGTTGGCGACACTGTGCGGCACCGGCGTCAGCCGCAGGATCGCAACCGCGCGCCAGCCGCCGGCTTCGGCTTTTTTCACCATCGCGCCCAGACCTGGCGATTGATCGAGCACACCGGTGACACCGAACCAGCGCACCAGTGCGAACGCGATGCCTGCACCCGCCATCGCGCCACACACAGCCCACAACAGTCCCCAGGCAAAGCCGAACACCAGACCGGCCGCGATCCCCATCACCGTGCGCGGCACGAACAAAAGGCTGGCCGCGACCTGCAGTGCGATGAAGATGACCGGCGCCATCCGGTTGGCGGCAATTACGTTGCGGATCGCGACAGGATCGATGGCATGACGATAGAAGAAGGCGGCCGCGACACCCGCGATCACCACCAGCAGCGCCAGGATGCGAAGGGTCTTCACCTAAGCCGCATCCACGGCGCGCGGATTGTAGTTGAGCAGCGGCGCCAGCCAGCGTTCGGCTTCCTGCATCGTCCAGGCCTTGCGGCGGGCATAATCCTCCACCTGGTCGCGCTCGATCTTGCCGACACCGAAATAGCGGCTTTCGGGATGGGCATAGTAGAAGCCCGAAACGGATGAGCCCGGCCACATGGCATAGCTTTCGGTCAACTGAACCCCGATCTTGTCGGTGGCATCCAGCAACTTGAACAGCGTGCCTTTTTCCGAATGTTCGGGCTGGGCGGGATAGCCTGGCGCCGGACGGATGCCGCGATATTCTTCTTTGATCAGCGCTTCGTTGCTGAGCTTTTCTTCCGCCGCATAACCCCAATAATTCTGCCGCACCATCTCGTGCATGCGTTCGGCAAAGGCTTCCGCCAGGCGGTCGGCCAGGGCGCGCAGCAGGATGGCGGAGTAATCATCCTTGGCCGCCTCGAACTTCTTGATGTGCTTGTCTTCGCCGAGACCGGCGGTGACCACAAAGCCGCCGATATAATCCTCCACACCCACCGGCGCGATGAAATCCGACAGCGCCAGGTTGGGACGGCCCGCCTCGCGCGCCATCTGCTGGCGCAAGGTGTGCAGCGTCTGGATCGGAAACTTCCGCGCCTTGTCGCCATAGATCACAATGTCATCGGCATTGTCGGGCGACTGGTTGGCGGGCCAGAAACCGATCACGGCGCTGGCCTGCAACCATTTGCCCTCGATGATTTTGGCCAGCATCTTCTGGGCATCGTTGAACAGATCCGTGGCTGCCTTGCCTACCTTGTCGTCGGTCAGGATGGCGGGATAGGGGCCCGCCAGTTCCCAGGTCTGGAAGAAGGGTGTCCAGTCGATGTACCGGGCCAGCTCGGCAAGATCGTAATTGGTGTATTTGCGGGTTCCAAAGAAACCGGGCGCCGGCGGCGCATAGTTCGCAAAATCCGGCCGGGCGCGGTTGGCGCGCGCCTGTTCCAGGGTCAGCCGCTTGCCGCCGCTTCTCTGGTTGGCATGGCCATGGGCGATCTTCTCATATTCGGCGCGGATGTCGGCGGCATAGCGGGCACCATTGTCCTTGCTGAGCAGGCTGGAGGCCACGCCCACCGCACGGCTGGCGTCGGTGACATAGACGGTCTGGCCGCGGCGATAGGACGGATCGATCTTCACCGCCGTGTGCACGCGTGAGGTGGTCGCCCCGCCGATCAGCAGCGGAATGTCGAAGCCCTGGCGCTCCATTTCGCTGGCCACCGTCACCATCTCATCCAGCGACGGCGTGATCAGCCCTGAAAGACCGATGATGTTGGCCTTGTGCTCGCGCGCAACATCCAAAATCTTCTGGGTCGGCGTCATCACCCCCAGATCGATCACCTCATAGCCGTTACACTGCAGCACCACGCCGACAATGTTCTTGCCGATGTCGTGTACATCGCCCTTGACCGTGGCCATGATGATGCGCCCCGCCGGTTCCTTTACTTGCGATTTGTCCGCATCCATGAACGGCAAGAGATAGGCCACCGCCTTCTTCATCACGCGGGCGGACTTGACCACCTGCGGCAGGAACATCTTGCCCGACCCGAACAGATCGCCCACCACATTCATGCCCGCCATCAGCGGGCCTTCGATCACATCCAGCGGCCGGGTCGCAGCCGCACGCGCCTCCTCGGTATCCTCGACAATGAAGGCATCGATGCCATGCACCATGGCGTGGGTGATGCGCTCGATCACCGGCAGGGCGCGCCAGGCCGCATTTTCCACTTCGGCCACGGCGCCATCGCCGCGATATTCCTGGGCCAGGGTCAGCAGCCGTTCGGTCGCGTCGGTGCGGCGGTTGAACAAAACGTCTTCAATGCCTTCGCGCAGGGGCGTGGGAATGTCCTGATAGACGGTCAGCTGGCCGGCATTGACGATGCCCATGTCCATCCCGGCCTTGATGGCGTGGAACAGGAACACCGAATGCATCGCCTCGCGCACCTTCTCGTTGCCGCGGAAAGAGAAGGAAAAGTTGGAGACGCCGCCCGAGATATGGCAGTGCGGATTCTGTTCCCGGATCACCTGCGCCGCCTCGACGAAGGCTTTGCCATATTCGTTATGCTCTTCCAGGCCGGTCGCGACCGCGAAGATATTGGGATCGAAGATGATGTCTTCCGGCGGGAAACCGACTTTGGTGACCAGGATGTCATAGGCGCGCTTGCAGATCTCGATCTTGCGCGCGCGGGTGTCGGCCTGGCCCACTTCATCGAATGCCATCACCACCACGGCGGCGCCGAAGCGGCGCACTTCGCGGGCGCGTTCGATAAAGGCGTCTTCGCCTTCCTTGAGAGAGATGGAATTGACCACCGCCTTGCCCTGGCAGCACTTCAGGCCGGCCTGGATTACCGTCCATTTGGAGCTGTCGATCATCAGCGGCACTTTTGAGATGTCCGGTTCGCCGGCAATCATGTTGACATAGCGGGTCATTGCCGCCTCAGAGTCGATCAGCCCCTCGTCCATGTTGATGTCGATGATCTGGGCGCCGTTCTCGACCTGCTGGCGCGCGACCTCCAGCGCCTGTTCATAATCGTTGGCGGCGATCAGCTTGCGGAATTTGGCCGAGCCGGTGATGTTGGTACGCTCACCCACATTGATGAAGTTGAGGTCGGGCGTCAGCGTGAAGGGTTCCAGCCCCGACAGCCGCATGTACTTGGGCTTCTCGGGGATCTGGCGCGGCGGCACATCCTTGATGGCCGCACCAAAGGCCGCAATATGTTCGGGCTTGGTGCCGCAGCAACCGCCCACGATATTGACCAGGCCGGAGCGGGCGAACTCGCCGACCATTTCGGACATGGTTTCCGGCGATTCGTCATAGCCGCCGAATTCATTTGGGAGACCGGCATTGGGATGCGCCGACACCAGCGTGTCGCAGGCGCTGGAAAGCTCGGCGATATAAGGGCGCAATTCTTTCGCACCCAGCGCGCAGTTCAGCCCGATGGCGAAGGGATCGGCATGGCGCACCGAATGCCAGAAAGCCTCCGGTGTCTGCCCCGTGAGCGTACGGCCTGACAGGTCGGTGATGGTGCCGGAAATCCACACCGGCAGACGCAGCCTCGTCTCTTCGAACACTTCCTCGATGGCATAGATGGCGGCCTTGCAGTTCAAGGTATCGAACACCGTTTCGATCATGATGACGTCGGCGCCGCCCTTGATCAGGCCACGCGTACCCTCCCGGTAGGTTTCGCGCAGCTGATCGAAGGTGATGTTGCGGAAGGCCGGATCGTTGACGTCGGGCGAAATGGTGGCGGTGCGGTTGGCCGGGCCCAGCACACCCGCCACCAGGCGCGGGCGTTCGGCCGTGGAATATTCATCGCACAGATCGCGCGCCAGCCGCGCGCCGGCCTCGTTCAGCTCGCCCACCAGATGGCCCAGACCATAATCTTCCTGGCTGGTGAAGTTGGAATTGAAGGTGTTGGTCTCAATGAAATCGACCCCGGCTTCCAGATACTGGCGGCCGATGTTCTGGATGATCTCCGGCTTGGTCAGGGTGAGAAGGTCGTTATTGCCCTTCAGTTCCGACGGATGATTGCCGAAGCGGAGCCCCCGGAAATCGTCTTCCTGCAGCTTGAACCCCTGGATCATCACGCCCCAGGAGCCATCCAGCAGCAACAGGCGCTTTTTCGCCTCCTGTTTCATCCACCGAATGCGGGCTTCACGCGTGCTCATGCTAATTCCTTGGGACGAATACCGAGAATACGGCAGGCCGCATAGGTCAGGTTGGCCTGATTGAGGGTGTAGAAGTGAAACTGCCCGAAACCACGGGCGCGCAATTGCTGGACCTGGTCGGCCAGCACCGCGGCGGCGACAATGCGGCGGGTTTCCACGTCGTCCTCCAGCCCGTCATAGGCTCTTGAAAGCCAGGCGGGAATCCCGGCGCCGGCCTTGGCTGCCATGCGCGCCACGCCCTTGAAATTGGTGGTGGGCATGACACCGGGCACGATGGGAATGGTAATGCCGGCGCGCGCCGCATCGTCGCGGAAGCGCGCGGTCACGTCATTGTCGAAACAGAACTGCCCCAGCGCGCGGCTGGCGCCCGCATCCATCTTGGCCTTGAGAAGTTCGATATCATGGCCATGGCTGGGCGAATCCGGATGGCGTTCGGGATAAAAGGATACGCTGATCTCGAACGGCGCGATTCTGCGGATGCCCGCGATCAGCTCCGGCGTGGATTTGTAGCCGTCGGGATGGGGACAATAGGCGCCTTCCATGCCGGGCATGTCACCGCGCAGCGCCACGATGTGGCGGATGCCGGCATCCCAATAGCCTTGCACGATCTCGTCGATCTCGGCCTTGGACGCCGCCACGCAGGTCAGATGCGCGGCCGGCTTGAGGCTGGTTTCCTCGACAATGCGCTTGACGGTGGCGTGGGTGCGCTCGCGCGTGGACCCACCCGCGCCATAGGTCACCGAGACAAAAGCGGGCGCGAGCGGCTCCAGCCGCCGGATCGCCAGCCACAGCGAAGCTTCCGCCTCGTCCGTCCTGGGCGGCGAGAATCCGAAAGAGACCTGAAGCGGGCTCGGATCGGTGATGAGGTTGGCGAGACTCATGCTGCTTCTTTTTTGGCGCGGATTTTCGCCGTGGCCAGCCACAGTTTGACGGTCAGTTTTTCGCCCGGCGCGTGGGGCGCGATAGTTTCATTGCCGGCGCTGGAAAGGCCGGCCGCCGAAAACCAGCCTTCAACCTCACGGTCCGAGAAACCCAGGCGGCGATGGGCAAACTCCTCACGCAGGAATTCGAGCCTGTGCGGCGTGAAATCGGCGATCAGCAGGCGCGCACCCGGCGCCATCACACGCGCAGCTTCACCAACGGCCGCACCCGGATCGTCCAGGTAATGCAGCACCTGGTGGAACAGCACCACATCGAAACCCGCACCCGCGCTGCCATTGGGAAACGGCAGGCGATAGGTGTCGGCCAGCCGCACCTGGGCGTTGTGAATGTTGGCGCGCAACAACCGGTCGCGCGCGATGCCCAGCATGTCGGGGCTGACGTCGATGCCCACGGCGCGGCTCGCATGGGGTGCGATCAATTCCAGCATCCGGCCCGTGCCGGTGCCGGCATCCAGGAAATTTTCGATCCGGTGCGCGGTCAGATGACGTGCGATCGCCGTCTCCACATCCTTCTCGGGCGCATGCAGCGCGCGGATGCGCTCCCACTGCGCGGCATTGGCCTTGAAGTAGGCGGCCGCCGCGCCGGCGCGGGTTTCGCGCACATGCGCAAGCCGGGCCTTGTCGGCTTCCTGCAGATGCGGATCGGCAAGTGCGGCGATAGCGGCGCCGAGTTCAGCGCCGATGCCGCGATCGGCGGCGCGGCAGAACACCCAGCTTCCTTCCTTGAAGCGCTCCACCAGCCCCGCCTCGCCCAGAAGCTTGAGATGGCGGGAGACCCGCGGCTGGGACTGGCCCACAATCTCGATCAGTTCGCTGACCGTCAGCTCGGCCTGGCGCAGCAGCAGAAGCAGGCGCAACCGTGTGGGGTCGCCCGCGGCACGCAGCATGGAAACCAGTCTGTCCAAAGCCTCATATCACATATAAACATATCTTTATATGCTCTAGAACCCAGCAATCGCAAGGGGCTGGACTCTGGCCCCTAAAAACCTGCAAAAACCCGGCAAAATCGCTGGGTAGCAAGGGTTTATGCGCGGATTTCGGGGGCTGTTTTGGGGAATTGCCGGCCTGGTCCTGTGCCAGGCCCTGGCCGGGTGCGCCACCACCCCACCATCGGCCGAGGCGCTGGCCAACAACGACCCCTATGAACAGACCAACCGCGACACGCTGAAACTCAACGGCAAGATCGACAAGTATTTCGTCATCCCCACGGTCGGCGTTTATTTCCTGCTGGTGCCTGAGCCAGGTCGTCGCGGGGTGCATAACTTCCTTGGAAATGTGTCTTTGCCCACCATCTTTGTGAACGACATGCTGCAGGGGGAAGTCAGTCGCGCCGGCAACTCCATGTGGCGGCTGGTGATCAATTCCACCTTGGGATTGGGGGGCTTTCTGGATCCGGCGAGCAAAATGGGCATTCCCGGCCATGGCGAGGATTTCGGCCAGACCCTGGCGGTATGGGGCGTGGACGAGGGTCCTTATCTGATCTTGCCGTTCCTGGGCCCGTCCAATCCGCGCGACGCCACGGGGCTGGCGGTGGATGTGGCCATGGATCCCACCAACCAGATTCATTTCAAGCAGCACATCTGGTGGGATGGCGGGCGGATTTATTTCACCCTGCTGGATTTGCGGGGTCAGACCTATCAGACCATCCAGGGCATCCAGCGCAGTTCCGTGGATTATTATTCATCCCTGCGCAGCCTGTACCGTCAGATGCGCGCCCAGGAAATCCGCAATGGCCGCGCACCGGGCCGGGATCTCCCTGATTTTTGAAGTAAAACCCACCGTCACACCGCCTTGAACTTGCCATGGCAAACCGCGACATTTACACGGAAGCAGGAAAGAAGACCGATGCGCCTTTCGAAGCCCCTGATGCGCCGCACCTTTCTGATGGCGGCCGCCGTGAGCCCCTTGCTGATGGCCGCGCCGGCGCTCGCCGTTCCCAACGTGGCGGAAAGCTTCGTGGACGAGAACATCCACAAGGGCCTCGACATCCTGAAGGACAAGCGGCTCGACAGCGTACAGCGCCGCGACCAGTTCGAGGGCCTGCTGCTGTCGCTGGTGGATGTGCGCCGCATCGCGCTGTTCACCTTGGGCCAGTATCGCCGCAGCGCCTCGCCCGATGATGTCGAAGCCTTTGTCGCGGCGTTCAAGAATTACGCGACGGCCGAGTATCAGTCCTACTTCTCGAAATACACCAACCAGACCCTGAAGGTGATGGGCTCGACCGAGGTCAAGCCCACCGACTTCATTGTCCAGACCCAGCTGATGGATTCGTCGAGCAACCAACCGCCGGCGGAAGTCGATTTCCGGGTGCGCACCGATACCGGCAAGCCGGTGCTGGTGGATGTGGCCTATCAGGGCATCTGGCTGTCGCTGGAACAGCGCGACCAGTTCGTCTCGTTCCTGGGACAGAACAATGGCAATCTCCGCAGCCTGGTGGCGCATTTGAGCGATCTGGCCGTCAATATGGGCAAGCCCACGCAGTAGCCGAACGTCTCACCGCCAAGATCACCTTTCTGAGCGAAGGATTTTGTGGCCTGAGCAGGAGCGAGGAGCGATGTGGGCAAATAGCCCATGAGCGGTCCGTAGCGACAGCGTGCGGACGTGACGCACGCAGGGCCTACCGCCCTCAGCCGCGTGCCGCGGCTTCGAAGCGGGGCCAGCTTTTCTAAGCTCGCTTTTGCTCGCCAAGAAAAGCTAGGCCAAAGGCTCGCTCAGGCCCGTGCAAACCTTTTGTATTTGATCTTGTGCGGCTGGTCGGCATCCACGCCCAGGCGGCGCTTCTTGTCGGCCTCGTAGTCCTGGTAATTGCCTTCAAACCATTCGACATGGCTGTCGCCTTCGAACGCCAGCATGTGGGTGGCGATGCGGTCCAGGAACCAGCGGTCATGGCTGATGATCATCGCGCAGCCGGCAAACTCCTCCAGCGCCGATTCCAGCGCGCGCAACGTGTCCACGTCCAGATCGTTGGTCGGTTCGTCCAGCAGCAGCAGGTTGGCGCCCGAGCGCAGCATCTTGGCCAGATGCACGCGGTTGCGTTCGCCGCCGGACAGCTGCCCCACCTTCTTCTGCTGGTCGCCGCCCTTGAAGGCAAAATGACCGCAATAGGCGCGCGCATTGATCTTGGTCTTGCCGAATTCGATGATGTCGGTGCCGCCGGAAATTTCCTGATACACCGTCTTGTTGGGATCCAGCGCATCGCGCGATTGATCGACATAGCCAAGCTGCACCGTGGACCCGATCTTCAGGGTGCCGGCACCGGGCTTTTCCTGGCCGGTCAGCATGCGAAACAGCGTGGTCTTGCCCGCGCCGTTGGCGCCGATGACGCCGACAATGCCGCCGGGCGGCAGCTTGAAGTTCACGCCCTCATACAGCAGCCGGTCGCCATAGCCCTTGGCGAGATTTTCGGCGTCAATCACCAGATCGCCCAGCCGTTCGGCAACCGGGATCATGATAGTCGCGGTGCCCTGGCGCTGCTCCTGGCTCTTGGCCACCAGCTCGTCATAGGAATTGATGCGCGCCTTGGACTTGGCCTGCCGCGCCTTGGGCGACTGTTTAATCCATTCCCGCTCGCGCGCGATGGTGCGCTGCTGGGCCGCTTCTTCATTGGATTCCTGCTTCAGGCGCTTCTCCTGGATTTCCAGGAAGGAGGAATAATTGCCTTCATGCGGAATGCCCTTGCCGCGGTCCAGTTCCAGGATCCAGCTGGTGACATTGTCCAGGAAGTAGCGGTCATGGGTCACCAGGATCACGCAGCCGGTATAGTCGCGCAGCGTGTGTTCCAGCCACTCCACCGATTCCGCATCCAGATGGTTGGTGGGCTCGTCCAGCAGCAGAATGTCGGGCGCATCCAGCAGCAGCTTGCACAGCGCGACGCGGCGGCGCTCGCCGCCTGAAAGCGTCTCGACCTGCGCATCGCCATCGGGGCAGCGCAGCGCATCCATCGCCTGGTCCACCTTGCTGTCCAGGTCCCACAGGCCCTGTGCTTCGATCTCGTCCTGGAGCTTGGCCATCTCGTCGGCGGTTTCGTCGGTATAGTTCGCCGCGATCTCGTTATAGCGATCCACCAGCGCCTGCTTCTTGGCGACGCCTTCCATCACATTGCCGCGCACATCCTTGGCGGGATCGAGCTGCGGTTCCTGGGACAGATAGCCCATGCGCACGCCATCGGCCGCCCAGGCGTCACCGGTGAAATCCTTGTCCATCCCCGCCATGATCTTCATCAGGGTGGATTTGCCGGAGCCATTGACGCCGACAATGCCGATCTTGGCGCCAGGATAGAAAGACAGCCAGATGTCCTTCAGCACCTGCTTGCCGCCGGGATAGGTCTTGGACAGACCTTTCATCACATAAACAAATTGCGGCCCGGCCATGATATTGATTTCCCTGATGTTTTTTTGCAGAAATTCCAGCGATATGGAGCTTATAAAGGACTCTTCAGATATTCGCCGAGCTTCGGTTCTGCGGAGGCCCTTTTAAGCCTACTAGCGGGGAAATTACCACTCCCATCGTTGATTCGAGATTCCCCATTCACTCGCCCTCAACTGGCATGTCATTCGGTCCGCCCGAGTCACAATAACGGTACAAAAATATGTCCATCGATCCGACCAAACCACCGGCGAAGTACTGGCACTGCGGGGTCAAAATCGGCACTGGAAAGAAATATTCCATTGTGAATGATTTGACTTACGAAGAGCTGCAAGAGGCCATCGTTAAGCCTTGGAATGAGGGGCGACCGTTTTCGGTATCAGGCGTAATTGTAAGATCAAGCGATTCCGTTTCTGAAATTAGAATTTCTTGGACACAACAGTCGAAGGAATTTTACGCTAACCAACATAACGCAGCGATGCGCGCCAGTAACATTGCTGACATGGCGACTGATAGGCGAGCGCTCGTATTCTCTAATGGAGAGGATATGACGTTTGAACTCCTGTTTTCAGGCAAGGGGGCAAAATCGAACGAAGAGCCGGATACGGTTTTAGTGGAACGCGTCTGCCGTCGTTTGCCACAGGCTGCACGAATTCTTTCTACGCGTTCGCGCAAAGGAAAAGCGCCTTACGAAATTACGGACGAGTATGATGTGCAAGACCTTCTCCATAGCGTCCTCCGTGCCTACCTTAAATACTCCGTCCAAGAAGACCCGTTGCCAAAAGTAGCTGGCGCATAATCAAGCCGCGCCGATATTTCAGTCGAAGAACTCGGGATTTTGATTGAAATAAAATACGTTCATGGACCTGAGGATCAAAAACGACTTTTTGAGGAATATTCCCAAGACTTGTTGCTGTATGCGAAATGGGCTCACCTCAAAACCTTGATTTTTTTGATCTACAATTCTGCCGATTTACGAGATGCGGAGGCTTTCGAGAAGCTTTCCGGAAGCCAAGATGTCAATGGTAGAAAATTCACCGTCAAGGTTGTTCTAGCTTAGCTTCCAAGTCCACTAGATGCTGCAACCAACGGCTTAGACTTCTGATCTGCCACCCTACACCGCTGCCTCGATACAAATTGCGCGCCCGGTCGTGAGGCATCTTTAAGCGATGTGAGGAGATGCGGGTTTTAGCCCACCACACGACAAATCAGAACTTGATTTTCGCGCGGCTGAGCAGCGACACCGAGGTGGCGCCCGGCTGGCCCTGGAAGTTGGTCTGATAGGCGGCGTTGGTCTGAAGCGCGACCGCCCCATCCAGGAAGTTGGTGACATAGCCCAGCTGGAAGTCGGTCTCGGTGGCGCGGCCGCCGCTCAGCCCCTGCGCCACCACCAGCGGCGCCAGATCGCCCGAAGCGGTCAGGCCGGCGGCAAAGGTATTGGCCATGCTGGGCGCGGGCCGCGAGAAGGAAAGGCCCAGCGCGTCATCGCCGAACAGGCCATGCTTGGCGATGGCGAAGGAATAAGACTGCTCATGCAGGGCGCCGGGTGTTTCGCGCTGGTCCAGCTGTGTGAGGCTGTCGCTGAACGACGCAGTGGTGACCCAGCCCTGGCCGATGTCCATATGCGCGTCCACGCTCAGGGCCTGGGTCGACGCCTTGGGCGCGATGGCGGTGTCATTGCCGAAGCCCAGCGGGACGCCCGAACGCTCAGAGCTGACGCCCGTGACATCCAGACCCAGCGCATTGGTCACATCCCAGGAAAGGCCGCCCAGAAGCGACTCGCTCTGGCTGGCATCATAAGTCAGCCCCAGCGGGCCGCTCGGCAAAGCAGAACCGAAACTGAACTGATCCAGCCTTTCGCTGGACACCGAAACGCCGGCGCGCAAGCGCAGATTGTCCGCCGGCATGAAAGTCAAACCGGTGTAGCGGCCGCCGTTGGCCAGCGACAGATAGGGTGAGGATGCCGCCGACAGGAAGGGTGAGCCGCCATAGTTGAGGAAGCGCGCGCCGATATCCAGGCCGCGGCCGGAGTCCAGCGCCAGGTTCGATGACAGCAGCGTGCTGGACGCAAAGACGGAATTGCCGGTGAAGGTGAAGCTGTTTTCGAGCCCGCCATTGGTCATGCCCGGCGCGGACAGCTCATAAGCCGACACCGCCTTGGCTGCGCCAAAGGATTGCAGGCTGGGTGATGGCTCGCCCGCCAACGCGGCGCGCGCCAGCAGGGGCATAGCCACCGCAGACACGGCAGCAACACCCGCGGCAAAGACCGCAGCGCGCGTGAACCTGTTCATCTTCGAACCCCTTGACGGGGGCCCCTCTGATACTGGCAAGAAAATACCAGACGGGTGGTTCCAAATCCAAGGGAAACCGTGGATTTCTGAGGCTTTCGGGCCACAGATCAGCTCTGCAAGATTGCCAAGGTTACCGTCCGACAAAGGTTGATTGTAATAATATTTCAAAAATCTGGGGGGCCACCGTGCCATTCACCGAAATCGGGGGCCATCCCTTCTTTTATGAGCGCCAGGGCGCAGGCGCACCGCTGCTCCTGATCGGAGGCACCGGCGGAGACCTTCGCCGGCCGGAAACCCAGTTTGGCGGACCTCTGCCGCAACATTTCGACGTCCTGACTTACGACCAGCGCGGCCTGGGCCAGAGCTGGAAGGGCGCTTGTCCCTTCACCATGGCCGATTATGCCGACGATGCCGCCCGGCTGATGGAACAGCTCGGCTGGGCGGACGCGCATGTGGTGGGCATCTCCTTTGGCGGCATGGTGGCGCAAGAGCTGGTTTTGCGGCATCCGAAGAAGGTGCGCCGCCTGATCCTGTGCTGCACGGCATCGGGCGGTGCGGGCGGGGCATCCTTCGCCTATCACGAACTTCCGAAAATGGACGCGCGCGCGCTTGCGGCCCTGAAAGTGAAAATCTCGGATCTGCGCCGCGATGACGCCTGGATCCGCGACAATGCCGGAACCTGGCAGATGCTGCTGGCCATGGCGCTGGCCGATCCGTTCCGCGACGAGCCACGACATGCCGAAGGTGCGGGCCGCCAGATCGCCGCCCGCGCGCACCACGATACCTGGGATCGGCTGCCCGCCATCACGACGCCGGTGATGGTGATGGGCGGCCGTTATGACGGCATCGCCAGGCCGGAGGTGGTGCGCGCGCTGGCGGGCCGCATACCGGGCGCAGGCTTGCGCTTTTTCGACGGCGGCCATCTCTTCATGCTGGAAGACCACAGCGCCTATGACGCGATGGCGGAATTCCTTAAAGACTAGGCGGCGCTGATTTTCTTTTCGCCCAGGCTCGGCGTGGTCTCATGGAGAATGCGCCGGAGATCTTCGGGCTGGAACGGCTTCTGCAGCACCGGCCGGCCGCGATGGTGTTCGGGGATGCCGCGTTCGCCATAACCGGTGGCGAAGACAAACGGGATATCGCGCGACGCCAGCAGGTCCGCGAAATCAAAGACACTGTGGCCGTTTATATGCACGTCCAGCAGCGCGATGTCATAGTCGGGTTCGCGCGCCATCGCCACATCCAGATGGCTGACCACGCCCGCCACCTCATAGCCGAAATCCGCCAGCACATCTTCCAGGAACAGGGCGACGACGATCTCGTCTTCCACGATCAATATGCGCTGTTTAATGTTCATCCCGCTCCACTCATGTCAGTTTCATGTCCCACTGGCAGACAAATCCTTCGGGGCGGAAATCCAGCATCACCGGGCCGCAAATTTCCCGCTCCATCCCGTGTTCGATCAGTCTCAGGCCGAAGCCGTGGTACCCGGGCGCCGTCACGGGCGGACCGCCGCGTTCTTCCCAGCGGAAATTCAGGCTCTTGTCGTCCGGCAAAATCGCCCAATGCACATGCACCGCGCCTGTCGCATTGGACAGCGCGCCATATTTGGCGGCGTTGGTGGCCAATTCATGCAACGACATGCCCAGCGCCAGCGCGCGCTTGGGATTGAGGTGGACGGCGGGGCCGTGGACATGGAAGCGCACATGCTCGTCCTCGCGCCAGGGCCTGAGCGCACGGCGCACCACACCTTCCAGCGAGGCACCCTCCCAATTGTCGAGGGTCAGAAGATCATGCTGGCTGGACAGCGCGAACAGCCGCGCCAGAAAGGTGTCGCGCGCGCCCACGTCCACACCCTTGATGGTCTGGACCGCCATCGCCTGCACGGTCGCAAGCGTGTTCTTCACCCGGTGATTGAGTTCATCCAGCAGCAGGTTCTGGTGCCGCTCGATGCGGCGGCGATGCTCGATCTCAAGCGTCAGGCTATCGGCCGATTTGGCGCGCTCGCGTTCGGCTTCGAAGGACTCGATATTGACAATGGCCGAGGCGATCTGGCGCGCCACCAGGGCCGCGAAATTCTCGAAACTGTCCTCGCCGCGGCGGCGATAGGGATTGGCAGCCAGGATCAGCACACCGCGCGGCGCGGTGTCGGCGCTGATGGACAGGGGCAAAAGCAGCGCCTCGTCGGGTGCGTCGTCCCACGGCCCGCTGGGCAGGGCGCCGAATTTTTCCGCCAGCCGTGTTACCAGCCGCCTGGTCCCGCCGCGCATCACCTCGCTCACCGGCCAGGGCGTATTACCCTCCAGGGTGATGCTGTCGGGCGCCGCGGCGTGGCCGGGGCTGATGCCGGTCGTGCCCCTCAGCGTGGCGCGCGCGCCGTCTTCCTCAAAACGGTAGATCAGGGCAAACGGCACGTCGCGCGGATCGGTGGCCAACGCCCGCGCCGACAGCGCATAAACCTCGCCCACCGTATCGGCATCCCAGGTGCGCGAGGCCAGTTCGCGCAGCAATGCCAGACGCCGGCCCCCGATCACGCGGTCGGTGTCGTCGGTATTGGCGCAGACCAGGCCGCCAATGCTGCCATCCTCGTCCGGCACCGGCGAGAAGGAGAAGGTGTAATAGGTCTCTTCCGGATAGCCGTGGCGATGCATGAGCAGCATCTCGGCTTCCGAATAGCTGGATTCCCCCGCCATCGCGGCATGGATGCGGTCCTGGATCTGGTTCCAGATCTCCGACCAGACCAGCCGGGCCGGCTGGCCGAGTGCGGTGGGATGCTTGCCGCCGATGATGGGCAGATAGGCATCGTTATAGAAATTGATCAGATCGGGTCCCCACCACACCCACATGGGCTGGCGCGAGGCCAGCATGATGCGCAGGCAGGTCCGAAGCGTCCGGGGCCAGCTTTCCGGCCGCCCCAGCGGGGTGGTGTCCCAGTTGAAAGCCCGCATCGCCGCGCCCATCTCTCCACCACCCGCCAGAAAATCCGGCGTGGTTCTGGGTGTGGCGCGAGCTTGGGGAGATTTGACCTGGATGACATTCATATCCGGCGACTGCCTGCAACATTCCGACCCAACCATCAGCCTGAACGCTTGCGCCCGAAGCAGGTTCCCAATTGCTGGAATTCAGAGGAATAATCGGGCCTTGACCCGGGAACCCAGGCCCGGCCCCACGGTTATCCTCGAGGGCGTCGCAATTGTGGGACCCGGGCGGCGTAACTTTCCTGTCAGACTGTCGAAGGGAGCGTTATGAAAGCCCGCGCCTTGCAGCCGACCACCAGCCTGGCCCAGGCCTATGCGCAGGTGCGTGCCCACAGCGAGGCCCTGGCCCGGCCGCTGTCGCCGGAAGACTGTCTTTTACAGTCCATGCCCGACGCCAGCCCGGTGAAGTGGCACCTGGCCCACACCAGCTGGTTCTTCGAGACCGTCATTCTGGCCCAACGCCCGGGCTACAAGCCGTTCGATCCGCGGCTCTCGTATCTGTTCAATTCCTATTATGAGGCGCTGGGGCCGCGTCATCCCAGGCCCCGCCGCGGGCATCTCTCCCGTCCCTCGCTGGATGAGGTGTATGCCTACCGGGCCCATGTCGATGCGGCGATGGCGCAAGCCTACGCGGATGAAGCGCTGCACGCGCCGATCACCCTGGGACTGCATCACGAGCAGCAGCATCAGGAGCTGATCCTCACCGACATCAAGCACGCCTTCTTCTCCAACCCGCTGCTGCCGGCCTACCGCAGTGAAGCGCGCGAGCCCCGCGCCGCCCAGCCGCTGGACACGCTTTCCATTCCCGGCGGGGTGTCGCTGATCGGCCATGACGGTTCGGGCTTTGCCTTCGACAATGAAAGCCCGCGCCATCAGGTGTTGCTCAGGCCTTTCCGCATCGCCTCGCGCCCCGTCAGCAATGGCGAGTATCAGGCCTTTATCGCCGATGGCGGTTACCGCCGCCCGGAGTTCTGGCTTTCGGATGGTTGGGCCAAAGTGCAGGAAGAAGGCTGGGAAGCGCCGCTCTATTGGCTCAAGGATGATGACGGCAGTGAGAGCGTGTTCACGCTCTCTGGCGTGCAGCCGCTCGACGCGCACGCCCCGGTCGAGCATGTCAGCTTCTATGAGGCATGCGCCTATGCCAGCTGGGCCGGTGCGCGGCTGCCGACGGAATTTGAGTGGGAAGTGGCTGCACCGCTTTTTGACCATGGCGAGGTGTGGGAGTGGACCCGCTCCTCCTACGATCCCTATCCCGGCTTTCAGGCCTTTGAAGGCGTGGCTGCGGAATACAACGGCAAGTTCATGATCGGCCAGATGGTGCTGCGCGGCGGATCAAGCGCCACACCGCCCGGTCACATTCGCTCGACCTACCGCAATTTTTTCCCGCCGCAGGCGCGCTGGCAATTCAGCGGCATTCGGCTCGCAGAGGATATTTGATGGATACCTCGCTCGCCCGCATCCAGCCCTGTACCGCCGTTTCGGATGAAAGCTTTGCCGGGAACCTGCTCACGGGCCTCGCCAAGACACCCAAGGAAATCGCCTGCAAATATTTCTATGACGCGGCAGGCTCGCATCTGTTCGAGCAGATCTGTGAACTGCCGGAATATTATCAGACCCGCACCGAGATGGCGCTGCTCAGCCGCCATGCCGGCGAGATCGCGGCCCTGATGGGCGAAAGTGTCGAGATTCTGGAATTCGGCGCCGGCTCCCTGCGCAAGGTGCGCATCCTGCTGGACGCAGCCCAGACCCCGTACGCCTACACGCCACTGGATATTTCCGGCGATTATCTGCAGGAGGTGGTGCGCGCCCTGGCGGCGGAATATCCCGCCCTGGTGCTGCGGCCGGTGGTAGGCGATTTCACCTGCCCACTGGAGATTCCCGACCTGCCGGGCCGGAACTCAAAAATCTCCCGCCGCGCCGGCTTTTTCCCGGGTTCGACAATCGGCAATTTCAAGCCCGATGCCGCCATGGCCTTGCTGCGCCAGATGCGCGCCAGCCTGAATGGCGGCGGGCTCCTGATCGGCGTGGACCTGGTCAAGGATCCGGTGCGCCTGCACGCCGCCTATAATGATGCCGCCGGCATCACCGGCCTGTTCAACAAGAATCTGATGACGCGGGCCAATCGCGAGCTGGGTGCGGACTTCGACACCGACGCCTTTGCTCACTATGCGCCCTATAATGCGGGCGCCCATCGCATCGAAATGTATCTGGTCAGCCTGAAGCGCCAGAGCGTGACCATTGGCGCGGAGCGTTTCGATTTCGCGGCCGGCGAACCGGTGCATACCGAAGACAGCCACAAATACACCATCGAAAGCTTCCGCGAGATGGCGGCGCGGGCCGGCTTCAATCCCCGCGCGGTATGGACCGACGAGGAACGGCTGTTCTCGGTGCACTGGCTGGAGTCGCGTTAGCCTCCCCATGCACGCGCGCAAGCGCGTTTAGCTATGGGGAGGTGGCCGTAGCAGCGCTTGCGATGCGAAGGCCGGAAGGGACTAAGTCGCCAGCATCAGAATTGGCGCATGCCAGTCCAGCAGCACTGCCGATGCGGTATTGCCGAAGAACAGTTCCTCGCCGGGCCGGGCGGCCACGCCCATCACGATCATGGTGGCGTCGCGTTTTGCCTCCTTGAGAATGGCCTCGGCGGCGGCCAAACGCGCCGAAATGCGGGTGGTCACCGCCACGCCATAGCGCTCACCCAGTTCGGTCATGTCCTTGAGCACACGCTCCTCGCGCAGACGGGTGCGCGAATGCCCGTCGGTCTGTGAAACAAACAGGGCATGCACCCGGGCGCCCGTGGCGCGCGCCAGCGCCAGCGCGATCTCGGCAGCGCGGCGCGACTGCGGACTGCCATTGACGGGCACCAGGATACGGCTTTTGCGCCCCAGCGCCTCCCGGCCATTGGCGAAAACAATCAGAGGGCCTTCAAAACCGGCCGCAAGCTCCGTCAGGCCCGGCGTGAAGCCGCCATCTTCCACACTGTCCTCAAGGCCAACGAACATCAGGTCATAGCCCTTGCGCGCCTCATCCTTGACCACCTCGGCTGCGGGATCGACCGGCACGCGCGCCGTCAGATGCACTTTTTCCGGATCGGGCTCGGCCCCATCGTCTTTGACCCGCGCCGCACTTCTTTTGGCTCCCACTTTTACTTCATGCGCCACCGGATCGGCCTTGAGATCGGCCGCGCTCTCCACCCGCGACACTGCACCCACCATGTCGCGCTGCCGTGTGCCGGCTTCGTCGGGCTGTTCGGCGTGACTGATGGCTTCCTGTTCTTGCGCCGGCTTTTTTGCCGGCCTGGCCCGACGCAGATCGGTATTCAGCTTCAGGATGGTCACCGGCATGCCCTGGGCGCCGGCCAGAAGGCCGGCAAAGCGCGCCGCGGTGCGGCCGACCGGGCTGTCGTCCACCGCCAGCAAGAGCCGCTCCACCCGGGGCAGGAAGCCGCGCTGGTCGATGGCCTCGCGCGCGATGCGGGTTTCTTCCTCCTTGCTCAGGGGCAGATCGCGCAAGGCGCCCCGCAGCATGGGCGGCATCGCCATGGTGGTGATCACCGCCATGGTGACGATCATGGTGTAGAGATTCTGGCTGAGCGCGCCCATCGAAAGCCCGATGGAGGCGACGATCACTTCGGTGGATCCGCGCGCATTCATGGCGCAGCCCAGTGCGATGCCCTCGCGCCAGGAGAGCCGTCCCAGCATCGCGCCGGCAAAGGCGCCCGAGAATTTGCCGACCGAGGCGATCACGACCAGAAGCACGGTCAGGCCCAACAAGGTGCCGCTTTTCAGAATGGTGAGATCGGCCGCCAGGCCCGACAGGCCGAAGAAGATCGGCATGAAGAAAGCGGTAATCATGCCGCGCAACTGGGTTTGGATATGATCGGTGAGAATGGGGGATTCCCCGATCAACACGCCGGCCATGAAAGCGCCCAGCACGGTGCGCACGCCCAGAAGCTGGGTGACTTCGGCGAGCAGCCCCATGATCACTAGGATGGCGGTGACCACGGCGAAGTCGCTGCGGAAATTGTCGTTGACCCAGCGGATGACGGTGAAGATCAGCCAGCGGCCGGCGGTGAAACAGAAGATCAGGAACAGCACCACGCCGGTCACGGTCTTGGCCACGCCCGGCCAGTCTATCCCTTCCGGACCCGAACCGCCGCCGCCCGCGCCCGCGATGCCGAAGGTGATGGCGATGATCACCCAGCCGCAGGTGTCTTCCATGATGGCGGTGGCGACGATGATCTGGCCCAGATTGCGGCGCATGAAATTCATTTCGCGCACCACCATCGCCACGATCTTGATGGAGGAAATGGAGAGTGCGGTGCCCAGAAACAGCGATGGCACCAGCCGGCTGCCATGGCCCACACCGTCAAACAGCAGATCGGGGCCGAACTGTCCCAACAGGTAACCGCAGACAAAGGGAAAGGCGATACCGCACAGCGCGATGGCGATGGCCGCGCCACCGGATTTCCTGACCAGCTTGAGATCGGTTTCCATGCCGGTCAGCAACAGCAGCAGCAGGATGCCGATCTGCGACAGACCATCGATCATGCCCTTCTGGGCTTCATCTTTGGGAAAGATAAAGTGCTGTGCCGACGGCCACAGCCAGCCGAACAGCGATGGCCCCAGGATGATGCCGGCCAGCAAGGTGCCCATCAGCGCGGGCTGGCCGATGCGCTGCATGCCCTCGCCCAGCACGCGGCCTACCGCCAGAAGCAGCAGCACCTGCGCCACCAGCAGGGCTTCGGACTTGCCGCTGCTGCTCGAACCATTGCCGGCGCTGTGGCCGTGCAAGGCGGCCGCGGCATGGGCCGGCGAAACGCCCAGCCCCAGATGGACCGCAGCGCAGCAGAGGATGAACCCAAGCGCCAAAATCGCGGGCCGGGGCAGCCGGGAAATAAAGCGCATGAAAATCGGCTCAGTCGGTATCAGGCATCAAACGCGCGAACGCGCTTTTGCGTTCGGGCCGGCTTGCAAGCTTTGACCCAAACCGCCAAGCTGCCGGCCGTTTTTGGGAGAAAATCCATGAAGAAAATACTGATTACCGGCCTGGTCGCTCTGGCTTCGACCGCAGCCTTCGCCCAGTCGGGCGGCCAGATGGCGGTGCCGGCTGGTCCCGACAAGCAGGTCTATGACATACCGGCCGGCAGCAAGGATCAGGAGGTCATCATCCAGACCCGCGACCTGAAGGACGGGGAGAGCGTGAGCCCGCATATCCATCATGGCGTGGAAATGACCCAGGTCGTTACCGGGACGTTTGAATGTTATGTGAAGGGCGAGCCCATGAAGCTGATCCATGCCGGCGAAAGCTTCATGATCCCGCGCGAGAAGCCGCATGATTGCCGCCCGCAGCCCGGCAGCCCGCCAGTGCATCTGGCCGTGACGTTGGTGATCGACAAAGGCACCGCGCCGCGCACGCCGGTCAGCGATGTACTCATTCCCAAGTAAGCAAGCAGGCCTGGAGATGTGGCTCCCCTCCCCTTCGTGCGCGTTAGCGCACAAGAAGGGGAGGTGGCCGTAGCACCGATCAGGTGCGAAGGCCGGAGGGGTTCATATGTGGTTACTCTTCGCCTTCTCCGGGCCGCTTTTGTGGGCGGTTTCCACCCACATCGACAAATTCCTGGTCGATAAATATTTCCACGACAGCGACACCACCGTCCTGATGGTGTTCACCGCCTTTCTGGGCGTGACAGCACTTCCCGTGATCTGGTTCTTCGAACCGAAAGTTCTGGCGCTGCCCTGGCTCGCCACCGTGGTCATGACGGTGTCGGGCATTCTTTATATGGGCGCGATGCTTTTTTACCTGCGCGCCATCCAGACGGAAGAAGCCTCCGTCATCGCGCCCCTGTTCCAGGCCAACACGCTGTTCACATTCCTGCTGGGCCTTCTGCTGCTGCATGAGCTGCCGAGCGCATTGCAACTGCTGGGCGCGGGTTTGGTGGTGACGGGCGCGATCGGCCTGTCGCTGGACAAGAAGCTGCACTTTGGCCGCTTCAAGCCGCAGCTGGTGTGCCTGATGCTGTCAGCCACCTTCGTGCTGGCGCTGTCCAGTGTGGTGTTCAAATTCTTCGCCGTGCATGACGAGTTCTGGGCCACCACCTTCTGGACCTTTGTGGGCGAAGGCCTGTTCGGCGCCGCGATCCTGGCGGTGCCCAGCTACCGTCAGCAGTTCGTGCGCCTGTTCCGCAAAAACCCGGGCGCGGTGATCGGGGTCAATGCCGCCAATGAGCTGATCAATCTGGGCGGCGGACTGGGGGTGCGCTACGCCTCGCTCTTGGCGCCGGTCGCCCTGGTGTCGGCGATTTCCGCGACCAGCACTTTCTTTGTCTTTCTGTTCGCCATCCTGCTCACCCTGTTTTTCCCCAGGCTTGGGAGGGAGGATTTGTCCTCCCGAAACGTCTTTCAGAAGGCGGTGGGCGGGCTTTTGATCATGGCCGGCGTGGCCCTGATCGAGCTTCAGGGCGGCGGCACGACGCACTGAATCTGCTTGCCCGGCGGGATCAGACATGTGTCACTGCCCCCGATAAGAAAAAGCCTGGGGAGTCGTATGCGGAAATTCGGAATTATCCTTGCTGTGTCGGGACTTGCGCTGGCGTCCGCCGCCTGGGCGGCCGAGGAAGGCGTGCCCATCTGGGCCTATCCGGTGCCGCAGACAATGCCTGCCCCCTCCAAGCCGGACGACACGATCCAGAAGACGGTGCCCGGCTCCAAGGCCCACTTTACCGAGGCTGGCGTCAATGACCGCTTCAATGTGCCGGACTGGTTCCCCAAGGATCATCCCCCGCTGCCGGAGGTGGTGGCGCATGGCAAGCCGCCCAAGGTGTTTGCCTGCGGCTATTGCCATCTGCCCAACGGCCAGGGCCGGCCTGAAAACGCCCCGCTGGCCGGTCAGCCCGTCCAGTACATCATCGAGCAGGTGACCGAGATGAAGGAGGGCCGCCGCAAGACCTCCCAGCCGACCATGGGCTCGATCAAGAGCATGTACGCAATTGCGGCTGCGGTCTCGCCCGAAGACCTCAAGATTGCGGCCGACTATTTCTCCAAGCTGAAATACAAGAAATGGATTCGGGTGGTGGAAAGCGACACCGTCCCCAAGTTCGAGATTTCCAGCCACAACATGCTGGTGAAGTCCGCGGGCGGCGGCACCGAGCCGCTGGGCAACCGCATTGTCGAGCTTCCGGAAAATCTGGATCTGGTGGAATTGCGCGATCCCAATTCGGGCTTTGTCGCCTATGTGCCCAAGGGCGCGATCGCGCGGGGCAAGAAGCTGGTGCAGAGCGGCAATGGCGCCTTTCCCTGCGCCTCCTGCCATGGCGCAACCCTCAAGGGCGACGGCAATGTGCCGGCGCTGGCCGGGCGTTCGCCGTCGGGCCTCGTGCGGCAGCTGTATGACATAAAGCATGGCATACGCGGCGGTCCCGCCGTCGATCCGATGAAGCCGGAAGTTGCCGGCATGACAGACGAGAACAGGGTCGACATCGCCGCCTATCTGGCATCGCTGAAACCGTGATGCCAAGCCGGCATCAATCCATAGCGCAATGGAATTGGTGACGGCCCGGCAACGACATCTAGGATCGAACAAAAGTTACGGGAGAAACCTTCATGCATACCACCCGCCGTTCGTTCCTGATGGCTTCTGCCGCGGCGATGGCGCTGCCATCTGTCAGGGCGTTTGCCGCCGACAATGCCATCACCATCGGCACGCCCATGGACCCGCCGGAATGGGCGCTCTTGGAGCGAGAGCTGCTGCACGCCCATACCGCAGCCTGTGTGAAGTTCTTCCAGCGCTATTTCGATCCCGCTAATGGCTGGCTCGAGGCCACGGTGCGTTATGGCGGCGATGACGGCCCCGATGACGCCATCGAGAATGTCAACGACTGGCCGCATGTCTATGCGCTGGGCGGCGATGACGTGCTCAAGCCAATGTACGAAAAGGCCTATGAAGGCCATGTTCAGCAGTACAGCGCGGCCAAGACCACCGACGTGCCGATCGCCAAGAACGGCATGTATTACAAGGAATTCCCCAGCCAGTTCGACTGGCAGCACAATGGTGAAGGCCTGACCGTCTTCAACCTGATGCCGCTGGGCAATCCCTACAGCAGCCGCTATCGCGACCGCGTGAAACGCTTCTCCGGCTTTTACATGGATGAGGACCCGGGCGCGCCGAACTACGATCCCAAGCTCAAGATCATCAAGAGCCTGATGAATGGCAGCCGCGGCCCGATGCTGCGCAAGGCCACCGCGCTGGACTGGACCGGCGATCCCATCGATGTGAAGGATCGCTTCCCGTCGCTGGGGCACGGCGAAGACGATTACAAGATGATGCTCTCCCACTTTGAGGGCTATACCGATGTGGTGGGCGACCATCCGCTGAACCTGGTGGCCACCACCCTGCCGTCGAACGCCTACATGCTGACGCATGAGCAGAAATACAAAGACTGGGTGCTGGGCTATTGCGATGCCTGGCTCCAGCGCACCAAGGACAATGACGGCATCGTCCCGTCCAATATCGGGCTGGACGGCAAGATCGGCGGCGAAACCGACGGCAAGTGGTGGGGCGGCTGTTACGGCTGGGGCTTCTCGCCGGTCGTGCCCATGACCGGCAAGCGCGACGACCGCAACCGGGTGCCGCGCGCCTTTGTTGGCTTCATGAACGCCTATCTGCTGTCGAAGGGCGACGACAAATACATGCAAGCCTGGCGCAACACCGCCGACAAGATCGACGCCCAGGCCAAGACCGTGGACGGCAAGGTCTCCACGCCGACCATGCGCGGCGACCAGGGCTGGTACGGCTACAAGCCGGGCAAGTACCGCTACAACTTCCTGGAGATGTATCATCTGACCATGAAGCCGTCGGACCGCGCGCGCTGCGAGGAAACCGGCTGGTACGACTTCCTGGAAGGCAAGAACCCCGATTATCCGGTGAAGGCGCTGAAGGCTGGTCTGGCGCGCATCCGCAAGCAGATGGAAATCGTCGATGACGACAACACCTCGGCCGACATGCGGCTGGCGGACTCCGCGCTGGACTACAACCCCGCCACGGTGACGCCGCTGACCCAGCTGATCGAGGCCGGTCTTTATATTCAGCATCCCGGTTGGGCCAAGACCACGCCGGGCCAGGGCGGCTCGCTGCTGTTCTGTCGTCTGCGCTATTTCGATCCGGTGCGCCGGCGCGCCGGCCTGCCCCAGGATGTGGCGGCGCTGGTCGACGGCTGGGGCCCCGACAGCCTGACCGTCACCCTGGTCAATGTCAGCCCCAGCGTGTCGCGCAGTGTGATCGTGCAGGGCGGCGCCTATGGGGAGCACCAGATCGACACCGTCAGCGACGGCACCACCACGACCCAGGTGAACGGCACGACCTTCCCGGTGCGGCTGGCGCCGGGCTGCGGGGCGAAGCTGACCATCAAGATGAAGCGCTTCGCCAACGATCCGACCCTGTCACTGCCCTGGGAGTCGACCGTGGCGGATCTGGGCAACCCGCCCGAGATCGCCAAATACGTGCACAAATCCAGCGGCGCCCCCTGACAGATTGGGCCGCTTGCCAAGCGGCCCAAACCGTCGTTTGCTCCCCCGATAAAGACAAAAATTTGGGGAAACATGCGTCCTTACCTGCTGATTGCCGCGCTATGCGCGCTCGCCATCGCACCCGCGAAGGCAGTGGAGATCCCGGTGATCAAGGCAGCGGAGATCCGGGTGATCAGCCCGGGCGTGATCTCCAATTCCGGCCTGACCGAAGTCGCCGCAGCTTTCGAGAAGAAGACCGGAGTCAAGGTGACCATCCAGGTGGACGGGATGGGCACCATCATGAACGACACCCGCACAGGCACCCCGGCCGCCGATATCGTGATGCTGCCCATGGATTTGATGGCGGCCATGGCGCTGTCGGGCGCGCTGAAGCCGGAAAGCTTCACGCCGCTGGGCCGGGTGGAGATCGGCCTTTTCGCCAAGCCGGGCTTCAACACCCATCCAGATATCTCGACCGTGCCCAATCTGGTGGCGGCGATGAAGACGTCCTCGGCGGTGTTCTATTCCGATCCCGTGTCGGGCAGCATGCAGGCCAGCATGAGCGATCATCTGCTCAAGCGCCCCGATTTCGCCGGCGTGCACGGCGTGCCGGTCAAGGGCGATGCGGAGCCCGCGCTGAAACGCGGCGATGGCGACGACCATGCCATGGGGCTGGGCCTGATCCATGGCACCCATTCACCCGCCAATGCGCCAACCGACAATCCCTATCTGATCGGCATGCTGCCGGCCGAACTGGCCATGCATATGGACATGGCGACTGCCATTTCCGCGCGCAGCACCGATACTAAAGATGCCATCGCCTTCATCCAGTTCGCCATCTCGCCGCAAATGCGCGGCGTGTGGAAGGCCAAGGGCGTAGACCGTTACTGAACATCATCACCAAAAACAAAGGGGAGAATGACATGAAAAAAATGCTTTTGGCTGCGGCGCTGGCGGTCGCGTTCGCGGGACCCGCGACGGCGCAATATGCCGCGCTACCGGTGCAAAGCGAGCCGCCCGGCCCGGTGAAGATTCCGGATGCGCCGCAGCTGCCCTATCACTTTGGCGCGCGCCCGGTGGCGCCGCTGGGTGAGAAGTTCGGCAATGTCGCGGCCATCACCTTGCTGCCGAATGGCGACCTTCTGGTCTACAACCGCAATCCCGACATCATGATGGTGGAATATGACCCCAGCGGCACCACCGTGAAGCGGGTGTTCAATCCCAACATGGCGATGAACCCGCATGGCTTGCGCGTCGACCGCCATGGCAATATCTGGGCGATCGATTCCTTCCTCAACGTCATCTACAAGATGAACGGCAAGGGCGACGTGCTGAAAGTGTTCGGGGTGCGCGGCGAGAACGCGCCCTGGGACGACAGCAAATGGAACGGCATGTTCAACCAGCCGCTCGACATCGCCTTCGACAAGGACGACAATTTCTATGTGGTGCAGAGTCATGGCGGTACCTCGCCGCCCGCCGACTGCACCTTCTGCGCAACTTACGACAGCCCGCAGACCCACAACGCCAAGGGCCGCGCGGCCTATGTCACCCATCCGCCGGCGATTCCCGGCTCCGATCCCCGGGTGATGAAGTTCGACAAAGACGGCAACCTGCTGGCCTCGGCGAGCCTCGCCCATCCCGATGGCAAGCTGCCCACCATCCACACCGTAATCGTATCGCCGACCGGCGAAGTCTGGGTCGGCGACCGCGCCTCGCAGAAGATCCTGATCTTCGACAAGGATCTGAAGAGCCATCACGACATCCAGGAGCAGAACCTGACCTGCGGCTTCTATGAAGACGCCAAGGGCCAGCTGTGGATGTCAACCGGCCGCGACGGGTTGGTGCTGAAGATGGGCTGGGACGGCAAGGTCCAGGGCTGGTACGGCAAGCATGGCGACAACACCAACTCCAACGACATTGGTGAAGGCCATTACATGGCGGTTTCGGCCGACCAGAAGACCATCTATGTCGCCGACACGGTGCTGGCGCATGTGCTGAAACTGGAACACAACTAACTTCAGCTTCGGATAAAAAGAAAAGGGCGGCATCGCACGATGCCGTCCTTTTTCGTTGCAAGGCCTCTTAGAGCGCCGCGCCCACGGTCACAAAGACCATACGCGGCGGGATCGGATAGCCCTGGAATCCGCCGTTGGCGCCGGTGACTACGGCCGTGGAAATGCCCTTTACATCGGCCAGATTGGTGATGTTGCCGCTGATCCGCAGCTTCTTCACCCAGTCGCCGTCACCCACATTAAAACTGTAGCCGGCTTCCAGGCTGGTGATGAAGGATGCGCCCACGCGCCAGTCATCGGTATAGGTGGCATAGCGGCGGCCGACGAAGTCACCGGAGAACTGGGCGTCAAATCCGCCCCAGTTGGTGGAGATGATGAAACGGTTCAGCCAGTTGGGAACGAGCGGCACCTGCTTGCCGGCGATCGGGACCACGGTGGAGACGCCGCCGGTAACGGTGGAGTAATTGTCGTTATAGTGCGACTGGTTCCAGGAGACCGCATCATAGAACTGGAAGTGTTTGCCGAAATGCAAGGTGCCGGCGAGGTCCACACCGTCGTCCGTCACCCCGCCCACATTGACCAGGATCGCAGGGTTTGGGTTGATGAAGTTGAAGGTCGCGACATTGAACAGCCGGTTGTAGAAATCCACATGATAATAGTTGATCTGGCCATCGACGCCGGTGATCGGGCCCAGATCCACCTGGCGGCTGGTGCGCACGCCGGCTTCATAGGTCCATGACCGTTCCGGATGCGCCGTCTGCTTGAAGGTGTCGAAGGCGAGCTGGCTGCCCAGGCTCCAGGGCGAGGCGCCATAGAAATTGCTGCCCGCAGCATACGGCACGAACTGACGGACATTTTCCTGGATGTTGGCAAAGACCTGCTCAGTGTCGGTGGCGTCCCAGATCGCGCCGACTTGCGGCAGGAACCACACATTCGTCTTAATGGTGCCCGTCGGAAAGGCAACCTGCGGGCTGGTGGCGGGAAGGCCAAAGGCATTGCCGGCCTGCAAATTCTGCTGCTGGGTCAGCACATCGTTGCCCGCCGTCTGCAGGCTCGACTTCACGCCGGCCTGCAACAGCAGGTCGGGGGTGATGCGCCACTGGTCCTGGGCATGCAGCTGGATGTCGTCGGTGCGCAGCGACACATCATACTGGGTGAAGTTGGGGTTGCGCGGGGTGGTATAGGGCGTCAGGTCGTTGTTGGCGGCCGAGAAAGGATACCAGCGGCGGCCGGTGGATGAGGCATTGCGCTCATACCAGGCGCCGACCTCGATATTGTGGTCGCCGAGCTGCCAGTTGAAGGTGGACAGTTCGCCGAAGCGGTTGATGCGGTATTCGGTGGTGCGCACCTCATAGCCGGTGCCGCCGAACAGATTGACGATGTTGGTCAGCGACCCGGCCGAGGAGGTCGAACCGCCCACCACCAGCTGCGGATAGTAGATCGCAAACAGGCCCGGCAGACCGGCCTGATTGATCGGACCCGCGACGATGCCGCGGCCGTCATTGTGATGGAAATAGAGCTGGTTCGACCAGGTCATGTTGCTGTCCAGATGCCAATCATACTTGGCGTAAGTCAGCACGTCCTGACGCTGGGCGGCGCTGTGATAGTCGGTGAAGTTGTTGCCCTGTGCCACAGGCGGGGTGCCATTGGTCAGCGAGGCGATGGCGGCCGGCAGGTTGGGGAAGAACAGCGAGCGGGTGTAGGGGAAAAAGGTGGATGCGGCCGCGGTCTGCTGGTTGCCGAAGTTGGTGGCGTCTTCGTTGGGTTCGACCTTGGAGCTCCAGTCGGCAAAGAAGGTCAGCCGGCCGGTATCGTCTTCATGGACGAATTTCAGGTTGGCCTGGTCGCCGCGCTGATGGGCGCCAAAGTCCCAGGCGCGCTGGTCCTGATGCAGGAAGGACGCGTACATCGCATTGCCGTCGCCCATGTCGCCGGAATCCACGCGCACAAAGGTGCGGGTGGTGTCATAGCTGCCCAGGGTCTGGCGGCCATCGACGGTGAAAGCCGAAAGCGGATCGCTGGAGAAGGTCTCGATGGCGCCGCCCAGATTGGATGTGGAGGCCACGCCCAGCGAGCCGGTGCCCGATTCCAGGGTCACGCGGCTGATATTCTCCGAGGTGATGGCGCGGGTGGGCGACAGGCCGTTGTAGTTGCCATACTGTTGATCGCCCAGCGGCACGCCGTCCATGGTGTAGCCCAGCTGCTGGGTGGTGAAGCCATGCACGACCAGCGATTCATTCTGTTCGTTGTTGCCCCAGGGGTCGGCGGTCTCATAGACCACGCCCGGCAGGGTTTCGATCGCCTTCAGCGGGCTGACGCCGGGAATGATCTTCTGCGCCTGCACAGCGTTCATCGACTCCGCCGACTGCGTGGCTTCACGATCGGCGCTCACGATCACGGTTTCCACATCGCCGCCGGTATCGGCAGGCGCGATTGTCTGGGCCTGGGCTGTCAGGGACAGCGCACCAAGCGCGGTGATGACAAAAAGAACGCTCTTGAATTTGTGGCGCAACGGCATGTGAGACCCCCTTATGTGATTGGCGCAAAGAACGCGCGCTCCGGGGGGTTGGTAGGTGCGCTGCAATGCGGAAAGGCTAAGGTTGCGCAACAGATTTGTGAAATGCACAAGCAACTGAATCGCGACGACACGGCCAATTGTCATCTGCCTGTCAGGCAGGCCGACTAGTGATCAGATTTCAGGCGGGCGGGAGTATTTGATGACAGTTTTGCGCGTAACATTTTTCGCCATCGGCCTGCTGGCTGTGCCCGCAATTGCGCAAGCCGCGCCGGTGCTGATGATCTCGATTGATGGCCTCAGGCCCCGCGATGTTCTGGATGCCGATGCACGCGGCTTCAAGGCGCCGTTCCTGAAGTCGCTGATAGCGAATGGGGCCTATGCCAGCGGGGTGAAGAATGCGCTGCCCACCGTCACCTATCCCAACCACACCACGCTGATCACGGGCGTATGGCCTGCCAAACATGGCATCGCCAACAATCCCACCTTCGATCCGCTGCAGAAGAACATGGGCGGCTGGTACTGGTACAGCGAGGACATCAAGGTCGGCACCTTGTGGGATGCCGTCCACAAAAGCGGCGGCAAGGTCGCCAGCCTGTCATGGCCCGTCAGCGTGGGCGCCCGCTCGATTGACTTTAACGCGCCAGAATATTGGCGTGCCGATATTCCGGAAGACCTGAAAGTGATCCGCGCCTTGTCCACGCCGGGCATCATCCCGCTGATGGAAAAGCGCACCGGGCTGGATTTCGCACAGGCCGATGGCGAGGAGATCGAAAAAGATATCGGCCGCGCCCGCTTCGCCGCCGCGCTGATCGCAGCAAAGCATCCCATGTTCACCACCGTGCATCTGCGCGGACTGGACCATATCGAACACGGTTTCGGGCCCGGCTCGGCGCAAGCCAAGGACGCGCTGCAAGCCCTGGACAAGGCGGTGGGCGAACTGGTGACGGATGCGCGCAAGGCTGAACCGGGCCTGGTGGTCGCCATTGTCTCCGACCATGGCTTTGCGCCCGTCGAGCACAGCGTCAACCTGATCGCGCCCTTTATCCAGGCCGGCCTGATCACCCTGGACAAGAACAGCAAGGTCAGCGCCTGGCAGGCCGAACCCTGGGGCGGCGCCTCGGCCGCCGTGGTGCTGGCCAAGCCCGACGACACAGCCCTGAAGGCCAAGGTGTCGTCGCTGTTGAACGATCTGGCGGCGAAGCCCGAATTGGGCATCGATCATGTCGCCGATCGCGGCGAAGTGGCAAAGCTGGGCGGCACGCCGATGGCGTCCTTCTGGGTGGATTTCAAGCCGGGCTATCAGATGGGCACCGATCCGGCCGCACCGCCGGTTGGACCCTCGCCGGTCAAGGGCACGCATGGTTATTTCCCCACCCATCCGGAAATGCGCGCCACCTTCATCCTGGCCGGTCCGGGGATCCGCAAACATGGCTCGCTGGGTGAGATCGACATGCGCGACATCGCCCCTACCTTGGCCAAGGTGATGAAGGTTCAGCTGCCGGACGCGGACGGAAAGCCGCTGTTCTAGGGGTTCGGAGCGTTGGGCTTCTTGCCCTTGTAGCCGCCGGGCTTGCCGAATTTCTTGCCGCCGAATTTCTTCTTGTTGAAGGCCGGCTTGTGCGGCGGCGCGTCACCCGGCTGATCGCCCTGCGCCACTTTTTCGCGCGGCCGCGCGGTGGATTGACCGGTTTGATCCAGGGCGGGCGAAATGCGCACCCCGCCCTTCTTGCGCTCGCTGACCAGAATGGTGAATTTCGGCGCTGCTTCCGGCGCGATCTGGAACAGGGTTTCCATTTCGGCCACCCGAATGGCGCCGACATCCTTTTTGGTGACTTCGCCCTGGCGGCAGATTTCCGGCAGCAGCCATTTGGGATCGGCGTTGCGCTCGCGCCCCACATTCAGCCGGAACCAGACGCCATTCGCCATTTCGCCGGGCGCGGCACCGCGTTCGTGCGTGGGCGCGTGCTGACGTTCGCCTGTCTGGTGGGGCCGCGCACGGTGTTCGCGCGGCGCGCGGTCCTCGCGTGGCCGCTGTTCGCGTGATTCATGCTCGCGGGGCTTGTGGTCACGCGCGGGACGGCTGTCGTGCTGGCCAGGTTCATCCTCGATGTCTTCGGGCGCGGGCAGACCGGCGCGATACATCTTCACGAACGCGGCTACCAGTTGACGTGGACTGTGCGTCTTCAGGAGTTCATCGGCCATTGCCAGATCGTCGTCGGTGCCCGGCTCGACCAGCAGGGGATTTTCCAGCAGCCGCTGCTGATCCACCTTGCGGATATCATCAGCCGACGGCGCGTTGCCCCAGGCCGCGTTGACGCGGGCGCGGCCCAGCATTTCCTCGGCGCGGCGGCGGCGCGATGGCGGCACCAGCAACACGCTGATGCCTTTCTTGCCGGCGCGCCCGGTGCGCCCGCTGCGATGCTGCAGCACCTGGGCGTCATTGGGCAACTCGGCATGAATGACAAGATTCAGATTTGGCAAATCGATACCACGCGCCGCGACGTCGGTGGCGACACAGACCCGGGCGCGCCCGTCGCGCAAGGCCTGCAGGGCATGGTTGCGCTCGCTTTGGGACAGTTCGCCCGACAGAGCGACGGTGGCGAAGCCCCGCTCGGTCAGCTGCGCTTCCATGTGGCGCACGGCGTTGCGGGTGTTGCAAAAGACCAGCGCGCTGGGTGGATCCAAGAAGCGCAGCAGATTGACCACGGCGCGTTCAATCTTGTTGCCGGCGATGCGAATGGCGCGATATTCGATGTCGGCATGACCGGAGGTTTCTCCGCGCGTGGCGATGCGCAGCGCGTCCTTTTGATAGTGCGTGGCGAGCGTAACGATGGCCTTGGGCAGCGTGGCGGAGAACAACAGGGTGCGGCGGTCCGCCGGCGTGGTTTCCAGGATGAACTGCAGATCTTCGCGAAAGCCCATGTCGAGCATTTCGTCAGCTTCATCCAGCACCACCGCCTTCAGCGCCGAGACTTTCAAGGCGCGGCGTTCCAGATGATCGCGCAGCCGCCCGGGCGTTCCCACCACGATATGGGCGCCGCGCGCCAGTTCCCGGCGCTCCTGTCCCGGATCCATGCCGCCGACACACGAGACAATGCGCGCGCCCGCATAATGATACAGCCAGGCCAGTTCGCGTTGCACCTGAAGCGCCAACTCGCGCGTGGGCGCGATGATCAGCGCCAGCGGATCGGCCGCCGGACCCATCGCCTGGGCACCTTCCAGCAGGGTATCGGCCAGCGCCAGGCCGAAGGCGATGGTCTTGCCCGAACCGGTCTGGGCGGAGACCAGCAGATCGCGCGCCAGCGCCTCCTCGGCCACAACCGCCATCTGCACCGGGGTCGCGTCCTGATAGCCACGCTCGACAAGGGCGCGGGAAAGCGCGGGGTGAGTGGCAGGAAAGGTCACGGGGGCCTGGGGCTTGCAAATTTCGCCCCCTCTTTATCCCTCCGGCCCGCAAAAGATAGAGAAACCCGCGATTCAGGGCTTCATACCGCCCATGCGCGCCATCATTTGGCGGTCTTTATTGTCACGCATCAGCGCTGTGAGCCCTGAAATGGTAGCGAAACCCAGCCCCCCGGGCATGCCGGTCTCCGAATCGGGCTCGATCTTGGAATAGCTCTCGCCAGACACTTTCTCCCACTTCCCGGCGGGTTTCTTGATCTCGACACTGGCGACGGTGGCCTTCAGCACCAGCCGGACAATGGCGGGATAGGGCGCTTTGGGTTTGGTCAGGCAAGGCGCGCCATCGATCATCTGCCAGCCATTGGCAAGCGCCCAGCTTGTGATCTCGTCCTTGGTCATGGCTTGGCCGCCTTTGCAAAGTCGGCCACGTCCTGGGCCGCCAGGGTTTCCACGCCCGGCTTGTTGAAGAAACCGAGATCGCGCATCCAGTGGATATAGCGGTCGGGCCAGGTGCCTTCGCCGGTGAAATCGCGATAGCCGATGCCGCCGCCATGCTTGCCGCGGGCATAGATGTGTATCTCCAGATTGGGGATGCCGGCATGCAGCATGGCGGAGAAATATTCATCCGCCCACACGGCATGGATCTGGTCCTGGAAGCCCGCGCCCGCAATGAAGGACGGCGGGGCGTCTTTGGGGATCGGCGGCGTGCCGTTCTTCGCCGTCGAGGCCGGGGTGAACAGCGACGGCCCCGGATAGATCGCCGCCACGAAATCGGGCCGCGAGGTCACGCCCGCCAGCGGATCGCCCGCGGCGTTATTTTTGCTGTCGAAGTCGGGATACTGGATCGCCGTCGCCATGACCAGTTCGGCGCCGGCGCTAAAGCCCATCACGCCGATCTTGTGCGGATCGATATGCCATTCGGCGGCATGGGCGCGCACGGTGCGGATCGCCTGCTGGATGTCATAAACCTCATCGGTCTTGGGATTGTAGCCGTCGCGCTTGAGACGATTGCGCAGGATGATGGTGTTGATGCCGTACTGGTAGAAATAGGGCACCTGGTCGGCGCCCTCCAGCCCGATCACCAGTGTGTTGTGTCCGCCACCCGGCGCAATGATGATGGCGGTGCCGGTGTTCATGGCCGCAGCTGCCAGATGCACCTCGATCGAGGGATTGTGGACATTGACGATGTTGGCGACACGGCCATTCACCACCGGATCCATGGTGTAGACCTCGGCCTCGCTCACCCGCTTGGCATTGAGATAGGGCGATCCGGCCGGCCAGAGCGGCATCACAATGCCGCCCGGGAGCAGCGCCTGCGGCTGATAGGGGCCCTTGGTCACCGGTCCCGCTTTGGGCACGGCTTGCGGCGCGGGCACCGGCGGCAATGCCTGTGCCAAAGCAGGCGCGGCCAAGGTCAGCAAGGCGATGATCAGTTTGCGCATCAAAACTCCCGTAAAAATCTTTTGTTGGTTGTTTTATATCCGTCGGGCAGCGCGAAGATGCAGAGCTGCCGGCCATCCTGCGACGACACGTTGGTCACTATGGCAAACTTTTGCCCCTTGTTCTTATTGCGGCTAATTCCCGCCCGCAGCTTAGGACACTATGCGCCCGCTTTGCATTGTGATTTCGGCTTTGTTGCGGCGCGGCAAGGCGGATATTTTTGTCCAATACCGGATGGTTTCAGGCTTTCGCAAAATGGAGACGCTTATGCCGGCCCGCATGCGTTCGCTCTGGCGCAGCGATGGCGTGTTGCCATGCCTGCGACGGCGGGATCTTGAGGATCGCAAGATTGCCTTCTCCGGTGGTGTCGGCAGCAAGGGTGTAACCCAGATCGACTGGCCAGCGGTGGAGACGACGCTGGACGCTTTTCGTCGCGCCGATACTTGCAAAGCCGCGACGACGCAGAAAAATGCGCGGTGACGCGCCGCGATTGGGTTGGCGCCGCGCGCCATTTCCCTGATCACCATCGCCGACGCTGGCCATCAATGGCCCGGTGCGCGCCATCCCTTGATCGAGCGGCTGCTGCGGCTTGATCCGCCGTCCACCGCATTGAACGCAACAGAGGCGCTTTGGCGCTTTTTTGAAAGCCATGCCGCGCATTGAGCAGTTTGCGTGTCCGATCTTTGGGCATGTTGATCAGATGATGAGCA
>Ga0182024_10003834_pt1 | contig 35251 bp, 30 predicted proteins | sample P32metaG_FD_120480 | JGI IMG/M metagenome (GOLD analysis project Ga0182024, IMG submission 120480) | Permafrost microbial communities from Stordalen Mire, Sweden - P3-2 metaG (Illumina Assembly) | ecosystem: Environmental > Terrestrial > Soil > Wetlands > Permafrost | place: Sweden: Stordalen...
ACAAAAACCTTTCTAAGAAGGAAAGGCAAGGGAGAGTGCGTGGCGCCTCCCGTTGGTCGGCGACGACCATTTGTGGACAGGTTGAGAAAACAACTGTTGACACGGCCGGGCTTCTCATGGAAGCCGCGACCGTAAGGGAGCGGGGGACAACAGGCTTTTTTCAGCATCCTCAATTATGGCTGCCGCCGCCTTTTCAGGCGGCGTTGCGACCGGTCCAAGGCGAATGAGCGCCGGCTAAAAGCCGGACGGCAGCCATAATTGGCTGCCCCACATCCTTACTTCCAGATCAGCCGCAGACCCACGTACGGACCCCACAACGTCTCCTTGTAATACTGATCCGACGTCGGCGACGTCTTCAAGTGGAAGATCCTCGCCCCGGCCAGCAGCTCGAAGTGCGGGCCGCCGGCGGCCAGTGAAGCTTCGCCGTCATAGAGGTCGCCGTGATGCGGAAACCCCATGCCGGATAATTTCGCTTCAAAACGAACGCGGCGCGCCAAATGATACTCGATTCCCGCGCCAAGAGTCGGCCGGATGATCGACTTGATACCCTCGGTCGGTACCGCGTTGACGTCCGCCGGCGCGTCGAACGATCCTCTGATGGCGGCATACTGGAACTCGTACAACGTCTTGAAGCGGAATTTCGCGCCCGCTGAAGGATACGGGTACGTGAGGTAATTCCAGGAGAGCTTGTAGCTGGAGAGGCGGTAATTGGTTGCCAGGACGTCGCCGATCGCGTACTGAGTGGTAAAGAACTGCTCGGTGGTTCCCAGGACCGAGTTGCCCTGTCCGGTTTGCTGGAAAAAGCGGAACTCGAAGCTGTTTTCATGGCCGGTCGGTACCGTGATGAACACGCCGTCTGCAAACTTGCTGTGGCCCGGAAACCCCAGGGCGCCGGGGTCGAAATCGGTGTTGGCGTGGCCCTGCGCGATGGTAGGCGCTGAGTGGGCGAGCCAGTAAAACGGTTCGATCGAAAAGTTGTCGCCTCCCGTGTCGCGTTCGGTGGTGACGGGCGGAGGAGGACGTGGGACCGGCAACTGCACGGTCGGCTTGGGTACCGGCGGCGTCGCCTCCACTCCGCCTGGCGGTTGCGAGGGCGGCGTCTGAGGGGGCTGGTTTGGCGGTTGGGCCGGGGGCTGGGTTGCCTGTTGCGTCGCTTGTTGGAGCGCCGGCGTGTCCGAATCGTTCTGATCGGCCTGATCCGCCGGATCGGCCTGCGCCGGTGGCTGTCGTTCCTGATTCGGTTGATTCGCCTGCGCTTGCGGTTGCGCAGCCGTCGGTGTTGCTTGGTCCGCCGGCGATGATTGCATCGCCACAGGCGCTGGTTTAGCGTCGGGTGTATCCTGTGCCGACAGGGGCACAATCAGCAGACAGGGGATGAGCACAGCCATCCGGAGTGTTAACGGCACGAGATCCTCATGTGATTGCGATTTTAGCAGGTGGTGTAGGTTCGTTTCAGCCCCAAGAGAGGCGCGCGGGCTCCTCATTGAGAAATTGAGAAAAAGATGCTGCCACCCGCCTTCGGTTGCAGCTCTTAGACGTACGCGTTGCGGGTGTCGGATTCATGTAAGCCGTGCCAATAATTCACGGTCGATCCTGGATTTCACAGTGCGGCGATCCAGGCCTAGGCGCCGCGCCGTTTCCTCATAACTCCCCGTGCTGCGATAGACGATGGTACAGTATCGCGTCAGCAATTCATTCACCGTCGTGCGCCCTCCGCGAAAGTCATCGACAATCTGTGCGATCGCGCCACCCGGCGCACTCCCGGAGCTGCCAAGGGGACCTGGCGCCGGGCGCGACGGCTTGTAATCCCGCCGGATCAGGACGTTCTTCACGCACTGCTCCAGTTCCCGGTAATTTCCGGGCCATGCGTAATCGCGTCCGAGATTTTCTTCAATCCACAGCGCGACCTCGCCCCAGAACTGCTCCGCCTCCGCTCCCGCCACGCGGCGCGCCATATACACGATCAGCTCGTTCAGAACCTGCGGCGAATCGGCGAGTTGCTCGGCGAGGGAGGGCGTCACGATCTGATCCGAGCACAATCGATAATACAAATCCTCGCGAAATTGCCCCTGCTGAATGCGCGCCGCCAGATCGCGATTCGTCGCCGCGATCAGCTTCCCGTAAAACCGGCTCGCCGCAGTCGCCCCCACCGGATGGAACGTGCGCGTTTCGATCACCCGCAGCAGCTTCACCTGAATCGCCGGGTCCAGGTCGCCCAGCTCGTCGAGAAATACCGATCCCACCGCCGGGCAGGTTTCGAGCCACCCCTTGCGGTCCTCGATGGCTCCGGTGAAGGAGCCGCGCCGGTGCCCGAACAGTTCAGACTCAACCAGCGTCGGCGAAAGCGCCGAAATATTGATCGGGAAAAACATCGCGGCATCGTCGCCCGCGAACGCGATCTTTTTGTCGTCAAACGGCTGATAGCTGGATTGCGCGATCGCCCGCGCGGCCAGCTCCTTTCCGGTGCCGGAGGGCCCGGTGATCAGCGTGGCGAACTCGCCCATCCGCCCGTACAGCGTGCGCCGGTAACGGCGCATGTCGTGCGTGAAAATCGACTGCCAGATGGACGCGCGCAGACGTGCGGCCGGCATCGATCCGCCGATGATGTCGCGAAAAACCTGCTCAAAAGCCCGCTGAATCTGGCGAAAACATGCGAAAGTGTGGCGGGGATCGTGACGCGTGGGGAAGCGGACTCCGTCGATTTCAAGGAACCGCTTCCAGTCGCTCAGGAATTCGTGATAAAAGCGCCACCGGCTGGTGAGCGTCGCGGCCGCGCCGAAACTCGCTTCGTAGAACTGCCGATAGTAGCTCTGATACAGCAGATGCAGAATCGCGTCTTCATACAGCAGCAGATCGGTGTCGCGCGGCGTGAATTTCCGGGAGATCAGCCGCGTCCGCAATTCCTCCGCCAGCTTCTTCAACTTTTCGTAAATCCGCCAGACGTTGGCGCGCGGCCGCTCCGGATCGGCCACCAGTTGGCTCCAGACCGGCTCGCCTTCGACGAATTCGGCGCCCAAAGCCGCCCGTTCCAGACGGGTGTGTTCGGGCAGGAAAGGGTTACAATAAGCGAACTCGGAGACGGCGGCCAGAAAGGAGCGCTCGGCGGCGGAAAGGAAGGCCATGTACATTCAATGTACACGAATATACATAGAATGTACCAGCATGTCGTCCGTATTCGGGCCGATTCGCTGATTCTACAGCACAAAAACATCGGATTTCACCGTGCATTGATCCCAGCATGACCAAAGAATCGGGCGGTTTCAAAGAGCTTCTGAAGAACGGCGGATTTCAGGCGTTCCTGTGGACCCAGTTCCTGGGCGCGCTGAACGACAATCTGTACAAGATGATCGTGTCGATGCGCGCGGTGCACGTGGCCGCGACCAGCGGCACGCAATACGTCTCCATCGCGCTGGCGGTTTTCGTGATCCCGTTCTTTCTGTTCTCGGGTTATTCGGGGCAGCTTGCCGACCGCCTCAGCAAGCGCACGGTGCTGATCGCGGTGAAGGTTTTCGAGATCGGCGTGATGACGCTGGGCATCGCGGTCTTCTTCTCGAACAGCATCGAGCTGATGCTGTTGATCCTGTTTTTGATGGCCCTGCATTCCACCGTTTTCAGCCCGGCGAAGTACGGCATCGTTCCCGAAATGCTGCCCGATAAAGACCTGTCGCGTGCCAACGCCTTGCTCGAAATGACGACGTTCGTCGCCATCGTGATGGGCACGTCGCTGGGCGGGTTGTTGTTCCACGAATGGAAAGATGCGGCGTGGAAGATGGGCGTCGCGATGCTCGCCGTCGCGGTGGCCGGATTCGCCACCAGCTTGCGTATTCCGCACGTCAAACCCAGCGGCGCGACGGCTCCGTTCCGCTTCAATCCTTTCGGCGAGGTGGTCACCGGCACGCGGCACCTATTAAAAGACCGGCCGCTATGGCTGACCGTGATCGGCATTTCCTACTTCTGGTTTCTCGGCGCGCTGTTTCAATCCGACCTGCTGATGATGGGCAGCGAGAGCATGAAGCTCGACGATCTGAGCGTGGGCCTGATGGTGACGTGTCTCGCGATCGGAATCGGCGTGGGCAGCCTGCTCGCGGGCCGTCTGTCGGGCGACAAAGTGGAACTGGGGCTGGTGCCGCTCGGGTCGATCTTCATGGGACTGAGCGCGATCGCCGTTCAAGCCTCGGTGCATTCGTACACGTGGTCCATGGTGACACTGGTGCTCCTGGGGGTTTCGAGCGGCTTGTTTATCGTGCCGCTAAATGCATATTTGCAGCAGCGCAGCGAGAACCAGGAAAAAGGCCGCATGATCGCGACCAACAATTTCTACAACACGCTGGGACTGCTGCTCGCGTCCGCGGCGCTGTGGGGATTGCACGATCGCATGCACGTCGCGCCCGAAAAACTGATCCTATGGGTGGGCGTCGCCACCTTGATCGCCACCGTGTACATCGTGCGTCTGGTTCCGGAGTTCCTGGTGCGATTCGTGTTGTGGATGGTCACGCACACCATCTACAAAATCCGCATCGTGGGTCAGGAGAACGTGCCGTTTCGCGGACCGGCGCTGCTGGTGGCGAACCACGTGACGCACCTGGACGGCTTCGTGATCGGCGCCTGCATCCAGCGCTTCGTGCGCTTCATGGTGTGGAAGCCGTACTACGACATGAAGTCGCTGAACTGGTTTTTCCGGTTCGGCAAAGCCATCCCAGTGGGAACCACCGGGCCGCGCGACGTGGTTGCATCGATTCGCGCCGCGCGCGAGCAATTGATGGGCGGCCACGTGGTCTGCATCTTCGCCGAAGGCGCCATCAGCCGCACCGGAAACCTGCTGCCGTTCAAGCGCGGGATGGAAAAGATTGTCGACGGACTGGAAAATGTTCCGGTGATTCCGGTCCATCTCGACCGGCTGTGGGGCAGCGTGTTCAGCTTCGAAGGCGGCAAGTTTTTCTGGAAACTGCCCAAGCGGATTCCCTATCCGGTTACGGTTTCGTTCGGCGCGCCGATGCCTGCCGTCTCCAACACACATCGGCTTAACGCGCACGATGTAAGGCAGGCAATCGGCGAGCTGGCGAGCGACGCGGTGATGAATCGCAAGAACGCGGGAGATCTACTGCACTTGCGATTCATTCGCGCCGCGAGAAAGAACTGGTCGCGATTCGCGATGGCGGATTCCACCGGCCGGGAACTGACCTACGGCCGCGCGCTGGCCGCGAGCGTGATGGTGGCCCGGTGGGCGAATCGAAAAGACCAACGGGCGGAGAAAATGATCGGCGTCCTGCTGCCGTCTTCCAGCGGCGGAGCGCTGGCGAACATGGGATTGACCATGGCGGGAAAAGTTCCGGTGAATCTCAACTTCACCGCGGGCGCCGAAGCCATGGGTTCAGCCATCGAGCAGTGCGGGATCCGGACGATTGTCACGTCGAAAGTGTTTCTCAGCAAAGCCGGGATCACGTTGTCAGCGCCCGCTGGGCGCGAGCCGCGGATGGTGTACATCGAAGACGTCTTCGCGGGCGGCGGACAGGCGTCAGCATTCCTGATCGCGCGATTGGCTCCGAAGTGGATGCTGGCGAAGTTATTCTGTGGCGAAACGTCCACTCCCGATTCGCTCGCGACCGTCATCTTTTCTAGCGGCAGCACCGGCACTCCCAAGGGCGTGATGCTGTCGCACTACAACATCATTTCGAACATCGAAGCCATGGTGCAGGTGTTCTGGCTGGGCCCGAACGATCGCATCATGGGCGTGCTGCCGTTCTTTCACTCCTTCGGGTTCACGGTGACCATCTGGCTGCCGCTGATCACCGGCTGTGGCGTCGCCTATCACGCGAATCCTACCGACGCGAAAGTCATCGGCGAAATGGTCGAAAAATATACAGGCACGCTGCTGCTGTCGACGCCGACGTTCTGCGCGGGCTACGCGCGCAAGTGTAGGCGTGAGCAATTCGCGTCGCTGCGTTATGTACTGGTGGGTGCGGAGAAACTGCGCGATTCGGTTCGAAAGACGTTCGAGGACGCGTTCGGCCTGGAACTGCTCGAAGGCTACGGCTGCACGGAGATGGCTCCCGTGGTCGCGGTGAATTCGCCGAATTTCGAAGCGGGCCGCGATTCGCAGGTCGGAAATAAGCCGGGCACGGTGGGACATCCTCTGCCGGGAGTCGCGGTGAAGATTGTCGATCCGGAGACCATGGAGGAACTTGGCGCCAATCAAGAGGGTCTGCTGCTGGTACGCGGCGCGAACCGGATGCTCGGCTACCTCGGGCAGCCCGAGCTGACCAAGGCTGCTTTCTATCCCGAGCTGCCGGAGGCAGCGGCAGCGTTAATTGTTGAGCCGCCGGAGGCGGCTTCAGGCGATGCCTGGTATCGCACCGGCGATCTGGCCGTAATGGATGACGACGGATTCCTGCGCATCACCGATCGCTTGTCGCGCTTCAGCAAAATCGGCGGCGAGATGGTGCCGCACCTGAAGATCGAAGAGGCTTTGCACGAACTGTTCGACGATTGCCCGTGCGCGGTGTGCGGAATTCCCGACGAGCGCAGAGGTGAGCGGCTTGCGCTCTTGTTCACGCGGGCGGATATCGAACCTACGGACCTGTGGCGGCGCTTATCGGAAACTGACCTGCCGAAGCTGTGGGTGCCCAAGCGCGAGAACATTTATCGGGTGGATAGTCTGCCGACGCTGGGAACGGGGAAGGCGGATCTGCGCGGGATTCGGAAGGTGGCGGAGGAGTTGGCGGGGAGAGAGGTGAAGGTAGCGGCCGAGTAGTTTAATGGCCGCGGATGAACGCGGATAAGAGAACTCTTTCGCGATGCGCTAGCTGGGTCCGGACGCCTCGCGCTTGTCCATTCTTTCGATGCTGTCGTCCAGCACGCGGATGTTGTCATTCGTCACGCGAACGTATTCGTCAATAAGGATATCTTGGCGGTCTAGCATTCGATCCTGCGCATCGAAGCGGCGGTTCATTCGCTCAAATCCGTTGTCAAGTCCACGTGTCAATGTGTCCCTCAGATCGATGATCGCTGCGACAACGTTGGTTTCGTATGCCGCGAGGCTGTCATTGAGGTGGGCGTTGATCGGGACGTGAGCGTTGATCGGCCCTCCCATCGCGTCGATATTGGCGATGATTCGTCCTTCCATCGCTTCGAGATGCTGCTTTAGTTCGGCGTCCATACTCCTTAAGTGGGCTTTCCCGCCTGGAATTCTCGAATGCAATAGGTCTCTCGCCTAAGTATAGTAGCGCACGAGCGATTGTTGCGCAATCCGGAGTCTTGCATGCTAGCGTTGTCTTGAAGGTGTCTAACAAAATGCGCCTGCGTTCGTTTATCCTATCCTGCCCAATTCTGCTCGGACTACCGGGTTACGCAGCGGAGAAAAATGGCATCGAGGCGAGCCTCATCAAAACGGCAACCGACGCTGACTACGCGGTGCTTTCAATGATTTATTGGGGCCAGGACGGCCAGAGACCAGACCCACAACATTGGGGAGTGGTCGGCTCGTCTTTCTTGATTAACACGCACGGCTACTTTGTGACTGCTGCTCACGTACTTGACCTTTATAAGCCGAATTCGGCCCAGCTTACCGTGACGCTCCGGCAAGGCGACGCGCTCGGCGAGTCGGGAATGTGGTTCGACGTAGTAGAGAAGGATGAGGCCCACGATCTCGCGCTATGCCAGATAAAGAATTTTCGAGTAAACAGGCCCGACAGGAAAGATCACAAACCAACGATCTTTCCGATCTCCACGCTTGAGGTTTCGTCGGAAACTCTTCAGCAAGGTCAATTCATAGCGATCGCGGGTTTCCCCCTAGGTTCCTTGAACAGCGCGGTTCAGTTCGGAACGATTGCTGCTACTCAAACTTGGAATCCGAATATCGCTGGGGTATCCGCAGGCCGGAGGGACCTCGTGCAGGTGAGCGCCTCGGGGAATCGTGGCAATAGCGGAGGCCCCGTCATCAGCTTGAGAACAGGAAAAGTTGTTGGCGTTGTTGTGCAAGCCGTCCCAGCGCCGCTATGGTCCAACCAGCCCGTGGCGGCAGCGCAGAACTCAGGAATCATGCTGGCCGTTCCGGCGCAATGGGTCAGAGAACTGCTGGAGCGACATCAGGTGAAGAGCGAAGAACACAAACCGAAGGAGGCGCTTGGAATTGGCTTCTAAGGGCGCGTCGCGTTTCTCTCCGACCCGATGCCACCGATCCTCCATTGACGGTCGTGAAACTGCCGGCAGCAATGCAGAGGATCCACAACCACGGCCTGCTATCATGAGACTTCTCCCCATGCCCGATCTCCGCTCGGATCTCGCGCCCATGTCAGAAGCCGTCACCCACGATATCCGCGTGGAGGTTCTGTCGAAATATTCACCCGAGAACTCGCGGCCGATGGAAGATGAACTGGTGTTCCAGTACACCGTTCGCATCACCAATCAGGGAACCGACACGGTGCAGCTTTTGAGCCGCCACTGGATCATCACCGACGCCCTCGATCATGTTCACGAAGTTCAAGGCCCGGGCGTGGTGGGCGAGCAGCCCACGCTCAAGCCGGGCGAGTCCTACAAATACTCGTCGTGGTGCCCGCTCAAGACGGCGACCGGGATGATGCGCGGCACCTACCAGATGATTCGCGCCGATGGGAGCCGGTTCGACATCGAGATCGCACCGTTCGCGTTGAAGGCACGATCGCTCATTAATTGACGCCAACCACAGGCTGAAGCCTGTGCCACCGCCCTCGCTGGAGTTATGATGGATCTTCCATGACGATTCTGAAACCGGCCGCCCTCGCCGTGCTGGCCGCATGCGCCGCGGCGACTCTATCCGCGCAAACCGAGATCGAAATCGGCCAGCAGGTCTATCGAGCCAACTGCTTCGCATGCCACGGTCCCGATGGCGACCAGGTTAACGGCATCAACTTCAAGAGCGGCACATTTAAGCGCGCGAATACCGACGACGAGCTCATGAGCATCGTCGCCAACGGAATTCCCGGCACCGGCATGCCGCCGACCGCGCTGGCTACGGAGGCGCGGCGCGCGGTGGTCCTGTATATAAGGTCCATGAAACCGTCGAGCGTGGGTGGCGCGAAAGTCGCGGGCGACGCGGCCCACGGCAAAGCCATCGTCGAAGGAAAAGGCGCATGCCTGGGATGCCATCGCGTGGGCGATAAGGGCTCGCACACCGGTCCGGAGTTGAGCGAGATCGGCAGCCGCCCGGCGGCGTATCTCGAAAAATCGCTGCTCGATCCGAATGAAACCGTCGCGCCGCAGAACCGCTACGTTCACATCGTCACCAAGCAGGGCACGGTGATCAACGGACGGCGGCTCAACGAAGATACCCACACGATTCAATTGATCGACGACAAAGAGCGGCTGGTTTCGTTCGACAAATCCCAACTGCGCGAGCTGACTGTGTTGAAGACCTCGCCGATGCCCTCTTACCAAGGCAAGTTGAGCGCCCAGGAAATCGCCGACGTGGTCGCGTACCTGCAAACTTTAAAAGGCTCCTAAGGAAAAGGTCCTGAATATGAAACGCATCGCGCTTTTGCTGTCCGCTGCCGCGGGAATCATACCGTGCTCCGCGCAGATCACTTTCGATCGTCTGCTGCACGCCGATCGCGAACCGCAGAACTGGCTCACGTATTCGGGCACGTATAACGGACAGCGCTACAGCCTGCTGGATCAGATCACGCCGGCGAACGCGAAGAACCTGGAGCTGAAGTGGGTGTTCCAGGCGAGGTCGCTTGAAAAATTCGAAACCACTCCGCTGGTAATCGATGGAGTCATGTATCTCACCGAAGCGCCCAATCACATCTATGCGGTGGACGCGAAATCGGGGAAGATTTTCTGGGATTACGAATATCGCGCGTCGAAAGATGCGCGGGTTTGCTGCGGATCGGTGAATCGCGGCCTGGCGATTCTGGGCGACACATTGTTCATGGGCACCATCGACGGGCGCCTGCTGGCCATCGATTCGAGGAGCGGACGGCCGCGCTGGAACATCGAAGTGGGCGATCCGAAGTTGGGCTATTCGATCACGCATGCGCCGCTGATCGTGAAAGATAAAGTGATCGTGGGCGTCGCCGGCGGCGAGTACGGCATTCGCGGATTCATCGCGGCGTTCGACGCGAAGACCGGCAAGGAGGCCTGGAAGTTTTACACCGTGGCGGGGCCGGAAGATCCCAAAGCCCAGGCGAGCTGGGCCAAGGATTCCTGGCAGCACGGAGGAGCGCCGGCGTGGCTCACGGGATCCTACGATCCGGAATTAAATACGGTGTATTGGGGCACCGGAAATCCGGGGCCGGATTGGAATGGCGAAGATCGCGACGGCGACAATCTGTATAGCGATAGCGCCGTGGCGCTCGACGCGGACACCGGCAAACTGAAATGGCATTTCCAGTTCACGCCGCACGACGAATACGATTACGACGCCGTGCAGATTCCGGTGCTGATCGACGGTGAATGGAACGGCGCGCCCCGCAAGATGATGCTGTGGGCCAATCGCAACGGATTCTTTTACGTGCTCGACCGGCAGACGGGAAAGTTCCTGACCGGGAGCGCGTATGCGCGCGTGAACTGGGCCAACGGCCTCGACGAAGCCGGCCGCCCGATGCGCGCGCCTAACATGAGCCCCACCTCGCAAGGCACGCTGATCTATCCCAATCTGTTCGGCGCGACCAATTGGTATTCGCCGTCCTACAGTCCGCGGACGCACCTGTTCTATATTCCGAGCTGGCAGGAATCCAACATGAACATGGCCAAGATTCCGGTGCAATACGCCCCGGGCGCGCGCTTCACCGGCGGATTACCGCGGGGCGCGAACACGCGGCGGGGAAATCGCAACACGCCGGATGAATCGCAAGCCTACGGCTCGGTGGTCGCGATGGATCCCAAGACGGCGACCAAGAAGTGGGAGTTCAAGATGAGCGACGTCACCGACAGCGGCATCTTGACCACCGCGTCGGATGTGCTGTTCGTGGGCGGCCGCGAGGGATATTTTTACGCGCTGGACGCGCGCGACGGCAAGGAACTGTGGAGGTCCATCCTCGGCGGGTCCGTGGAGTCCGGCCCGATGACCTATCGCGTGGATGGGAAGCAGTACGTGACCATTTCGTCCGGTCACACGATGTTCACGTTCGGGTTAAGGGAATAGAAAACGATGCGCCGCACGTCGCAGACCGGGAGCCCGGCTTCAGCATGCCGCAGCGAACTGGCTCGGGTGACCTACACCGCGCGGGGCCGCCGGCTGACCCGACAGCCGCACGGTGGCACAAAAACGAGCTTCATGCCGTCCCTGTCATGCGGCTCTTAGCGGTCGAGCCCGCTTGATCCGCTCGCGCTCGCGAGGCGAGTGCATGGCCTCCCAAAGATCGCTGCGCCGCTGCACGTTCAGCCAGAACTCGGGGCTGTTGCCGAATACACGGGCAAGGATTAGCGCGGTCGGCGCAGTTACGCTGCGGCGCTCCTTGCACAGTTCATTGACGTGCTTGCGCTGCACGCCCATCGCTTCAGCCAGGGCGGCTTGCGTAAGCCCCATCGGCTCCATGAATTCTTCCACCAACATTTCGCCGACGCTCGCCGGCTTGCGCTTCGTTGTCAACATGATTCGCCTCACAAATAACGATGGTCGTCCAAATATACGCCTGTTGCTTCACCTCGGGCTCCATCCCACCGAGACACAATCCGCCACTGTTTGTTGACGCGGATCGAATGGAAGCCTTCGAGATTGCCATGCAGCTTCTCGAAGTGGTTGCCGGGAGGCACCCGTAAGTCCTGATCGGCTGCCGCATCGTCGATCATCTGGATCTTCCGGAACAAGCGGCTCTCCAGATCGGATGGGATTTTCGTCGATCGAACGTCCCCGACAAAGAAATCGCGTAACCAGTTATCCCGAAAGCTGACGATCATTACGGCGACTTCCGCTTTGAGCCACTGTACCACCCTACAGTACAAAGTGCAACGGGTCGCCGCCCCTGTGTTTACTGGCCTTCCCGCAACGTTGCAAATCTTACCCTTTGTCGAACGCGGAGAAGACGTCCTTCCTTAGTTCTCCGCCTGCCTTGAGCCTGTCGTCTCCAAACGATGGCACCCCGAGTGCAGACCGCAACCTTTCAACTCTTTCCTCAAATATGTACCCTTTCGCACCTGGCCCGTATCGAGGAGCGACTTACCTCACACGGGCTCTCCACTGTGGATCAACGTCGTCTAGCTTCGGCAGGTGCGAGGGCCACTCTACCTTTCTTTCGATGGCATCCTTATGGTGGTTGTATTCCAAGTGGCTCGACTCATACCATCGTCGTTCGAGGGTTCTTGTGTCGATGACCTCTCTGTGCTTCCGAGAGAGAGTTGAGAGTGGCGTCACTCTTCTGCCGCGACAAAAGGTGCAGATCTCTTTACGACGCTGCATGCTTTTTCGCCCACCCTCGCACTCCTTGCATTCCGTGTTGCGGAACATTTTCTCTATTTTGCCCTGCCCGAGGCAGTAGGGACAAAATCTCTTTTCCATGGATTCCCAGTACCCAATTCCAGCAGCTTCCACAGGAATGCGGCTCCTCGATAGTCTCTTCCCGAGATTCACCCGTCCTAAAGAGGAATTCCCGATTGCCACACCCCGGACACACGTCGGTCGTGGGAGAGACGCCTTGTTTGCAGAAGGGGCAATAGCCTAGCATCCGTTGTTTTCCTTCGTGCAGCGATCCATAGGACGACCACTTGGACCATTTCGAAGAGTAGCAAGAATCCTTGATACTACATTCGGGCAATTTGCGTGAATTTGCGGACTCTTACGGTTTTCTAGCGAAGATGGCATAATCCAGCCCGCCGAAAAAGTTTTCGCGAACTCCCGAGGGCAGCTCCATTAGCGACGGCCATGATTCCGCAGCGGGCGCGAGCCGCTCCACCTCGATGTTCACCAATCCCGCTTCTTCCAGATAAAACCGCAGCAGCGGCGCGGGGACCGGGCGAGTGTGCGTCGGGTCGAGATAAAAATGCGTCGCGAAAATCGCGAGGCATTCGGGGTTAGGCGTCTCGATCGCTGCCATCGCTCCATGATTCAATTTGCGCGCCAGCAGGTTGACCAGATCCGGCAGGCGCTCGGGTGGAATATGTTCGACGACCTGCGAACAATACACGCCGCTCAGGGAAAGATCGGCGAGCCCATCCAGATACTCAAATAGGTCGGCGCGCTCCGCGGCGAGTCCTTTGGATTTACAGATTGCAACGCATTCCTCGCTTTGGTCGATGCCGCGCGCGGCCAGGCCGGCATCCCGGGCAGCTTCGAGAAACTCGCCGCGTCCGCAGCCCGCGTCAAGAATCTCCTGGGAACCAGTCTGCAATCCCTGCGACACGCTCGCGAATCTCGCGGCGTACTTCTTCTGGAGCGCATGAATCCGTTCGGGCGATCCGCGGAAAACCTCGGCGAAGCGCAGCCAGTCCACATTGATCCGCGCTGCGCCGTTTGGCGCAGCCGCACTTGGCGATCCGTGAATCAGCGATCCAGCCACAGCCTTCTGGCGGATCAGCTTCAGCTCCGCGTGAATCAGCTTTTCGTATTCGCCGCGAATCCGTTCCAGATCGCGCCACAGGCGCTTCTGCACGTCCAGCGTGTTGCGTTCCAGCGCAGTTTCGAATCCATCGTGCTGCTGCCGCGCCAGCTCCCGAAAGTTCTGTTCCAGCAACGTCACGCGATGTTGAAACGCGGCCTGCAACTCGGAGATGGTGCGCAGCATGTGGATCTCATTGGCGCTGCGGCGATCCTCGAACCCCACGCGCCATTCCGCCCAATGCCGGCGAATGTCCTTCATCTCCTGGATTTCCGCGGAAGCGGACCGCGCGAGTTCCTGATGATGCGCCGCGAGCGCAGCCAGCGCGCGGCCCGTATCCGCCAGCGCATCGATGGACGCCTGTACGCACATCATCGCGGCGCGATTGAACTCCACCTGTTCGCGCACATGCCAGTCCAGCGCACGCGCGATCATTTTCTTGAAAAACTGCGCGATAGAGTTCTTCAGGCCGGGCGGCCGCGGATTGACGGTGCCGATGGCCGCGACTTTGGCTTCAGCCGCATCGCGCGCATGCACCAGCGGCGAAAGATCGGGCGCGGCCACGCCCTCCAGGCCGAGCGAACCTTCCGGATGCCGCGCGCGCACGCGATCGCGCACCGCATGAATGGCCGCGGTCAGCTCGTCATCTTGCACTGGTTTTTCCTTTGAGACGTCCTCGGCGTTCCGGTGAGCGCGGCGTCGTTGTTTTAACCGCTTCCTTCGGTCGCGGCTCGCATCGCGGCTCGGAAGTGGGGCGCGGCGTCATTTGTTTAACCGCTTCCTTCGGTCGCGGCTCGTAAATGCGGCGGTGATCTTTGTATACACTCCGCCGCGCGGCGTGAATTCGCCGGTGAGCGTCGCCGCCATCGGGCGCGCCGCTTTCACGATATCCGCAAGCATTCGGTTGACCACATTCTCCTGGAAAATCCCCAAATTACGATACGCCAGCGTGTACATTTTGAGCGACTTCAATTCCAGGCAATGTTTATCGGGCACGTAGCGCAGCGTCAGCGCGCCGTGATCGGGCAAGCCCGTCTTCGGGCAAACCGACGTGAATTCCGGCATGCGGATTTCGATCTCGTATCCGGTGGCGTATTGATTCGGCCACGTTTCGATCTCCGGCAGTTCGGCGCGAACCCCCGCCGAGGCGTGTTCGTCGGTGTATTGTCGCTTCATGCTTTGATCGAATCGCGTGGGGATTCGGGTGTGGGCGCGGCTGCGGATTCAGCCCGCGACCCGCGGGCAAGCAGATCACGCGCAAGTAAATCCAAAAACAAGCCGACGTCGGTGACCACTCCGACCGCCTGGCCCGTCCCGCGATCGCTCACCTTAGTGGCGACGGCGGGGTTGATATCCACGCACACGATCTTCACCCAGCTCGGCAGCATGTTGCCGGTGGCGATCGAATGCAGCATCGAGCCCAGGCATAAAACCAGACCGGCACCCTTTAACTGTTCGGCATACGCGTCCTGCGCCAGATTCATATCGGTGATGGTGTCCGGCAGCGGGCCATCGTCGCGCAAACTCCCCGCCAGCACGAAAGGCACATGCGCTTTCACGCATTCGTACATCACGCCGCTCGTAAGACGGCCGCTGTCCACCGCCGTCGCAATTCCGCCGGCGTGATAGATTGCGTTGATCGCGCGCATGTGATTGCGATGGCCGTGCTCTTCCTGCCGTCCGTCGCTCTGCCGCACGCCCAGCGAAGTGCCCAGCAGGCTGGCTTCGATATCGTGCACGCCCAGCGCGTTTCCGGCCAGCAAGGCCTGCACCCATCCGCCGCGAATCAGTTCCGACAGCGGCCGGACGCCGCCGGTGTGAACGACTACAGGTCCCGCCACCACGATGATCTTCAGCCCGGCGGCGCGCGTCTGCTGGATCAGCGCGGCGGTCTGGCGCACCGCGGTTTCCACCTGTCGCTCCGACGAAATGCCGTTGCTCATGAACGCGAACGCCAGCCGGTCGCGCTCTTTCGATTCGGGAACCACGCGAATGCCGGACATTCCCACGACAACCCGGTCTCTCTTCTTCAGATCGCGCAGGCGGCGGCAGGAAGCACCCTCCTCCGAAACGACGATCATCGCGTCCATGCGCTGGTTCTGTACTTCCAGCCATTCGTCGTTATGGCGGACCAGCGTGCGATGATTCGTGGTCGAATAGAAATCCTCGGGAGCGCAGCAGTCGCGATCGACGGTCGCGAGCTCCGCATCGCCGGTCTCGACCGGCGTGCACCCCAGGCCCACCAGTTGCGACATCAGCCGCTGCATGTCGGCAAGTTCCGGGGTTTCCACCTTCAGACGCAGGTAGGACCCTTCGGCATTGGTTTTGCCGATCCGGAATTGCTCGACCTCGAAGCGGCCGTTGTATTCGACCACCGTGTCGAAGATCCGCTCCATGACGTGCGAGTCGATGAGGTGGCCTTCGGCTTCGACAACTTCCTGATGCATCGTTTTTTCAGGATAGCGTGCGGGGCAGGTGAGGCGCCCGGCGTAACGAGAAGGCTTAGAATGAAGTCATGCCGAAGGAACCAGCGGAGGTCCTCAAGGACGCGCTCTCGCTGCCTGCTGAAGCTCGGGCTGCTTTGGTTGACACTCTGCTGGAGAGCCTGGACGAGGTTCAGGTCGACGATGATGCGGAAGCTGCGTGGCGGCAAGAGATCTATCATCGCCTACAGCAAATTGACAGTGGAGCCGTGAGGCTGATTCCCTGGGACGATGCGCAAAGCCGTCTCTGGGCTCGATTGCCGAATTGACGCGAGCGCTATCCTTAGGAAATGTTTCTCAAAGCCCTGACGCGAGGCGTAGTGGCCGCCGCCGTCCTGATTCAATTCATCCCCTACGGCCACAACCACTCGAATCTTCCGGCGATCGCGGAGCCTCCGTGGAACTCGCCGGCAACCGGGGAATTATTCCATCGCGCGTGCTTCGATTGCCACAGCAACACGACGGTATGGCCCTGGTATTCCCACGTTGCGCCGGTATCCTGGCTGGTCCAGAACGACGTGGACGGCGGCCGCCGCCATTTGAACTTCACCGAGTGGAACCACCCTCAGCGTCACGCCGAGCACGTCGTCGAGGAAGTGAAACAAGGCGACATGCCACCCTGGTTCTATCTTCCGATGCACCCCAACGCCAAACTTACGGACGCCGAAAAGCAGGCGCTGATGGATGGCGCCGTGAAAACGCTGGGGCCGCAGACCGAGCATTGATTTTCACAGACACTCGCGTCGGACGTCCGGCGTAGAGTGAGACGCGCAAACCCTTTTTCCGAATCCGGTCCTTCTACTTCTTTTCTTTGTGCTCGCCTGCGTGTTCCGCCTCCGCGGACTCGAACGCGCGATCCGACACTTCCTTGACTCCCACATAGGCGTCATTGTCGACGCTCAGATCTCCGCGGAACGGGTAGTCCAGAGCGATGATCAGCGTAAACACGAGACTGATCGAGAGCATGGTCAGCGTCGTCACCGCCACGTGAATTCGGAAGCTGTGCGGGCCGAACATATAGATGTAAACCGCCACCAGCAAGAGTCCGAAGACCAGCATCTGCCAGACCGCGTCCGGGAGATGCGCGTTGGCCGCCAGCAACCGGGCCCGGCGCGCACTGAACAGATCGTTGATCACGTGCACCATCTCCGCCTTCACCGTGGCCTGGCCTTGCGTCGCCGGTTCGAAGTTCGCCAGATCCAGACTGATCCGCCGCACTTGCACCCAGCCTTCCTCGTAATTGCGATCCTCCATCTGATACGCGCGCTGGCTGGGCCATTCCTGCTTGGTGACGATGTCGATGTACTTGTCGACATCCTCCCGCACGCGCGCGGCGAGTTCGGACGGCAGTCCGGCGCTGTCGAACGCCAGACCGCCCAGCGAATTGGCCTCGTCCGAGGCGATCGTCGCACTGCGGTCCATAGCCTCATACGTCCCCACCGCGACGAAAGCGAGCACCACCGCGTAGATCCCGCCGCACAGCGCGTAGCTCAGCCCGACCATCGACGTGTCCTTCTCGCGGGCGTCCCAGTTCACCAGGCGATGGAAGATGAACAGGCCGATCAGCGGGAACAGCACCACCACGGAGCACACCGCGGCCGCCACTTCCCAGGTCGAATGAGAATAAAACCAGTGGTTCAGCATGATTCGTCCATTAATGCTGCGCTCCGGGCTTGGCCGCCTCGGGCTGAAGCGCTCCCGCCGCCGTCGCCTTCACGCTAACGAACGCTTCGTCGCCCACGCTGACCTCGCCGCGGAACGGATAGTCCAGCGCGATGATGAGGACGAAAACCAGCGCGATCGTGGCCGAGATGAGCCCGGTGATCGCCACATGGATTCCAAAACTGTGTGCGCCGAATAGGTAGGTGTACCCCACCGCGACCGCGCCCGCCAGCAGCAGAATCTGCCACACCACCAGCGGCAGATGCTCCCCCGCCGCCAGAATGCGGCTCCGCCGCGCCTTGATCAGGTCGTTCATGGTGTGCAGCATCTCGCCCTTGTTTACGTTCTGCCCCATCGTCGACGGCTCGAACCTCGCCAGCCGCGTGCTCAGATGCGCCAGCACCGTCCAACCCGGGTCGAACACCGCCTCGCTGAGCTTGCCCGCCTGCTGGCTCGGCCATTCGGATTTCACCACGATGTCAATGTACTCGTCGAGGTCCGCGCGAACCCCTTCCGCCATCTGCGGCGGCAGTCCGGCGGAATCGAGCATCAGGTTGCTTAACTTGTTCGCCTCCGCTGTGGCGATCTGCTCGCCCTTCGCCGACGTCTCGAAAACATCCACCACGATGAACGCGATCAGCACCGCGTACACCACCGCGACGATCGCAAACGTAAGGCCCACCGTATCGGTATCCTTCTGCCGCGTTTCGACGTTGACCAGGTGCTGGAAAATCCACAGCCCCAACAGCGCCAAGCCGGTCCAGATACCGATCACCACCAGCCCGACCACCCAGGTCGGGTGCGAATACAAAAAATCAACCACGATTTTTCCCTCCGACTCTCTCCGGCTTCCCTTCTCGATCTGTCTTCACGACAAGCTGTATGTGGGGCGGACGCCCTCGTCCGCGCCGGACCCCTGGTCCGGCTCTTCGGGTTGCAACCCAAGGCCGACGAGGGCGTCGGCTGCGGACCAGGGGGTCCGCCCCACTTCAATCCGAGCCACGAACTCAAGCCATCTCTATTTAGCTTCGGGCTGGTGGCACAGACTTTAGTCTGTGGTCAGCTTCACTTCGGCTCCGGCCATCTTTACTTAGGTTCGGGAATGATTCGCAGGTACGGCCGAGGCGCGCGCCACCCTTCGGGATATTTCTGTTTGGCCTCTTCCTCCGTCACCGCCGGCAGGATGATGACATCCTCACCCTTCTTCCAATTCACCGGCGTGGCGACCTTGTGCTTCGCGGTGAGCTGCATCGAATCCACCACCCGCAGGACTTCGTCGAAATTGCGCCCCGTGCTCATCGGGTAGCTGAGCATCAGCTTGATCTTTTTGTCCGGCCCCACCACGAACACCGTACGAACGGTAGCGTTGGTGGCCGCGGTCCGGCCCTCGGACGTATCGCCGGCGTCGGCCGGCAGCATGTCGTAGAGCTTGGCGATCTTGAGTTCCGGATCGCCGATCATCGGGTAATTCACCTTGTGACCCTGCGTCTCTTCGATGTCCGCGGCCCATTTGCCGTGGCTGCTCACCGGGTCCACACTGAGCCCGATGATCTTGGTGTTCCGCGCCGCAAATTGCGGTTGCAGTCCGGCCATGTACCCGAGTTCCGTGGTGCACACAGGCGTGAAATCTTTCGGATGGGAAAACAGGATCGCCCACCCGTCGCCGATCCACTCGTGGAAGTTGATGGTGCCTTGCGTGGTCTCGGCTGTAAAGTTAGGCGCTGTGTCATTGATGCGTAGGGACATTGATTTCTCCTTTTGGACATTCCACTATACGTCAACCGCGCCCAATCAGGAAAGTACTCCCGCTTTCGTGACGCGCGACCCCTTTTGTGGGGCAGGGCCATGCCCTGCCAAATCGACGCGCGACCCATGTGGGGCCGGCAATCTTGCCGGCGAGCCGCGCTTTCAAGCCGGCTTCTTCACGACACGCGACTCTACCCGGTATTGCGCTCCAACTCGCCTCGTATTACCATACCATCATGCAGACCATCTCCCTCAAGCTGCCCGACGATCTCCTCGCCCACCTCGACAACGAAGCGAAGGCGCGCCGCGTGACGAAATCCTCGCTCGTGCGGGAGAGCCTTGAAAAGGCCTTGCGCAAGCCATCCCCCGGCCGCGCCGCCTCCTGTTACGACCTCGCCCGTGACCTCGCCGGCTCACTGAAGGGCCTGCCCAAGGATCTCGCCGAAAATCCCAAGTACATGGAAGGCTTCGGCCAGTGACGAATGGCCCCGGCCTGCTCGACACCGGGCCGCTGGTAAGCTTCCTCGCCTCCGGGCTGAGGCATCACGCGTGGGCAGTCGAGCAGTGGAAACGCCTGCGCCCGCCGCTCCTCACATGCGAGCCGGTCCTCACCGAGGCTGCCTTCCTTTTGAAACGGGAGGGATTCGACGCTGACGCTCTTTTTACGCTACTCGAGCGGGGAGTGATTCGCATCGCGCTCGCCGTGAAGGACGAGCAAGCGGATCTGCGCGCCCTCATGCGCCGCTATCGCAATCGACCCATGTCGTTGGCCGACGCCTGTCTGGTTCGACTCTCGGAGATCCACACCTCCGGGGAAGTATTCACGCTGGACTCCGATTTCCGCATCTACCGCCGCCATGGCAACCGAGTGATCCCAGTCCGCATGCCCGCCACCGCGGATTCCTGATTGCGTCATGAGGCGCGACCGCCATTGTGGGGCAGGGCCAAGCCCTGCCAATTGAGGCACGACCGTTAGGGAGTGCGTTCCGACGTGGCGCACGCTTCAGACTGTGTCGACATTCATGTCGACATTTTCCGGCGCGACAGTTAGGAGCCCGTTCCGCCGCTTCGGCCCGCCGCACCCCAATCGAACCTACACTAGAGTGATGCGCACCATTGCCTCTGTCGTAGTCTCTGTGGTTTTGTGTCTCTCTTTCGCCGTAGCCGTTTCGGCGGATGATCTGGCGATCACCGAAAAGACCTTCGGCTGCCTGCTCGATCAGCCCAAGGTGAGAAATACCCGGATTCAGAACCCGGATCCCCAAAAACTCAAAGAGGCGATCCAGATCTTTCAGTCGAGCGTGCCCGACAAGGAATACCCCCAAGGCACCATTCTGCAACTGATCCCCACCGAAGCCATGGTCAAGCACGATCGAGCGGCGTTTCCGAATTCGAACGGCTGGGAGTTTTTTGCCTTGAAGGTCTCCGCCGACGGCACTACCATCCTCGATCGCGGAGACAAGGTGCTCAATACGTCGTTGAAGAAGCCTTGTTTGGATTGCCACTCGCCTGGGGCGAAATTCGATTTCGTCTGCGAAAAAGGACACGGATGCGCGCCCATTCCGGTGACGGATCAACAGATCGCCGCCATGCAGGCCGCCGACCCGCGCTGCAAGAAGTGAGGCGCGCGGGTTGCATTGCGCCTTAGCACCGGTGCGGCCGGCTCCAACCGTCAGGCCGTGCCGCGCCGGACGCGAAGTGAACGCCGGTTGCTTTACCAGCCGTGACCAAAGGGGCAGTTCAGTCGCCGCTAGAAGTGGAACGCGACCGTCCCGGTCACAGCACGCGGCGTTACGTAGTGCGTTCCGCTAAACGTCGACAGAAAGTTATACAACGCTTCCTTGTTCGCAATGTTCACGATCGCTAAACGAACGCTCCACTTGTAGCGATCGCCGTGGAAGATATTGTCGTGCCCCACTGCCATGTCGAGCAGGTTGCGCGACGCGATGCGCGGCGGATTGTGGTCGTCATCTTCCGTGCCCCCTGCCGGGATCTTGACGAGCGAGGAGCCGTACTGCGAAGCGGGGCACAGCTGGGATGCACTGATCGCAGTGGTCGGAGTCGCATGCACACTGCCGCAGAACAGACCGGCTTCGAACTGTTGATCCGGTGTGATATTAGAAACGTCCACGATCGAGTCGGTCCCGCCCGGCCCGTTGAAGCAATTGCCGCCCGCGCACGGAGTCGGTCCGGCAACCAGACCGCTGTCATAGCGCCAGTTGAAACCGATCCAGGGGCCGCGCTTTCCGATCTGATATTGCAGGTGCGTGGTCTGATTGAAAAGCTCGTCATGATCGATGCGGAATACGCCCCCCGTGCCGAAACTGGAGGGCGTTGTGCCGATGCCGCTCACTTGCGGACCGTAGAAACGGGCGGCCACGCTCGACATTACCACGAACGCGGTGAAGCCGTGATAGTTGGGCATGCTGGCGCGAATAGCATAACCGGGGATTTTGGAGCTGGCCCACTCGATCGGAAACGTAATGGGAGTGTTACCCAGCACGCTGAAGTCATAAGCCTTGTGCGTGTACTTCCAGATGTATTCGCCGCTGACCACAAGGTATCGCCCGAACGCTTGTTGCAGTCCGGCGTGGAACTCGTTCCGCCAGCCAGGGCTCAAAGGCGAGGTCAAGCATGGATAACCCTGGAGAGTCGCCTGGAGGTCATTGATCACCGGATCGTTGCAGCCCAGGCTCGCCAACACCAGGTTTTCGTTGAACGGCGTCTCCAGCGTACGCGCATAGGAAGCCTGGATCACCGTGCCGGTCGGCTTGATGTTGTACGCGATCCCGAGACGGGGCTCTCCTTGTTTGGCTTTCACAATGCCATCGTAGTAGTCGAACCGGACTCCCAGGTTGACCGTCCAATTCTTGAGCGTGATCGTGTCCTGGAGATACAGGGCCAGTTCCCTGATGTCCGCGTGCCCGTTGAACGTGTACAGGCCGCTGTTCGAGTTCGGGCAGCCGTCGGATGCCGGAAGCTTGCCCGTCCTGGTCAGGTCGTAGCAGGCCAGCAGTGGATCAAAACCAGGATTGGCTTGCAGCCCTTTCGTGCAGTTCGCTGGATTGGTTAGACTCGGATTCAGGTCGGAGCTTCCGTCGGAATTCAAACACACAGGATTGAACGTTGGATCGACGATGCCGAAACTGTCGTTTTCCGTGAGAATCGTGTCCTCATACGTGATTCCGGCCTTGATGTTGTGTATCCCCTTGACGAACGATACGCTGCCGCGAAGGCCCAGGTTGGTGAGCCTGCGATTCTGGCCGATGGTGTTGGTTTGAAGATCTGGAATCAGGTCCGCGAACGGATTGGCGCTGGGATAGTAATTGTATTGATCCTGACGAGCGAATCCGCCGAACGTGACCACGGTATTCGCATTCAGCAGACGCGTCCAGGTTGGTGCGATGTTGAACGTCCTGATTTTCGACACCTGATCGGTTGAGCCCACCACCTGGCCGTTGGGTCCGAGGCCGTTACACGCATCCGAATAGGAAAGATAGTTAGCGCAGACCGGCCCGGACCAGGCAGTCGAGTTCTGGGAATCGAACGAATTTGGCGTTTGAAACCAGCTCCGCGTAAAGCTGAAGTTGAGGTTGAGTGTGTCTTTCGAGGAAGGCTTCAGATCCAGCCGGTCAAAGAAATTCGCCTCATTTCCGTGATCGTGCATGATTGTGAACTCAGGCCCGTCCAGGAACCGGCTGGTGTTCAAGCCGTTCGCGGAAACGAAGTTGCCCCACTTGTTGCCGCCATAGGCGAGATTGAACCCTCCGTTGACACTTCCGAAACTCCCGAACGAGGTGGTGACTTCACCATGCGGCTGGGTTACGCCCATACCAGACCGCGTCGTCACTACGATCACCAGGCTGGTTTTATCGCCGTACTCGGCCGGAGGCGCGCCCTCGATCACCTCCATGGACTGCACCGAATCGAGGGGGAGTTGATTCGAGAAAACCTTACTCTGCTGGTCGCTTATGGGCTGGCCGTCGATCGAAAATGAGTTGGACGCGTGATCGCCGAGCCCGTGAAAGAGACCGTTCGAGTCGGCCGAAACCCCCGGCGACGCCAGCGTCACCAGCGAACTCAGCGATGACGACGCGCTTTCGAGCGGCAGCTTATCGAACAAGTTGCGGTCTATATCGGTATGGGTCACGGGGTCGTTTTCCACCAGATCCCCGGAGGCCACCACGGTCACGCTTTCGGTTGACGTGCCGATCTTCAGGCTTACTTTCGCCTCGACAGGCACTCCGGATCGCACGTCGACATCCTGCTCCCCGTTCTGAAATCCCGAGGCCTTCGCCGTCAAATGATAGTTGTTGTTGGGGATGTTATCGAAAACGAAAGCGCCTTGCCCATCCGTCTTTGTGTTTCGCTGGTAACCGGAAACCGGGTTCTGAATGCCGACCGTGGCGCCCTTGACCGCCGCTCCCGACGGGTCGAGGACCGTGCCCTTGATCGTGCCCGATCCCGATTGCCCATGGACCGCAACACTGCAAATAAGCGCCAGAACTGCGCATGCGAGGCTGCCCGAACGAAGCTTGATCATTTCTAGATTGTGTAGGACCTTTCCAGGGACTCCTACAACAATCGGACCAGTGGCCTGGATCCGGCGCTAGCGAACTGTTTTTGTGAATGAGTGGACTCGCGACCCTTGACCCAACCCCACCCGTCAGGGTGGGGATTCTTCGAAAAAGGGGACCGACCATTCTGTCCCTCTCGAGCCCTTGACTCCAACCCCATCCGTCAGGGTGGGGAATCCTCGTCCATAGTGGACAGAGCGTTTTTTGCAAACCGCCTACCAATGCAGAAGCTGGCGGACGCTGCGAGCCTGCCTCTTGCTCGCAATGAACTCCTGATCGTTGGTCAGCGTGATCAACCATCGTTGGCTGCTGAGCGCGCTCATCTTTCGAACATGGTCGACATTCACGATCGCATTTCGATGAATGCGCCGAAAGCTGGTGCTCCTGAGCCGTTCCTCCAGCACCTTGAGCGTCTGCGTTGCCTCGTACTTGTGTTTTGCCGTGACAATCCAAACCACCACTCCTTCGGCTTGGAATGCATAAATCTCGTCGGCGCTCAGCAGGAAAAACTCTTCTCCGGCGCGTCCGACAATCCTCTTGTTCCGCGGTCCCCCGCCGGGGTCTGCTAACTCCTGAAGCCGGGCGAGATTCTCTATGGCTCCTCGGCCGGTAACCCGCTTGGCCCGTTCCACGGCCTCCGCCAGACGCTGGTGTCCCACGGGTTTTAGCAAATAGTCGACGGCGCCTGCGTCGAAAGCCTCAAGCGCGAATTTGTCGAAGGCGGTGACGATGACAATTACCGGCAGGTGCTTTCCACCCTTCAGATTTCGGATAACTTCCAATCCGCCCATGACCGGCATCTGAAGGTCTAGCAGGACCAGGTCGGGTTGATGCCTGGCGATCTTGTCCAAGGCCATGGACCCGTTGTCCGCCTCTCCCACCACTTCCACGTCCGCCATCAACTCCAGCTCTTCTCGCAAGACTCGGCGGGCTATCGGCTCGTCGTCCACAATTAGAGTTTTCAAGCTCATGCTGGGTCCCGCGCGGCTCATATTGATTTAGCACGGGCGCTTTGAAACGCCTACGACTTTCGCATGAGCGGACCCGAAATATCCGTAACCGACCTGAATTGCCAGATGAGCGGACCGCCGATCCCAGCACTTGCGCCACCTCGCGATTTAAGATTGACTTCGCAAATTTCGCCCGGCCGCGCACGGGGTTGAAAAGGGGACTGACCACTCTGTCCCACCCGCAACACGGATTGACTCAAGCCCCACCCGTCAGGGTGGGGATCACAGAGCGGCATATCTTTCTTTCGACCCACCCGTCAGGGTGGGGATTTCTCTCGCTACAGGTCCCACGGTGGACCGACCGGTCTATCCCCCTCTGCCCTTCACGACAACATGGTGCCGCCAATCTTGCCGGCAAGCCGGCTTCTTCGGTTGCCTTGCGATCCTCACCGTCTACACCTTCCGGCCGGTAGTGCGCTATTACAAATGGCCCACTACCCGATCGTACGCGTCGTGTTCCCAGCAGGAGAAATTGTTATACTGGTGATCCTCAAACGGTTATGGCTGCGGCTATTCACAACCTGACGGGCATTTTGCGGCAAATTGGAGGCGACGACTGTAGAGCCGCATCCTCGGCGATGGAACTCGTGTACGGCCATCTCCGCAATATGGCAGCGAAGATGATCAAGCGCGAGTTTGGCAGATCGACCGTGACGCCAACCGACCTTTTGCATGACGTCTATATCCACCACCTGCATCAACGGCCATTGCGGATTCGGAATCGGGATCACTTCTTCGCAATGGTTGTTAATCTCATGCGGGAGGTTATGGTCGACTACTCACGCAGGCGAGATGCCGCCAAGCGAGGCAAAGGCTTGGAGTTCGTCCCATTTGAAGAGTGTGTCCCGCTGTCTACCACACGTGTATCAGTCGAGCGGGAGTACATGCTGAATAGTTGCTTCAGGCAACTGAAAGAGCTCGATCCAGGTGTTGCGCGCGTGATGGAACTTCGGTACTCGCTCGGATGCACGATTCGCGAGACATCAGAGTTATTGGGAATGCCGGAGTGGCGTGTGCGGGAGGACTCCGATTTCGGGGAAGTCTGGTTGCTCGATCAACTTGGATTCAGTTCCAATGCAAGACGTGCTCCGAACGCACGCGCGTCCTGAGGCCGCTTAGTTGGTTCAAATGCGACGGCGGCGGCAAGGGCTTCCAGCACGCCACGCGACACCATGGGGCACACCTCAGCTAGCGCCCGATGGATTTCACCGGAAAGGTCGCCGGTAGAGCCGAGACCCAATTCCGAAACCTTCTTCCCGGTCAGCATTTCGAAAACAATTAGCGCGAGTGCATAGATGTCAGTGGCTGGACAGCAGTAGCCGAACAATTGTTCGGGGGCCATGTATGGAAGCGACCCGGCCGCGCGAGATTGGCCATGCAAAGTCATCCGCGGGTCCCTGACGATCGCAATGGAAAAGTCGACCAACACGACCCGTTCATCGATCTGAAGAGCGCGGTCGACGATAAGGTTCTCCGGCTTCAGATCGCGGTGAAAGATCCCCCTCTGGTGAATCTCCCCCAGCGCGTAGCCCATCTGCCCCGCGATTCGTCCGATTCTCTTGGGATCCATCGCACCATCTAGGAGAACCGACCGGAGCGTCGGGCCGCTTACATACTCCATCGCGAGGAACGGGTGCCCGTCCTCTGTTTTTCCGGCATCGAGAAAGGCCACGATGTTGGGATGGGAGACTCGTTTCAGAGCCTCGATCTCCTGCGCGAGGCGGCCCAGCAGCCAGTCCCGCTCTTGCTCGTCAATACGGAAAATCTTGATTGCGCAGTTTGCGTCGCCGTGCTGGAGATCGTGAGCCAGATAAACGGTTGAGAAGGTTCCGCTGGCGATTGGCAACTCGATCTTGTACCGGTCTGCCACCAGCGCGCCTGATAGCGCGCCACGCGGAGTTCCGGGCAGAATAGCCGCTCTCAATGGGGAGACATCCGGCAAGTCGGCCTTTCGGCGGTAGAGGCCGAGGAGGCGCGAGAGGTGGACATTGCTTGATCCACTGCGCGAGTCGCGTCCCTCCAAGAACTGCTGCTTCAATTGTTGAAAGCCTGAGCGTGCGGTCACGAGCTTTCGGCGGCGGCGCAGCATCTCGGCCCCGGCAATCACGGCGGCCACTGCCAGCCAAAATGTTACCAGGAAGCTGGATTGCCACTGGACACGGAACGGATACACGATGGCCGGATTACCCTCGGCAGAGGCCAGTTCGAAGCGATAGCTCCCGGCTCCAAGACTTCGGTAGACCGCAGTCCCATCGGAACCATAACGCCATTTCGAATCACCTGGGAGCAATCGATAACGAAACATGCGGGATTGAAACGGCAACATGCCGGGCTGAGATAAATGAATTTCCAGATCCTGCCGGCCTCCAGGCAATTTCGCCGGGAGATGGTCAAGGTCATGGCCGCCCCATCGAACCTGGCTGACACGAGGCTCCCCTCGAAACCAGTCATCGGTTGGATGGAGACGGACCACGCCGATTTCCGTTCCGATCCAGATCGTGCCGTCCGGTTCTTCCAGAAAGCTGCCCCCGCTGATATGGTTTGCATTCGCGCGGTCGCCGAAAGTGAGATGAATCCAGTCTTCAACCTGATCGGTGTGCCGCCCGTCGCTGACATAGACTCCGTCGGTGGCGGCCCGCCAAATCCATCCGCGGCGATCCAGGCGCACGAATGTGGTATCGCGAGGCCCGAAGCCGTTCTCTGGCCTGAAATGAGTAGCGATCCACCTGCCTTGATTCTTCCGCAGTCGGGTGAATCCGCCCGGCTGCCGATAAGCCACCCAAACATCGCCTGATTCATTCGGCGCGAGGCTTCTGATACGCACGTCGAGAAGCCCGTCATTCGGACCGACCACCTGCCTACAGGCCTCGCTCGTGCACGCCGCAATGCCGCCTTCGTATCCGACCCACATTTGGCCATCCGCTGCTGCCCACATGTCAGACGCGCGGGTGCCGTTGCTGTATACGAATTTTCCGGCAGGGACCAGCTCCGGGATACGCGCTCCATCAAGAGACGTCCCTTTGCCTGGCAGTGAAATCTTGCCGGTAATGCCCCTCGCATCGGTGGTGAGGATCTGATCCGTGGTGCCGATCAGAATATTGCCTTGGCGATCGTGGTAGAAACGGCGAAGTGCATCGCGCGCCACGTCTGGCCCCAAGGGCAGTTCCACCCAAGAAAGGAACGGGTTGGTGGACCGCATGAGACCACCTCGATAAGGAAGCGCAAGCAAAGAACCATCCGCGTTCGCGGCAACAGATCGCAGAGGCGTGGGTTCTGCCGCCCGCTCCTGCAACGCGCTCCACCGTCGTTGCTTGGGATCGAATTTGAACGCCCCGGCGTCGGTCGCGAGCAGCATGCCCAAGGTGGGATGCCATGCCAGGTCATTCACGGGAGCTGGAATTCCGTCCTGATCAGACCATGACTCCAGCAGCGCTTCGTCAGGCAACGCCGCCAGACCCTTTCCGGGGAGGCCAAACCACATCGTTCCTCTCCGGTCCTCGAAGACTGCCGTCACGTCGTCCAATCGCGGCTCGGAGACGGGTAGTTCATGAACCATTCCGTCGTCGATGAAACTCATCCGTCGGCTCGGAATCCAGAGGCGTCCCCTGCCATCCAGGAAAAAAGCAGGCCGCCCTCCATCGGATGTCTGTACCGGAAAGGCGGATCTGCCGGCAATCCGGCCATTCTCCGCTCGCACGATATCGGGACCGTCTCGACCCCAGAGACGGTGATCGGGCGTCGCGACCACTTCAGCCCAATCCAGACGTGGACCGTTGGGGGAGGGGGGCAGAAGCAGTTGAATGTGAGGCAATTCGCGTTCCCAGGAGGCCCCGCCGCCGGCGGCGGCTGTCAAGTCGGCGTCCGACCACACGCAAACGTCGCCGCAATTGAAGTAGGTTCTTCCGTCGAGGCTGTTATGGAATTGGCCGTAAATAGATAGTGCGGGATTGGACCAGTGTCGGGGTTTCTTTGCAGGCTCCATCAGAACGTGAAAACTAGTATTCGGCGCGACGGTCGCCAGAACGCGGCCGGCGCCGGTTACGGTCATCGCTTCGATGCGACCCGGCAATTCCAGAGAGAACTCGCCGTTGTTCCAGCGAAAGAGTCCCTTCTCTGCCCCAATCCAGATCGAGCCATCGTTGCCCGCAGCGATGTGGGTTGCGCGCGTAAGGTCGAATCCCGGAGGTTGTACGGGCTCAAAGTGCAATCCATCGAATCGGAAGATCCCGCTTGCTGTTGCCAGCCAGAGAAAACCTTCAGAATCCTGTGCAATCGCGAGTGGCGTGATCTGAGCGTCGTAATGCCGAACAGGCAGGGCGAACCCGTTTACTGGAATCGTGGACGCGAGGATAAGTAGCGCCAACCAGCGGGAATGAATCAAGGTCACGGCGTTGACTCTTGTGAGTATACTGGCTCTGCACCGAACGGTCGCCCTCGCCGAGATGACCCCTTCAGACTTTGCGGCGGATCAGGACATCTCACGGGCCATGATGAGGCCAGCAGAGCGCGTCTAAATACCCCAATGATCTGAACATGAGGTAGGGGCGCGTGGCGATCACCTTAGGCTCAATCAGCAAGTCTTGCGCGCCGAAATTCCAAGCATCGCAATGCCAAGAAGTCCTAAGCCCATCAACATTGCCGCCGCCGGCTCGGGCGTGGCCGCGCCAACCGGCGTTGCCGAACCACTCACACCAATATCGAGACCCGTCGGGCCGTTGCCGTTTATGACTTCGAAGTCCAGCGTGTTCGTGCCCCCAATGAAGCCAGAATTGATCGCGAACGAGTTTGGTACGGTGTCGAGTGTCGAAGCGCCGTTGCCGTCCGAGAACACCGTCGTTCCGTTGAGGGTGACGACGATGGCGTTGTCTACAAGGAAGCCGACGCTCAGGCTCGCGGTGGAGGGATTGAACCCCGCCAGTGAAAACGTCATCTGGTACACGTCCATGCCGGAGCAGCAACTGGTGGAGCGTGTGGCGTTGGATTGGTCCGCTGCCGGGCCGATCCACTCCGTGCCTGAAATCGCAGGCCCCCAGGTTGCCAGAGCCGTCACGACGAACGCCTGGGCCGATGCCGTGATCTCGCCGGTGGTATCCGAGATGATCTGATAGCTCTGATCGAGTCCGCCCGACACATTCTGGCCGGTGCCGCTGATGGTAATCGCGCCGCCGCTTGCGGTCGCGACAAGTCCGGCGGTCAGCATGAGCGCGATGAAAGCCGTGCGCGTTTTCATAGTCATTAGAAAGCCCTCCAAAGATTCGTTTGTTTTCTGCCGAGCAACTATCAGAAAGTGAAAATACACTCACACGGCCCTGCGCGCCGATTCGGGACACAGCCGGGCCTTAAAGAGGTTATGCGCAAACCGTGAGAAAAACTGAGAAAATTCCGAACCGGGGACAGGGTGAACCGGGGGCGAACCGGGGGTGAACCGGGGGCAGCCCGCGTGTTTCCCCGCGAGCGCGGCCTGGGATCTTCGTGTCCTCCCGATCTACCCAACGGCGTAAAATCCCCCCTGAGAGCACTGATTCGGCGGTAAAATAGAGCTATGGGCACGGTACCCGACGAGCACTCTGAGGAACTCCGGCTTGACCGCACGCATTTCTCCGTCGTGCGCCTGACCGATCCCGACGACTCGCTCGAGTATTGGCTGTCCCGTCCGGTCGAAGAACGGTTGCGGGCGCTCGAACTCCTGCGAAGGACCTTTTATGGCGATCGTGCTAGCGAGGGACTTCAAAGAGTTATTGAAGTCGCTCAACTCGAACAGCGTTGAGTACCTGTTGATCGGCGGGTACGCTGTCGGCATCCACGGACACATCAGGGCCACCAACGATCTGGACATATGGATCAACGTCAATCCGGAGAACGCCGCCAAAATCGACCGCGCTTTGCGCCAGTTTGGGTTCGCGGCGGGGCTGACGCCGGATCTTTTTCTCGCCCGGAATAACATCGTCCGCATGGGTGTGCCCCCCATTCGGATTGAGATCCTCACCTCTATCTCCGGAGTCGAGTTCGAATCGTGCTACGCCGAAAAAGAGATGATCCAGATTGAGGAAATACTGGTTCCCGTGATCAGTCTGAGTCGTCTGCGGGAAAACAAGACGGCCAGCGGACGAGCAAAGGACCTGGCGGATCTGGAGAATCTGCCCAACCCCGGCGCTTCAAACTGACTTCCGGATTTCGCCGATCCCACAACCTCCCCGCCCGTCATTCCGAGCGGCAGCGAGGGATCTGCTGTTCCTTCCGATCACGCACGGCGTTAAAAAAGGGGACTGACCACTCTGTCCCCATTCGCTATACCTTGATTACCAGGAATCCCAACTAAGTGGACAGAGTGGTCTGTCCCCTTTTTCTACACCTCTTTCAAACACGCGGCGTAAAATCCTCCCGAGAACTCCACCCGCAGCCGCTACTCACTTGCATGCGACTCCCTCTCGCCGCTATGGCCGTGATCGCTCTCGCCGCCTATGCCTCCGCCCAGGGCCATGCCGATTACGTCGGCGGCACCGCCGCCCGCATCGACAGCGGAACCTCCGGCGCCATCGACGTGAGCGACCCCCACTACTTCGCGTTCTACGCCAAAAAGACGCAGGTGCGCGTGGCCTACGATCGCATCAACGTTCTCGAATACGGCCAGAAAGTCGACCGCCGTCTGATGATGGCCGTGATCATCTCGCCCATGTTTCTGCTGAGCAAGAAACGGTCGCATTATCTGACGGTCGGCTACACCGATGAGGATGGCGGCCATCAGGCGCTGGTGTTTCGCGTCGACAAGAACGGAATCCGCCCGACGCTCGCCAGCCTGGAGGCGCGCACCGGCGTGAGGATCGAGTATCAGGATGAAGAAGCCAGAAAGGCAGGACGCGGATGAACCGGCTAGCGGCACGCTTCCAGCCCCACCCGTCAGGGTGGGGGTCACTTAGCCTCAAGCCCCACCCGTCAGGGTGGGGATTATCGACCGGGGCATCGGCCCACGGACACCCTCAGAGGCTTAGACCCATGAAATCGTCAATGCGGACGCTAGTGCTAAACACAGCGTCAGAAGTATTTGCGCATCCGCTCCCTGATGGTCGCGGTTCTGTTACGGAACCGCGCGCGTCAGCAAGCGGCCATTCGCAAATACTTCTGACGCTGTGTTTAATCAAGTGGTTATTGCCCCTTGCGGCGTTGCTGGTCGCCGCGCCGCCGCTGCATTCTCAAGATAAACCAACGCAAACCCCAGCGACTCAGAACACCCAGGGCAAGCCCGCCCAAACCGCGTCAGCCTCACCAGCGGCAACCACCCCGGCGGCGAGGCCGCCCGACCCCCACCCGCAGGACGCTCACGCCGCAAGCTACTCGCTCGACATTCGCGATCTGGGCGGCGTTCAGGTTCCCGACGACCTCACGCCGCAGCTCCTTTCCATCAAGCGCGTCTTCGTCGATCGTCTGACCGGCGGGGAGACTGCGGCGCAGCTCCGCGACATGATCATCGGCAGTCTGCAAAATGCGAAGCTGTTCATCCTCACCGAAAACCAGGAGCGCGCGGACGTGATTCTGCACGGCGCGGCCGAGGATCTGATCTTCACCGACGCGTTTTCGTCTTCCGAAGGCATCAACATGCACGCCGGAACTTCCAGCAGCTCCGGCTCCGGGACCAGCTCGCACTTCAACGGCGCCGGATCGGGATTCGACGAACGCAGCGGCCGTTCGCTCAGCGCCGGAGTGGGCGACAACAGCTCCACCAACATCAAGGAACGGAGGCATGAAGCGATGGCGACCGTTCGGCTGGTGAATAAGGATGGCGATGTGATCTGGTCGACCACGCAGGAAAGCACTGGCGCGAAGTTTCGCGGCGCGAGCGCCGATGTCGCGGAGAAAATCACGAAGCAGTTGGTCGCCGATTACGAAAAAGTCCACAATCGGGCCAAGCCTCCTCAGGCGGTGCAGTAAACCGGCAAAAAGGCCGATTTCCCCCGCCAATCACCGTGAAACCGCGTCACCGCGAGAAAGCCGCATTTTGTCCGCACATTGACGGCAAACCACCGGTGTTTTACCGCGCGTCCGTTTTCGGAAAACCCGACCTAGAACGTCTGCCAGCTCCCCGCCAGCCGTTGCTGCTCGACGCCCGGCCGGGAGAAATTGCACACGCCCGCCGGGAAAATCGCCGCGAGCCGCGCCTTCTGACCATTCGTCAACGCAACCTGATAATCCTTTAAATCCAATGGCTTGAGCTGGCATTTCAGCACGTCGTTCGACGCCGGACCGCCCGCCACCATCCGCGGCGACGGAAACGCCGGATACAGCTCATTGCACTGCCCCCCGCTGAACGTCTGCGTCTCGATAATTCGTTTACCATCAGGCGCATAGCAGGAGTCGACCAGGTCCGCCGGCTTCGCGCGCGCGATCTTTTCCATCGGTTTTGCAGTGGAAGGATCGGCTTCCAGCTTAGTGACCCACTCGTCCATTTTCGCGAGCGCGTATTCGGAAACGCCGGTGTTGCCGATGGCGCTGGTCAGCATGACTTCGTTGGCGTGGGAACCGTTGGCGCGCTCTAGGCGTGCGCGCAGCGAGAAAGAGTGAAATTTCAGATGGAAATCGCCGGCGTCGGTTTGATCGCGGTAGGCGCGGACGTCGAGGATCGGCAGCGATGCGAGTCCGCCGCCGCCGTTGGTGATGCGGCCGGTGCGATACGCGGCGCGCAGAGCCAGCGTATCGGCGAGCGCGCGGGTCGCGACCATGTTGCCGTCGGCATCATAGCCACCGACGCTCTGATTCAGGTCCAGAAATTGTTCGGCGTTGATTTTGCCGGCGTTGAGCGCGGCGAGGCCGTATTGCACGCCGGTGTTATCGAGCGGACGCCGGGCGAATCCGGTTTCCGGGTCGCGGCCATACACGTTGATGGTGTGATCGAAGACGTCGCAGCGCGCGCCGGTGCGGTTCTTTACTGGGTCGTAGCGCAGCGGCTGCGGAAGTTCGGGCGGGCAGAAGACCATCGGGTTGACGCGGCCGGCCTGGCCGGAGGCCACAGTGACATTCTTCATTTCCGCGACGCCCGCAATCGCCAGCTTCTGCGATTCCGTTAACGCGTCGGCGTGTTTGGTGAAATAGTTGGTGAGCAGTTGCAGATCGGTGAGGATCTGCACGGTGGCCATCACGTCGGGGAACGTCAGGCTGGGGATGATGCCGTCGAGCAGGCCGGGATAGTTGTCGGAAATCTGAAGCTGCTGATACGATCCGCCCGATCCGCCTTCACTCAGCGTGAACGCGGGCTTGCCGTAGGCTTCGATGAACCGCTCCTTCACCATCATCATGGTTTCGGCTGCGATCAGGTCGGAACAATTGTTGCCGAAGACGTTCAACGTCGCGGAGGCTTCGGCGTAGCCCTTGGCCATGGTCGCGTCGTCGATCAATCCGCCGGCGAGACCGATGCTGGTTCCCTGCTTGAACCATCCGCCGGTGCAGCCTCCACCGAAGGTGTAGACGAGGCGCTGATTCCAGCTCTTGGGCGGAGCGGCGGCCGAGGGCTCAGGCTCGGAAGTTGGGTCGTGCAGAATTGCGATCTGGTAAATCGATCGGTTGATGGTCCCGGTTTCGACGCGCACGATGTACGGAGCTTTTCGGCCGGTGGCGGTGGTGGTGTAGGCGACATCGGCGGGGAGGGCGGTGAGGCTCGGCAGAGGCTTGAACTGCGCGCGACCAGCGCGACCGCCCGCGGCGCCACGCCCACTCGCGGGTGCGGCAGCGGGCTCGGACGACTTGTAAACGTAGTTAACGACGGTCTTCACCGAGCAGTTGGCATCCAAGGGCTCGCCGAGCATGGTGCCGTCCGGGAGCCTGAATTTGTCGGTGTCACAGATGAACGGCTGCTCCTGGGGGCCGGAGAAGACCGGTCCGGTGATGGGATGGTTGGTGAGGGTGAGATGCGCGGCGGGAGATTTGCCGCCTGAAACGTCGACTCGATTCTCGCCGTTCTTCAATCCTTTGACGAGACCGGTGAGAGAGTGCTCCTGGGCGTCAGGCTTGAGTGAGGCGGTGACATCAGTGCCGTTGAGTTTGACCACGGCCTGCGCGAGCGGCAGGTTTTCGGGCACGTCGACGCGCAACAGGACGTCGCCACCGCTGATCATGTCAGGGCGATTCGAGAGGCTGGTGATCTGAAAGGTCGAGCGCGCGGGCGGGGCGCCGTAGGCGATGGCGGTGCATGCGAGCAGAGCAGTGCACATCGGGACAAGGATTCGCGTCATGCGCGCAATTATATCGCGGTTTGTTCGCGATAAAGGCCCACGTTC
>Ga0182024_10003835_pt1 | contig 35249 bp, 28 predicted proteins | sample P32metaG_FD_120480 | JGI IMG/M metagenome (GOLD analysis project Ga0182024, IMG submission 120480) | Permafrost microbial communities from Stordalen Mire, Sweden - P3-2 metaG (Illumina Assembly) | ecosystem: Environmental > Terrestrial > Soil > Wetlands > Permafrost | place: Sweden: Stordalen...
ACGATCACCGTGCTTTGCCAGTCGCCGAGCAGCAACAGCATCAGCAGGGCAGTCAAAGCTGCTGCCGTAAGACCTTCGCGCAGGACGTCATCGACTGCATTCTGGACGAAGATCGACTGGTCGTTGAGGATCTTCAAGTTAACCCCGGGCGGGAGAATATTTTCGATCGCTGGAATTTGAGCTTTGACGCGGTTGACGACGTCGATGGTAGACGCGGCACCGAGTTTGACTACGTTTTGCAGAACGGCACGTCCGCCACCTTCGTTCACAACGTTGGTCTGCACGGCGAGCCCATCGTGCACATGGGCCACGTCTTTAATCAAGATGGTGGCATCGCCGACCTGCTTGATCGGCATTTCGTTGAGTTCGTCCAGGACGGTCGGACTGCTGTTAAGTTGAATGTAATATTCAGTGCCGCCAAGCTTTGCTGTTCCCGCCGGAAGAATAATGTTCTGGGCGCTGATGGCGTTGGCGACGTCGGAGGCGGAAAGCCCTTTCCCTGCCAGTTTCTGCGGATCGAGGTCGACCATGATCTGCCGCGCGGAACCGCCGTACGGCCACGGCAAGGAAGCGCCTTGGACGGTGGCAAGTTGCGTGCGAATGAAGTTGTTGGCAAAGTCGAACAGTTTTGTCTCAGGCATTGTTTTTGAGCTGATACACAGCTGCATCACCGGAATATCTGTGGCGCTGAACGCCGTCACCAGCGGAGGCGTTGCCCCGGGCGGCAGTTGTTTGAGAATGGTCTGGCAGATTGCAGCGAATTCACCAAGCGATTCCTGAGCGTTTGCATCCTGGTGCAGGTAAAGTTTGATAACGCACATCCCGACCAATGAGAGTGACTCTATGTGCTCGATCCCGGTCACGGTGGTAGTGGCGGCACGCTCGGTCACGTTTGTGATCCGGCGTTCCATGTCCTGCGGCTGCAAGCCACTGTACTGCCAAACGCAGGTCAGCACCGGAATATTGATGTGAGGGAAGATGTCCACAGACATCTTCAAAATGGATAATGTGCCAAACAGAGCGATCAAAATTGCGACGACGACGAAAGTATATGGCTTATCTAGCGCCAGTCGGACAATCCACATAGATGAGGTTTCCTCTTTGAGTCGGCTCTGGCGGCTGCCTGCCGGAGCGATTTCGTGGTCGCAGGGTCAGAGAGACGGCTTCTGCCTCACTTCGCCACATTGCCAATTATAGCCAGACTGCCGCGATCCGGGACTTCAGCTATAATTGATCATTTGGAGACCCTATTGGCGACATATACAGAATGGTCGAACACTCATTAGCACCCTCAGAAAAGCATGATCTCAAGGCTGGCGAAAAACATGACCTCCAGCATGATCAAAAACTTGATGTGCCGGTGAATAGCGAGACATCAGTGGTCGAGAGCGAAACGCAGGCAGCAGCGCGGCCGGCGAAGTTCAACCTCTGGATTATGGCATTGATTTTGGTGGCATTCTGTGGACTGATCGCATTTGGTGCTCTGCCGAGATTCATTCAGCAGAAAGATCTGGTCGCCCAAACGCATGAACAGATGACGCGCGTTCCGCCAGTCTCAGTCGTTATGGCTGAGCAAGGACCGCCGATCGAGGAGTTCACCTTGCCTGGCTCCACCAAGGCTCTTGATGATGCGCCGATTTACGCTCGCGTTGACGGCTACCTGCGTGCTCGATACGTCGATATAGGCGATTTGGTCCGTAAAGGGCAGGTACTCGCCGATATCGACACGCCGGAGTTGGACCAACAGGTGCAGGCTGCCGCTAGTGCCATTGAGCAGTCTGCTGCCAACCTCGACAATGCCAAACAAGCGCTCGAAAAGGCTCAGGCGGACGTGCGCACAGCCGACGCCAACGTGAGAAAGGCGAAGACCGATCTGACGTATTTCTCCACTGAACTGGCTCGTTACACCGGGTTGGCCAAAGAGGGCGCCGCTAGCATTGAGGAACGCGACACTCGAATGCAGGCTTACGATGGCGGAAAGGCTAATTTGGAAGGTCTGGAGTCCAGCGAGAAATCGGCGCGTTCCAGCGTCAATTCCGCCAAAGCAGCTGTTCATGTGGCGCAAGCTGCAATGCACGCGGCGAAGTATCAGTACGAGCAATATCAAGCCACCAGGTCCTTCAGAAAAGTTATTGCTCCCTTTGCTGGAATTGTCACCAAAAGGAACGTCGATGCTGGTGCGCTGGTCACCTCAGGAAGCAACGCCAGCAACACACTTTTATTCGAGATCGCAAATACCGATACCTTGCGGGTATATGTGAACGTTCCAGAGCAATACGTGCCATATATTCATGTCGCGCAAAAGGCACGCTTGAACTTTCAGGAGTATCCAGGACGCGATTTCATCGGCACTGTGTGCAATGTTTCAGGCGGATTGGATACGGATTCGAAGACCTTACTGGTCGAGATTAATGTGCCTAACTCTACCCACACGCTGCTACCTGGTGAATATGCAAAGGTTAGGTTCCAAACTGCAGCGCAGATCAGGCTTACAGCGGTGCCATCCACAACCGTGCAAACCAGAGCGGATGGAAGCTTTATCTACACAGTCGACAGCCAGAATCATGTCCACATGCATAAGCTGGAAATCGGGCGCGATCTCGGCGGCAAAGTAGAAGTTGTTAAAGGCATCACTCCTGGTGACAAAGTCATTATCAATCCACAAGATGATCTCGTAGATGGTGCCACCGTAAACCCGGTACTATCGCCGGTGGCTGCAGACACTGAAAACAAGCCGAGTAAGTAGAGTTCCGTACCTTTCATTGGGGCGATGCCGGCATCGCCAGTGGTCTAGGTGTGACGATCGCTCTTTGGTGGTCAAACTCGCTTCGTTGGCTAGTCGCGGTCCGGTCCGGTCTGTAGTATCAAATACTTGACCTCCTCCCCTCCCTGAAGGAAGGGGATTCCGACTAGGTAAGTACACTTACCAACACGGTGGGTTCCTGCTTCAACGAGATGCCCATTGGCGTCTCTCTGCAGGCTAGCACGGCGAGCCCCGCCGCAAGTATGTTGCGCGCTGCATTCAGGTCTGCATTCTCGCAATGTCCGCATTGGACACAGACAAACTTAGATTGTGTCTTTCGACTTTCCTTGCATATAAATCCACAACTCGAACACTTCCCGCTTGTGTGTTTCGGTGGCACGGCGACTAGCGTTCCTCCTGCACTTTCCAGCTTGTATTGTAGTTGCCTTCTAAACTCAGCCCATCCTTGGCTTAGTATCGATCTGTTTAGGCCGGACTTCGCTTTTACGTTGGTTCCTGGCTTTTCCACTGTTCCGGATGCCGATGCACTCATTGATTTGACATTGAGTTTTTCCACAACTACCACCGCGTGGTTTTTGCATATGGCAGTTGAGGCCTGGTGTTGGAAATCCAGTCGTATATTAAACAATCTCCTGTGTAACCGCTGTATTTTCTTTACTTGTTTGCGCCAGTTCGCGCTGAGCTTCTCTTTGCGCGACAGCCTTCTTTGTTCCCTTGCGATCAACTTTCCGTACTTCCGATACTCAACATTCGGTGCATAGGTGGTGCCATCAGATAGGGTGGCGAATTTTGCCACTCCTAAATCAATACCCACGACCGAACATGTGCCAGGTGCTCGCGAAACGACTTCCTGCTCTGTCTGAATACTGACATACCAAGCATCGCCAGCACGACTGACAGTAACCTGTTTGACCTCGCCTGCGATTACCCGGCTTTTGCGATATCGAACCCATCCCAGTTTCGGCAAAAATATTCGACTATTCTTTTCATCGAGCTTTATTTGTTTTGGATCTGGATAGCGAAATGAATCGTTTCTTCCCCGTTTCTTGAAACGCGGAAACTTCGCTCGACCGGCAAAAAAGTTGCTAAATGCTCTTCCAAGATCTTTAAGACCCTGTTGGAGAGGATGCGTCGGCGCTTCCGCCAAAAAAGCAGTTTCTTCTGCATGACGCCACTCAGTGAGCAGTTTGCAAAGGCCGGCGTAACCAACTACCTGTTGTTCTTCCTCCTTAAGCCCCTGCTGAATTGCCAGTGCTTTGTTGTAAACAAAACGTCTGCAACCAGCGAATTGAGCCAGCTTGGTTTGCTGAAGAGAGGTTTCTCTTAGCTTAAATTTGAATGCTCGCAACTGTTTCACGGCGTTATCACCTACTGCAAGGCGCTCAACGACCTGCTTAGAAGGAAATACATACTTATGTATGGTATCACAATTTGGCGCGACTGCAATACTGCTTTTTGCGGGCTAAGCCCGCGGCGCTTTCCTTTCCCGCCCTATAGGACGAGGCTTGACGCGCGTTCTGGTCAACGTAACTCAATTCTTTCGATAAATTAAGTCTAGTTCATTCCGTCGCCGGCAATCTCTCATTTCCACCTGATTTCCCACCAACGCAGAACAGCATGAGTTTGCGGAAACGAGACACCGATGTTGTGAGCCCAATGCAGCGCATGGAACGGCTTCTTGCTGCAATCTTAGATGCATATCCAAACATTGCCCGATGGCAAATAAGTTCGCCGGCTTTAACGCTATATCATGGTAATGTATTAGGCCTCTTATAGGCTTGAAGTCATCTGATAGGCAGAAGAGTCGAATTCTGTCCAAGATCATAGAAGTCTCGTCCAAGAAAAATTGTTGGTGCAGACTGCGGGAGATGCATGCATGAACGTGTTACTGATCTGGCCACAAATACCTCTGACTTATTGGGGCGCTCAATATTCGATCAAGTTATTGCATAAACGTGCAGTCATGCCACCGCTGGCGCTGATCACTGTGGCGGCGATGTGCCCGCCGGACTGGAATTTTCGCCTGGTTGACCTCAACATCGAGGAGCTGAAACAGTCGGATATCGACTGGGCTGACACCGCCATGATCAGTGGCATGATCGTTCAGCACAGTTCGATCACCGAAGCCCTCAGGCGCTGCAAACAGGCCGGCGTGCGCACCATTGTTGGTGGACCTGATGCGACTTCCAGTCCTGAGAAGTTTCCGGACGCCGATGTTCTGCTCCTTGACGAAGCGGAAGTGACACTGCCGATTTACTTGAAGGATCTGGCCAGTGGCAATGCCCAACGCGTGTATACAGCCAACGGGGAAAAGCCGGATGTGACGCATACGCCGGTGCCGCGTTTCGATTTGCTGGACAAGGACGCATACGCGCACATGTGCATTCAGTTTTCGCGTGGCTGTCCGTTCGCTTGCGAGTTTTGCGATATTACAACTTTGTATGGAAAGAAGCCGCGCACCAAGCTGCCTAAGCAAATCACCGACGAGCTGCAAGCGGTATATGATCTCGGATTTCGCGGTGAAGTGTTTCTTGTCGACGACAACTTCATCGGCAACAAGAAGAATGTAAAACTCATGCTGCCGGAACTGGTTAAGTGGATGAAAGAGCATGATTATCCATTCTGGCTTTACACCGAAGCAAGTTTGAATTTGTCTGATGACGATGAGCTGCTACAGCTAATGTGCGATGCAGGTTTCCACGCGGTGTTCGTTGGCATCGAAAGTCCTTCGATGGAGAGCCTGCGTGAAACGCAGAAGTATCAGAACATCCAGGGGAATATGCTCGATAAGGTTCATCACATTCAAAAGTTCGGCATTGAAGTGATGGCAGGTTTCATCCTCGGTTTTGACAGCGACACCGACGATATTTTCCAGCGGCAAATCGAATTCATCAATCGCGCTCGCATCCCAATGGCGATGGTTGGAACGCTCAATGCTATGCCGTCTACGCAGCTCTGGCAGCGGCTCAAGGAAGAAGGTCGCCTGCGCGACGATTTCTCCGGAGACAATCTGGCTGTGCCGAATTTCGAGACTAAAATACCTACATTGACATTGATCCGCGGCTATCGCGAAGTGCTGTCGACGTTGTATTCGCCGGCAGGATTTTTCGGTCGCCTTCACGATCTAGTTGAGTCTATGAAAGGTGCGCCTAACAAAACGCTGGGACGCTTTGCTTTAAGAGGACAATTATATTGGGGCGTGCGCTTACTTCCTGCCTTGCTTTATCTAGTAACGATGGATAAGACGGGCAAGGAGTATTTCCGCTTTATGACTTGGGTGTGGATCAATCATCGAGACAAATGGATGTTCGCGCTATCTCGTGCGATCACGGGCTATCACTTTATTCGCTACACAGAAGAAGTAATGGTTCCTCGCCTGGCTCTTTTGGAATCCGAGTTGCAGCAGAAGCAAGAGATGGCAAACGCTACCCGTTAGCGTTATCATCTGAGGTTGGCCGTTCATAGCTAGCCGGCACACATCGAACAACATGCAACTTAGTCTCAAGCTTTGGCAAAAGGGATTCGTCCTTGTAGCGGTACCGCTCGTGTTCGAATTCACTTTTGTGATTGCATTGGCGGCGATGCTTGAGCAGGTGGAAAAGGAACGGCGGGCCGAAGCGCATTCCAAGGCGATCGTCACCCAAAGCAACGATCTGTCCAAAGACGCAGTCGACGCCGCGTCCTCGATTGTGGCGTTGTACTATACCGGTAATCGCGCAATGTACGATCGTGCAGGTGAATCGATCGCGCATATTCGAACGGGAATGGACGAACTGGAGAATTTGACGGCTGAAAATCCGGATCAAAGACGTCACGTAGAGAAACTCAAGGTGCTTTCAGAGCGCGTTCGGCAACGTCTTTGGCTCTATCGAGAAGATTGCGCCAAGGGCGATCACGGAGTCGACTTTCTTCGATTCAGAAAAGAATTGCATGCAGCATATCAACCCTTTTTCGACGAGCTTCATATCTTGTCGTCTGGTGAGAAGCTGGCGCAGACCGACGCACCACGGGCGGAGCAAGCTCGCAAGCAGAGATTGATCGAGTTTCTCTACACTGGGCTGGCAATAAACGTCTTAATTGCGATTTTCCTTGCCTTGTTTTTCAGGGGCATCACCCGCCGGCTGCGACTGCTGAGAGATAATGCCAAACTTCTAGGTCGAAAAATGCCTTTGCATAAGCCGCTACAGGGAACCGATGAGATTGCCGACCTTGACGGAGTTTTCCATGAGATGGCTGCCGCATTGACCACTGCCGAGACCCGCAAGCAGGAGTTTGTCTCCACTATTTGCCACGACCTGCGTTCACCGCTGGCTAACGTTCAAGTGACTTTGGCGACTGCAGGTCGGGGAACATACGGCCAGCTGAACGAAAAAGGTCTCGACAGATTTGAAAACGCTGAGCGAAGCATCGAGCATCTGTTGTCACTGCTGAACGAGCTGCTGGACGCTGAGCGCATGGAGGCCGGCATGCTCGAACTGGCTTTTACGAATGTCGATTTGAAATCAGTGCTCGATCAATCGATTGAAACTGTCAAAGCCCTTGCTGAGGAGCGTTCGATCAAGCTGGAAACGCCTGAAACTGATCTGAAGATAGCGGCAGACAGCAAGCTATTGATCAGGGTGCTGGTTAATTTGCTGTCCAATGCGATCAAATTTTCTCCATCAGGCGGTGTGGTTTCAGTTGCGGTTGTGCCAAACGCAGATGACGTCGAGATTCAGGTGAAGGATCAAGGCAAGGGCATCGCCGCCGGTGACACAGAAAAGGTCTTCGACCGCTTTCGGCGCGTCGGCGATACCACTGATTTCGTCGGCATCGGATTGGGACTTTCGATTTGCAAGGCAATCATCGAAGCGCATGGCGGCGAAATTGGCGTTACCAGCACGACTGACAAGGGCAGCACATTCTGGTTTCGCCTGCCGATACGCAAGCCCGCTGAGTAGGTAAAAGACGGCACCGACACCACACGCCAGTCATCTCGACCGAAGCGCAGCGTAGTGGAGAGATCTCTCATGACGCTGCGCAGCAGCCTTAGCTCTGCTACGGCGAAGGTCCGAGAGATTTCTCGACTTCACTCGCTGCGCTCGTTCCGCTCGAAATGACATCTGGTGTCGCTTTCGGGGAACTTAATCGAACCAGCCTTTGATCCATTCGACGACGCGTGCTACATCCGATGCAGTTCCAGCGGCATCAGAGAGAATAGCCATGCCAGCACCGGAGATACTAAAATCTACACCTTGGGCGGTGGCTCTGCGCGCGATTTCCAATACGTCACTGGCCGGCATGTTTGGCTGGCCGTTCTTGTCGAAGGGCAGGTTAAACGAAAGTCTGTTGTATCTTCCCTCTGCTGCGAGCGGATTTTTGACTGTGATACCGGCTGCCCAGTTGCCGTCACCGTCAGTCTTCGGTTTCATATCTTTATCGAGGGAGACCGTAACTTTGTCGAGCACATTGTCTGTGCTGACAGTCAGTCTCCTTCCATCGGCGGTCTTCGGTCCCAGTTCGATCCCTTTCAATCCAATGGTGAATCTGTCGCCTAGCCCTAACTGAGAAGGTAACGGCGCAGAGAAGTCGATTCCCTGGATATTTCTGATTGATGGTGCGTCAACGTCTCGGCCAACTGTAAAAGTGACTCTTGGAGAGACTCGCACGTCAGGTCCGTTGAAATCTTGTGTAATGACACCATTATTTCGAGTAATTTCGAATGTGTCGCCTTTTTTGGTGATGCTGGTAATACCCTTGAGCATTCCTTGCAACTTGCCTCGGATGCCATCATCGCCGATACCAGACAAGAACATGCTTGCATCTTTGTTTTCTAATGCTGTCTTAGCATCGGCAAGAGTTTTGACCAGACCTTTGACGAAATTGGCATCCATTCCGGGCAGAACCGAGTCTAGCGGCAGAGGCACGGTAATCGTTTTCGGCCAATTTTTCTCTAAGTAGCCACCTTTAATTGGGCACTCCTTGGGATTATCGATATTGACCATCAGCATCGGTGTTTTCCCGCTCGTGTCCAAAGAGAGTTCATGAATGCTGAGAGATTTGCCGCAATCGAGATTGATTGCAATTCCTTCAATGTGTTTCACAGCTACTCGCTGAGCGTTCTTGTCAAAATCAACGTCAAAGCGAACTTGTTGTTTGCCATCGCCGATGCCCAGCTCCTTTACTTTACCGAGAAGCGGGATATCTCTGTTAATTGGCAGGCTTTGCTTCTGAGTCAAGTCCATCGTGAAAGTGTTTCCTTCCAACGAGAGCTGTTTGACACCACCAAGTATTTTGCGGCTGTTGTCATCTAGTGTGACTGTTGGAACCGATTCTACCAGCCGAGCAAAGTCGGTCTGCACCGAAAGTTTCTTGTCGGTGAATTGCAGTGCGAAGTTTCCAGGCATTCTCGAGAGTACGTGAATAGTCTTCTCGATTGGATCTTCTTTTTCAAATCTCTCCGCCTCGCGTTTTGCAACGGCCTTTTGTTGTTCCGGAGTAAGCGGTTTAAACAGGGCAGCCAGTTCGGCATCTTCACCTGGTAAACCTTTTTTGAGGGCATCCAATCCTTTATAGGGGTTGTCAACAAAGCCGGAAAGGCTTAGTCTGAAATCTGAGTCTTTTTTCTTTGGATGACAATCGGCACAATTCACTGAATTGAAAAGTAATGGTCGCCGATATGCTTCGAAGTTATCGTCAGCAACTTTCTGTCCCTGTGCCGGTTGCTGTCTTAAGGCCTCAAGTGGATCCGCCATGATGTGTTACCACCGATTGAAGGTTGGGTTAAATGAGGGGTGGATGGTTAATGCGCGTTGTGCTTGTATATAGACAAGTCGGAACGTTTTTGGACGGAAATTTGTTAGTTGTTGATCTCACAAAAAGCTCACAACTAGCTCCGGAAACCGGACTTGGTCAACAGTGACTATATAGATGGCATGTGAAACAAATTGTTAGCGTGACACCGTAGGCGGTGCCCGGCTCATTGCAGAACTGTTCGATCGGAAACGGTGTTTAGCGAGTACTTCGGCTGCAGGTAGTCGTTCGTTGCGACTGGGCCGATTTCTCGTTCCCCTGACTGCGCTGAGTGTTTGCTATTCTTTCATTAATACTATTTGGATTCGTATGCTGGGTTCTTCCGCTTTTACCCAATTCGTGGCGCCTCAGTCGTGGAGGATGAAATCCGGTATTGCACACGACGAAAGTGATTCCCGCCAATAAAACCGGAGACGCCGCATAACAAACGGCGCCAGAGAGATTTTGCCCATGTTCGGATGTGCGGTTATCCGAGCATGGGCAATTTCAATTTGGTTCTCGCTGAGACGGTTACACCTGTATGGCTGGCCCTATTAAATTCGGCTCTGGCGGGGAATAACCATTCAGGCAAACTATCCGGTGGACGGAAGGTCATCTCAATCAAGGTTATGGTAAGGAACAGCGGAACATCGATCACCTTAAACGCTCCCCCTGATATGCCTGAATTGCACCAGGTGTTGTCCCAGGCGCTGGAGAAACGCGGGCAGGGCATCCAAATGTCATGGCGCGTTCCGCACAAGATGATGGTTTTTGTGCTTGAGGTTTTTTGTGACATCAAGGGCGGTGTCCCGCATTGGTGTCTTTATTTCGAGCACGCGCGCAAACGCGAGATGATCTTTAACTATCCAAGCTATGATGTGCTGCTAGTGTTCAATCATATAAACTCGTCGGCCGCCGCGGTAGTTCAACAACATTCCCAACCGAAATCAGTTCGCGAACAAGGACAAGCAACTCAATCGGCTCGCGATGCGGTCCAGCCGACTGGCTATGCGGCTCAACCGACAGCCCAGCCATCCGGCTTGGAATCTTTGCGGACGAGCTCACTACCACCAACGTACAAATCGGCCAACGTGCCGAACACGACGATGCCGGCCAATGCAGCGGTGCCGGCCCATGCAGCGCCGGCGACCAACGCAGCGCCGGCGTCCAATGCAGCGACAGTTGCGCCGGCGATTCCTGACAGCGGCGACTTGAAAAAGCACATGATGCCTGGGCTGCTCCAATCGATCACCTCGGCAAAGATGACTGGAAAACTTGAAGTCCGCAACAATCAAATCACCGCCACCGTTTATGTGCAAAATGGACTCGTTGTCGATGCCACCGCCGTTGATCTTGTCGGTGATGATGCTTTGATCGAGCTGCTCACGTGGAAAGAAGGGCAATTTGCATTCGAACCTCGGGTTCTGAGAAACAGTCACACAGTGCACCAGACAATCGAAGCCCTGGTTTTACAGAGTCAGCAGCTCGGCGTTTGCATGACTTATCTCAGAGAGAAGGGAATGAAAGACACTTCCACGTTCTTGCCGAAGTTTTCTAATCTGCCGGAGCTGCAATTTATTCAAAAAGCTGTGCCGGGTGCTCCCACTGATGGTGGCACGTTGCTGAAATTCTACAGGTTATTGGATGGACAGCAGGCAGTCGATGAGCTGCAGCGAGCGACTCAGATGTCGCGGGTTCTTATTATTCTGATCATTCACCACTTGATCGCCAACGGCCTTGTTGTAATCAGCAACGAAAAGCCTCCTGAAAAAAACCTGACTGTGGAGCCACGAGCGATCGACACTGCTGCGATTCAGGGTGTGATGATGAGCTTGCGGCGCCCAGAAACGGGGATGTTCCTCTATCCTGCATTTCTCTATTTTCTCGAGCAAGAGTATTTCCGCAGCTACAGGTCCGGAACGCCCCTTTCCATCCTGGTTTTTGAAATGCGCGAATTGCGCCGCGGGTTAGCCGGCGAATGGATTAAGCAAATGCTGCCCACGCCAGCGGTACTGGATGCGGTGCTGCGCATCAGTCAACTGAAGCGACACGTTGATCTGCTCGCTCACTATGACGCATTTGACTATGCAATGCTGCTGCCTAACACCAGAGCCAATGGTGCACACACATTCGCCAGCCGCATAATTCGCTCGCTTACCTCGGAGCCACTCGGTGGCATCGATCCCGCCCAGATCTCACTGGCATTCGGCTCGGCATCCATCCCCGACGACTTCGTCGATCTCAGCTCTCTTCTCGGAGCAGCCGATCTAGCTATGAACCAAGCCAAGCAACGAATGACACCACTAATCATGTACCGCGATCTCAAGCATTCCATCTCTTGATCCAGCTATTGCGCTACTCGAGAGGGGGCATGCCATGTCAATTGTTGAAGCCGAATATTTCTATGAATTGGCCGCTGCCTTTGTCCGCGGGCGGTTGAGTGGTGAAAGTGACTTCACGGCTGCAGAATATGAGCTACTTAATGCTCCAAAGACGCAGCTCACTTCCGACCGGTTTCAGCAGCTGTTCGAACTGGGCAAGGCACGTGGTCTGAAAATGCATAAGTTCAAGAAAGCGACGAGTTTGGCGCGCGTGCGCAGCGTTCTCGGCATCCTGCGAGGACTGCAGCCGTTGGAGTTGCTTGATGTCGGTTCTGGCCGTGGTGTGTTCCTCTGGCCATTCCTTGAGGAATTTCCTTGTGTGCCCGTCACGTGCGTGGACTCCGACCCGATCCGTGTGCGTGACATTCTCGCAGTGCGCGATGGCGGCATCGAGCGGCTCTGTGCTCTGGAAGCCGACATCACCAAGCTCGATCTGCCAGATCGATCGTTTGACGTGGTAACATTTCTGGAAGTGTTGGAACACATTCCTGACGCTCAGGCTGCGCTCAATAAAGTGGTGCAACTAGCCCGGCGTTTTATCGTGCTTTCCGTTCCCTCGCACGAAGATGACAACGAAGGACACGTCCATCTCTTCAGCAAGAGTTCGCTCAATTCCATGCTTGCTAACGCAGGGGCGCAGCAGGGAAAGTTTCAATACGTGCTAAACCACATGATCATTGTCGCAAGCGTCTCGCATTGAGATGCCCTGGCAGACGCTTGAGGAAATGATGATGGATATAGTCAAATACCCTCGTACACAACATATACAGGGATCCCGACTTCAGGAAGGTGACGAAGACCTCTCTGCCGTGCCGTTCTCTCACATGGCCGGCAAGAACGTTGTGGTTGAAGAGAAAATGGATGGTGCGAACTCTGCCATCAGCTACGATGAGAATGCCAGGCAGCGATTGCAAAGTCGTGGTCACTATCTAGTTGGCGGCGCGAGCGAAAAGCATTTTCATCTCTTTAAGCAATGGGCAGCCACTCACACCGAATGCCTGTATCATGTGCTCGGCTCGCGGTATATCTGCTACGGTGAGTGGCTGTTTGCCAAGCACACGATGTTCTACGATCTTCTCCCGCATTTTTGGCTGGAATTTGACGTTTTCGATCGTGAAGCAGGTGAATTCCTCAGTACACCGAGACGGATTGAGTTGCTGCGCGGTTTGCCGATTGTTTCTGTCCGCGTGCTGTTTTCCGGACGGCTGACGTCCTATAAAGAGACGATATCGCTGCTCGGTACTTCGGCGTTCATTAGCGATGAATACTTGGAGAAGCTCACGAAGCAGTCAGCTAAATTGGAGCTGCCCGAGCAGCAGGTGCGCAAAGAAACCGACATGAGTCGCTCGATGGAAGGGCTGTACATCAAAGTCGAGGAGGACGGAGTGGTAAAGGAACGCTACAAGTTCATTCGCAGCGGATTTCTCACTACGGTGCTTGAATCCGAAAGCCACTGGCTCAACCGCCCGATTGTGCCGAACATGTTGCGCAGCGGAGTGAACATTTATGCAAAGGAACAATGAGATGACCGAAGGGAAAACTGTCTATTGGTCCTGTTCTCTGTGCCCGAGGCCGCCAGGGTGGAAGCTGGATTGGCAGCAGGACTTCGCTCATTTGGAGTGGGTGCAACCTATGATCGGCTGCAGGCAAGATGCCGTACACCATGCCGAAGGCGACGTTGCTACGCACGTGAGGTTGGTGTGTGAGGCACTTACGGCAATGGAGGATTGGCGACGCCGCGACCCTGACGAACGTGTAGCTGTTTTTCTCGGCGCTGCCTTGCATGATGTGGCTAAACCTGCATGTACGGTAGAAGACGAGAATGGGCGCATCTCGTCAGCCGATCACGGGAAGAAGGGTGCACAACTGGCGCGCAAGATTCTCTGGCGTGGGGATGGTTTCGCCGACAGTCCGCCACCGCTTGTGGTGCGTGAGGCAGTATCCGCTCTGGTTCGCTACTCGAGCCTGCCCCTCTGGCTCTGGGACAAAGAGGATCCAACCCGATCGATCATTCGTGCCAGCCAGTCAGCTCGTCTCGATTGGCTCGCACTTTTGGCCGAGGCAGACGCTTGCGGGCGCTCCTGCCAGGACCTTGCTGATCTCCTTTCGCGCATACAGCTGTTTAGCCAGTACGCCTCAGAGCATGGCTGTTTGTTTGAACCTTACGTGTTTCCTTCTGACCACAGTCGCTTCGTTTATTTTCACAAGCGCGCGGAACCTGGCAACGAGAGCTATGCTGCCCGCGACGTCTATGACGACACCCGTTTCGAAGTAACATTGATGTCGGGTTTACCTGGCGCAGGCAAGGACCATTGGATTGCACGAAACGCCAATACCTTAACTGTGGTGTCACTGGATGCTATCCGTTCTCGTTTGGGCGTACGTTTCGATCAAGATCAAAATAAAGTCATTCTTACCGCGCGCAACGAAGCACGCCAACTGATGCGAAAGTCTCAGTCGTTTGTCTGGAATGCTACCAACGTGACTCGGTTCATGCGCGATCCGCTCGTACGCTTTTTTCATGATTATGGAGCGCGTATTCGCATAGTCTATGTAGAGCCGCCGACATTTCAGGAATTGCTCCTCCGCAACGCTAGTCGCGAGAGTCCAATCCCTCCAGGCGCAATCGAAAAGCTGGCAGACAAGCTCGAAGTTCCGGATTTAACTGAGGCACACACACTTCTCTGGGTGAGTGAGTAAGACTAAGGAGCCTGAGCGTATCGGCGGAAATAACTGCGCCCGTTTTCGACATAGGATATCCAGACATCATGGGTTTTGGGATCGAGTGCTATTGTGTGGGTTCCCGGTGGTGCTACGACGTTTTCGGCGACTTCGTCAAGATTCTTATTGTCGAAGACGCAGATCGTTCCGGTCGAACATGCACAAAAAACTCTTTCGGTCTCCTGGTCGTATGCGATCTGATCTACGCCGTCTGCGATGTTGATTGAACGCACCAGTTGCCCGGTATTCATTTCGATAATCGAGAGATTTCCGGTGTGTCCCGCAGCAAACAGCAGGTGTCCCCTGGTATCGATTGCCAGTCCACGCAGCTTGCTTGCCCTGTGCGTCGACCACTTAGCGGAGATTTTGAATGTATTCGGGTCGATCACGAGCACGAAGCTCTGGGTCTTGTCGTTCAGGTAAATTTTGTCTGTGGCCGGATCGTACAGAACAACTGCTGGTATGCCTCCAATGTCGATGGTACTAATAATCTTGCCGGATTTGGGATTGATTACCCAAACATACTTTCCCCCGTCATTGTCTGCGTAAATCAAATGACGTTTGGTATCGACGGTGATGGCATCAATTGGACCCGGAGTCTTAATCTCTTTTTGAACTTTGAAAATGTCGTAGGACAAACAAATTAGCTTGCCGTCCACATCTCCTACATAGATTTGGTGCATCGCGCGATCGATTGCAACGCCCCGACATGCACCGGTCGGAATAGATTGAACGAAGTTCGTATTCAGATCGAGGATTGTCAGCGATGCCTTGGCTTTGTCTGTTGCCAGAAGCCTGCGTCCACCATCGTCTACCAGCAAATATTGGAACTTGCATGAGCCACCGGGCGCTTCAATCGAACCACGAGCAGACAATGTGGGAAGATTACTTGAGGCGGTCGTCGGAAAAGCTTGCAGGACAAACAAGCAGAAGAGCGATACCGCTGCTGCAACGACAAGGTGAAAGCCTGCATGTTTCGTCCAAGCAAGGCTGGAAATCTCTTGTCTCAGTGGCGGCACTCTTGCCTTCCTCGTCGGATCTGTCCGCTGTTCAATTCAAACTCTGCAATAGCACTCATGAATCATTGTATGCGATTTCAGTATGCAGTGCCTCTGATGCTAACTTGGCTCGAACGATGCATGGTTCGGTGCTTCTATATTCAATCTTGTCCAATGTCGGTGCGTTACCAAAAAGGAAACATCCCGGCACACACAAAGTGGCCGGGATGTCCCACCGTTGACGTGATCAGTCTCGGGTTACGTCTTAGGTGTTGGTGTTGCTTGGACCGCGACGACTGGCGAGTTCGTTGCCACTTTCTTCGGTTTCCAGAAACTGAACGCCTGTTCGAATGAGTCTCGCACTTTGACTGCAAATGGACGGTTTGCTGATCGTTTCAGTCCTTTTTGTTCTTCGTAATCGAAGACGGCATCAGTCAACCAGAAATAGGCAGGATGGAAACCGTCAATCACAGCTTCCTGGTATGCCATGTCGGCTTTCCACTTGTATGCTTCTTCGCGGTAGATCGCCACCATCACACCGGTGCGGTCTTCACCGTGCTCGCAGTGAACAAACACCGGTTGCGCTGCGTGGTCTTGCACAACGCTGAGAAATTGCTTGATGGCTGCTGCTGACGGTTTGTGAATACCGTCCAGCGGTATGCTTACATAGTTGAGCCCGAGCTGTTTGGCGACGATTTCCTCATCTTTTACTGTCGTATGATTGTTTCTCAAATTGATGACGGTTTTCACTCCGCCATCTTTCAGCAGTTTCAGACCCTGTTCCGATGGTTGTGCCCCTCGAACTAGGGCGGTATCCACAACCTGATATCGGGGCAGATTTTCAAGCCGTTTGCTTATCGATGCGAACGACGGAGCTGTCACTATTGCTGAGGAAAGGACGCTCAAAGTGACGGCAGCTAAAGTGAGATTTCGGCGCATGTATTTCGACTCCTCATCTGCTAGCGAGCGGCAGATGCCAGATATTAATCGGGTCCGGAACCCCACTGGCCAGCGCCTTAGCGAAATTCCGTCCCGTGAGAAGGACTACTGCTTACATGCCCAACTTCTAGTTCCACACTGCATACGGTGTCACAGTTATTGTAACTTTTCGTAAGATCGCTGCAGGTGCGAAAGCAGGATTGCTGGCTGAGGATGAGCCACAAAGGCGGCCAGAATGTTCGTAGGAGAAACGGTTGTGGTTCGCTGTACTAAAAAACTTCGTTGGTTTCTCTTTTCTGAATGGCTTCTGCTGCTTCGATTAGCGGCTCAAGCTCAGGATGCCGAAGCAGATAACCGTAGTTTCCGATCGCCGCCGCAAAGATTGAATTGATTCGTTCATGGTGCACGATCAACGTCCGAAATTTCTCCAACACACGAGAATGAGACAGCGCATAGGAGATTCGATTTTTTCTGCCGACGTACATGCAGTAATAAAGCCGCGGTCCGACCGGTGGTGCTGTACCGGAGACGATCATTTGTGCCCATGTGTTGTAGCAGTCAAAATCAAAAACGTAATTGAACATGTTGAGAGTCAAGCCGCCCGGAGGGCGAATGTTCACTTCTAGCGGGATGAACGTGCCGCTGCTCGTCAGGAAGAATTCGAAGTGGAAAAATCTGCCTCGCACATCAAAGGCGCGCAGAACCGCTTGTCCAGCATCGTCCAGCTCGGGCTCTATCTCTCTGACGGCATAATAATAAATATCCGAATCTTCGTTGACCGCGTCCATAACGCCGCGACTATAGCGAAGCGATGAGGTGAACACAGCATTGCCATCGAAGTCCGCCAGCCCATCATATGTGATGATCTGTCCGCTAACGAATTCTTCGACTATGTAGTCGACGTCCAGATTCTCTTCGAGGTAGTGTTCAACATCGCGCTCGTTCTTAATCTTGAACGTTTTCGCTGCACCAACACCAACATCTGGTTTTGCCACCACGGGATAGCCAACTTCTTCGATCAGAGCAAGCAGCTCTTCTCTGGAGTGGCAAACGCGACCGCGAGCAGGTTTCAATCCGCATTCCAGAAAGACGCGTTTCATTTCAGACTTGTGTTTGATGGCGTCGATATTGTCGCACTTGATTCCACCAATGTTGAAGTCAGTTCTCAACCTAGCTTCTGTTTCCAGCCAATATTCGTTGTGGGAGTCGAGATGATCGAGCTTTCCATAGTGGTGAGTAAAATAGCCGAGCGCACGTACGAGTTCGTCGTAATCGTGCATGTTGCTGACACGATAATATTCAGTCAAATTTTCGCGCAGCTCGGGATGCAATGACTCGTATGGCTCATCGGCAATACCCAAGACTTTAGCGCCGGCTCGCTTGAGCTGAACGGAAAAGTTTAGGAAATTCGGCGGAAAGTGCGGTGACAGGAAGACTGAATTCATACGTGACTACTTGCCAACAACCGGTGCAGGAAACAGTATAGCTATTTAATGATGAGATTGTGCGCAATCTTTGAATGTGACGTCAATGCCCAGGTTTGAGAGGGATTGTTGCATGTTGAAACAGTCTGGCTCTCGCCGCGGTAGCCGCAGTTGCGAATGTTATGCTAGTGGGAAACCGGCATCCAGCCCACTTGAGCGCAATTGAATGGAGGCAACCGTGATACGATCTGGCGCGAACAGGTTACAAGGAAACAATACAGTGTTGCGAGAATATCATAAGTGGCACAGCCCGAATCTCAATCGAGATATGGAGCTTCTGGTTTTCGGCCATGCAGGCGCTCGCGTAATAATTTTCCCCACGTCGCAAGGACGTTATTTCGACTGGGAAAACCGGCGTATGAATGACAGCCTCGCACGGCATCTGGAAAACGGCTGGATTCAACTGTTTTACGTTGACAGCGTCGACTCTGAGAGCTGGTTTAGTCACACTGGAAATTCGACGGATAAAGCGTGTCGTCACCTGCAATATCATGATTACATCATTCAAGAAGTTCTTCCATTTACACAATCGAAGAATGACAATCCGTTTGTAATCGCGGCTGGCGCTAGTTTTGGTGCATACCATTCATTCAGCATTGCGCTGAGATTTCCTGAATGTTTCAACCGGGTGGTTGGCATGAGCGGCATTTTTGACGTCCGTGACTGGACCAATGGCTACATGGATGATGTCATTCAGCAGGGCAGTCCTGTTGAATATATTCGCAATCTCCATGATGGCAACAAGATCGATGCTATTCGCAATCTGGATATGATCGTCGCCATCGGTCAGGAAGACCCGCTGTTCGAGAACAATAAGTGGTTTTCGGAAGAACTGTGGAACAAGGGAATCTGGCATGCCTTCCGGGTATGGGACGGATTTGCCCATGATTGGCCACAATGGCAGGAAATGATCCAGCATTACATCGGCGGAATAGATAGCCGCGGTTAGCCTGGAAAGGGGGCGTCACGCCCGCTTTCGTATTCTTGACAGGACACAAGCGCACATTGCAGTTTGTGCTTGAGAACTGTGGCAGGGCTAACGCCTGCCTCCCCTGAATCCGCCGCCGCCGAAATGGTGGAAGCCACCCCATCCCTCGTGGCCACCGCCACCAAATCCTTCGTGACCACGATTGCCATAGTCACCGGCGTGGTTTTCAGCGGCATTGTTTGCAGTCGGGTGCGGTTGGTCGTTAAGATTGTTTGACCATTGATTGCGGTGGTCCCAGTCGCCTTGCTGATTAAACTGATTTGAGATCTGATTGTTGTGTTCGTTGTTCACGTACACCCTGCTTCCGCTCGGGTTGTAGTGATAAACGCCGGCGCCGTCGTGATACATAGGCGCGCCGTAAGGCATGCCGTAATAATGATTGTTATCGTCGATAGCGCCGCCGATCATGCCGCCTAGCAATCCACCGCCCATGGCTGCAGCTGCAGTCACTACTGCGCCACCGCCGCTGCTACCACTTTGTGGGCTCTGAATGATGGTGGTTTGTTGTACTGGAGCGGTTGATCCCGGTACGGTGTTCTGCACCGGCTGGTAGCCTTGGAACTCCGCAGCGCGTTCAGACTTGACGACGTTGATCGCCCATTGCACTTTCTGCGGAGGAATTGGAGTGGGGGCGCCCTCTTTGTTGATGAACCAGTAGTTCTGCGAAGCATCGCGATAAACTGCGACAGTCGTGGCATCTTTGGCCAGGTTCTCTCCACTGATGGGGATTCGATCGCCGGTCTGGGTGACGAGATATTTTTGACCCTTGCTCTTCACGATCTTGAAAAGCATCATCGTCACCTGGTCTGACCCCGGAGCCTGAGGAAGTTGTGCGTTTGCGCCCAGGATAGGAACAAATAAACTCACTATGAGAACAGCAATTGTCAGGCAGTTACCGAGCCAGGTGGCAATTTGGCGTCCGTTAGTCATGGATCGTTCCTCGTTTGGGGCTCATCCGGGTTTGCGCGCAGCACCACCAGGACAGCTATTGGCAGCACGACGGGGGTCGATTGCTGTTATCAGGTGTAGCCCAAAATATTAGCATGGAGAAAGTCCGAGAGCGAAAGGAAGGCTGCCCAAACGCCGCCGGAGGCGCTAAAATCTGTCCATCGCCGAATCGTTCAGCTGATCTCCCCGTTCGTGTGTCAAAGCGAGGATAGCCTAATGGGTTCTTCCAAGTTCGTTATTGTCGTCGCGGCGATCGCGGCGCTCTCAGGTCTGCTGTTTGGCTACGACACTGGTGTCATATCCGGTGCGCTTCTTTTCATGCGAACGCAGTTTCACTTAACGCCAGAAGGCGAAGGACGAGTCGTCAGCGGCGTCTTGTTTGGAGCAACCTTCAGTTCAATGGTCAGTGGCAGGCTGACCGATCGATTCGGCAGAAAACGGGTGATCCTGGGAACCGCCCTTTTATTTGCGATCGGTTCGATTCTGACAGCGTTCGCATCTTCGGTGTCCTTGTTAGTTGCTGGACGCGTAGTTCTGGGGCTGGCAATCGGAGTGGCGTCGTTCGCTGCACCTCTATACATTAGCGAAATGTCCCCAGCGAAAATTCGCGGCTCACTGGTGGCGATGAACCAACTTGCGATCACGATCGGTATTTTGCTTTCGTACGTCGTCGATTACGCCTTCTCATCGACGGGCAATTGGCCGATGATGGTGGCATTGGGTGCGGTACCGGCGGTGATGCTGGCCATCGGCATCCTGTTTTTGCCGGAAAGCCCTCGCTGGTTGATTCTGAACAATCGCGAAACGCAGGCAGCCGAAGTCTTGAAGCGCATCCGAGGAACAGAGCAGGTCAGTGAAGAACTTACGGAAATCAAAGCCGCTTTGAGCGAAGAGAAGGGTGACTGGCGAGAATTCTTTTCGCCGCATCTGAGAAAGGCTTTGATTGTTGGTGTCGGACTTGGTCTGTTCCAGCAGTTTACTGGTATCAACACGGTTATTTACTATGCGCCCTCCATCTACAAGCTGGCCGGCATGACTTCGGACTCCGGTTCGATTCTGGCCACGGCCGGAGTGGGATTGGTAAATGTGATAATGACTGTGGTGGCACTGCTGCTGATCGATCGTGCTGGCAGGCGCCCGTTGCTTACCATCGGCAACATCGGCATGGGATTGAGTTTAGCTGCTTTGTCACTCAGCTTTTTGTTGCACGCCGATGCCCAAGTATTGAAGTGGGTCGGTGTCGGCAGCACACTTGTCTACGTCGCATTTTTTGCAATTAGTCTTGGTCCGGTATTCTGGGTGATGATTTCTGAAATTTATCCTTTGCGGATTCGCGGTTTCGCCATGAGCTTCGCAACAGCAATGAGTTGGCTGAGCAACATGATTGTTAGCTATACCTTTCCGATGTTGCTGGCCAATCTTGGCGTTGGTATCACTTTTGGAATCTACACAATCATCACCATCGCATCGCTGGCGTTTGCGATTTTGCTTGTTCCGGAAACCAAGGGTCTTTCGCTGGAGCAAATCGAGCGGCAGGAACGTTCGGGAACATTGCATTAGCTAAGAATGCTTTACGGCATCGATACACGGATTCTGCCAATGCCGCCAGGATGCGGCGCTCCCAGGCAAATATCCGCGCCTGGATCAATGAACCGTCGCTGCTTCGCTTAAGTCCCTTACTCTGGCGAAAGCTTGTTGAAGACGGTCGCTATCCAACGTCGGAGTCCTGTGTTTGAGTTGGCTGAGGTTCCAAATTTTGGATACTCTGAAGTGTCGCCTGTCTTGGATCAGCCATAATGAGCGATCTTGGCCTGATCCTATTGCGAACCTTGCGTTGGAGAATCTGGGGTAAAGCCTGCTGTTATAACGGGGAGGAAATAATATGATGGAATACTGGAAGAGCTGCGGCTCGCCTGTAATGTACAACAACGGGTGACCATCGTTTTTAGCAAATGTTTTACACAGATTCTGATCGTCCAGTTCTTGCTGAAGACTGCCTGATTGTTTCTGTTTTAAGTGAATGTGGGTCTGTTGCTTCTCGAGCCACAGGTGCGAAGAACAACTGCTGCCTGATAAAAATGTAGTCGGTGCGGAAGATTTGACTTCGACCTCCAGCGCTTCAAAAAACACGGACCAGCTTTGTTTCAGCGGACTCTGGAATCCATTAACCGAAGACATTTGGAACACGTTAGTCGCAATTGCGTTATTCATTCAGCCACCTGGTACGCGCCGTCCAATTACGACGCTATTAGACTGGAAACCAGGCTTTTTTTGCCTGTTCAATTCAACAGTCTTCAGCGGGCTGACAACCAGAATCCGAGTTGGTCTCGTTGATTCTTGCTGCAATGTGTCTTCGGAGTTTGAATGGCAGTTTGGTAAACTTGATTTTATCAGCCTTTCCAGATGTCTCCACGAGCGATTTCGCAACATGTTTGACGCTCTCAGCCCTGAGCAGGAACACCTAATAGACCGACTCGCCAGGCTCTTGAGAGTCGATTCGGGTCCGGACGACAGTTGTAATCCTGATGCCGCAGAGGCGGCAATTGAGCGGCTTTATTCGACCCTGGGATTGGATTCTCCACATGTTGTGTGGTGCGATGGACCATTTCAACTCGCAATAATGCCGATTTTGCTCCAATTGCTTGTGTTTCATCCAAACGAGGAGCAAATAGATAGACTAAGTAAGAAGTTCGGGTTGCACCAGATTCGGGCACGCGAGTCTGAACTCGGCAACGCGCTGAAAGTTCCACGTTGGAAAGCTGCGTTAGACCTGCTGCTCGAACAAATGTCGACCGAAACTATTTGCGAGCTGCAGTTAAAGGAAGGATCGATCCTTTCTGGAGCTGATGAGGCTTATCAGCGCTTCGCCTGGTCGCGCTGCGGTATCTCAACGGCGGAAGCCCTTTGCGCCCTATCTCGTCAATATATGGCGGATGCCGTAAAGTCGCTGTCCAAGGCGGCAACGCTCGGCATGGCTACGGCTTTGACCAGCCGATTGTATACGGTGCCCATCGATCAATCCCACCGCACCAAACAGACAGTCAATCATGTGCTTGAAAGGAGTGAGGCGATACACCTGCGTGATGCTGCCACCGTATTCGGTGTATCCAGAGGACCGACCACAGGTGTCTACATAAGAGCGCAAGAACTGCATGCTCAAATTGCCGCAACCATATTCGAAGACATACTGAGCTTGTGCCCATCACCACAGGCGGCGCCTCATTGGCGGGGTCCCAGAAATTTGGAGAATGACGCCACAGTAAACACCGCCGGTATCATGGCTTTCGGACCATATGAAACATTGTGGGGCGCCTGGGCAGGTTTTGCTGCTACATGCTACTCGATTATCGCCGGAATGTTTCGCGATCAATTCTCACGCCAATTGCGTATCGGTTTATCCGACATTAGCATTTTTCAGCGTTCGGGTTTCGCCTATACACCGCTGACTCGCGTTGTCTTTATATGTAAGTTTCCCAGGGTAGTGGTCGACGAGCTGCAGCGATTGCACTGCGAGGATGGTCCAGCCATCGAATTTCGTGATGGATTCAAAATTTTTGCGCTATGCGGAGTACCAGTTCCTCAGGAAATAATCGAGTATCCCGGAGCCCTCACAGCCAAGCGCATCGACGAGGAGCGCAACGTCGAGCTAAGGCGAGTGCTGATCGAGAGATACGGAATTCCAAATTATTTGCGTGATACCGGCGCTGGTGTCGTGCACAAAAGCGCGGCGGGAACCCTCTATCTTAAACAACTTCCTGGAGACGAGCCTATCGCGATCGTGCAAGTAAAGAACAGCACAGCCGAAGCCGATGGCAGCTTCAAAGAATATTTCCTTCGCGTGCCACCGAATCTTCGAACCGTCCAAGAAGCAATCGCCTGGACATTCGAAATGGATCCTGAGCAATACAATCCTACGGAACAAACATAGCGGTCATGAGCCATGGGTGATTTCTTGCAGCGCTGGCTCCGTGCAGTGCTCCGTTAGCCCTTTCAGAAAGACTTCTTCAATCAATCCGATAATCTGGGTCTGCTTGAAACAAACACTGCGTTACTTCATCGGACCCTTTTGAGCAAAATCGACTTCGGCCGCTCCAGCTTTACGCAGGTCATAGACCACAGTAGGCCTGGGCTTTGGCTGATTGACGAAGCCTGGCCGTCTAGCGATGGCCGTTCCCATCACGGCGAAGTGTGTGATCAGATGAAGAAACTTTACCTCTACGCCTTCGCTCACCTCGACCTCTGATTCTGCGTCTTCGAATTCGTAATCGATCTCCATTCCCACTGCGCCGGCCGCACGCAACTTTCGCAGATCATGCATGAAGGCTGTCATCGCTTGCTTCCGCGCTTCGTAAAAGCAGTTGGTATATGCCACCACTTCTTGATTGTAGTTGCGCTGGTAGATCGACGTGGTATCAGTGCAATCGGTATACGTGCAGGCACCAAGGGCGATGCCCATCGGCTCGAAGCCGGCGTTCCAGAGTTGGCAAAACTCCTGGCCGGTGAGCAAACTTGTGAACGGAGCAGACCGATTCATCTCTGGAACGCGAATTGCTGTTCCCATGACTGTAAATTCGAGAGTTCTGCGCCCACCCCAATCGTGAAATCGTTTCTGAGTGCGCACGGCGATAATGCCGGATGCCCCGAGCATCTGCGCTTCCTGCGCCATGCGGGTTATGGCAAGCCGTCTTGCTTCCAGCCGCCCATATGTCAAATCATCCAGCTCTCCACAAACGGGTTGCCCATAGCCACCAGATGTGGTTAGTCCCCTCAGCGATGTGGCTGTAATTGAGGAGATCAGCCCGGGATTTTGTCTCCCGACATATTGTTGGAGCGCTTTCTTGTCTTGTGGCATTGTGATGAATGCAGTTCCCATCACCTGACCGAGCGGCAGAACACCAGTGCTGCGAGTGGACAGATACTCCTTCACGCTCAAAGTGCTCGAAAAAAGACGTGTGCCGCTGCTCGTCTGCGAAAGCAAACGATCCTTCACCGATTGGGGCAAATCCCCTGATTCAAGGGCAATGCGATCCTCTTCTTGCCTTCTTGCTGATGAATCGTCATTTCGATCTGCCATCGATCACTCGTCCATCGAGAGGATAAGTTGCGGATTCGGCAAATAGTGTTTGTCTTGCAGCGGCGCAATCGCTGTGCCGATCGCAAAGAACTCGATCATATGTTTGTCCCATGCATAGTTGCCTTCATGAATATCGGCACCGACTATGCCGGATGCGCCCAGCTTCTCAGCATCAGATTGCATCCGTTCCATTGCCATCTCACGTGCTTCGTAAAAGGCTTCGGTGAAATTTTCCATCTCGACATTCTTGCCGCGACTTTGAAACCATTTAGCTGCTGTCTGGTGCGCGACGTGATAAACACAGTTTCCCATCACCAGTCCGAGAGGACGATAGCCGGAATGCATAAGAGACCAGAACTCTTGCCCGGACAAATCGCTGGTGAATGGTTTTCCGTCTACGGTCCAATCAACTTCTGCGTCTCTGATCGCCGTTCCTATGGCAACGAATTCGGCCAAGTCCGAATTCCAATCGAGGTGTTTGACCGTGAGGCGCACGCCGATGATGCCATCGGCATCCAATTCTTCGGCTTCCTTGACCATACGCTTCATCGCTAGATCTCGCGCGTGATACAGCGCGTTACTGAGCACGATCATCTCCTCGTTGGTCTGCCACTGCGATTGTTGCACGCCAATATGGTAGATGGACGTCCCTGCCACCATTCCGGCAGGAAGGAAACCAGCCTCTTGAATCAGAAGAAATTCGTTGACTGAAAGATTGCTTGTGAAGTGTGAGTTAAACTGCGTCACGTTAGCTAATCAGTGCCGGGCTCTTTCTTGTCTTGTTGATTGGCGGCAGAAAGCATAGACCAGAGGTGGTCGACGCGAACAGCTAAATCCTGGTCACCAGCATGGTGCTCATATGGTACCAGCTTCTTTTCCAGGTGTTGCACGCGTTCTGCAATTGGCAGATTGGCATGCTCGCTGCCGAAGACAAACCGCTCCATGACTGCGGTTCTGCTTTCGACGCCGCTCGTTTTTGTTCCTGAAAGGAAGGGATTGGCGATTTCCGGTGTTGGCTTCGGACTAGTGTCATAAGTATTTCCGACACCGTATCCGATGCCGCTGGGATTGTAGACTCCGGGTCCGGCGCCGCCGACACCGAGCATGCCGCCGCCCACCATATTCAAAAGAGATCTGCCCAGCGATCCGCCAAAGCCGCGATGGCGAGCGGTGTTAGGATCGGATGAATTGGCATCCGATGAGTTGGGATTGTCTGTCGCCAGATTGTTGCCGTGTGGATCGACGGCTTTATCAAGCCTGTCGAGTCGATCGCACAGATCATCGTTCGGCGTTGTTTTGCCGAATTCCTTGGTTTCCAGTCTGGCTACTCTGACCGGCAGTGGATCGCTGGTGTAGGACTGCTTGAGAAGTTTCTCCTCCAACGCAGTCACTCGCGGGTAGTTGCCATAATCAGATGGAACATATTTGCCGCCGCCAGTTTGTGCCGATGCGGTGGATGAGGTGGCACCGTTGGTGGTGTCAGCGGTCGAACCGTCACTGGTTTCTGCATCTGTTTCATATGATGGCTTGGCAGTAGATGGCGCAAATCGATCGAGCTTATCGACCCGGTCGCACAGGTCCGCGCCGGGAGACGCCTTGCCAAAAGCTTTCATTTCCAATCGCGTCAGGCGTTGGGCTAGCGGTTCGCTGAGGTAGGTCTTGCCGAGAAGTTGCTGCTCTAACTCATTGACGCGAGGATAGCTTTCTTCGCCGACATCAACATTCGATGCGGCGCTGGAATCGGCGGAAGCAGCTGCCGGCAAGGCGATGCAGTTCGAAACCGGTGAAAAAATTAGCAGTGTGTACGCAGCAAGCGCACAGAAGATGACGTTCGAGTCAATGATCTTCATTTGATTCACTTTGAGTGCAGTGTTTTGCGATTGAGACACCCGAGACCCGAGGCTCCGCCTATCTGCGGAGCTTCAGTGTGTCAATACTAGAGTTTCTCAAGCGGTAAGAAATTGGGTCGCTCTCATAAATGAATTGGTTGATTGAGTGCCTCCAGATGAACTCTGGATAAGAAATTGCGCCGCCCGTGCAATCCAGCGCGCGTTGGTCCGTTGCCATCTTTCGTCCTCGCTACTGACAGCGGGCGCAATATGTGTGACAGCGGGTGCGCCCGGCTGTCATCTCGACTGAAGCGAACGCAGTGAGCGCAATGGAGAGATCTCTCATAGCCTTTGCTGAGGCACGGCGAAGGTATGAGAGATTTCTCGACTGCACTCGCTGCGCTCGTTTCGCTTCGAAATGACAGAGCGAGTTTCTGTACTTGTCAGTCCCTGGTGGACTCTGCATGCATTTGTCACACAGCAAGCGCGCAGCATGGATTGCTAGATGCGCACCTGGAAATTGTAGTGATTTCTCCAGGAATTGAATTCGAATTGGTCTTCTGCATGAGGATAGTATGGCCTGGGTGGACCGCTAAATGTGTACTGGGGTGGCAGTGGATATTCTGAGTTGCCATACTCTACAGCCGCTAGAGGACGCATGCAGTGTCGGCGAAAATGGAATGGGTGCCGAATTTGGTAATCAACTCGCGCCGGATTCGGCTGGACGGGCGCGTCGCCAGTCGGACAGGCAGTGATTGCCGTCTCAGGAGGTGCGGTGCAAGGTTCCGGTCCCCGTCCGTGAGATCCCATGGTGCCCGCGAATGTTAACTGCTCGGTGCTCCGATTGATTATATAAACGTTGCCGTACCGGTCCTCCCTGATCTGGTCGATCGCATCCGGTGCGGTGGTTCTTATAGCAGCTCTGATCAGCCTTTCAGCTTGCAGTGGATCATCTTCAACCATGCCGCGCAGCTGATACGCAGCGGCATCAGCGCTGCCTTCGTTGAGGGCGGTTGAGACTTTTTCGGCTCGTTGCGAGAACGCATCTATAAATGGAGAAGACATAGGGATCTCCTTCAAGGGGGTGGTAGGGAGTGAAGCCAGTTCAGGGCTCTGGTGTATACGTTGCTGCCGGGAGCATTGCCAGATCCTATTTGTCTTGAGTGACCACAGTGTGACAGCCGCTAAAGAAGACAGGCGGACGCTCTTGCCGTTCAGATACGGATGGCGATGGAAATTTTGACGTCTTCTTTACGGGTCTCCTCGGTAAAACTATGAATATCCGACAACGAGGCGCGACGACGATGAAAACTCAAATAGTGGCAGTGATTCTGCTGGTCAACCTCCTCAGTGCCGGAGCTGCGTTGGCAAAAGACGATCAATTCCAAGCCGGGAAAGTGCAACAACAGAGCGCAGCCGTCAATCAACCTCGCAACAAGAGGCACAACAAACATCAGGGAATGTTTGTCATCAAAAACGCTACAGTGGCGGGTGAGCTTTATAACATCGTTTTTCCGGCTAATGACCAAACGGAAATGAGCACCGCGACAGGTATCATCGGACAAAATCCGCCTGCGCCGCGGGGACTGTAAACTCCTCACAACACTAGTCGTGATTTTTCAAAGTCTTTCCTCGAACCACGACTCACTTCGCCTCGCTCCGGTCGAACTGCGCAAGCGCTTCGCTCGAGCGAACGCGAAGAGGAGGGGGAATTGTTTTCAATCGCCAAACACACGTTAGCTGAATACCAAGACTCCTGGGCGAGGCTAGTGCGCAGCGGCCCCGAGAATGTTCTCGAGACCTAGACCGCTGCGCGCCTCAGCCGGAAAGTTGCACGCAAACGTCGATTTGATGCGACGAGTATAGCCGAGAATTTCACGCCAACGTCGAATGATGCGACGACTACAGCCGGGAAGTTCACGCCAACGTCGAATGATGCGACGACTACAGCCGGGAAGTTCACGCCAACGTCGAATGATGCGACGACTACAGCCGGGAAGTTCACGCCAAAGTCGATTGATGCGACGCTATAGCGACGGAAGTTCACGCCAACGTCGGCTTTCGGCGACGGCTATAACAGGGAGGTTCACGCAAACGCCGACTAACCGAACTCCGGCAACGAAAGCGACTTTCAGTGAAACCATTCAAAACTGACTCAGATGCCCAGACGTTCGCGCACCACATTCGATGGCAGTTCCCAAAAGTGCTCTTTGTTTCCCATCGTAGAAAAAGTGCGAGTGTGCATTCGATCTATATACAAGATGCCGTTCAAGTGATCGCACTCGTGCTGCAATATTCTCGCGTACCAGCCTGCTGCGGCGCGCGAGAATTCCTCGCCTCGCTCGTTCAAAGCGGCGACCTCGACTTCGCGGTAGCGTGGAGTCAGGCCGGCAAATCCATTGATGCTCAGACAACCTTCAAAGAAGTCGACGGACTCATCGGTTCCTATCCTCAGCTTTGGATTTATTAGAACGTGGAATGGGATTGCTTCCCGTTGGCGTTCAGCCAGTTGTTCGCTCGTCAGCCGTGTTTGGAGTTCTGCAGAATCTTCCACAACAACAAGCTGTAAGCCCAGGCCAATTTGGGGGGCGGCCAAGCCAACCCCTGGGGCATCTCTCATGGTTTCTCGCATCTGGTCGATTAATTCCTGAATTTCACGAGAAAGTATTTCTTCGCGAGTCAGCTCCCTGGCTTGGGTTCGCAAAATCGGGTCGCCGGCTTGAACGATGGGAATTGGCATGGGGCTCCTCTGTCGCGTGTTTCGCCCGGATAGCGACTGGCGTTTGCGGCTTCCAGCGATCGTTGGAGTAACGATTTAATCGACTCGGGAAACCGGGCGGCGGTGTGTGCGGTAGATTGTAGGAATGAACTTTCTAACCCGAATCGGACAATAAAGGATATGCAGGGAACTATGGGATTATTGCATGGGACCATCGTTGGGGCGTTAACCCGCAGCGCCGAGGGATGGTTGTGGGGATGGTTGTTATGACTGAGCGCCGGCTGAGTAATTCGGCGGAAACCTGAGGAGCTAAGCGCAGTTGCAAGACCACCCCAAAATTCGAGTGGATGAAGCCGGCAATTTGTTGCTGAATTTTGGACAGTATGGCGGTGATGTCGAGGTCGCTTGCTTCTCCAGGGACGGAAGTCGTCTTCTCACCGTCAGAGAAGTGGGGATTGCCAGAATTTGGCATACAGAGACGCGTCAACAAATTGCGGAGATTTGCCCCAGCTCAGCCCTGACCGGCACCAAATTCGGTGGCGTAGATTTTGAGTTGTTTATCGAGGGTGCGGCGATTGATAATTCCGGCCAGTATGCATTGCTTGGTCTCAATGATGGCACTGCTGGCGTTTTTCGCATCGACACCGGCGAACGAATCTCGACGATGCGCTCACCTGGCGGTTCGGACAACAAATGGGAGCTGGTGAGAGCAGTTGATTTTTCCGCCGATGGTTCACTGGCGATCGTAGGTTTCTACAATCGGTGTGTTGGAATCTGGGACCGCACCGGAGAGAATTTGGTCGCGCATTTGTCGGTGCCGGACGGCGATAAGTGCATTACCGGCATAGATTGGGGCAGGCAGACGCTGGTTAGTTCCGTTACGATCACGCATGACAATCGCTATGCTTTCGCAGGATTCGCTGACATGTCTTGCGCAGTCTGGGACATCAATACGAAGGAAGTCGTGTTCTCTGCATCTCAGCATGTGGAGAGTGTGCTGACTATCAAATTCATCAAAGACGAAATGTTTTGGGCAACCAGTGGTGGCACCGTGTGGAGATGCAAACGCGACTCAGCGCCAACGCCGATGCTGCATGCAAACCAGAACTGGCAGGAAGTGGAATTCTCTGCGGACAATAAATCGTTGCTGTGCCGGACAGCCAACAACTCCATCTATCGATGGCATCTTGATGGAACCAGCGTACTCTTGAAGAATATGGAAAACATCGGTTGGCCTGTTTGCGCACGGACGATCGGTTTTATTCCGAACCATGGCGTTTATTATGTCGGCGGTGACTCCGAGGTGGTGATTGAAACTGCGTCCGGAAAGCTGTCAGTGACGCGCGATGCAAAAATCACCCGCGCCATTGCCAACCCTCTCGCCAATCAGTTATTGACTGAGGGTTGGTCTAACACGATTGAGGTTTGGGACATAGCATCAGGCAAAAATGTGGGCAACATCACCACCGCTAGTACCATCGCCTGCGTGGCACTGTCTGAGGAGGGGCATTTCTTGGCCGTCGGCACTGCTGGAGAAGGGACAAAAAGCAAAATGAGTGAGATCGAGGTGTGGGACCTTTATCGCATGCAGAGAGCTTTTCGATGGCGCGCCCATAACCATCAGATCGGAGCGCTGGCCTTTGGTGGCAAGAGTAAGCGTCTGGTCAGTGCCAGTCTCGATGGCACCGTGCGACTCTGGCAGCTCGGAGGTTTTTTCTCCAGCGAACCACGCGAATTGGGTATGGTCGAGCCTCCGAATCTTGATCCTAATGATTTGTATGTCTTGAAAGATGGAAGAGTTGTAATCTGCGCATCCGGCTCATATGAAGTCTGGTCCAGCGATTTGAAAACCCAGCTTTGCAAAGGCGAGAAAGAGTTTGGTTGGCACTTCAAATGGGCTGTTGATGAGCAGGACCAGGCGATAGTGGTGGCAGATTATGGACAACGATTCTATCGAATGAGTCTTAGCACCGAAGGTAGTGCCGAGGCGATTGAGCCTTCCATTCCGCGTCCGGCGTATTTCCCAAAGGTACATGTTGCCAGGGAGATACAGGCGATGGCGGTGGCTTATCTGTGGACGGCGCCAGGCGGTCCCTATTTGCATATGGGAGATGGTCCTCGCGGTTGGGCGACGCCTCTGCGACTGTCGAACGACAATAAGTTTGTTCTGGTGCCTTGCTATCAGAGCGCGAAGTTGATGCCAATCGATGAAAATAATAGCGATGGCGAACCAATGACGATCCCTTTCCAGGGCAAGTTCAGGGCTGGGCGTGTAACGGACACGCATATTGTTGCCGTTAATGAGAAGGGCGAATTGTTCAGCGTGGCTCGGTCTTGAGTGTTTGATCGTCCGGACTGGACGAGTGACGATCGCGATCGCTCAGCCAGACAATTTCCGCTCCTGGAATTTGTTCGAAGCAGTCGGGCGCGTAGATTTCGCGCCCAAGACACTGTTTACGCTTGATGTCGACTCCTGCGTGTTTTAGCGCTCCGGCGACCAGACCGTTGCAATTGCCTGCGTCATTCTGGAATGACGCATCATATGCGGTGCCCAGATGCTGCCTGGCATGATTTATGGCGATTTTAGCTTGATCGGCATCTTTGTAGGGCGGCCGGATTAGCGCCAGTCGCGTGCTGCCCCACCGGAGATAAATGTCGAAATCGGCTTCAATCGCCTGTTTCTCTACCGTGAGCAACTTTTCACTTTCATCTACTAATGCGCCATGTACCCACGTGGTTCCGGTGGCAGCGGTGCAAAGTGCGATCCATTGCCATCCATGCAAATTGGATTCTATAATCACATCGCCTGGACGGCTGAGCTTTTTGATCCTTTCTAACTCTTCCTCTGTCGTGTCCCATGGGAGCGCCCATGGCCAGAGACTTGTCGTGAAGACTTTGCCTCGAATTGGTGGCACCAGCAGAACGGCGGCCACAGCAGCAATACTTATGGTTGAGCCCAGAAGGAAAATTTGCCAGGTGTTCATGCTTTGGTCCGCTGTGGCATGAATCTGTCTCTCAAAAGTGCTATATAGCATACCTTAGCTGACGAAAATGCGTCATGGTACGGTAGTTGCTGTTTCAGTCTGAGACGTTTTGTTAAAAGGATGCAGGTGATCAGGATTCCTAAAGGTTGCCACTTTGGCACAGGCGTTTAGCTATGAATCTGAATAAAGCGGGGATTTTGCGTGTCGTGGTTCTCGGCACCTGGTTTGGCGCTCTTCTGTGGCTGGAGAGCAGGCAGCCGATTCGGGCTGGACGTGACGATAAGAAGCGGCGGCTGGCAAGAAACGGTGCCATCGCCGGTCTCGGTGGTGTTGTTTTGCAGATGATTGAGCAACCGCTAGTGATGCCGTTGAGCCGACTGGTGGAATCGCGTCGAATTGGAGTGCTTCAGCGTTTGAGATTGCCTGAGGTTTTGAATTCACTGTTAGCAATTTTAGCTATGGACTATACATTATATTGGTGGCATGTGCTGGCTCACAAGGTGCCGCTGTTGTGGCGCTTTCATTTGGTGCATCATGTTGATCTCGATCTTGACGCGTCCACGGCGATCCGGTTTCACTTTGGCGAGCTGCTGATCTCAATAGCGTGGCGCTTACTTCAAATAGTCACGATTGGGGTTAGACCCGGCGCTCTATCTATATGGCAAGACTGGCTAATGGCCTGTATTTTGTTCCACCATTCAAATATCAACTTACCGGCTGAATGTCAACGAATTCTTGGTCGTATTCTTGTCACTCCGGACATGCATACAATCCATCACTCAATCACAGAATCAGAGACAAATTCGAATTGGTCGAGCGGCCTGACTTGCTGGGACCATCTGCATCGCACATATCGCGATGATGTTAATGTAGAGAATGTAGTAGTTGGCATTCCTGCTTATCAACGGCAAGACGAGTTTGGGCTTGTACAAATGCTTTTGCTGCCATTCGTGCACCAGCGCCCGAGCTGGCAGTTTGAATTACAATCGTTCAGCGATCCTCTTGCTTGAGCTTGCGTTCTATGTGTAATTTTCGATAGTAACGTTTTCGTTCGCTCTGTTGAGGAAACAGTGTATCGTCGTTATTCAATCCTAATTCTTGCTGGCGCTGCGGCGAAGAACCCTCCGGCGGAAAACCCAGGCGGAGCCTAACGTCTCGCAGTCCAAGCTTGGCTTCAAGGCGCCAATCAATCGATCGCTTTAAACCGAAGGCGCGATACTTTCCAGGTTTCACCTTGCCCTTTTCCGCTACGAAGGCAGCGAAATCAGCAACCCATTGTTCAAACTGTTCTATGACCGCTGGCTCCTGCACCATGTGTTCTGCTTGATTGTCGCTGTATTTCTTGTCTTTGCCGAATTCGATGTATTTCCACAATTGGTCGGGAACTTCGACTCCTCCATATCTGCATTGCCAAACTAGAGGCGCGTAAGCATCGCGCATCTGTTTGAAGGGCTCATCTTGCGGATCGAAATACTCTTTATGTTCGAGAATCTTTGGTTTTCCCTCTGTATCCAATTCATCGCCGCCGCCATCACCATAAGAGAAGAATGCTGCTGTTCTCCCTTCTAAATGATTGATTGACAGTTCCTTCCATTGGTCCGAATGTTCGAGATGCATCGCCAGTTCGGGATTCTTGTGCTCGATCAGTTCTTCGCATGGGTTGCCGCCATTCATGCAAACAAGTCGATCGAACAGCAGCTTCATATTCGAAGTCGGTCCATACCAGTTGACCGGCGCGATGAATGCCCAGGCGTCGGCAAGATCGAATCGCGAATACAGGTCGAGATTCCACATCAGGTCCGGCTCAAATTTGTCGTTCGGGCGATAACAATTGCATGGCCACACGCATAATGCCATTGAGGTTGACACACATGCATTGCAGCTCTGAATGTGTTCGCGCGCGAAAACGTTGGCGAGGTCCTCGAGATCGATCTCCCAGTCTTGCGGAAGCAACTCGACCATTCGCATCATTAAGGCTCGGGCCTTCGAGTCGACACCAGGGCAGTTGTATTGGCGCCTGTTTGAGCCCGCAATCACAAGCACCCGAAAAGGTCGTTCTCCGGGAGGCAAAGCACCATTGGCATCATTTGGTTCCATCGACTAGTGATGTTAGCATGTCGCGGCTATTTACCGGATTTCCCCCAGGTGAGGATCAGTTGTTGGAACAGTAAAGTACGCCGCGAAAGTCTATATGCTCGGTTCATTAGCTGCTTGCACCCTGGGAGGAAATTTCTATGCCTCGTCTCGATCATGATCCAAAGGATATTCGCCAACAACTCGAATTTTGTTTGTCGAGTGATGTTGGTGTAAAGGACACGGTTGAAAAGCCGTCCATCGATACGCGACACAATTGGCGCTCGTTTGGCGCTGGTGCAGGTCTGTCCGCATTGCTCCTTGTCGGTGCTCCACTAATTTACTATGCAGGTTCAATGTTTGGTTTACCACAGGTACCTCCGGAGTCTGCTGTCCCTGCTGATGCTACGCCGATTGCACTATCGGTGCCGTTGCAGCCGTGGGTGGTGGCTCCTCATCCGATGCTTCCTCATCCGATGCTGTTCCCGACTCCAGTTGTGAGACCCGCTCTTGTTCTTCCAACTACGGTTGTGGCCATGGTCCGTATTCCGGGCCTAGATGCGCATAAGACAACAC
>Ga0182024_10003836_pt1 | contig 35240 bp, 41 predicted proteins | sample P32metaG_FD_120480 | JGI IMG/M metagenome (GOLD analysis project Ga0182024, IMG submission 120480) | Permafrost microbial communities from Stordalen Mire, Sweden - P3-2 metaG (Illumina Assembly) | ecosystem: Environmental > Terrestrial > Soil > Wetlands > Permafrost | place: Sweden: Stordalen...
ACCAAGCGGTCCCGCTCGGCCTGCGTCATCAGTAGTTGTCCTTCTTGCACCTCCCCAGCCTGAGCGCTGTCAATAGGACATTTCTACTTGGCACGAATAGGACATTATCATTTGGCGCCGACAGCCGACCCTGAAGCCGAGAGAACCAGCGCGGACGGTGCTAGAATGAGCAAACTCTGCCGCAGACTCTGAACGTTTCGACGGGGTGGTCGAATCCAGCTTTGCAGCAGACCTAGAAGGAGAAAGCCGCATGCCCGACAGTATCGACGCGATTCCCGAGAAGACGAGATGGGACATCGCAACCAAAGGATTGACCGGCGCCTTCATTGCCATTTCTAATGCCCTAAAGCAGGCTGCAGGGCAGAAGAAGTTTGAGGAGTTCAACGGGGCTCTCTGGTATGAGGCAGGAAAAGGGGCGAAGGGATTCGCCGATTCCTTTGGACTCGCCACTCAGGACGCCGGCGATGTCGAAGCGGCGACGCACCTCTTTGCTAAAGCGGCCATGGGGCCGGAGTTTGTCTTCGAGATTGTGGAAGCTACCAAAGACAAATGTGTGGGAAGAACTACTCAGTGTCCTTGGCACAAGCGGTGGAAGGAGCAAGGCCTCGAGATGGACACCTGCGGCGTGGGGCATCAACGCTGGGGGGATGGAGCCGCCGAGAGCTTAAACCCGAATTTTACGTTCCGGCTTACCAAGAATATGCTGCATGGCGACCCGCATTGCGAGTGGGTCGTAGAGCGGAAGAAGTAGAGGCGGAAGGAACGAGCCGGGCCTCCCTAGCGGAACTCGCTCCAATCGATATTGCGCATGTCACCGTGACGAAGGAACTGCCGGTGCATCGCCAGTCCGAGCGAAAGCGATAGAGGCTCGTGGCTGGTCCGGGCAGTGTTCTCGAGGTAACAGCGGAGTTGTTCGCGATAGTCGGGGTGCGCGCAATGGTTGATAATCAGGTGCGCGCGCTCATGGGGATCCTTGCCGCGCAGGTCGGCCACGCCCTGTTCGGTGATGACGATCTGTACCGAGTGCTCGCTATGGTCCATGTGCGAAGCCAGCGGCACGATGGCGCTGATCTTGCCGCCTTTGGCGGTAGAGGGACAAGAGAAGATCGACAAATAGGCGTTGCGCGTGAAGTCGCCTGAGCCGCCGATCCCGTTCATCATCGTTTTGCCCATCACGTGCGTGGAATTGACGTTGCCGCCGAGGTCCACCTCGATGGCCGTATTCATCGAGACGATGCCCAGCCGGCGGACGATCTCCGGATGGTTCGAAATCTCCTGGGGACGCATTACGATGCGGCTCTTGAAGTAATCGATGTTGCCGGTGACGCGCGCCATGGCCGCGGGCGAGAGCGTAAGGGCGCAGGTGGAGGCAAACCGGCAGCGGCCGCTCTCGAGCAGAGGCACCACAGAATCCTGCAGCACCTCGGTGTACATTTCGAACGCGGGGATGTCCTTGCTACGCCCGAGCGCTGCCAGCGCGGCGTTGGCGATGTTGCCCACGCCGGATTGCAAAGGCAGGAACTCCGGTGGGATGCGGCGCTCCCGCATCTCCGCCGCCAGGAATTCGGCCAGGTTCTCGCCGATCTGCTCAGTGACCGGTGTGGGCTCATCAAAACCGCCCGTCTCGTCGGGCTCGTTGGTCAGCACCACGCCGGCGATTTTCTTCGGGTCGATGACACAGATGGGCGAGCCGATCCGGTCGGAGCAAGCGTAGACCGGAATCTCCTGGCGAGCCGGGGGATCCAGCGGCTCGAAGATGTCGTGCATTCCCAGCAGCGACGCCGGGTGCTTTGAGTTCAACTCGATGAGCACCTTCCCGGCGAGACGCAGGTAGGTATTCGACGCACCGACGGAAGTTGACAATACAATGCCGCCGCCCGCCGTCACGTCGCACGCCTCGACAACCGCCCAGTGCACGGGACCGAGGAAACCGTACCGCACAGCCTGCGGCACCATGGAGAGGTGCATGTCCACGAACTTCACCTGGCCGGAGTTGATCTGTTTCCGCAACAGGGTGCTGGACTGATATGGCGTCCGGAAGCTAATCGCTTCCGCCTCGGCCAGCGCGTCGTCTAGAGATCGTCCGGTAGAGGCGCCCGTGAGCACGCCCACCTGGAACGGCTTGCCGGCCGCGTGTTCACGCCGCGCTTTGCCGGCTATGGCGCGCGGAATGGCCTTGGCGGCGCCGGCTGGCGTGAAGCCGCTGAAACCGATGGTCGATCCGTGATCGATGAGCTCGGCCGCCTCCTCGGGAGTCAGGATGGGAAATGGCAATGACATGGGAAAACGGAACTCCTTTTGCTGAGTACGATAGATCGGCGCTATCGCGAGGGGAGACCGCACATCGTAGCACCGGGTGAGTCGCATCGCGCGCTGGCCGGGCCGTGCAGCGGATTTCCAATCTCGTTTTCGACTACATTGCCGCGAATCACTCCGGCGGACAGCAGGTCCACGGGATCGGCGCAAGCTAGGCGTGGGCGTGCTTCTTGCCGGCGGGCTTGGGGTGCGCCTCGCCCTCGGAAATTCCGGACAGTTTGACAGGATCGCGGTCGGGAAACTCAGCCACCAGAGACAGGCTCCCACCCATGGCTTCGATCGTCTTCCGCAGCGTGGAAATCATCAGATCTGCGCGTTTCTCGAGCTTGGAAACGCCGTCCTGCCCAATCCCGAGTTCTTTGGCCATGCGGACCTGTGTAAGATTGCGGGCGCGGCGGAGTTCCTGCAAGGTCATTTCCTCGGCGAAGAACTGGGCTGCGCGGGCCTCCACCTTCTTGCGACGGGTGGGGCTTAGTTCCTTCCTTATCCGCTCCAGGTTTGTCATGGTCGTTACTGCCTCTCTTTCTCCTTCAGCCTTTTGATCTTGGCCAGATGAGCATCAAAGCGCGCGTCGGCCTTGTCTATCAAACGGCGATAAAACCGTTTTTCGCTGATGCCTGACTTATCTCTGGCGACTAGAAGAATAGCCTGCGCTTTGGGTCGAATGCGAAGGCCACATGCCTGACACCGTCAGCGGCGTCAAACCTCAATTCCTTCATTCGGGCCGACCTGTTCCAAAAGTTCGATGTGGGCCAATAGCTCGTCCTGCACTTCCTTGTTCAGCTCGCTGTACTCAGGAACCTCGACCGAGCGCGACTGTTCTTCGCTGTCGCAGCTGAATTTCCAGCGTCGCTTCCGGTCAACACCTATCCGGCTGGACGGAAGGTTATCAACGCCACGGTCTGGCTAGTCGGTGCGGGCAGATTCGAACTGGCGCCCCCCTGCTCCCAAGACGGAATTCAAGGTGCTAGAAACGCAGCTTGTTTTCAACTGCTTACCACGGAAGCAGTTACCGCAGCCCCTTTGAGACCTGTGGAGCTCTATTGAAGTCGGAGGCTTTCCGCAGCTACGAAATTGACTACATTTTCGGAGTAGCGATTCTCCTTCCCTTTTGGTGCCCTACGGGGCCGTCTCACGATGGATTCTCTGGATTTGTGATCGCCAAACCCTCTGCCGCGCCGACCTGGCAGACGACGTTGTCGGCCGCCACCAAGGCGTCCAAAGAATCGCGGCTGTTTACATCCAAAGCCACCGCCAGTTGCAGAGCATCGAGAGTGCGAAGCCGATGGGCACTACCATAATCCCGGAGAAGTCGTTCGGCTTTGCCATAATGACGATCTGCAATTGCGACTACGACCAACACACCGGTAGCCACGTCATTCAGAAAATGATTTCTCAGCGCCTCAGCGTCGATGGTGCTCAGAGTTCCCATTCTGATCCTGCCGGCAAACACCGAGTGCATTTCGACGGCAGTTAACCGGGAAATGATGATCCGCCGTTGCGGCTCGCGGAAGATGGCTTCAACCCGATCGGAGCCCGTCTCCGATTGGTACAGTTTGGCAAGCGCGCTCGAATCGAAAAAGTAACTACCCACTCAAAACCGATCCTCGCGCTCGGCCTTCAGATCATCCGCTAAAGAGCCTGGAGACCGGGACAGAATGTCCCGAACCTCGTCGAGGCTAGGGATGCCGGCCAGTCCCTGAATTTCCCTCCGAGCGCTCTCGATGAAAGCGTAATCCATCATGGAAGCCAGCGGGTCTTCCGCATCCGAGACCGTAACGCTGACCTTCTGATGCTCCTTCAAAGGCAGAGGCTCCAAGGGCCGGAGAACGCCGTTCTCGTAGACAGCTTCGATTTGGCGGGTCATGTCAAATATCATTCTACGCTGCGCCCGGAGCCGGCATCCGGCTGCGTGGACCGCGCTCGTGGCAAACCCGACTATCCCAGCCGTGTACAGCAATCGGCGCACTTCGGTAGAGGGCGAAGTGCCAGCGAGAGGGTCTGTTGTACAGGTTCGGTACGGAGGCGACCACCTGCCGGAATAGCAGGGGGTCGCCCACAGTGAGCCTAAACTGCTGATTTTCCATTGGTCGGGGCGGCCAGATTCGAACTGGCGACCCCCTGCGCCCAAGGCGGTTTACGAGGAGCCGGAGGAACAGCTTATTTTTCAAGAGCTTACGTTTCAAGCTCTTAGGGGCTCCTTGTGGAAGCTCGTTGAGCTCTGTTGAGTTTGGAGGCTCTTAGCACTACAAAATCATCTACAGTTTCGGAGTATCCCATTTTTCTTCTTGCGCGAGTCTGACACCTCCCTCGTAGTGAAAGCCTGTCAAACCGCCGGAAAGTACGGCGCAAGCCTGTTTCAATCCACGCGTCCGCAACATTCGGACTGAAAAGGATCTGGTTGTGCGGATGCCGCCTCTGAGAAGCTCATCTTCACGTTCCTGGCCCGTGGCGTGCTTGTGCTTTGTCATGTCGTCCACGATTACAGAGCAACTTGCGACCACTGTAGAAGAGCCTCTCGCGCGGCTAGTGGCTTTCGAGCCCACAACGTTTCCGGTGCTGAGCGTCTATCTGAACACTCAGTCGGATCAGCACGGACGTACGCCCGATGCAGCACCGTATCTTCATCGCGAATTCAAAGCTCTCGCCCGGACCTGGGCACCAAGTTCCCCTGAGCACCACAGCTTCGATCGAGACGTGGAGCGAATCATTTCCTATGCCGCTGACAAAATCGATTCCGCGGCCAACGGGGTCGCGATATTCGCGTGCTGGGGCGTGGAAGAATTCTTCGAGGCCATCCAGTTAACCACCCCTATCAACGATAACCGCGTGTATGCCTACAACCAACCTGATCTGTTTCAACTCGCCCATCTCGATGAGCAATACCCGCGATACGCCGCAGTGCTCACGGATACGAACACCGCGCGTATCTTCATTTTCGGGCTTGGCCATGTCATCGATGCGGAGGAGGTGAAAGGCAAGAGAGTTCATCGAGTCAAGGTCGGTGGATGGTCGCAAGCCCGCTACCAGCGGCGTGTGGGGAACGCACATCAGGAACACGCCAAAGAGGTCATTGAGCGCCTGGCTCAGATTGTCCGCGAAGACCACGTAAGTCACATTATCCTTGCTGGAGATTCGGTTGTGATCCCGCTCCTTCAAGAACAATTGCCTCTGGAAATGGTCCCCATGCTTGAGGTCATGAAACTGGATATTCATGCTTCCGAGCAGGATGTCCTGACCGCCACTCTCGAAAAGCTACATGAGCAGGAAGCCAAGACTGCCGGGGAAAAGGTGGACCGGCTGATGCAGCAATATCGCTCTCGTGGATTGGCCATAGTCGGGTTGCAGGAGACGCTCGAAGCACTGGCCAACGGGCAAGTCGAAGAACTGCTCATCAGCGGCGCGATCGAGGCGAGCCATCCCCAGCCGGAGGAAGTGCAAGCCATTCTAGCGCCGGAGATCCCCGATTCGAAGGGAGGAACGGAAAGCGAAGAACCGCGCCAAGCATCCCTGCCCGATCTGCTGGTGACGAAAGCCAAGCAGACCGGAGCTACCGTAACGTTTATTGAAGACCCCGCTTTGCTTGAGTCGGCCGGCGGTGTCGCCGCGTTCCTGCGATGGCGCGCATAAATTGGTAATTGGTTTGCTAATCAAGAAGCATGTCCAAGATCACTGACGCTAGCCGCGATAATATCGCCGATCAAAACTTCGCGTTCCCCATGGAACGTAAAGAACCCATTCATGACGCTGCCCACGTGCGCAACGCAATCGCCCGCTTCACACAGGTGCAAGGAGTGACCGAGGCTGAACGCGACGCGGCCTGGAAACGCATAAAATCCGCCGCGAAAAAACATAAGGTAGAGTTGAACGAACAAGACTGGCGCGAATTGAGTTAACCAGGTCCCTCCGGCTGCGCGGCTCGCAGGACCATCGCGATTCACGCTGAGCAGTTCGCCTATTGCTTTCAGTGTGGCTCTTCCCTTCTTAAAAGGTAGGATTAATAGCCAGCAAACTCTTCCGCGCGGATGTCGTCACTGTCGACTCCGGCCTGACTGATCACCGTCTGAAGGGCCCTCACCATCTCCGGTGGCCCAGCCACATAGTAGATCGGGGAGATGGCGTCCTTCAAACGCCTCGCGAGCATTTCCTTATCAATCAGTCCAGTCTCACCTTGCCAGGGCCGGTGCGATTTCGACATTTCAGTCATGCTGGCGATCAGCTTGTAGTTCGGATTCTCGCGTTCCAGAGCTTGGAGCTCATCCAGAAACGGAGCATCCTCGGGACGGCGGTTCGAGTAGAAAAGGAAGATTCGGTGAGGCAGCTTCTCTTTCGCTGCACGGAGCACAATGCTTCGGAACGGCGTGATACCGATACCGCCCGCTAGAAACACGGCTGTTCGCTTCACATTGTTATGGAGAGTCAAGCTGCCGGACGGTCCTTCGATCTTAACTGCTGAGCTTAACGGCATGGTATTTAGCACTCGTTTGAATGCCGTATCGCGCATACGGGTGGCCACCATCAGGGTGTCTTCGTGAGGAGCGCTCGCGATGGAAAAGGACCGCACATTACCTTCAGCATCCATCTCTGCTGGATCAAGCAAAGTCATGTCGAGGTACTGGCCCGATTTGAATGTCCAGTTCGATGGCTTTTCAAAGCGGAATGCGGTCGTGCCTTCCGCGATTTCATGCCTGCTCAAGAGTTTAGCCATAGTGACTGGCGAAGCTGTGGTGGTCGTCATAAGTTCTCCGTCTCGCGGTGTATCTTCCGGAGGCCGCGTTTCAATAATGGGGAGGAGTAAGTGATTTCGTTCTGGCGGTCTCCTTCGCCGGTTTCACCTAGATTTAACTGCGCGATCAAACGATGTGCTCCCCGCCGATCTGGATGTTGATCCAGCTACAAGCTTTCTGGTTCCGGAAGCTGTTCTAACCGGCGCCCGGCTTGGCCCACTTTCTGTCTTGCGCTCTCGGCCAGCGCGGCAGATTTGCCCTTTAGTTCATTCAGGTCTTCTTCGCTCAACTCTTCGAGATTTATGAATGTGTTTTGGGCGCCTCGTACAGCCCGAAGCAATTCATCGATCTTAAGCTGGAGAGCGGAGCTTTCCCGGTTTTGAGTGTTCTGAATGACGAAAACCATCAGCATGCTCACGATATTCGTGACGGTATTGATCACCAACTGCCAAGTGTCGCTCCAGTGAAAAATCGGTCCGGTCACAAGCCAGACGAAAGTTATTGAGCAGATGGCGACAAATGCGGAACTTGAGCCGGCCAGCTTCGCGGTATTCTGCGCCATGCTGGCAAACCCGTGCTTTTTGGTCATAGTCACTCATCCTATGGAAGCGGATTCTCGACCGGGGGTGCGTCGGTTTCCTCAAAAGGAAAAACGTGCACTGACTCGGAGAAGTGGCTCGTTTACTTCTCTAACACCTCTTCAACCTGGCCGACTTTCTTTTGGATCTTTCCGGCGACCTTTTCAATTTGAGCTTCCGTCTCCATGTCCGGACTATCGGTAACCTGGCCGACCTTCTCTTTTACTTTTCCCTTAGTCTCGGGGCAGGCGGAGCCTCCGCCACCCGCCCCGACACAACTCTACCGGTGCGACGCGACCGTGCTGGTCGCGGTATAGTCCGCGCTGGCTTCGCCAGACGACGAGATATCCTGGGCGCCCGTATGCTTCAGCAAATCTTTGGCCCGCGTGATCTGGTCTGACGTGTCGCAGTGCACCGAAAGAAGAACGCCGCCTTCTTTAATGTGTCCTTCATAGCGCTTGGCTTCATACTCGGGGATACCCATCCCCACGAGGGCGCCAATCAGGCCACCGACAGCTCCGCCAACTCCGAGGCCGGCAAGAGCGCCCATGATCGGGCCGGCCGCGATAAACGGACCGACCCCCGGAATCGCAAGGACGCCGATCCCGGCCAACAAGCCCAGAGTTCCGCCGATCACTCCGCCCGCCGTAACGCCGGTGGTGGTACCCTCCGGCGCTTTTGTGTTCTTCTCGTGGGCAAAGTCTTTCGACCCCTGGTTGTCCTGGAGCAGAACCGAAATGTCGTCATTGGAGAAACCTTCCTCCCGGAGGCGGTCAACGACCCGTTCCGCCTGATTTGCGTTGTGATAAATACCAAACACTGCTGTCTTTTTTCCTGCCATGATTGATCTCCTTTTGAATTTGGACAAACGTGGTACTTCGGGTGAGGCCTTACGGCTCCACTGACATTTGGTTAACGACCTTGTCCAGGCTACCAGCCCCTTCAGTAGCCTTTGCCATGATCGACTTCACCTCGTCGTCAGATCGCACCGGGCCTTTTAAGGTCACAGTCCCGTCTTGGCTGATGATTTTGACGTTATGGGCGTAGGTGGAAAGACGCTTGTCAGCGATGACGGCCTTGCGGATCTTTGCCGTCAAAGCGCGATCCGTGGCGTTCATCTTTTGTTGATCCGCGGTTGCTTCGCCCGGATTCTGATCGCGCTTGTTCACGGAGGTGTTGTCAGGTTTCGTCTTGTCGTCTGTCGATTGGGCATAGACGGGACCTACCCAAAATGACAGCAACAGACCCGACGTGAGGACCCCAGCTTTTGTAATCCGTGAGAGATGCATACGCCTACTCCAGGCATGTGGATGCCCAGTCTGCAAGCCGAAGAAAGTGGTTCGCCGCGTTCGAATGAAAAGAACACTCGCAATCGGTCGGAACAAGAAACCAGGGGTCCATTCGCTGACACTGCAAGATCCGGGTGCGGGACCGCGAAATGCAGGTTCAGGCAGATTGGGGCGCGCTGGAAGGGATCGGGAGGATATTACAGGGTGGACGTGATCGGTAAGGTAATAGGCGGATCTTCAGATCTTCAGAGCGGCGGCGCTTCGTTCTTGTCGCCCTCTTTTCGCCGGAGGTGCCCGGTGTGACCATACCTGGTCACTTGACCCTATATAGTCACGCCTGCAGGTGGCGAACGAGCTGCAGACTTAAGGGCAAACGGACAACTCGCCAAACTAAGAGCGATGCAAGCAAGTTGGAAAGAGTTCCATAAAACCCCATGACAAAAATCGAACTGAACGCATTCCGAAGCGCCTTGGAGAGCAGGCAGACTGATTTTGCGGAACGGAAGCCGTAACCGGGAGGCTTTAGCTATTGAAAGGAGTCCGGATGAGCTGGACCAAATCCAGCACGCCAGCAAGCGTGAATGGCGATTGGCAATCTTGAGCGCGATGCCAGCCGCCTGTTTGAAGTGCAAGCCGCACTTCGCCAGATCGATGGGGGTATGTTTGGAATCTGCGTCGATTGCGAAGCGAACCTCAATCCGAGGCGTCTTGCCGCTGGGCTTCATTCTGTATCGTCTGCCAGGAGGCTGCAGAGGCTGGAGACGTTCCGTCTGAGGACGTGATAAAGAACTAGCGAATGAACTTGGGGCGGCAAGGTCCGCCCTTGTGTTCGCGTACATTCAGCTTTGGTTTTAAACCTGCACTACACCCGAATGGAGAAAAAGTAAAAATGACGACTATATTGATTGTCCTGATTGTGCTGTTTGTGCTTGGTGGTGGGGGTTGGGGATATTCTCGTTGGCGTGGGTAGCGCCCGCTGGCCGTATTGAAACCGCAGGGAAGTCGGCATCGAATGAACCGCTCGGAATTCATGAAACTGCATGCGAACTCCACCCGTGCTCTACAAGCCTACTTCGTAGAGGCTGAAAAGACGTCCAACATGTTGGCGGGATGCACGACGGAACCCCTGACTTTCATCGAGCGATTCAGGCTGATGACTCAAGGAATCGTCGAGAAGGACGCCCACTTGAGCTACCTGGGAGCCAGGAATCTTCTTTTCGAAGCGGCGCGACTAGGCTACGGTTGGTCCAATTGAACCGGGCGCTGGCCGCCATGCGCAGAGGAGGATGGTTGATCGACATGGCCGTCTATTGATCGCATGAAAATTGACGTTACGCACTCCACGGTGTATCGTTACGACTTCCCGGTCACTGAGAGGCCATTACGCTTTCCTCCTTCGCCCCGTCGATCCAGGAAGCCGATGGCGGGGAACACGCTATCGAGCTACACAGTGCGGAACCGAGAATGGCGTTAAATAGTTGTTCTATCACCGGCGCACGGATGGCCCGGGGGTGCCATGCACAGGCGCTGGGTCGGCGGAGACGTGCTCAACGAAGGTGCGGGCCTGACTTTGCTGGGGAAGGCTTGCCGATGATGGCGTTTGGAAGAAGCGTAGGCTCACCGCGCGGTACTACAGATTGTGGTCAGTGATCGCCGATAGCTCTGGCCAAGAGCTAAACCGCTCCTCGCCCGGTGGGTTGATGGTTGCCAGAAAGAAAGCGACCATACGAAAGTACGCCGCGCCGCGTCTGGCCTTCGACTTGAATTTGTCGCAGCGACAGAGCGCGCGCAGCAAGTCCGCCTTCCACTCCACGGCGCGACCGGTTGGCCTGGGCCCCCCCTCCACCCGCGCCTCTTCCTTCCGCCGGCCACGGCCGTTTCAAACGTCGCAAGGGCGTTTTGCTTGGCTTGCTCGAGGTTTTGCCGATGGGGAAACCTGCCAGTGCCTTCCGCACCTCGGCCCTACCCAGCCGTCAAGTGCCTTTCTGAGACGTAAGGTATGGCGCGTAGACGCTCGCCGCGAACGGAATATCGTACGGATCGCGGTTAATGCTCAGCTTCCATAGTATCCTGATGCAGGTGCCATCTTCCTAAAAACCGGGGCCGACTGGAGAATAGACAATGTCCAAAGTTGACGCTGCTGCCATCACACGCGAAAAGCTCATCAAAGCATTAAACGAGGATCTTTCGCGCGAATATCAGGCCATCATTGCCTACGTGAATTACTCGCAGGTGTTGAAGGGTGCCGCTTACATGAACATCGCAGGCGAGCTCGCGATTCACGCCAAAGAAGAGCTGGGCCACGCGCTCCAGGTTTCAAATTACGTGGATTATTTGGGCGGGATGCCTTCCGTAACACCGAAGCCCGTAAAGACTTCGGAGAAGGCAGAAGACATGCTTAAGTTCGACCTCGAGAATGAGAAAGAGACGATCCGCAACTATCGCCGCCGAGTGAAGCAAGCCGACGAATTGAACGAGTTTGCCATCGCGGAAGGTTTGCGCGGCATCCTCGTGCAGGAACAGGACCATCTGATTGCGCTGGCGACGGCTCTTGGTGTCGATGCACCCGACCCCGGTATCGCCGATGCCTAGAACTTCGCTGAACGCCGGTTGCTGCCGCTATGTGAGCTAGCGACGAACCGTACTAGAACTGTCATCGGTATTGGCCTCACTTTTGTCGACTTCCTCTTTGGAATATGAGTTTTCGTTTCCGCATTTCGGGCAACGCAATTTCAACGGCTCGGTTCGCGATGACAGGCCACCCGGCGGAGCAAAAGGCCGCACCACTTCCTTACAATCCGGGCTTTTGCAGATGAGCGCCAAGATTTCATCCTCCGTGTCCCTATGGTAGCGCGCATGTTCCTACGCCCAATCGCCCGCGCTATTACGGTTCTCTGACGAGTATAAAGCTTCGCCGAGCCTCACCGTGAACACAGGCGACGGCAACGGGTCGAGAACGTCTTCATTCGATGGGCTGCGAAGTTTTCGCTTCAAAAGTCGATAACCCCAATTAGCCCCCCGACGTGCCCGTGCTTCCCCATGGAAAATTCGCACCGAGCCCAGAATCGCCGGCCAGTGGATTCGCTACGTTGTCGTAGCCGCGAATCGCGTTATTCCTGGTGTGGTGGATGCTTTGCTTATACGTTTTACGGATAAATCAACGCGGGCCTACGCCTTGTAATCATGAATACGTCCTGGACCCTTCAGATACGCAACGCTCATCGGTTTTCTCGTCAATGCTTGCATGCGGAGCCGTTGACCGGGAGCACGCCGTTCGCACTCATACCCAACACTCCCCCATGCTGACAAGATTTCTCATGTCGAACGCTGGAGCGCACCTGGCGCAACAGCATAGGGTCGCCAGATGAAACTCAATGTTTGACTTCGGCTGGACTTTTTCTGAGACTGTCGTCAGAACTGTAGATAAAGCATTCTCACCATTCAACATGTAGCCGCGGCTTCCATTTACCGTTACGCTGGCTCCAGATGGGGACCGGGCTGCCAAAATGCAGCCAAGCGGGACGCCCGCCGCGCGCGGCGACTGGATTATTTCATCTGTTGAGAGTTCCATGCCTTTTTGGAACGTATGACAGCACCAGGTTTATCATCGAGTTATGGTGTGGCCGAGGATTAGTCCTGATATGTCCGGTTGTAGAAACCTGCCCGCGCAGCTTGTCTTTTCGATTTCTGCCGCGTGGCGTATAGTCCGCCGCAGGACAACGTGTCCTGAGTCCCGCCAATAAGTCCTTTACACTCATGAGGCATTTTTCTCATTTGGGACATCTTGTCCCGAACGCGCCGCCTGCCGGGCTGTTAGAATCTAAAGAGCCCCCTATGGCCCTCGACTCGATGCAAGGATCGTTGAAAGAGCGAGGCGTCCGCCTGACGCGCCAGCGGCAGATTCTGCTGGAGCTGATCGACAAGACCGGCGAGCACCTCGATGTCGAACGGCTCTTCCAAATGGCCAAGGAGCGGGATCCCAAGCTCAACCGCGTCACCGTCTATCGCACTCTAAAAATGCTGAAGGCCGGCGGCCTGGTGGATGAGCTCGACCTCATGCACTATGGGGGCGATCAGCATTATTACGAAACGCGCCTGAAACAGGAGCACGCCCACGTCATTTGCCTGCGCTGCGGCAAGGTGGAGGAGTTTTTCGGCGATCCCCTGCAAAAGCTGCGGAAGCAAATCGAAACCCATTTCGGATTCGAGATCCTGCTCACGCGCACCGAAGTCGGGGGGTATTGCGCTCATTGCCAGACCTTGCGGGCACGCGAAGTGGAGGAACTGCGGCAGCTTCCCGTGAAGATTAAGCGGCGCCGGCGCGCGGTTCCGCAACGCGCCTAGCCAATGGAGTCGACCGGTTTGGTTGCTGCCGGCCCGGAGCCGGCGTCGCTGATCGTAACCGACCCTAACGGCCACCGCAGCCGTGTGCCGGTCACCCCGCTTCCTTTCCTGATCGGACGCCAGCCCGAGAATCACCTGGTGATCCGCGATAGCCGCGTCTCGCGGACGCACGCCCGGATTTTCGCGGAGAACACCGGTTACGTCATCGAAGATTCCGGCAGCCGCCATGGAACTTTCGTCAACGGGAAGCGCATTCAGCGGGAGACGCTGAACAACTCCGACCGCATTGAATTCGGCGCGCAGGATTCCTTCCAGCTCGTCTTCGCCTTGGATGGCGCCGAGTTGAAACGGATCATGGAACAGGTGGGCGCGTCTGAGAAGACCCCTCCGGTTCCCGGCATGGGCGGCAACCTGGCCAAGCTGCGCGCCATCCTGGACCTGGCCCGCACCCTGCAAAGCTCCTTCTCGATTGACGACGTGCTGGTTTCGGTGGTGGATACGGCGCTGGCCATCACCGGCGCCGAGCGGGGGTTCCTGCTGCTGCGAAGTGGCGAGGGCCTGGAGATCCGCGTGGCGCGCCACCGCGACGGCCGGCATCTGCTGGAGAGCGATCTCCGTGTGCCGCGCGAAGTGCTGCGCCGCGCTCTGGAGCACCGGCGCGATCTCCTCTCCATGAACTTCGACCCTATCGGCACCGCGGGCACCGCCGGCACCGGCGAGACCGGCCCGCAGAACAGCATCGTCGATCTGGAGCTGCGCAGCGTTACCTGCGTGCCTTTAGTGCGCATCCGCACGGGACAGGGTGAAGCCACCAGCGTGCTTTCCACCGGCAGTGAAACGGTGGGCGTGCTCTACATGGATTCGCGCCTCGCCGCAGCCGACCTGACGGGAGGAAATCGTGAGCTGCTGCAGACGCTCGCCATCGAAGCCTCCACCGTGCTCGAAAATGCGCGTCTGCTCGAGGAGGAGCGCGCCAAGCAGCAGATGCAGGAAGAGCTGCAACTGGCGCGGACCATCCAGCAGAGTCTGCTGCCCAAAGCGCTGCCGCTCGCGGGTTGGCTGCGCGCCTGCGGAAGCAGCCTGGCTTGCCGCGAAGTGGGCGGAGATTATTTCGATGTGACCGAGGTCAACCCCCGTTGCTGGTCGGCCGTGGTGGCCGATGTCTCCGGCAAGGGCGTGAGCTCGGCGCTGCTCGCCTCCCTGCTGCAGGGCGCATTGATCACCGCCACCGATGAGCCGGAAATGCTGAAGCCCCGCATGGAGCGGCTGAATCGATTCCTCAACGATCGCACCGGCGGCGAGAAATATGCGACGGTTTTCCAGTGCCTGATCCACGCGTACGGGCGGTTCCAATACATCAACGCGGCGCATTGTCCGGCGCTGCTGGTGCGGCCGAACGGCAGGCTGTCGGATTTGGACGCCACCGGAATGCCCGTGGGACTGATGGAGAGCGCCGAGTTCACGCTGGCGGATGGGACTCTGTTCAGCGGCGACAAGCTGGTCATCTACAGCGACGGCGTCACGGAATCGCAAAGCGCCCAGGGCGAGTTCTTCGGCAAGAAGCGCCTTTACGACGTGGTGACGGCGCACGCCGCGGAATCCTGCACCGCGATCCACGATGCCATCCAGGATGCGGTGACCGCCTTTGCCGAAGGCGCGGTGCAGTCGGACGACATCACGGTGCTGGTGCTGGAGTTCACCGGCGACAAGATCGCCAGCGCTACGTAACGCCGGCGGTCTTCGCCGCCGGTACTGGGGAGCGCATGGCGCTGCCCCACGCCACTCGTCATTCGCCGACACGCTGCCGCACTCCGCCGAAAATCCGGGGAAACCTCGCACGGCTTGGGCTACCTTGAGACTTCGGATGGAACCTTTCGGAGAAGGAGAGAACACGATGGCTTGCCATCAAACGCGAAACGGTGGAATCTTCCTGGGCGTTCTCTTGGTTGTGGGCGGCACGTTGCTACTCTTGGGCCAGATGCACCTGCTGGGCGATCTGACTCAATACTGGCCGGTGGCGCTGATCGCCCTCGGAATTGCGCAGCTATTTGGACGCGCGCGATACCTTAACAGGCCGCGCCGTCCCAATGGCGGGGAGAATCGATATGGACCCGCAAACTTCTAACCAAAACGTAAGTTGGAACAGCCGCAACACTCCAGGCGTGATCGTCAGCCTGCTGCTGGTGGCTGCCGGGGTGGTTCTGTTGCTGGACCAGATGGGAATCGCCGACCTGGCTTACTTATTCCGGTTTTGGCCCGCCGGGGTGATTCTGCTGGGCGCGGCGATGGCGGTTCAGCCGGAAGCGAGCTCCCGGATCTGGGGCGGGGCAATCGCCGTGGGTGGCGTTATACTGCTGCTTCGCAATCTCGGTTACGTGCATGTGGAATTCTGGTCCATCTGGTGGCCTTTGGCAATGATCGGCGCCGGCGTCAGCATGCTGTGGGGCGTCACGCATCCGCGGCCTGGCCATCCGAGGATGGGCGACGGCTGGAAACGCCATCGCATGGGGCATTTGGGCGGTGCGCCCTTTTTCCAGCCCGGCTACTGGAACTCCAGCTCGGTGATGAACGAAGCGGCCGTCTTCGGCGGTGGAGACCGGCGGTATACCGGCGAGTTTGAAGGCGGCCGCCTCTCAGCAGTTTTCGGAGGATACCGCATCGATCTGAGAGAGGCACAAATGAAGGGCGACGAGGCATACGTGCACATCGCCGCGGTATTCGGAGGGGTCAATCTGCAGATTCCGCCGGAGTGGGACCTGGTAATGCGCGGCGTGCCCATTTTCGGAGGGTACTCCGACCGCACCCGCCACCCCCAAAAAGGCCCCGGAACCAAGACTCTATACATAGTCGGGTCAGTCGTATTTGGCGGCGTGGAAGTGAAGAACTGAGCCCGCATGCATCCTATCCTTGCCAGGCGCGAGCGGCTCGGAATTTACGTCCTGGCGTGGCTCGTGATCGGTTTCCTGCTGCAACTGCTGCTCATGACCGCGGGCCAAGCGGGGTGGCTGGAAACCCTGGGGCTGGTGGCGCCGCTCTGTCTGATCTACGCGTTCGTTTGTCTGGCGGCCTGGTACCCGGTGGCAGCTACGCCGATCGATCGCCTGGACGAAGTGCCGCGCGCCTTGCTCACGCATCTGGCGGCCGCGTTTCTGCTGAGCGGCCTGTGGACGCTGCTGGGCGCAGGGTGGGCATATCTGCAGGCGCAGATGCGCTCCAATTCGGGCTTCTACGAGCGGTTTCGCGCCCAGGGGCCCGTGCTTTTCGGCGTGGGCGTGCTGCTGTATCTGCTCTCCGTGGTGCTGCACTACGCCCTCATGGCGGCCGAAATTTCCCGGCAAGCGGAAAAGCGCGAGGATGAGGCGCGTGTGCTGGCGCGCGACGCCGAGTTGAAGGCGCTGCGCGCGCAAGTGAATCCGCATTTTCTCTTCAACAGCCTCAATTCCATCAGCGCGTTGACCAGCGTTGACCCCGCCAAGGCGCGCGAGATGTGCATCCTGCTTTCCGAGTTTCTGCGCACCACGCTGGGCCTCGGCGAAAAGACGGCGATCCCGTTGGAGGAGGAGCTGTCGCTGATCCGCTCGTTCCTGGCCGTGGAGAAGGTCCGCTTCGGCGCGCGCCTGTGCGTCGCGGAATCGGTAGAGCCAGAGTGCCGGCCGCTGCTCATTCCTCCGTTGCTACTGCAGCCCCTGGTGGAAAATGCGGTGGCGCACGGGATCGGCAACCTGCTGGAAGGCGGAATCATCCGCCTGGAGGCGCGGCTCGCCGGCGATGTGCTCGTTATTCTTGTTGCCAATAGCTTCGATCCGGAATCCGAGCGCTCCCGCCGCAATGGACTCGGCCTCGCCAACGTCCGTAAGCGCCTGGAGACGCGCTACGGCGATAGCGGCTCCCTGCGCGTGCGCACCGTGGGCGAGCAGTTCGAAGTCGAAATCGCAGTCCCAGCGGAGACCGAAGCCATATGAGGGTGATTGTGGTGGACGACGAAGAACTGGCCCGCCATGCCCTGCGCGAAATGCTGGCCGCGCATCCGGAAATCGAAGTGGTGGCGGAGTGTGCCAACGGCTTCGAGGCCGTCAAAGCCGTTTCCGAAATGGCGCCTGACCTTCTATTCCTGGATATCCAGATGCCCAAGCTCGATGGCTTCGAAGTGCTGGAACTGCTGCAGCCGGGGCCGGCCGTGATCTTCGTCACGGCATACGACCAGTACGCCATGCGCGCTTTTGAAGTGCACGCGGTGGATTATTTGCTCAAACCTGTGAGCGCCGCCCGCCTGTCCGCCGCCATCGTGCAAGCTCGGGACCGGACCGGCAAGGCGCTGCCCGCGGCCACGGAGCTATTGGCCGCCGCGCGCCCGCCATCGGAATACCTGGAACGCATCGCCGTGCGCGATGGCACGCGCGTGCATATCATTCCCATTGCCAAGCTCGATTACGCGGAAGCGCAAGACGACTATGTCGCGCTGCACAGCGGCGGCAAGCAGTTCTTGAAGCAGCAGACGATTTCGAGTCTGGAAGGCGCGCTGGATCCCGCGCGCTTCGTGCGCATTCACCGGTCGTACCTGGTGAACCTGGAACGCGTGGTGAAGATCGAGCCCTATACAAAGGACAGTCGCGTGGTGGTGCTGGCGGATGGCGCGCAGTTGCCGGTGAGCCGCGCTGGATATACCCGCTTGCAAGCGCTGCTGGAGGGCGGGAATTGAGGCACCGGCCGCGAAGACCGCCGGCGTTACGTAGCGCTGGCGATCTTGTCGCCGGCGACGCGGCTGAGAAGGGCGATCGCATATCCCGCCAACAGCATGCCAGTGAACCAAGGCCAGTCGCCCGTGCGCCGGTACATCGTATCGAGACTTAGCAATGGGGCGTTGACCACCGCCGCTTCCGGCCGGCCTTCATCGAGCATTTTCTCCACTTGTCCCAGCGGATTGATCAGGCAGGAAACGCCGCTATTGGCGCAGCGGGCCATCGGCAATCCCACCGCGATAGCTGTCAAGCGTGCCCGGCGCAGATGCTGCAACGGTTCGCTGGTACCCAGATATTGCTGGGTATTCACCAATCCCACCAGGAGTTGAGCTCCGCTCCGGGCGAAGTCACGCGCCACTTCAGGCATGCTGTCCTCCAGGCAGATCATGGTCGAGAACCGCTGGCCTCCCTTGGTGGAGAAAACGGTGTGCTCCGTGCCGGCCGTGAACCGCAACCAATTCGATGGGCGGTGGAAGGGAAGGAACGCCGGCTCGTATTCGACAAACGGAGCCAGCCGGATCTTGTGGTACGTCGCGACCGTGTTGAATGGATCGATGTAGAAGGCCGCATTGAAGAACGCGTCGCCCTGCCGGTCGAAACTGCCGAACAGCAGAGGCGTGCGCATGCGGATTACGGTGGAACGCACAAAATCCGTAAGGCGCGGGTCATAGCGGACCAGGCCGTTGACAGTACCCTCGGGGAGCACGATGACGTCCGGCGCGTCAGCTATGGTGCGGTTGATCAGATCGGTAATGCGACCGAGGAACGGCTCACGATTCTGGGGAGTCCAGATGACTTCCTGGGGGATATCGGGCTGCACCAGCGCGAGTTTGAGAGTCCGCAGGCCAGAAGTTGAGCCGGTGGACCGGGCGAGACCGAAGCCCACAACCGCGGCGGTCAAGACCAGACCGGCAGCGGCTGCAAACCCGCGTTGCTTTCCGCGCAACGTAACCAGCAAAACCAGCAGGACGCTGGCGGCCGCCGCGAGGAAAGAGAGGCTTTCGGGGCCGGCAAGAGAAGCTACTTGGCTCAGAACCGGATAGTCGGCCAGGGGGAGGCCGACGATCGCCCAATTCAATCGTAGGAAAATGAGGCGCGCCAAAATTTCAAACGCCCCCCACAGAAACGGAAACGCCAGCAACCGCAGTGGCCCGGCAGGGGCCAACGCTAAGCCCGCCGCGGGGAGCAGCATCGGGATCGCAAAATAGATGGGAAGGACCGCCAGCATCCATCCCACACCGCTGCCGGTCTGTCGTAGCCACCACATCGCGAGGATGGAGTAAACGCCGTGGCACACCCACAGGCTGAACCAGATGCGAACGAAGCTGGCGTTGCGCAGCGCTGCCAGCATCGGCGCCAATCCGACCAGGCATAACCAGCCCAGGGGAGACCAGCATTGCGAAAGCGCAAGCAGGAGGGCCGAGGCTAGAATGGCTCCACATGCTGCGACAAACGAGGTTTGGCTGGTGTGAGCCGTCTTTTGCGCTGCGGGCATGACGGCCGGAGCGGTCAATGTTTACGGAGTTGCCGGCGGCGGACAGCGAAAGCGGTGCCTAGGAGCATCAGCGCACAGAAGCCCATGGTGGTGGGTTCGGGCGTGGGAGTAAAGGTGCCGTCGACGGTGACACCCAAGGTTGTATCTGTAAAACCGAAATCCAGAACACCCGCGCTCATATCAATAGTGTTCGTAACAGGGACCGTGCTAGTGTCATTGAAAGTCCCGGAAGTACTCGCAATCAGAACGGAAGTGCCGTTCTGGGTCACAAAAAGATTGTCGTAATTGTGATCTGCTGAATCCTCGGTATACAGGTAAGCTTCCTGGTCGGGAATGGGAGAAGAGGGCGCAGTGAAACGGAGAAATATCGGAGATTGAGTACCACCAACCGGGGCGCCGTCAACCGTCCAATCGTAGCTCAACACGGCTGGGTTATTGTTGAAATTGTCACCGGACTCTTCCAACGTAAAAGTGGCCGAGTCCCCCGCTGCGACACTGCCTCCGGTGAAATCGACTCCGAAATCCGAGGCTGTTGCTGCTGTAAAGGGAGACGAAGAAGTTACATCGGGTGTGGCCGTATTATCAAGGCTGACCTCCAAATCATTGGCCGCCGCCCCGGTATTGTTCTGTATCGTATACGTGAGCACCGTGGTGCCCGTGGTGCCGGCAAACGCCGCACTCGCGAACACGGCAAGAACGGCCAGTGATAGTAGTCGCACACGCCCCCCGAGCCCCGATTGTATGCCGACGGACCGCGGGGAGCAATAAAATTGGCATGTTTTGGTACAGGAAAGCCATTGGGACCGTACCAGTACAATTCACGAGAGGGCGTCTTCTGTGGTTCCAGTGTCGGCGCACGCCCCGCTTATGCCGAGGCGGCCGGCCGGAACCGGCTGCTGCCGCCCGCCCGTCAGTGGAACACCTGGAACCCATCGCCGAACCTGGAGCGCGTGGTGAAGATTGAGCCCTATACAAAGGACAGCCGTGTGGTGGTGCCGGCGGATGGCGCGCAGTTGCCGGTGAGCCGCGCTGGATATACCCGCTTGCAAGCGCTGCTGGAGGGCGGGGCCTGAGGATTCAAGCCAGAACCGCCACGAACCAGCGGCCGGCGTACAGCACGGTTCCGCCCCCGAGTTCTGCCGTTAGTTGTGCCGGCGTGAAGTAGCGCTTGTAGACCGCGTGCCGCGAGCCGTCGTTCAACGTGCGTTCCTGCATCGATTCCGGCAGCACCTCTTCGCGCCAGGCGGCATCGATGATCAGGAACTGCCGAGCCACGCGCCGCGCTTCGGCGAGGAAGCGCTCCCGCGAAGAACCCTGGAGATGCCCATAGAAATGACCGCTCGACACGCAATCGAACGCCCCCGAGCGAAACGGCAACCGAAACGCGTCTGCCTGGACCACTAATGCCTTCGGCAGCCGGGCGCGAGCGACTTGAAGCATGGCTGGGCTTTGATCGATGGCGGCGACGCGGCCCGGCAGATGCTGCGTCAGAAACCCCGTGCCGCAGGCGATATCGAGCACCGAATGCACCGGGAGCGAGCGCAGGATAGAGCGGAGCGCTTCGACTTCCTTCTGCCAACCCGGCCGCGGGCGTTCCGCGAAGAGTCCGGCGCCGAGATAAAAATCGTCATATTCCGGGGCGCGGTGGTTGTAGTAACTTCGCTCGGCTTCGGTCAACCTATTTCCAAAATAGCACATCACATATTTCTGTGATACACTTATATACGTGAGGAACCACAAGAACGTCACGCTCAGCCTGCCGGAGCCCTTGCTGCGACGCTTTCGCGTTTATGCGGCGGAGCGCGATGAGTCGATGACCAGCCTCATGGCGCAGGCCATCCAAAAAATGATCGCAGAAGACCAGCAGACCGCCAAAGCCAAGCGCCGTTTTCTGGAGCGCATCCGCAATGCGCCCGACCGCGGAACTAGAGGCGTGATCGGCTGGACCCGCGACGAGTTGCATGAGCGCTGAGTTCGTCGACACGAACGTGCTCGTGTATGCCCATGACGGCGGTGCGGGCGCCAAGCATGCCAAGTCGATCGACCTGCTGTCGCGCCTGTTTGAGGAGCAGAACGGAGCACTCAGCGTTCAGGTATTGGCAGAATTCTACGCGGTGGCCATACGGAAATTGGGGATGACGGGTGAAGAAGCAGAAGCAGTTATCACGGACTTGGGAAGTTGGGCGATACACCGGCCAGGGCACGCCGATTTGATACGGGCTTCCCGGATTCACCTTCGTCAAAGCGTGTCCTGGTGGGACTCCTTGATTGTGAACAGTGCCATGGAACTAGGGTGCCGCGTGCTCTGGAGCGAAGATTTTGCGGACCGGCGGCGTTTTGGGGCGCTTACCGTTCGCAGCCCGTTTTCCTGAAGTCATCGTCGTTGGGGCATTTAACCCAAGACCCCAAACCCGTCCTCCTTAACCTGTTGAAAATACGCCTTCATCCTTTGGAAGCCGGGGTGCACCGCTTCCTGTTTCGAGGCAAGCCTATGTTCCGATTCGATCAATTCATCCGCCGCGACATGATCGTGCGTGACGTGAAACAACGTTATCCGCAAACCGCTTCGCTCTTTGAGCAGTTCCGGGTTCATCCGGTCTGCGACGATTGTGACATCGGGACTGTGGTGCGGAAGAATGGCCTGAATCTGCAGGACGTGCTGGACGCTCTCAACCAGGCGGCCTTTGGCCAGGCCGGAACGGAAGAAAATGGAAGCAACACAGTCTCCTAGAAAAACGACGCATCAACGGGCGCAGCCCCTGGATGTGTTCTTCACCCCGAAGACCGTGGCCGTGGTGGGCGCTACCGAGAATCCGGGCAGCGTCGGCCGTACGATTCTGTGGAACCTGGTGACCAGCCCGTTCGGCGGCACGGTGTTTCCGGTTAACCCCAAGCGGCCCAGTGTCCTGGGTGTGAAGGCATATCCTTCGATCACCGATATTCCCGCGCAGGTGGACCTGGCGGTGATTGTGACGCCGCCCTCTACCATACCCGGAATCATCCGCGAGTGCGGCGAAACCGGCGTGCGCGGCGCAGTGGTCATCTCGGCGGGATTCAAGGAGATCGGTCCGGAGGGCGCAGCCCTGGAACGGCAGGTTTTGGAAGAGGCGCGGGCGGCCAAGGTCAGGGTGATCGGTCCGAACTGCCTGGGTGTGATGGCGCCGGTTTCGGGTCTCAACGCGACCTTCGCCACTGCCATCGCGCGGCCGGGGTCGGTGGGCTTCATCAGCCAAAGCGGCGCGCTTTGCACCGCGGTGCTGGACTGGAGCCTGAAAGAAATGGTGGGGTTCAGCGCGTTCATCTCGGTGGGGTCGATGGTGGACGTGGGCTGGGGCGACTTGATCAACCACTTGGGCAACGATCCCAAGACGCGCTCCATCGTGATCTACATGGAGACCATCGGCAACGCGCGCTCCTTTCTTTCCGCGGCACGCGAGGTGGCGCTGAGCAAGCCGATCATCGTGATCAAGCCTGGACGCACCGCAGCCGCCGCCAAGGCCGCGGCTTCGCACACGGGTTCACTCACGGGCAGCGATGAAGTGTTGGAAGCCGCATTCCGCCGCAGCGGCGTGCTGAGGGTGAATAACATCTCCGACCTTTTCTATATGGCGGAAGTGCTCTCCAAGCAGCCACGCCCCAAAGGGCCGCGACTGACCATCGTCACCAACGCTGGAGGGCCGGGCGTACTGGCGACCGACGCCTTGATCACGGGGGGCGGCGAACTGGCGGAGCTTTCGCCCGAGACCATTGAGGCATACAATGCTGTGCTGCCTCCCACCTGGAGCCATGGCAACCCGGTCGATATCATCGGAGACGCCTCGCCCGAGCGCTATGCCAAGGCGCTGGAGATAGCGGCCAAAGACCCGCACAGCGATGGCATGCTGGTGATCCTCACTCCGCAGGCCATGACCGATCCCACGCGCATCGCCGAGCAGTTGCGGCCGCTGGCCGAGCAGAAGAACAAGCCGGTGCTGGCGAGTTGGATGGGCGGAGTGGATGTGGCCGCCGGTGAAGAGGTCCTGAATCGCGCCAATATTCCCACCTTCCCCTATCCCGATACGGCCGCGCGCGCCTTCAACTACATGTGGCAATACAGCTACAACCTGAAGGGACTCTACGAGACGCCGGACATGGAGGAGCGGGCGGAGGGCCACTTCAACCGCAAGCTGGCGGCCGACGAAATCATCCAGAAGATGCGTAAAGCCGGCAGGACCATCCTGACCGAGTTCGAGTCCAAGCAGGTGTTGAGCGCGTATGGAATTCCGGTGGCCACGACGGTCGTCGCCGCAACGGAAGGCGAAGCGGTGGCGGCCTCGCGCGAAATCGGCTACCCCGTAGTGCTCAAGCTGTACTCGGAAACCATCACCCATAAGACCGACGTCGGCGGTGTGGAATTGAATCTGGGCGACGCCGAGGCTGTCGGACGGGCCTTCCGCGCCATTCAATCGTCGGTGGTAGAGAAGGCCGGCGCGCAGCATTTTCAGGGCGTGACCGTGCAGCCCATGATCAAGCTGAAAGACGCGTATGAGCTGATCTTGGGATCGAGCCTCGACCCGCAATTCGGCCCGGTGCTGCTGTTCGGTACCGGCGGACAACTGGTGGAGGTGTTCAAAGATCGTGCGCTTGCGCTGCCTCCGCTGAACACAACCCTGGCGCGGCGCATGATGGAGCAGACCAAAATCTATTGCGCCCTGCAGGGCGTGCGCGGGCGGAGCGGCGTAGATATGCAGGCCCTGGAGATGCTGCTGGTGCGCTTCAGCGCGCTGGTGGCTGAGCAGCGGTGGATCAAAGAGATTGATATTAATCCGCTGCTGGCATCGCCGGATGGCCTGATTGCGCTCGATGCGCGCGTGGTGGTGCATGGTCCCGAGGTGCTGGAGGGCGAGATCCCCAAGATGGCGATCCGGCCGTATCCGACGCGCTACGTAGCGCCTTGGACCACGAAAGACGGCACGCAGGTGACGATCCGGCCCATCCGGCCCGAGGACGAGCCCGCCATGGTGCACTTCCATGAGACGCTCTCCGAGCAAAGCGTATACTACCGCTACTTCCATATGATGAACCTGGAGCAGCGCGTGAGGCACGAACGGCTGACGCGCATCTGCTTCATCGACTACGACCGGGAAATGGCCCTGGTCGCGGAGCGGCACAATCCGGAAACCGGAAACCCCGAGATCCTGGCAGTGGCCCGCATGACCAAGATCCTGTGGGGCAACGAAGCCGAAGTGGCCATCATCGTCAGCGATCAATGGCAGGGGCGCGGGCTCGGCAAAGAACTGATGGCGCGCCTGCTCATTATCGGCGCAGACGAGAAGCTGAGCCGCCTGACGGCGGACATACTGCCCGAGAACCGGAGCATCATGCGCGTCTGCGAGAAGCTGGGCTTTACGCTGAAGCACTCGCTCGAAGACGAAGTAGTGCGGGCCGAGTTTAAGCTGTAGCCTGGCACAGGACTTGTGGGGCAGCGCCATGCGCTGCCGACTGGAGTTTGGACATTTCGATTCCAGTAGCCACCCCACCGGCGGCGAAGACCGCCGGCGTTACGTAGCGCTGGCGATCTTGTCGCCGGTGGGGCGCTGCCTGGTCAGGGCATGGCCCTGCCCGACTCAAGCTGTAGCGCCGGCTCCCGGAGTGGCGACGAGGCGCCGGACCTCCGCGAGGTCTTCGGCACTGAGACGCCAGCCCGCTGCCGTGGCGTTGGCCTTCACCTGTTCCACTGATTTGGCGCCGGCGATGACTGAAGCTACGGCAGGCTGGCACGCCAGATACGACATGGCCAGTTCCAGCAGCGTATGGCCCCGCGATTCCGCAAAACGAATCAGCGACTCCGCCAGCGCCAGGTTCTGCTCCGTGAACACCTTTGGTCCGAACCCCGCCTGCGCCCGGCTGCCTTCTGGCACCGGCTGGCCCGGGTGGTACTTGCCGGTAAGCAGCCCGTTGGCCAGCGGGAAATAGGGAATGAACGCAATCCCCTGGCGGACGCACTCCGGCAGCACTTCGGCCTCGGGATCGCGCTTCAGCAGACTGTAGTCGTTCTGGACGCTGACAAACCGCGCGGCGCCGGGTTTCACAGCCCCCGCCGCGGCCTGCAGTTGCTCCGCGGAAAAGTTGGAACAGCCGATCTCGCGCACTTTGCCGGCGCGGACCAGATCGTTCAATGCGCCGAGCGTATCGGCAATGGGTGTCTCGGGATCGGGCTTGTGGATCTGATAGAGATCGATGCGATCGGTGGCCAGGCGGCGCAGGCTGTCTTCCACGGCGCGGCGCACGTACTCGGGCTTGGCGCCTTGCCGCTGGTCGTCCAGCTTCATGCCGAACTTGGTGGCGATCAGCACTTCCTGGCGGCGGGCGCCCAGCGCGCGGCCCATGAACTCCTCACTCTGGCCTGTCCCGTATACGTCAGCCGTGTCAAAGAAGTTGATCCCCGCGTCGATAGCGGCGTAGATCACAGCCGCGGATTCTTCCGGGCCGATGCGCCACCCGAAGTTGTTACATCCGAGGCCAACGAGCGAGACATTCAGCGAGCCGATTCTTCTTGTTTCCATTGGGTTTCTCCGGGTTCTCCATTTTCCCACGTAACCTACGGGGTCGCTTGACACGCCATTCCACCACAGAGTAACGTGGTCTGCGTAACCCTGAGCTGGAGGAAGCCATGAAGAAGAAACTCTCCTGGATCGCCGTGGGTTTGCTGGTGGCAGCGGCGCCCGCGCTCGCGCACCATTCGTTTGCGGCGGAGTATGACAACAACAAATCCCTCAAACTGACGGGCACGGTCACTAAGGTCGAGTGGCAGAATCCGCATGCCCGCTTCTATGTGGATGTAAAGGATGACAGCGGGAAGGTCACCAACTGGGAATTCGAGCTCGGCAGCCCGAACGGATTGATGCGCCGCGGGTGGACGCGGAATTCTCTGAAGCCGGGGGACGTCATCACCGTGACCGGGTATCAGGCTAAAGATGGAACCAGTCTCGGGAACGCGCGGACAGTCAGCCTGGCGGACGGGCGCAAAGTGTTTGCCGGTTCCACGGACGACGGCGGTCCTACGCAGTAAGTCGCTTCACAATAGGTATTACAGGGAGGTTTTGGTGAGAAGTCATCTGAAGGGTTGGGTTCTGGCGGGTATGGCGGCATTGGCTATTGCGGCTTTTACGCCTCTGCCGGTTGCGGGCCAGGAGGTGCCGGCCGGCGGGCCTGGACGTGGTGGACCAGGGCGTGGCCGTGGAGCCAACCGTCCGCCGGCCGGGCCGACGCCCCGGCTGCCCGAGAATCCGCTGCTCGGCGTGAATTCAGGCAAGCCGGATTTCGGCGGCAAAGGGATGTGGACGGTACCCTACATCATCGACATGCAGAAGCAGGGGTGCACTCTGGGCGATCAAAAATGCTATGACAGCCTGGGCAGAGAGCACACCACGCCGGTCGAAGTTCCGTTCAACGCCGCGGCCAAGAAGTTCTTCGATCATGCCACCGAGACCAACTCGAAGGACGATCCCGAAGGGTTCTGCCTGCCTCCCGGCGTTCCGCGAATGATGTACACACCGTACCCAACCCAGATCTATCAACTGGCGGATCGCATCCTGTTCATCTATGAAGGCGGCGCGCATGTCTGGCGGTTGATCTGGATGGATGGGCGCAAACATCCGGCGGATCCGAATCCCACTTTTCTGGGAGACGCCATCGGCCATTGGGAAGGCGACACGCTGGTGGTGGACACGGTTGGCTTCAACGACCGGACCTGGCTTGACGCGGCCGGTCACCCGCACGGGGAGAAACTGCACGTAATTGAGAGGTACACGCGATCCGACTCGAACACGTTGCGCGTGGAAGCGACCATCGAAGACCCCGACTTCTACACCAAGCCGTGGACCGATGTGACGTTCGCCACATGGTCGCCCGGACAGGAGCTGTTAGAGTACATCTGTCAGGAGAACAACCGGGATTTGCAGCACCTGGTGGGCAAGTAGGTATTCAGAAGGCGGCGCAAAACCAGACACAGGCAGGGATGCCTGTGCTACGTTGGTCGCATGTTGCGTGCCGCTTTGTATGTGATCGCCCCGCTGGCCTGCTTGGCCGCATCCACTATGCCGCCGGAAGCCGACCAGCGTCTGGCCCACGATATCTATAAGGAAATTGTCGAAATCAAATCCGGCTTTACCACCGGAGCGACGACACCGGTGGTGGATGCAGTCGCAAAACGGCTGCGCGCGGCAGGATTCCCAGAGTCCGATATCTTCATCGGGGGCGTGATTCCCACCAAGGCCAATCTGGTGGTGCGCTATCACGGTACCGGCAAGCTCAAACCGATTCTGTTGCTGGCCCACACCGACGTGGTGGAGGCCAAGCGCGAAGACTGGAGCATGGACCCGTTCGTATTCACCGAGAAGGACGGCTACTACTACGGCCGCGGCACTTCCGACGATAAGGCCCAGGCTGCCATCTGGATCGCCAACCTGATCCGCTACAAGCGCGAAGGGTACAAGCCCGATCGCGACATCATCGTCGCGCTCACCGCCGATGAGGAAGGTGGCGGCCCATACAACGGCGTGGCGTGGCTCATCAAGAACCACCGCAATCTGATCGATGCCGAGCTGTGCCTCAACGAAGGGGGCAGAGGCGAGATGGTGAAAGGCAAGCGCATTTCGAACTCCGTGCAGGCCGCCGAGAAATGGTATCTCGACCTGAGGTTGGAAGTGAGAAACAAGGGCGGCCACAGTTCCCAGCCGGTGGCCGATAACGCCATCTATCACCTGGCCGGCGCCTTGGTGCGCATCAGCCAGTTCGGCTTTCCGCTCAAGACCAACGAAACTACGCGGGCCTACTTCGCGGGCATGGCGAAGATCGATACCAGCGGCGCCAAAGCCGATCTCGCCAAGACGGCGGAGGGCGATGCGGAAGCCATGAAGCGCATCGCGCAAGCTTCTCCGGCCTGGAACTCGATGCTGCGCACCACCTGCGTGGCTACGTTGCTCGAAGGCGGGCACGCCACCAATGCGCTGCCACAACTGGCCGCGGCCAATGTCAACTGCCGGGTCGAGCCTGACGACTCGCTCGACTACGTAATGGGTACTTTGAAGAAGGTGATTGCCGACGATCAGGTGAAAATATCGGTCACCGAGCAAGAAGAGAATTCTCCCGCTTCGCCTCTGCGGCCCGAGCTGGTACGGGCGATGTCGCGCCTCACGGACACGATGTGGCCGGGCGTGGTGGTGCTGCCCACTCTGAGCACAGGCGCCACTGACGGCCGCATGTTGCGCGCGGCGGGCATCCCCACCTATGGCGTGCAGGGCCTCTTCGGCGAGCGCGACGATAATCGCGCGCACGGCCGCGATGAGCGCATGATGGTGACGTCTTTCTATGAAGGCCAGACTTTTTTGTACGAGCTGGTCAAGACGCTGGCGACGCCTCAGTAACGCGGTGGGGCATGCTGCCTGTAATCGCCACCGAACGGCTTACGCTTCGGCCCCGGACTCCAACGGACATCGACGCACTTCGCCGTTTGTGGACTCACCCATCGGTACGGCAGTATTTGTGGGATGACGAAATCATTTCGCGTCAGCAAGCCGCGGAGATGATTGAGTCCGCGATCGAGAGTGCGGGGCGCGACGGGATCGGTTTCTGGGGCATCGAGAAGAAGGGCTCACCTGGTCTGGCGGGATTCTGTGGTTTTCGGTTCCTGAAAGACAGCACTAACATCGAGTGGAGGTGATGCGACGCCTCGGAATGCGCCTTCACTCGACAGAGTCAGAGCGAGTTTTGTATGTACTCGAACGCAAGAATATTAGCCGCCGATGAACGCAGATGAACGCCGATGGAAAAACAAAGAATTTGATTTGGTCATGATCGGCGTTCATCTGCGTTCATCGGCGGCTAATAAGTTTTCCCTTGACTTGTATCACTATACTAGTACACTATCATACTAGATGAGTACAACGCGCAACGGGAACCGGGGATTCGCTTTCCAGCTCGATCTGCGCAGCGGGGTCCCCGTCTACCGCCAGTTGATCGACCAGGTGTTGGGTGCGATCGCGGCAGGGACGCTGGCGCCCGGCGACCAGATTCCCACGGTGCGGCAGGTGGCGGTGGATCTCTCGATCAATCCCAATACGGTGGTGCGGGCCTACCGGGAGCTGGAGATTCGCGGAACGCTCGAGACGCAACAGGGCACGGGCACGTTTGTGAGCCATCAGAAGGTGAAGCGCTACGATGTGGAGCGGCGGCGGCAGCTCGCGCAACTGGCGAGCGATTTCGTGGCGCGCGCCGGGGCGGCGGGCTTCACGGTGGATGATTTGCTGGAGCAGTTAGAGGATCGCCGGACGGACGCCGGCAAGAATAGGAGATGAGGCCATGAGAAACAACAATGTGGGACTGGCGCTGTTGGTGGTGTGCCTGGCGGCTGGGGCGGGAGGAATGGCACTGGTGATGAACCCTGCGCCATTGATCGCGGGTGCATTGTTGGGTATCTACCTGCTGTTCTCGATTCGCGTGGCGGACCAGTGGGAAAAGGTCGCGGTGCTGCGCTTCGGCCGGTACAGAGGCCTGCGCGGTCCGGGCATGTTTTCGATCATTCCCATCGTCGACACGGTGAGCCGCTACGTGGACCAGCGCGTGCGCGTAGCCAGCGTCTCGGCTGAATCGACGCTCACGCGCGACACGGTTCCGGTAAACGTGGATGCGATTGTGTTCTGGATGGTGTGGAACCCCGAAAAATCCATTCTCGAGGTACAGGACTACACGCAGGCCATCACGCTGAGCGCGCAAACGGCGCTGCGCGAATCGATCGGCCGCCACGAGTTGCACCAGATGGTGGCGGAGCGGGAGATGCTGGGCCGGGAGTTGCAGCGCATCCTGGATGAGAAGACCAACCCGTGGGGCATCACGGTGCAGTCGGTGGAAGTACGCGATGTGCAGATTCCGCTAGCGCTGCAGGACGCCATGTCGCGGGAGGCGCAAGCGGAGCGGGAGCGGCGGGCGCGCACCATCCTGGGGCTTGCGGAGACCGAGATCTCCGAGAACTTCGCCAAGGCGGCGGCGACTTACCAGAACAATCCGGTGGCGCTGCACCTGCGAGCGATGAATATGCTCTACGAGGCGATCAAGGAGCGGGGTTCGATGGTGATCGTACCCTCTTCCGCGGTGGAAACCATGGGCCTGGGCGGCACGCTGGCGACGGCGGTACTGGGCGGCGCTAAAGCCGAATAAGCGGCCCGCTGGGCCAATCTGTCTGGGCAGGGCATGGCCTTGCCCCACCCGCGCTACTATATACCAATGCGGCTGATCACATTAACGCTTGCCATTGCCGTGGGGTGCGCGCCGCTCCTCGCGAAGGACGAACTAGCCAAGACGAATGAGAGACTGGACGATGCGGCCACGCTGTTCTCGGAAGTCATGGGAACGCCGGATAAAGCCATACCGCAGACCTTTCTGGACAAATCCCCATGCATCGTACTGGTGCCTGGTCTTAAGAAGGGGGCGTTTGTTGTGGGAGGGAAATTCGGGCGCGGCTACGCAATGTGCCGCAGCATGACTGGGCAGGGCTGGGGACCGCCGGCCGCTATTCGCATCGAGGGCGGCAGCATCGGCTTCCAGATCGGGGTCTCATCTACCGACGTGATCCTGCTGATTATGAACCAGGGCGGGATGAAGCACCTCACCAGCAGCAAATTCACTATCGGTGCTGAGGCAACGGCTGCGGCCGGGCCGGTGGGTCGCGACGCGACGGCGCAGACTGACGCGCTGCTGAATGCCGAGATCCTTTCGTGGTCCCGGTCCCGGGGCCTGTTCGCGGGGGTGTCGCTGGATGGCGCTACGCTGCGCAACGATATCGACGAAAATAAGATCATGTACGGCCAGCCTTGGGATAACAAGCAGATTCTCACCAGCGGCGCTAACCCTCCGGCAGGCGCTGCCAAGCTGCTTGAGGTGTTGAACAAGTATTCGCCGAGACAGACGCACTAGAGTCTTCTTTTGAAGGGCAACCGCTCCCTATGGTCACGGCTCCGTAAAGTGCGGCTTACCGAGCCGCGACCATAGGGAGCGGTCTTAGCGCGCCTCGGCTCAGTTCGCGGCGAAGCAGTACAGCAGGCCCGCGCCGCCGGTGCTCACCAGGTTCTGCTGGCTGCAGCCGCGGCTGGGGTGGGCCGAGTTCCACGAGGTGTTACCGCCGCCCGTGCGGTCGAAATGGCCAAGCTGAGCGGTGCCGGTATCGCTGCTGGTCCAGTTCTTGCAGGTGTGATCCATGCCGTCGGTATAAGCCCGGCCATCCGGCATCGAGCCGGTCAGGATGTCGTGCGTATTGGGCGTGTCTCCGAAACCTTTGATGGTGTCGCCCTTCTCGGTCAGGACCGTGGCCTTGGAAATATTGTTGCCGAGGCGCGCGGCGTCGAGCGCATCTCCGTGCAGATCGGCGACGCTATTGGCGACCTTCTGTCCCTTGGCGTTATACCAGGGTCCTGCGCCGATGCGGTCGCGGGCATTCACGACCGTCCCACCATCGGAGGCACTGGTGCTGAGGTAGGCATGCCAGGTACGGCTGCCTGCGCCGGCGGCTTGCGCAAGCGTCTGGCATTGGCGGTCGGCTCCCGCCAGACCACCGAGATCGGCGCCTTTGCCGGGACCGGCGCTGGTGACGAAGAAACTCATGGGCTGCGGCGGCGCCTGGTTCTGCTGGGCGATGGAGGCGGACGAGCCTAATACCAATAGAGCGAGCATGCTCCATGGCTGCTGACTACTGCGCATATTGGTGCTCCTTGTGTTTGCTCAGCGTATCACAAGGGGCGGAAGTAGTTGTGTCGATCCGGTATACTCGGTGCTTAGTATGGAGCAAGTGTCCTTGGTTCTTTTTGCGGTCGCGGTGTTCATCGTGCTCTACCTGGTTCTCGGAAGCTTCTTTACGGTGCGCACATCCGAAGTTGCGGTGATCACGCGATTCGGCAAGTTCCTTCGGGCGGCCGACCCCGGATTGAACTGGAAGTTGCCGTTTTTCGATTCCGTGGCGGGCAGGGTGAGTCTGCGCGTGAATCAGATCACGCTGACCATGGAGACGAAGACCAGAGACAACGTGTTCGTCACCATTCCGATTTCAGTGCAGAATCGCGTTCGTCCGGAGAAAGTCTACGACGCCTACTACAAGTTGTCCGATCCGGTGGCGCAGATCAAATCCTATGTTGAGCAGGTGATCCTGGGGCATGTGCCGGGAATGACGCTGGACGAAGTGTTCGCCTCGCAGTCCAGTATCGCTGCGGCAGTCAAGCAGGAGTTAGACGCCGACATGGCGATGTTCGGATATGAAATTGTCAATGTGCTGGTGACCGATATTGTGCCCGATGCGAAGGTAAAGTCGGCCAGTGAACGATATCAACGCGGCCCAGCGTGAGCAGGTGGCCGCCAACGCGCGGGGCGAAGCGGAGAAGATTCTGGTGGTCAAAAAGGCCGAAGCCGAAGCGGAGAGCAAGGCTCTGCAGGGACAGGGGATCGCGAATCAGAGGAAAGCCATTATCGAAGGGCTGCAGGTCTCGATCGAACAGTTCCAGAAAGTGGTGGAAGGGGCGTCGCCGAAGGAAGTCATGCAGCTGGTGATGGTCACACAGTATTTCGACACGCTGAAATCGATTGGCGAGAACGACAAAACCAATACGCTGTTTCTGGCTCACTCGCCGGGGGCAGTCAAGGAAGTTTCCGAGCAGATCCTGCAGTCGATGCTGGTGGCAGAAAGAGCCAGCGGGTAAAGGTCGGGCACAAGAGCTTAGGCGGCCGGCCGCGTGCGAACGCTACGGATGATCTGGTCGCCGTGGCGCTGACGGATGAGGCGAAGATCGTAGTCTATCTGCAGCCCGAGCCAAGTTTCCGGTGAAACACGAAAGTATGTTCCCAGCCTCAATGCCGTATCGGCCGTGATGGAACGTGTGCCATTCACGATTGCGCTGATGCGGTTGGGCGGGACATCCAGATCGCGAGCCAACTGGTTGATGCTGATCCCCAGTGGTTTCATGAAATCTTCCAGGAGAATCTCTCCTGGATGGATTGGATCGAGTCGCTTTGACGGCTTCATTGTCATCTCCCCTGCGTCTTAGTGATAATCCACGATCTCAACGTCATGCGCATCGCCGTCACGCCAGGCGAAGCAGATGCGCCATTGGTCATTGATTCGAATGCTATACGTCCCCGCGCGGTCGCCTTTCAGGAGCTCGAGTTGGTTTCCAGGAGGCACGCGAAGATCCTCTAGCCTCAGTGCCCGATGCAAGTACAGGAGCTTCCGCCGTGCCGTCCGTTCGATGGATTGAAAGCGGCGGACCCTGTGGTCCTCAAAGAGCGACGCGGTGTCCGAGCACTGAAATGACCGGATCAAGTTTTAGTCTATGACGTGGAGAGCGTTATGTCAAACGTAATAGTGAAAGAAAAGTCCGCGAACCGCCGGTGGCGGCGAGAGCGAAACGAGTAAACCCGACACAGGCAGGAATGCCTGTGCAACACAGGCCGGAATGCCTGTGCTACTTCCACCTCAGATGGCTAGAACAGCCAGGGCTTCCGCCAGGATCAGTGCGCCTTGCGCGATCGCTTCGGGAGAAGCATACTCGTCCGGGCGGTGACTAACGCCGTTCCGGCACGGAATGAAGAGCATCGCCACCGGGGCGATTCGGGCCATGAACAAGGAATCGTGGTAGGCGCGGCTGACCATGCGGCGATGGGTAATCGCGTGCTTGCTGCAAGCGCCGCTCAGGGCCTCCAGAAGCTCGGGGGCGCAGCGCGCGGGCGGGTCGGAGTTCAGCATTTCGGTGCGGAACATCACACCGCGCCGCTCGGATACTGCTTGGCAAGCTCGCGCCAGTTCGGCCAACACGCCATCACGGCGTGCCTCGTCTATATCGCGCACGTCCACTTCCAGGCGCACGCGGCTCGGCACGCTATTGATAGCGCCGGGAAACACGTCGCACACGCCGGTGGTTCCCACGGTGTCGATGGCGCCGGTGGCTTTGACGGCGGCTTCGAGCGCCAGGGCAATTTCCGCCGCGGCCAGGAACGCGTCGTGCCGGTCGGGCATGAGCATCGCTCCGGCATGCCCGCCTACACCATCCAGCCAAATGCGGAGGCTGGCGGGAGCGGCAATCGAAGTCACCAGGCCGATCGACAATCCCTCGCGTTCGAGCAGCGGACCTTGTTCGATGTGGAGTTCCACAAAGCCTGCATAGTGGCCCTGCTTCAGCCGCACGCCGGACAAGCGGCCGTCGAACCCTGCACTGGCGCGCAGTTCCTTGAGTGGCCGGTCCTGTTTATCGCGCAACTTGTCGTCGACCGTCTCGTCCAGGCAGCCGGACATCAACCGGCTTCCGAGACAGCCGATACCAAAGCGGGTGGGTTCCTCGGCCGTGAATACGATCAGTTCGACGAAGCGGCGCGGCCGGAATCCAGAGAGTTGGAGTGCGCGAATCGCTTCCAGCCCGCCGAGCACGCCAACGGTTCCGTCGTAACGGCCCGCGTAGGGAATGGCGTCGATGTGCGAGCCGGTCGCCACCCCCGGCAAAGCGTCGTCGGTTCCCGGCCAGCGCGCGAAGGTGTTGCCGACTGCGTCCTCGCGAACGGAAAGGCCGGCCGCCGCACACAGCGACTTCACGTATTTCCGCGCGCGCAGGTCCGCTTCGGAGAAGACCACGCGCGTAACTGCGGGCGGCTCGACCTCCGAGATAGCCGCCAGCGTTTCCAACTCCGCCATCAGACGGTTCGAATCGATCGCCAGGTGCATGCATCTACGCCAGCGGGTG
>Ga0182024_10003837_pt1 | contig 35240 bp, 30 predicted proteins | sample P32metaG_FD_120480 | JGI IMG/M metagenome (GOLD analysis project Ga0182024, IMG submission 120480) | Permafrost microbial communities from Stordalen Mire, Sweden - P3-2 metaG (Illumina Assembly) | ecosystem: Environmental > Terrestrial > Soil > Wetlands > Permafrost | place: Sweden: Stordalen...
AGCTGCTCCAAGCAATGGTTTCGGCTGATTCCAATTGCAGTGAGATCTACATCAAATTTGGTGTAACGGTATAGGAAGGATTAGGAGCCCACCGCTCGGCTTTGAGACGAAGGGTCGAAAAAGAAGAGCAGGACTACGGTTTTGATCCAAAGAGCTCTTCGGGATCCTCTGGGCGGGCAGAGCGTGGTTTTCCCTCTAGATTCGCCAATTTGCATGCGTATTCAAACTTTTTGAACAATGCTTGTTTCAAGAGCGGGAAATGCTCCTTTCGAAGCTCTTCCTCAACTTCCAGGTACCGATCTCGATACTGCTCATCCGAGAAATTGACTCGGCTACCTTTAAAGACTTCTTCGAGGGGGGTTTTGTAAAACCGATAATGCCTCGCAGCTTTAGCGTGCTGTTTCTCTACATAGTGCTTGTACTTTTGTATCAGGATCGGTTCACTTTGAATTAGATCAAGCACTCCTCCACGCAGGGCCGCCAGGTCAACTCCAAGATTGTGCAACGCCCTGGCAGCCACTCCGGCAGATCTGAACATCTGCGCTACGCGACCCGAGGGCGCGTTGAGATTTTCCTCAGCTTCATGAATCAATCCAAGAAGCAGATGCTCACTATCAATCTCCTCAAACTCAGATTTGTATGAATAATTGTTTGCGTGGACCAAAATTTTCTTCGCTCTGAGTGTATAAGGAATTTTCGCCGCCAAAGGATCAGTACCGTAGCCATCAATCGCATCCACTGCCGCGCGCGCATTCTCTAGGGTGACACCACTGTCGGTGAGTGCGACGGCTCCTAGTCCCGTTTTTTCCGAAACAAGACCCAGCAACAGCATCTCACTGCCAACGAAGTTCCAATGCATTCTACGTGCTTCGTCCTGTGCAAACAGAATGACCATGGCTGCTGAATCGGTCAACCGCTCTACCATCGGATCTGGACTCGGTGGATTCGGTGGATTCGGTGGATTTGGCGTAGTGGGTGGAGTAGGCGGAATAGTCATGGTGTCGAAGTTACAGCAAGGATATTTTGCTCGATTTGGACGCATTGTCTCGATTATAATGCTGGGTGCGGTAGCATGACCCTTACCGGATGGCAAACAATCCAGCTCACTGTCACTCTCCGAGTACTTCCTCGAGGTCGTGTAGATCCTTTTGCCCGACGAAGATGTCGCCGTCGCCCACGTTCTTGTAACCAACAGGTGCGGCCAAGACATGCCTGTCGTAGGGAACGGATTTGATCGCCGTAGTTTGCAGATCGGTGACGAGATGCGAATCGCGTAGGCTGCCAAAGTTACTCGATGTGAATCCTGTTACCTTCATCACACGAAACCTGAGCGGAAGACCGTTTTTGGGACGAGTGCACCAGATTGCACACAACACGCGACAGGCATCCTCGCTGACTGGAAATTTCGGGCTAGTGCTAGTCCAGTAGTCGGCCATCTTTTTTGGTGCACGATTGACAGAATTATCATAGAAGGAGAGAACTTGCGCTGTAACGCCAGCATATTGCTGTTGCTTCTCTAGCTTTGGCGGCGCGGTCAGATAAACATCATTGTCCTCGAGGCTATTCAAGGCTGTCTTGATGCCGCTGGCGCTCCATTGTTTGAATGGAAATCGGTGCACGATTTTGCGCCCATCGCTGTAGAGCAAGGCATCCCAGCCTGGCGCTGTGGCGAGGAAGCGGAAGTCTCGGTCGCGCCCGACTACCTTTACGGCGTCGTGGCTGATGTAAACGGTAGCTCGACCGTACATCCGGTGAGTCTGTTCCAGCACCAACATGTTTTGAGTTACCGCCGAAGATGACAATGAGCTGAGACAAGCCAACAGGCATGCCGACAGAGCGCAGTGTCGCAGCACCTTATTTGTATTGTGTTGCCAGTGCATCCGATAAACCTCTTGAGCTTCTCTTTCCCTGAGCGGACTGCATACTCACATCTGCATACAGCCGGTGCTGACGGGACAGCCCAACAAACCAGTTGCGAAAATGACGGTTCTTGGAGCACCACAAGCGATGCAACACAATGTTCATATATCGAATCGAACATGAGAATAATCGACGAATACGGCTGCTAGATTGGTAGTTAGAGCCGCCAAGCAAGACTCCTGCATCTTTTCAGACTGGCATAGTAGTCAACTTAACTATCCGAAACGCTCTGGGACAGGTCGTCTTGGGGTGTGATAAAATCTGGGCGCCGCAAGAAGAAGTAGGCATAGGTAACGAGGAATTAACGTGTTGCGACAGGTAACGAGGAATTCAAAGGTGTTGCGAGAATATCAAAAATGGCTTAGCCCCAGTCTAAACCGGGATATGGAGCTGCTTGTCTTTGGTCACGCGGGTGCGCGCGTGTTTGTTTTTCCCACTTCAATGGGACGTTTTTTCGATTGGGAAAATCGGCACATGATGGAACTCCTTGGTCACCACATTGAGAATGGCTGGCTTCAGGTGTATTGCGTCGACAGCGTCGATTCGGAAAGCTGGTACAACGACCATGCTGATCCATGTCAGAAAGCGGCTCGCCACATGCAATTTCATGATTACATGATCAACGAAGTATTGCCGTTCAGTCGCAGTAAGAACGACAATCCCTTTTCAATAGCTGTAGGTGCCAGTTTCGGTGCTTATCATGCCGTCAACATCGGTTTGCGCTTTCCCTGGCATTTCAATCGCATTCTGGCTATGAGCGGTCTTTACGATCTTAACGGTTGGACGCATGGGTATCAGAGCGAAGCCATATACCTGAGCAATCCGCTGGAATATATGAAGTGGCTCAACGATCCGGCAAAACTGGAGCAGATCAAAAAGATGGATATTATCTTGCCAATCGGCAGAGACGATCAATCTTTCGAGCGCTCTCACGGCTTTTCCAACGTGCTCTGGGAACGGGGCGTCTGGCATGCTTTCCGAGTTTGGGACGGCATGGCACACGACTGGCAATATTGGGAAAAGATGCTTCTTCTTTACATCGCCGGACAGAACACAAGCAATTCTTCAGCTGCCTGACAAAGCGCCCGACAAAGAGCAAATCCTAAGAATTTGCTAGTTTTTCACGGATAACCCGTGGATATTGCTTCTATATGTTTGAGGTGGAGTAAGATTCGCACGGAATCTGCCATCGAAAAACTGTTGCGCTGTTATGGAGGTCCTATCGAATGGATGTCGGGCTTTTGGTGGGACGCGAACGTTCGTTCCCTGAGGCGTTTATTAAATACGTCAATTCCTCGAATCTTGGCATCACCGCCGATATGCTCAGCGTCGGCGCCGTAAAAGCCGACGAGCTGCGGCGATACAAAGTGATCATCGATCGCATATCGCACGAGATTCCCTTCTACAGGTCCTATTTGAAGTCCGCGGCACTGACCGGCACAACGATCATCAACAACCCATTCTGGTGGTCCGCTGACGATAAATTCTTCGGCACAGCGCTGGTTAACAAGCTCGGTCTGGCCATACCAAAGACCGTTCTCTTGCCTCAGAAGGGCTACAAAGAGGATGTCTGGACCGAATCCTTGAGCAATCTTGAATATCCGCTTGATTGGAAGGCAGTGCTGGAATACACCGGTTTGCCTGCGATTATGAAACCCTATGATGGCGGTGGCTGGAAAAACGTCTACAAGATCCACTCGATGGAAGAGTTGCTGGAAATTTACGACAAAACACACACTGTCTGCATGATGCTGCAAGAGTTCATCACCTTCGACCGTTACGTGCGTTGCTACACTATTGGTCGCAAAGACGTTCGCATCATGCCTTACGATCCGTCCAAACCTTACCTGCAACAACAATATTTCAAGGACGACAGCTATCTTGGCAAAGAGCTCCAGGAGCGCGTTATACGTGAATGCATCACGCTCAATGACGCCCTTGGCTATGATATGAATACGGCCGAATTCGCCATACGCGATGGCATTCCCTATGCCATTGACTTCACAAACCCGGCTCCTGATGCTGGTGTAGAATCTGTAGGCGAAGACAATCAGCGCTGGTTCATCGAAAAAGTGGCCGACCTTTGCGTGCGGTACTGCCAGGGAGAACATGGCCCTGAGCGAAAGTTGCAGTGGCACGAATTTATGAGCTCCAAGTTGGCGATGGCGAAATAGGTGGGGTAAATGTCCAATCTGAGCGAAGAAGCCGTTCGCGTCTACGACGACTTGCTGACGGGCGAATCTGATCTGATGCAACGCACCCAGCAAGAGCTGTGGCAGCGGTTAGAGGAAGTGCGCTTTGTCTTTGGCGGGCGTATGCTCAGCCCTTATTTGCGCCCTCACTTTATTTCGCGCCAGGATTGGGACCGGATTACGGCGATTTGCAACGAATTTTGGGGGTCGGTGCTTAAGGTTGGTGATCTGGCCATCGATAACGTGGAGCTGCAGGATTATCTTGGCTTGAGTGAAGCCGAGAAGCGCCTCATCTCCACCGATCCGAAATTCCGGGGTGTGTCGCGATTTTCTCGACTAGACTCTTTTCTTACTGATAACAGCTATCAGTTCGTTGAGCTCAATGCTGAAACCCCCGCTGGTTCAGCCTATGCAGACGTTGCCTCGGAAATTTTCCAATCATTGGAAGTGATGAAACGGTTCAACCGCCAGTACAGGCTCAGCCATCCGCTTATGCGGCAGATGATTCTGGATGTGCTCTTGAACGCCCATCGCGAGTTTTCCGGCAACGGCAAGCAGCCGCAAATCGCCATTGTAGATTTTGGAGGATTGGCTACCCAGCGTGAGTTTGAGCTGGTGCAAGAGTTTTTTGAGCTCGGTGGCTATAAAACTATCATCGCCGATCCGCGCGAACTGGAGTTCTCCGCCGGCAAACTGCGCAAAGGTGATTTTGAAATCGACATCGTCTACAAACGGCTCCTCGTCAATGAATTGCTGGAAAAAGTTGATGAATGCGGCGAATTTATCAAAGCCTATCATTCACAGGCTGTCTGCGTGGTCAACTCCTTCCGCGGCAAACTTGTTCATAAGAAACTGCTCTTTGGCGTTTTGACAGACGAGAAGTTTGCGCATTTCTTCACACCCGAAGAGCGGGCTGCAGTCGAGAAGCACGTGCCATGGACCAGGCGCATGGAGCCGAGAAAGACACAATTTCACGGCAAAGATATAGACCTTATTGACTTCGTAAAGGATAATCGTGACAAGCTTGTGCTCAAGCCCAACGATGATTACGGCGGCAAAGGCATTTTTATCGGTTGGCAGGCAACGGCTGTTGAGTGGGACAACGCCATGCAAACGGCGCTGACTGGTGATTATCTTGTGCAGGAAAGAGTAGTGACATCACGCGAAATCTTCCCCTATGTAAATGCCGATGGCACCGTGTCATGGCTGGAGCATCTGGTCGATCTTGACCCCATGTTGTTTGACGGCAAAGTGGGTGGTGCGTTTACGAGACTTTCAACCAGCGAGCTGGCTAATGTCACCTCAGGTGGTGGCATGGTGCCGGTCTTCATTGTCGAAGGTCGCTACTAAAAGAAGTGACGTCAAATTGTGGAATCCATGGGTGAGTAAGTAGGAGGTTGGGGCAGCGATGGGCGAGAAATTCACCATTGGAATTGAAGAGGAATATCAGATTGTCGATCCGGTGACCCGCGATCTGACATCGAGCGCAGAGATGATCTTTGAGCCGGCTCACAAGCTGCTTGGCGATCAAGTTAAACCCGAGATGCACCAGTGCATGCTGGAAGTAGCAACGGGCGTCTGTGCAACAGCAAAAGATGCGCGCAAGGATCTGTTCAATCTGCGCAAAACGCTTATCGAGCTGGCTCGCGAAAAGGATCTGGCCATTGTTGCTGCTTCTACGCATCCGTTTGGTTGCTGGACGGGACAAAAAATTACAGACGCCGAGCATTACACAAAGCTCGTCGAAGACATGCAAATGCTTTCACGCAGTCTGCTGATTTTCGGCTTTCACACGCACGTGCAGATTGAAGATCGCGAAGTGGCGCTGCAAATCATGAACGCCGCCCGTTATTTCCTGCCCCATTTGCTCGCTTTGTCGACCAGCTCACCATTCTGGAGAGGCATTGAGACAGGTCTGAAATCATATCGCTGCGAGATCTTCAAAAAATATCCGCGCACAGAGATTCCTGACTATTTCAACTCATTGAGTGAATATCAAAACTACCTCAACCTTCTTTTGAAGACGAATTGCATCGACAGTCCCAAGAAGATCTGGTGGGATCTGCGCATGCATCCCATTTATCCAACCATTGAATTCCGCATTTGCGATATTCCCACTCGCGCTGAAGACACAATTGCCCTCGCTGCTTTGATGCAAGCGATCGTCGTTAAGCTGTACAAGTTGATCAAATCCAATCTAGGATTCAGATTGTATAGACGCCTGCTCATTCAAGAGAACAAGTGGCGCGCTCTGCGTTACGGTCTTGATGGCAAGCTCATCGACTTCGGTAAGGAAGAGGAAGTGCCGGTGGCAGATCTGGTCCTGGAAATTCTTGCCTTTGTCGATGATGTTGTCGATGATCTGGGCAGCCGCGAGGAAGTGAATCAAATTCATCGCATCTTGAAGGAGAAAACCAGCGCCGATCGTCAAATCAAGATTTTCCGCGAAACGGGCGATCTGAAAAAAGTGGTCGATTATCTCATCCAGGAGACTGCGATGGATTGCGCATCGGCACCGGCGGTTCTTACAGAAGCCTAAACGAATGCCATCCGTCAACGGATAGGCCCAGTGATCGGCCCAGTGACCGTACATCGCAAGCAGGCGGACGCCTGCGCTCCCCGGTTAGGTGCAAGCGCAAATGAAACCACGCCTGAGCTTCTGGCAAATCTGGAATATGAATTTCGGATTTCTCGGAATCCAGTTCGGCTGGGGTTTGCAGCTCGCCAACATGAGCGCGATATACACCAAACTCGGTGCCCCGACCGACACCATTCCCATTCTCTGGCTGGCCGGGCCGATTACAGGTCTTCTGGTGCAACCGCTAATTGGGGCTATGAGCGACCGCACCTGGAACAAGCTGGGGCGGCGCAAACCGTATTTCTTGACCGGCGCGATTTTGGCCAGCATAGCGCTTGTTCTGATGCCCGATTCGCCCGGGCTGTTGTATGCGGCCTCTCTTTTATGGATTCTTGATGCCAGCATAAACATAAGCATGGAGCCCTTTCGCGCCTTCGTTTCGGATAATCTGAACGCCGAACAAGCGACGCTTGGCTTTATCATGCAAAGCTTTTTCATCGGCATCGGTGCCACCATGGCCAATGCCCTGCCGATGATCTTCAGAAATCTTGGTGTGAACGGATTGACCATGAATGGTGTGCCTTTAACGGTTCAATATTCCTTCAAACTGGGCGCCGTCGTATTTCTGATTTGTGTCTTGTGGACTGTGTTCACAGCCAAAGAATATCCGCCGGAGAATATGGATGAGTTCAACGCTCGCCGCGCCAAGAACCCCGGCATTGGCGGCTTGCTGAAGGAGGTCTTTGCCGAGATCCCAACCGCCATTAAAGAGATGCCTGCCACCATGAAACAGCTGGCTTTGGTGCAGATATTCACCTGGTTGGGACTGTTTTGTATGTGGATGTTTTTCTCGCTAACCACGGCATTCTATGTTTTCAAAGCCCCCGGACCAAAGTCCGAACTGTTTGACAAAGGCGTGGAATGGGCGGGTTGGTGTTTTGCCATCTACTCAATCGTCTGTTTCTTGACCGCATTTTTGCTGCCCAAACTGGCCAAAATGACTTCCCGCAAATTCGTTCATTGCGTCGCCCTTATCCTGGGCGGCCTCAGCTTGCTCTCCATCTACTTCATCAACACGCCCGAGATGCTGCAATGGACAATGATCGGAGTCGGTATTGCCTGGGCTTCCATCTTATCGATGCCCTATGCCATCTTATCTGGTGCCATTCCACCTGAGCGAACGGGCGTGTACATGGGCGTCTTCAACTTTTTCATCGTCATTCCGGAAATCATCTCGGCAGTTGGTTTTCAACCGCTGGTCAAATATGTCTTCCACGACAACCCCGTCTACGTCGTCATGATGGGTGGTGCCTCACTACTAATCGCCGCCGCACTTGTGCCCCGGGTTCAAGACACAGCCGATAAGACAGCACCTGTGCGCGCTGGGGGCGGGCATTAGATTATCCTGCTATGGATCTAAACCATCAGATCGATGGGGCGATTAAAGAGCTAACATCAAGGCGTGTTCTGGAATGCTTGAAGCAAGTGACAGCGAATAGGATCTGATGGGGGATTCCCGCATCATTTCTGAGCAACATCTTATTAATATGAGCGTGAGCGTTCACATTACTTCCACAACTCGCGCGTATACTGCGCAAGCAGTCAAGAGGATTCGAAATGCCATCCCGTCTACGTCTTGCTTTTGTGATGTTGGGTTTGATCACCTTCGCAGTCGCAGGCGATGGCCAAACTGCTTATGCCCGCGGCGGTGGTGGCGGACATGGTGGCGGTGGTGGTGGATTCCATGGCGGTGGATACCGCGGTGGATACTACGGCGGATACGGCCGGGGTGGCTACGGCTACGGTGGATACGGCTACAATCCACAAGCGCAGCAGAACCAAGCCTGGACCCAAGCGCATCAACATCCGCAGTCACTGGGATCCTACTCCAGTGTGCCCAGTCACATTACCTCTGCTAACCAATCCTATGTAGTGAGAGAGTACAGCTGGCCAAGTTCGAGCCAATTGGCCGCCACTAAGCAACCAAGCCAGTTGGCTGGAAAAAGTGACTTGACCCGATAGAAAAGTTGATAGAAAAGTAGTCGATCAGTTCCGCACTCAATCAGTTCCGTCGCTCTTCATCGCCATAGGCAACGGAGAACCCAGCAACCATGCCGTCTTTAGAATGGTCTTCTGTTGCTCTTTGATTCGCTGCAGGTCAGAATCTTTCTCATTCCATAGCTTCAAATCGTGGCTCAGTTTTCTCAAGACTTGATCGGCCTCAACAAATTTCTGGTTGGCCAGTTTGATTTCGGCAGCTCTGAAAGCGAGCATTTTATAGAATTGATTGATGGGAGGAACCCTTTTTTGTGTGAATTGACTTAGGCACCAGTCGCAGTACCGCTCGGCAGTAACTCCGGATCCTTCCCAGGGGCAGACCTCGCCAAGTACTTGCAGAAAGTCATCATGTTCCTTCACAATATCTGATGCATGCAAATAACTGAATTTAGCACCGCGCACTTCAAATTCATGCAATTTCAGGCATTGTTCAGCCACCTCGACATCAGATGGAATTGGTGTAATCAGTCTTTGGAGGCACTCTTCAGGAATGAGAGTTGCTTTTTTCCCGCCAGATTTTACGAAGTCCGCATCTTGTCCGTTTAGCAGTCTGCATGCCACAGCTTCGGCTAGATATTCGCGTGCAGCATTGGGTCCAACGGCATAATAACCCTGGATCGCTGCAGCTCCGTGAGCGCTTGGAGTGACCAGAGGCAAGTAGTAATCGAGCCAGATTTTTGAATTACTTACGCAACCATAAAAGTCGGACTCATGGACGAGCTCGTGAATTAGTGCCTCCAGCGAACCATTCTGGTCCACCGTAAAGAATGAATCGTTGAACATAACATAATGGGGACCCGCAGTCGCCTCAGCAGGAAGTCGATCTGGACGGTATTCGGACTGCCCTCTGATCAGAACGATTGGCGATTTGGCAGATATGCGTTGAAGTAAACCTGGAAGCCTGTACTCAACGATGTTGAACAAAACTCGCAGATGGTTTTCTTCAGCCGGAGTAAAAGACTTTACGAACTCACTGTGCGCCAGTAGTGGAATGTCTGAAGGGTGTTGCGCGAACACAAATGGCTGAGGAGCCTTCTTGTCTTTTGCAACGAATGCAGTTTGACTGTGATCGAAGCGAGCGAACGATACGTTCATCAGTTTCATGCACTTTGTGAGCGCAAGCTTACAGGCGGCATTATTGTGCAAGAGTTGCTCAAGTTCACCGTCGATTTCGTAAACCAGGCATGAATTTGGTGCTGCTCTTTTGGCTTCAAGTATTAGTCTGCGGGCCTTCTTGTAGTCAGGGATAGAGATTGCCTGCATTATTACTTCAGAGTATGAATAAGCCAACGTCTCTGGGCGCAAGACCAAACCGTACTTCTGGTAATAGCCAACAACTTTTTCATCATCACCCTCGAGATACTCAGCTAACGCCAGGTAGTGAATACGATCTGACTTGCTCTTGATGGACGCAATGAGTGCCCTGGCTTCCTGGAATCGTCCGAGGTGTTGCAGGCACTCGACTAAGTGTACTTCCCATTTGTAGATCCCTTCTTTGTCCATTTGCCTGCCCTTTTGTAAGTCCGCAACTGCGCACTCCAGCATATGAACGTAAGAATTATCTGAACCTGCAACGACGTACGTTTCATCCACAAAGGCACCATATACGCTGTTCATGTAACCGCGGGCTCGGCTGGCATAAAATACGGCGTCTTGCGGCGGATATTTCTTGATCGCTGCAGTGCAATAGTCGATCAACTTATCGTTTTCGTCATAATGTTCCAGATCAAGGAAGCCTTCGATTGCTGCCCGGTTTGCAAAGAGACTTTTGTAGTCGCCTGAAACAAAGTATACATCCACCATTGATCGCTCTCGATCGACTTTGTCTGTAAGCTTTTTTGCAGTTTCCAGAGCTTCCGCTGACCGTCCTAAATGTGACAGGCAAATGGACTTGTCATAATAGATGATCCCGTTGGATGCATGAGGGAGCGCCAAAGCGCTATCGAAGTCGTTGAGTGCTTTGAGAAGGATTTGGCGACGGTGAGCATCTGTAGAATTTGGGGCACTAATAAGAAAGGACGCGAGAAAAGCCGCGCCTCTATTGGCATAGAATGTAGAATCTTTAGGAAATTTCCTCAGAGCATTTGTGCACACTTTAATGCTGCCAGGTAAATCGCGGGCTTCTAAGCGCGCAACAAACAGATTATTGAAATATTTTCTTGAACCTTTTCTAACGGCATGATGACTGGGTTTAGACGTGTCTGCTGCTGGATCGCCTGTTTGTGCGAAGACGCCATTGGCACCCGGGTCGAAGTTCAGTATTAGCACTACCAGTGCTAAAGCGATCATCAATGGGTGGCGACGAGATCTGATGAGAGACATGACTGGCTCCGAACGGGTTAGGTTTGCTTAGTAATGGCACCGTCTTAAAGCTACTCTCAAGTGAGAATCCTTCAGCGGTGGTGAAACGCATGATTGTGTCTATGTCTGGATAATATGGATGATTTCTTAAAATGGCATGACAATTCCAGTCTAATTCCGCAGGGGAGATGACTTGCTCAAATACAACTGGGGACTATCATCACTTCAACGGCGCCAGAAGTTTGTTCGTGTCTTTGTCGATCGACTCGCGATACACTTTAAGGTGAGTCGCAGGCATGGCTGTCTCCAGCATGCGCATTTGCTCAAATGAATATCTTCGCGGCAACCTCAATGTCTTTAATTTCAATGAGCTGAGGCAGCAAAGATCTTTGGCATGCAAGTCGATGTCGGTGAGATCGAGATAGTTCAGATTCTTTAGAGTTTGCAGCTGACATAAACCCTTGGCAGTGATCTTAGTGCTGACCAGAAACAGTTCACGCAAGTTTTTGAGCTTGATCAGGTCGGAAACATTGGCATCGGTACAACCCGTGTACGACAGATTCAACTCTTGAAGATTGTGAAACTGTGATATAGCTGCAAAAGCAGTAGGTTCTAGTCGGTTATTGGAAAGATCCAACTCCTCTAAGTTAGTCAGCGCAGACAGATCTTTCAAGAAGCTACCTCGCACGCTACATGAAGCGAGATCGAGCGCTTCAAGCTTTGTTAGTGTTTTCAGATTTTTCAAAAGATCGTCCGGCAGCTCCGCCAACTCCAGATCCAGCCGGCGCAAACCAGTGAGATGAGAGAGAGGCTCAATCAAATTGTCCAGCGATTCCAGCACTCCCACCCGCGCTAGTCCCACACAGTCCACAATATTGGGATCAAGCTTGCGTAGCACCTGCGGATGTTCAAGCAATTGATACGTAGGAATCAAATATACATAGCCTTTGGTTGGCAGTTTGACCTTGCCGCGTGCTTCTGCAATGAAAGACTCGTTAGTCTTGGATATGACCTTGCTATTGGGCAATATGTGCTTGCCCGCAGGCAGAACACAGACGAAGAGCTTACCCAGCGAGAACTCTTGAGGAAAAACAGCGGTGCGAGTGCCACCAGGTGATTGCGACTTGCCCGGCAGCGCGGGCGCCGCAACTGCTTCTTGATCTCTGGCATCTGCCGGTGCCACCAGATGCGGCATCAACACCAACAGCAACACCAACATCAATATTGAGATTAGTAATCCTTTAGCAGCGCCCACGCAACACACCAGTTCTCAGTTGAAGACACGCCGCAACACTTTTCGAAGCAGGCGGGGTGCCTGTGCTCCCAGGAGCGGACTATGATTATACAAATACATCTCACTAGTTTATCGAGCGATCTGGAAATGGATATCATCGGATTGATCAAGTCCGGCAGCATAAAAGCCGCCCTGGAAGGACAAGATCATTCCGCCGATATCGTGCCGTTATCAGAGCGGCGCAGTGCCCTCACCCTTGGTCTTCTTTGGGTGACCATGGTGACAGGATTTCCCACCGTGTTTGCCGGATTCCAATGGTATAAGGCAGGTCTGACCCTGCCGCAGGTGCTATCCGGCATAGCTGTGAGCTGCGTCATTCTGCTTCTTTATACGGTTCCTGGTTGTCTGCTTGGCGCCATTAGCGGACAGACGCACTGTTTGTTAACACGCAGAGTCTTTGGCCGATGGGGCACATGGCTGCTCTCGGTGAAACTGGCTTTGATCGATCTTGTCTGGTACGGATTGAGTGCGATGTTTCTGGCCGAAGGTCTGAAAGGCTTGTATCCGCTGCCGATCGACTCCATGTGGCTGGCAGCGATCTTTGGTCTACTGATGGCTGTGAATAACTTCTTTGGCTTCGGCGGCATCGCTAATTTCGCTCGATTCATTGGCGCGCCTGTGCTGATCGCCTGGGTTCTCATAACCTTTGTGAAAGCATCTTCTGTCTGTTCTCCAACGGCTTTCACTGCACCAGCACATCAGTCATTTGCTCAAGCGGTGACCTTGATCTCTGCTTTCGTTGTGGGATACGGTTCCTGGGGTAATGAGGCAGATTACTGGCGCTTCGGTAAGCCGCGGTTGGCCAACACGATGATACCAATAGTGGTGGCAATCATGATCGGGCAGGTTCTTTTCCCGGTTACCGGCTGGATAATGGCAAGCTGCACCGGAGTGACTGAATACGGCCCGGCAACGGCGCTGATGAACAGCTATGCATTTGGCGGATTTGCATGGATAGCTGCTTGTGTACTGATTATCACTCTGTTTGCCGTGAACGATTCCGGACTTTACGGGGCCGTTTGCGCCGTCGAGAATGTGCGGCAGTTTAAACGCAAGCGCGTTGTTCTTGCCCTGGGGATCATGGGTGCGTTGACGGCGATGTGGATGACTAAATGTCCTGACGCATTTCACCTGGTGGTGTCGACGGCATGTGTATTGATGCCCTCGGCGACCGTGATCATGATGACCGAGTTCTTTGTCTTGAACCCAATTTTGGGAATTAGAAACGACTTCTCTAAAGTGCCTGGGGTCGACGAATTGCCAGCCATCCGCTGGGCTGCCACCATTGCTTACATAGTCGGCTCCACGGTTGGAATTCTGACAGCAGGAGTGGTGCCCGGACTGCAATCTCTCAATATCGGCGTACCGGCTCTGCAAGCATGGCTCGTTTGTATCATTGTCTATGCCTTGCTGGCACCGTTTGAACATCGTCTCTATCTACGCGGCAAGGCAGCGGTTGAATCTTCACAGTAAAGTGGGGACAGTGCAGATGAATTGGACAGTGCCGACAGAGTGCTGAATTGGACAGTGCCGACAGAGTGCTGACAAATCTACAAGACTCTTCCTGCTGATCCCGCATGTTTGGCGAGTTGTTGCACCGGTTGTTGGGTTGGAGTTGATTTCGGCCAGCTGTACGATTGCACAAATGCTGTGTCTGGGCGTGCCACTCGTGCGGCATCTTGCTGGCGAACTGCGGCATCGGTGGCCAGGAAAGAAGGCGGAGCTGGTTCGGCGCTGAACTGATTGCTGAATTGATCGCCACCATCAAGAGGAATGAAGAAACCGTTGCTCCAGTAACCGCGGCGGTGAGTTCTGTTATTTCCGCCACTAAAGTTGTTGAAGCCGCCGTGATAGCCGCCGAAGCCGCCACCATGAAAGCCGCCACCACCGCCACGAGCATTGGCTGCGCCTGCGCAAACACCGGTCAGAATAAGAGCGGAAACCACTAAGCTGCACGCCTTCTTGATTGTTTCTACATTCGTCATTTCCGAACCCTCTTAAACTTGTTTGTGCTCGGGTCGTTCCCCGTGTTTCTAAGTTAGCTCTCGCATTGGGTCAGACCTGGCCCACAGCCAGGTCAAAATTGGGTCATCGCAAGTTGCCGCCTCCCAGTCAATCAATCCATATCGACTTAACCAACTCGTGAAATTCCATCCGGACCATGAAATTCTTGCAGGAGGTGCGGGATTTTCATGGTAATCCAGGCCTGCTAATTACTAAAATCCGCTCCTCGTTAGCCTTAAAAGCAGCTTTGGGTAGGTCCAGTGCCGTCCTCATTGGACGTGTCAATGTGGCAAAACCACTCTTTGCCGACAGGTCGTTTCTGGTTACTGATCACCATCGACTCAGTAAAATCGGTCAGTCGATATCGACTCAGTAAAATCGGTCAATCGATATCGACTCAGTAAATCGGTCAATCGATATCGACTCAGTAAACAACAAGTGGCAAAGGTCACGACACCATGAGGATGCTTGAGCAACCAAGCAAAGCGTGTTCAATGCCGTAATGCCTGTGCTTGACGACATAGTGTTTGCGTCCGAATTTTTCGGAGCTGCCATAGTTGCCTTCTTTGAAATACAGCTCAGACAAGCGGCTCAAGGTTGTGGCAGTTTCACCACCTGCTGCCTCTTGATTATTACCCGTATCTCATAAACATATGTGCTAACTGAAGTCGGATTTGCCGGTTTGCCTTGATTAAACTTGGACGCAATCCGAATTGAGTCCATGAACATTTCATTTTGACTTCACGGTCTCTTACTTCGCATTTTGATTTTTTTAGGCAATAATAGAGAGAGCCTCCTTGTTCTATTTTTACTTATCGGACCAATTTCTCCCCGAGGGAACATGCCTAAATCAACCAAAGAGACGCAAAATGCTGAGTCAGGGCAAAAGACCGCCAAGAAAGCTGGTACCAAAACCAGCTCGGCGGCCAAAAAGAGCTCCGCCGATATCACCAAGCCGCGCCGCACAAATATTCCGCCCACCAAAAGGCGGAATGTAGACGCTCGCCCGCGCGAATACTTGACTCCAGCCGAGATAAAGCAGCTCAAAATAGCGGCAAACAACTCAGGGCGGCACGGATTCCGCGACTGGCTGGTGATCACCATTATGTATCGCCATGCCCTGCGCGTGGGCGAGCTTTGCGACTTGCTGTGGGAGCAGATTGATTTGAGGAAGGGGCGCATGAATGTCAACCGCATGAAAAACGGCGATCCTTCGGTCCATTACCTGGAAGAAGATGAAATTCGCGCCTTGCGACAACTACAGAAAGACTATGCTTCGCCAGAATACGTCTTTATCAGTCAACGGCAGGATCGTCTGACAAATCGCACCGTGCACAACATTGTCGCCAAATGCGGCGACCTGGCAGGCATCAAATTTCCTGTCCATCCACACATGTTGCGGCACAGCAAAGGATACCAGCTCGCTGCTCGGGGGGAAGATACCCGGTCCATCCAGGCTTATCTGGGGCACAAAAACATACAACACACTGCCATGTACACCAAAGTCGATCCTCGCAAATTGAAGGGGTTCGGTCGTGATTAGGCAGCCTTTGCCCGCCTTCGCGTGGTATTTTTGCACTAGGATGGAGTGCGGGCAGGTGTCCAAGGTTCATGTGCCGGCAAGGTGCCGGGTATCTCAACAGGTGAGTTTCCGTGCCTTCAGATCTAGATAAGGAGCTTATCGACGTCGCTACGTCGCTTGAATATGCGGCTAAGTGTTTCAAGCGCGGTGACTTTCAGGAGGCCGAGCCCATCTACCGGCACGCTCTTGAGGTTCTGGAGCGTGTTTATGGCGCCGGCGATCCTGATACCCTGTCTGCGCTGCAGAGCCTGGGCGATCTTTATTTCACGATGGAGCGCTACAAGGAAGCGGTTCCGATTTACAGAAGATTGGTGATCATTGGCGAAAAAGTCTTCGGCAAAACGCATCCAAACGTGGTCGAGATGGTGCACCGGCTGGCTTTAACTTATGAGAAGTTGGGCATGACTACGGACGCAGAATCCATGTACAGGCGAGCCAATCAGATTTCTGAGACTGCGATGCCAGCCCTGGATCCGGCTTCGATAGACGTCTCCACGCAAACCAACAAGTCGTTTAAGAGAGGTCGCAACACCAACACCAGACTGAAGGCTCTCGACCCTAACGATTATATTGAAGAGGACACTCCTTCTTTCAGGCGCTCGCGAAAACGAATTCGGGCGTCTGAGAAAAAGATGAATCCGATTCTGGATTTTTTGATTACTCTGCGCGGTTACACCAGCATGATTTTTGCCGTGATCGTCATGATTGCCCTCATGTGCTGCGCCTATTTGATGTACAGCAAACTGGGCACGCCGGTGGTGAAGGTGGCGAAAACTGAGCTGCGGCACTTGAACGGCTTTGAATACGCCTCGGGCGATGGGCAAATTCAGCTCTCACTGAAGAAAGGCGCTCCCGACTACAGAATTTCAGGAGTTCCTGTTGAGTCCGCAATAGGCTTCTACGGTCCCGATCTGTGGGATTTCAAAGATACAATCGCCAACTCACTTTTAAATAAAGAGATCTGGTACGAACAAGTCTCTGTTGGATTGCGCAGCGAAGATGGATCCATTTTGTACTCAAAAGATTCACCTGAATTTCGTGTCATTGGAATTTTAAGCACTCTGCAGACGCAGATGATGAACAATTTTCGAGCCAACGCAAAGTATCCGACGACAAAGGAGGAGATGGCTATTGCTGCTTATAACAACCCAGTCACCGGAGCGCGCGAAAATCCCACTATGACTTATATGCCAAATACTTCAAAAGAGGCACCGACTGGGGTAAACGACATTATGCCTGGTCCCAATCAAACTCTCTACCAGGTGTTGGCGCAAATTGATTCGGCGCGTTGGGGGCTGGAACCAATAGCGGCAAGAGGAGCAATCCATTGCTTGAGCATCTATCATGCTGTGTCCAGCGGAGATTTGCGCGAATTCTATGCTCACGGCTTCGATCACAACGGCTACCTGATTCAGGCTGGCAAGCCCAATTCAGTTTATCTTATCGGAATGCACAACAATGACCTTTATCAACCAGACAAGGTGGAATACAGAAAAGGTGGACGACCGGTCAAAGTGTGCATTATAAAACCACCCAAAGGCGCACCCTTGTGGCTGCTCCATTATTTTGTGCCGGTGTTCTCAGGCACCATGGTTGTCTTCTTATTCGCCCTCGACAAGTTCGGACGACCGGCAGGGGAGCGTTGGACTGCTGAGAAGATGTCGGCAATGATGCGTCTTTGCTGGGTCTTTGCCATCATTGCTCTGGCTTATCTGGTCAGTTATCTCTGTCCTTAAGTAGGCGATACATTGATTTGATGTCGGAAGCTGGATACTTGTTTGAGCGGTATGCGGATCCAAAACGTGCTGCCCGAGCCATTTTCGCTGAAGACACCAACCGTGCCGCTGTGTTGTTCGATGATCGATTTGCAAATCGCCAGACCCAGCCCTTTGCCACCTTTTTCTCTGGCATCTGATTCGGTCACTTGTTGGAACTTCTCGAAGATGATCTCTTGATACTGCGCCGGCACTCCTCGCCCAGTATCTATAACTTTGATGGTTAGCCACTTTTGGTCGCAGCCAGAAGTTATGGTGACGACTGATTGCGGCGGCGAATATTTGATTGCATTAGTGATCAGATTTACCAAGACTTGAATAATTCTGGCACGATCAAATTCCGCCACTTGATCTTTGTCGCACTCAACATCAATACCGACCTTATGCTGATCGGCAAAGGTTTTCACTGATTCCACAGCATCATGAATCGTATCGGCAACGTTGGCCTTTGCAAAAGTAATTTCCAGTTTGCCCGAGGCCAGTCTTTCAGTATCAAGAAGATCGTCAGTAAGTGCCAAAAGGCGTGTTATGTCAGACTCCGCCCGCTCCACCTTCTCATTGGCAGTTTTTGAGAGTTCTCCATAAGCCCCAGCAGCCAACAGCGTCAGCATTCCCTGCACTGTGGTAAGTGGAGAGCGCAGGTCATGACTGACAGTGGCAATGAGGTAACGCTGCATTTTGCGAGACTCTTCCAATTCGCTGACCATGCGGTGGAAAAATTCGTCGAGCTGCGCCATTTCATCACCACCTTTAAGTGGATTATTGAGAGGAAGACCTTTGGGTACTCGCGTCGTATTGTCAATGATGCATGCCACTCTGCGCCCGATATTTTGGCCAAAAAAGCGAGAGAGGAAAATTGCCACCAAGATGTTGAGTGCGATACCCAAGCCCAGAACAATCTGAGCGAGCTTGCGAGCTTTTGCTTCACGCTCCGGTCCATCAGCGACGCGTTCATGTTCATCTTGCACGATGGTGCTAAGACAGGTCGCCAATCCATCGATCATGCGCTTAATTTCGATTAGCTCCACTGGATTAGTAACCAGTTCTCTGCCTGTGGAACCATCAGTAATGTGATCTTTAATTAGATCGAGAAGTCTGCGACCTTTAACTTCAATCTTCTTTGCTTCTTGCAAAGTGGCAAGTTCCTTGGCATCGTCGGCGAGAAGATTTTCCAAGTCGACCAGGAGCACCCCCCACCTTGTCACTGCTTTCTCGTATCGGTCTTTGAAGAAAGGACTTCTCGTCCTACTGTATCCTGCCAGGTTGGCAGCCGCTTCACCGACCAGAGTACTGATACCACTGGCGACATAGGCTATCTCCTTGGCCTTGGCCTGACGCGTGATCTCGTATTCAGCTTGCTGGTTAACATAGGTCAAAAGGCCAACAAAACCAAGTTCGCACACCAGTGGAATGCCGACAAGAATGAGTCCAATGTGCGTTAACTTTAGATTGAGCCGCATATTAGCTACTTGCGCTGATCGGCAAAGGTTCTAACAGAATAGCGGCACATTTTACAGTATCGGTGCGCCCGCACTTAACCAAACTTGAAAAGCCCTTGCCACAAACGGTGCATGTGATAACATGCATGTCATTCCCAGGACTAACTACAAGCAATGACTCGGGCACAAATTCGGCAAATTACCTTTCATGGTTGGTGGCGCTGGTTGAATCAGCCGGGTAAGCTCACGCCGGGGTGGTAGTCGCGTCACGATTCCAAACCGTTTATTGACCGCAAGCTTATCCGACGATGCTTGCGGTCGTTTGTTTTTAGCCATGAGGATTTGCCCGTGACACAAGCAACTGAAAATGATACAGCCCAGACGGCATTCGCGGACCCAGCCGTGATCACCATCTCGTCTGACTTTGGCACGCCGGTCTCGGTCTTTCACAATCTCAGTCAACTATCGCCCAACGCCTTCTTATTTGAAAGCACCGAGGGAGATGGGCGTCTGGCGCGCTTCTCGATGGTGGGCATTGATCCGGCGCTGACGATTTCCTTCAAGAATGGATGCGCTGAAATCAAAGATAGATCTGGTGCCACAACCAAGTTCGACAAAGTGAATCCGGTTCAACTTTTGCAGCAACAACTGGAGAGTTTTGTCGATGCACATCTTGGTGGACCGCAAAAACTGGCTCTATTCCTGCTTTCTGCAGCTGTCAAACGGTTGGAGTTGCCATTCATTGGTGGACTGGTCGGCTATCTGGGTTACGGCGCCGTCAGCGATCTGGAGAAGATACCTCGGCAAAGTGTCGATCCTTTCAATGTTCCTGATGGACATTATGGACTGTACGATGCAGTTGTTATTTTCGATCAACAATACCGCCGTGTCAGTTTTGTGTCCCATCGGGGTGAGGCGCACGCTCGAAAGCTGCTCTCTCAGGCGCTCGAGCCCAAGCAGCTGCCGCCGCAAGAAATTCTTGCCAAGTCGTTGTCGGAAGATGAGATCTTCGACAACGTCGAGCAGCCGTTCTCGCGTGATAAATATTGCCAGGCTGTGCTCAAAACCAAAGAGTACATCTGCGAAGGGCAAGCTTTCCAGATCGTGCTGTCACAGCGCTTCTCGACGGCAACGACTGTACCGCCGATCAATATCTACCGTGCTCTGCAGGCGACCAATCCTTCACCTTATGCATATTTTCTAAAGTGCAACGACTTTGTCTATTTGGGATCTTCGCCCGAGACATTTGTGCGCTGCCAAAAAGGTCATGTACTCTTGCGGGCCATTGCCGGTACTCGCCCGCGAGGAGCTACAGAAGAGAAAGACAAGGAATTGGCGCAGGAGCTTAAGACCGACGAGAAAGAGTTGGCCGAACACATGATGCTTGTTGACTTGGGCAGGAATGATCTGGGTCGCATCTGCAAAGCAGGCTCAATTGGAGTTGGTGAAATCGCTTGCCTGACCAAGTATACCCACGTGATGCACTTGTTCACGGAGATTACCGGCACCCTGGCTGCCGGGAAAACTTGCTTTGATGCTTTCCGCAGCTGCTTTCCTGCCGGCACTGTATCTGGTGCGCCGAAAATTCGGGCGATGCAACTGTTGTCACATCTGGAGCCTGAGTTAAGAGGAATTTATTCTGGAGCGGTTGGCTACTTCGATTTTATCGGCAACATGGACGGCGCCATCGCCATCAGATCAGCGCTGGTCAAAGACAAAAAAGTGCACGTCAATGCAGGCGGCGGCATCGTTTACGACTCCGATCCGCTAGGCGAGTATAACGAGATTCGCAACAAGGCCAAGAGCTTGTTGCAAGCAGTCAAATTGGCGGAGGCGACAGGCCCATGAAACTGATCATTATCGACAACTATGATTCTTTCACGTTCAACTTGTTTCAAATGTTGCAACCGCTAGTCGATGAAGAGATCGAGGTCTATCGCAACGATGAGATAGATTTGCCCACGCTGGTCTTGCGTAAGCCCGGGCGCCTTGTGCTCTCACCCGGACCCGGCCACCCGGCCAATGATGCCGACTTTGGCGTCTGCAAACAAATCATCTTGGAACGAAAGGAACTGGCTGTGCCGATTTTGGGTGTGTGCCTGGGGCACCAGGGCATCGTTGAGCATCTTGGCGGCAAGGTTGTGCGCGCACCACAGATAGTGCATGGCAAGACAAGCTGCATCGAGCTGAAAGCGAAGTCGCCCTTGTTCGATGGAATCGATTCCGGTTTCGAGGCGATGAGATATCATTCGCTCATTGCCGAAGCGCAATCAATGCCTGCTAACCTGGAAGTGACGGCCCAAGACAAGCAAAATGGACTGATCATGGCCCTGCAAAATAAAGAAGAACGCTTGTATGGAGTGCAGTTCCATCCTGAATCGATAGGCACCCCCAAAGGTCAACAGATGCTGAGGAATTTTGTCGAGAAATGTTGACCAGGGCGGAAATAGGCAGCTTGATCAGATGTGAACTACCGGAAGATAAAATCCGGCAGACGCTGCTGGATCTTTCCCTGGCCGCTTTGAACCAAGAGTTGATCGCTGATTTCATCGACTGCATCCGCCAGACGTGCGCCTTCAATCCGGGTTTTCCAATTGATTGCCTTGATTGCAGCGGCACCGGGGGCAGTGGCTTGCCGCACTTTAATACATCCACCGTAGCCGCCTTCGTGCTTGCCGCCGGTGGGGTGAAAGTGGCTAAATTCGGTAATCGGGCCTCGTCAGGGGCTGGCGGCAGTTTCGATTTGCTTTCAGATGCGGGCATTCAACCGCATCTGGACTTCGAAGTAGCCCTCGATATGCTGGACCGATTGGGATTGGTCTTTCTCTTTGCCCCTCAGTATTATCCGGGGCTTGCCCAGTTAGCGCCAATCAGAAAGAGTCTGAAAACGCCAACTATTTTCAACGCAATTGGGCCGCTTTTACATCCCTATCGACCAGCCAAGCGAGTTATGGGCGTAGCCGACACACGTGTGCAAGAGCTGGTGGCGCAATATCTGGCTCAGTCTGATTTGGATGCCTGCGAGCAGTCTGTCGATGCCTGCGAGCGGTCTGTCGATGCCATCGTTGTTCGTTCGCAATCTGGTCTGGATGAGTTCGATCCAAAAGACGAGTCGCATTACATCCGAATTATCGATGGACAACTACAGCGCTCATCAGTGCAACCCTCCGTAGAATGCCCGACGGGTGTTCAACCGACCTGTGCGGTGGAGAATTTTGCCTGCTTCCAGGAACTTCTGGAGGGGAAAGCTTCCCCTTATATTACGCAGCTTGTATCTTTGAACGCTGGTGCTGGATTTGTTGTCTGGGGCGTGGTTGATACTATTGAAAGCGGCGCGGCATATGCGGCAGAATTGATTGAAAGCGGCGCCGTGCGCGAGAAGTTTGAAGACTGCAGGAGGGCCTATGCCGGCATCCCTGGCTGAAATCGTCGAGAATAAACGCTGCGAGCTGGAAAAGCGCAAAGCCAAGAGACCGCTTTCGGCTTTCAAGAATCAAGTGCATCAGTGCAACTTCGAGTTCGAGGCTGCGCTCAGTCAATTCGGTGTCAATTTGATCTGTGAGATCAAGCCTAAATCGCCGTCGGCAGGAACCTTGAACGCTAAGGTAAATGTCAAAAAAGTAGTTGCGCTTTACAGCAAGTATGCCAAGGCTATTTCCGTTCTCACTGATGAGAAGTACTTTGGTGGCAGTATCGATCTTCTGCGCAAGGTCAGCAGCTCGACTAAGCTTCCCACCTTGTGCAAGGATTTTGTCATCGATCCATATCAGTGTTTTGAAGCACGGCATGCTGGTGCAAAAGGCATTTTGCTCATCGTCAAGATTCTTGAGGACGATCAATTGAAACTTTTGAATGCCACCGCCATGTCGCTGGGCCTGACCGCGGTTGTGGAGGTGCAGACAGGAGAAGAGTTGAAGCGGGCCTTGCTTATTGATCCGAAAGTGCTCCTGATCAACAACCGCAATTTGGACACTTTTGAAACAGATTTGCAGACGACGCACAAGTTGGCTCCGACCATTCCGATTGGTAAGACGGTAATCTGCGCCAGCGGCATTAACACTAAGCGTGATATCGAGCGGCTCTTGCCGTTTTGTCTTAATTTCCTGATTGGATCTGCACTGATGAAGAGCGATGATATGGAGACACTGCTTGCCCAGCTGGCAAAAGCCGACCTGACGTTCGCATCTGGAGTCTCGAAATGACAGCCGTCAAGATTTGCGGAATCACTAGTCTTGATGATGCTCTCAACGCCATTAAATATGGTGCCTCCTATTTGGGATTCATTTTTGCCAGGGAAAGTCCAAGATATATCGAGCCTGATAAAGCAAGGAATATAATCGATGGTCTCAGGATTGGAGATGGTCTGAGCACCGGAGACTGTCTGGGCTCTGGAGACTGTCTGGGAACTGGAGATGGTCTGAGCCCCGCCTGCAAAACGGTCGCCGTCTTCAAGAACGAACCGGAAGAATCGTTGGCACAGATAGTGGCAACTCTCAAACCGGACCTAATTCAGCTGCATGGCGAAGAATCATTGCAGTATTGCCGGCGAAGATCCCATGCAATCATAAAAACGATCGAGATTAAGGACGATATGAGCGCACAGTCTCTCAGTGCCCAAATTGATCGTTATCGGGCAGTCAGTCAATTTCTTCTCTTCGATAGGCCGAAAAACGTCGCCTGCGATCTATGGTTGCCTGGCGCAATTCGCATGCTTACCGAACAAATGAATGTGCCCTCGTTCTTTTTCGCTGGTGGTTTGACGGCAGACAACGTGGCTTTTGCTGTCGATGCCTTGCGCCCCGTTGCAGTCGATGTAGCCTCGGGTGTAGAGTCAACTCCTGGAAAGAAGGACATCATCAAGCTGAAAAATTTTTGCGACGCGGTAAAAAACACAGAGGAAACCAAGGCGAGGCTTTCATGAAAACACTTGGATATTTCGGCACATTCGGCGGAGTGTATGTCCCTGAAACGCTCATGCCTGCTCTTGAGCAGCTGGAAGAAGCATTCCTTTATGCTAAGGAAGATAAGGGCTTCATGGGCGAACTGCACAATCTATTTCGCGATTACGCCGGTCGACCGACACCCTTGTACTACGCCAAGAATATTTCCCGGCTCTGGGGCGCCGATATCTTTCTCAAGCGCGAAGATCTACTGCATGGTGGCGCCCACAAAACAAACAATGCTCTCGGGCAGGCTTTGCTAGCCAAGGCTATGGGCAAGACGCGCTTGATTGCCGAAACTGGTGCCGGGCAACATGGCGTTGCTTGCGCCATGGCCGGAGCCCTTTTGGATATTCGCACCGAAATCTATATGGGCGAGGTCGATATGGCGCGGCAACAGCCGAATGTGCAGCGCATGAGACTGATGGGTGCCACGGTGCATCCGGTTGTAACGGGCAGCAGGACGCTGAAGGACGCAATCAACGACGCCTTGCGAGACTGGATCGCCAACCTCAAGGGCACACACTATTTGTTGGGCACTGTCGCTGGACCGCACCCTTTTCCGACGCTGGTCAAATTCTTTCAAAGCATCATTGGAGAAGAGGCGCGCAGGCAATTTTTTGAGCGCTACCAGACTTTGCCTGATTATGTAGTTGCGTGTGTGGGCGGTGGCTCCAACGCTATCGGAATTTTTTCCGCTTTTATTGGCGATGCCGGCGTCAAACTCATCGGTGTTGAGCCGGCCGGGCACGGTATTGACAGCACCAAGCATGGTGCCGTTCTGACCAAGGGAAAACCAGGTTGCTTGCACGGTATGAAAAGCATGGTTTTGCAAGATGGAGACGGTCAAATACTGGAAGCGCATAGCATTGCTGCCGGGCTGGACTATCCTTCGGTCGGTCCTGAGCATGCTTATCTGCAAGAGATTAATCGCGCTCAGTACGTGTCTATCGATGACAAAGAGGCGCTGGCATCGTTTAAGGAATTAGCCTGCAAGGAAGGCATCATACCAGCGCTTGAGAGTTCGCACGCTCTAGCCTACGCAAAAAAGCTATGCTTGTCTGTGCCGGCAGGAACGAGAATCTTGGTAAATCTTTCCGGGCGCGGTGACAAGGATCTGGCGGAGGTTTTAAGGTATGAAGCGATGGGATGACCCGGCAGCGCAACCCCTTCATTCAACTATATACGCGCACGTCATTGGTGACACGTATATTGTTATACGACCACCCGGCGCAGGCGTCCCGCCTGTGCATCGAGCGAGAGTGATTAACTAGAGGAATGAACAATGAGCGACAACCGATATAGCAAGCGATTTGCGCAACTCCAGAAGAGCGGCAGGAAATCGTTCATTCCGTTTACCCTTCTGGGTTGGCCCGACAGGCAGCAATCGCTTGAGATAGTCCGCTCTATGATCGACTCCGGTGTATCCGCACTCGAGCTAGGCGTGGCATTTAGCGACCCTGTGGCTGATGGTCCGGTCATTGCCAGAGCCGCGTTTGAAACACTCGAATCCGGGTTCAAAGTTTGCGACGCCCTGGCGCTCTTGCAAGAAGCACGCAAGTTGGATGAAGATATTCCTATTGGAATTCTTATTTATTACAACGTTATACTGGCGTACGGCGTGCAGAAGTTTTTTGCCGATGCCAAAAAGGCAGGCGTTGACGGCGTTTTGATTGCTGATTTGCCCGTGGAGAATGCCGGTGAGGTCATGCCATTCGCCCGAGAAAACGACATTGAATTGATCTTTATCGTTGCCCCTGTCACTCCGTTTGATCGATTGGATAAGATAGTAACTGCCGGTGGTGGCTTTATCTATTTTGTCTCCAGACTGGGAGTGACTGGAACTGACAAAATCGCCACCGGACTGAGCGAGCTGAAAGACCTGATCCTGGAAATCAAGAAACGAACTCAGCTGCCAATTTGTGCAGGCTTTGGTGTCTCCAACAAAGACAACGCCAGAAAACTTTTCGAGATCGGAGTAGACGGCGTCATCGTTGGATCACGCATCATCGAAATTGTGCGCGACAATCCAAATTTCGCTGCCGATCTGAAGAAGCTCTTTGATGAAATGAATTCGGCGTGTGCTGAAGGACATTCGTTAACAATAAACAAGCAGTAGCGATGTCCGACCAGCGCCTATTTGGTCAGAGTGACGGGATTGCTCCAGATTGGCACTGCACTTGGGCGTCGCACTATACCGCCTGCGTCTGGATGAGGTTGCACTCCAAACATTCGTCTTTGCACTTCAGCGTTGTTCTCCATCGCATCAGGGTTCGGAACAGAATAAAATTCCAATCGAAAAGTCACCGGCAACCTTTTATTGGCAGCAACCCAAATCTGGACCATTCTCTGGTAATCCTGACCAGGCTTCAGTATGGTCACTTGGTCAGGATAATTCTGCGCTACAGTCAGGTCGGGAGAAATATCTGAATTATCTGACGTCCAGTTCCTTCCGTATTGTGCGTCCGACACAATCCTTTGGTTTGTTTTACTGACGTTTTTGACTGTAGTGTCAACGAAAACCAGATTGGGTTTCTTGTACGACTCGGAGTTTAAATAAGGCTTGTGAATGGCTATTGCTGCTTTGAATGGAGCGTCTTCGCCCAGCGTTGGCTGTCCCCAGCAAGCCAAAAGGGCTATCGATGAGGCTAGAAATACAAAGAAAAATCTTAGTGGCATAACCATCTGCAAATTGCGGAAGTAGAGCATCCAGGTCAGGTGGACAGCTGAATTAGAATAACAGTTAGTTGTCGTTGTGGATAGCTGCGAAGTATCGGCGAATGGTCTCCACAAGAGGATGATAAAGTTCGTAGGCACCATCTCGATTCTGCAAGAATTTCGCTAACATTTTTGGGCTCGCTTAGTGAGTACGTCAATTTTCTTGCCTCCGGCTTCGACCAGACAGGAAGAGACGCAGATAGCGTAAGGAGCATCAGCAATTGAAATTGTTTCGTAGCATTTCGGCCAACCATAATCTTCCCCCCTGCCTCTAGATTGTTGATCACAGGTCGGTGAATCCTGTTTGTATAGGTGCAGCTCCAGCCAGGAGCTCCTTGCCACAGCCTGCGCAACTACCGATGGTGCCTGTGTCCACTTTTGCCCACGCATTCTCATTACCTGAAAACATCGTGATGGGATCTTGACGTATCCAATCAGAGCTTGGGATCAGAGCTTGGGATCAGAGCTTGATATTTGTCGAGGATGCAAAGCTTTGCCACATCGGGGGCTGTCATGCGATCCTTAACGGTGAGATCACTTTTTGGGCGGGACATTGGTGGTCTGGGAGGGCCGAAGTGCTCAAAGCGCCATTCATTCTTCAAATAATGATATTGGTGGTGTGCGAATTCCTCTTTGCCACGCCCCTGTCATTTGCTCAGGGTTGAGCGGCCGCGCGAGGGATCGTGCCCGGGTTAGGTGCGACAGGTGGTGGCAAATGGCAATTGTCGGTGGGGTGGCGTCAGGCGCGATCCACCCGGTCTTACATCGGCAATTATGTCAACCATAGTTTCTCGCACACCTGGAGACCTTTTGAGCGCCTCAGCATCATGGACGTATCCGCTCGCTATAGTGTCAACTCCCGTACTAGCATCGTGGCTACTGTACCTATGGTGGCTAACAATTTCTCCATGCTCTTTCCACCGAACGGCCCGGGTATGGGACAGACTTCGGGGGTGAACGCAACCGGATTAGGCGATATCAGTCTCTTCACTCAGAGATACATGCTCAATCCCAAAGACCATCCTTTCGGGAATGTAGCCCTTGGCATTGGCATGAAAGTGCCGACTGGAAATGACAACATTCAAGGTGATCTTCCCAATTTGACCGGCACAGGATTCATGCGGCGCGCTGTTTACCCTCCGGCGATTATGCCCGGTGACGGGGGCACGGGCATCATAGTTGGTATCAACGGTTATAAGAATATTCGCAAGAATAAGTTTTTGCGAGGGAATACTGTTTTTGCATCAGCCACTTACCTTGCAAATCCTCGCGGTGTAAATGGCACAAATTCAATAGTGGCTAGCGAAGGCGTGCCGTTAGCGCCTCAATTTCTGGGCGAACTGAAAAACGCAGTCACCGACTCATACAATGCGCAAATCGGCACCTCTTTCAAGCTTCCGCGAACGTGGGACAATCCTAAACTGAAGCCTTTCAGAGGTCGACTGACCTTCAATTGTGAAGGTATCCCAGACTACAATCTATTCGGAAGGAGAGGTGGTTATCGCCAACCGGGTTACATCATGTCGGTGGCACCGGGTTTCACTTACGCTAAGGGGAAGGATCTCTTCATTTGTGAAGTGCCGATCGTCTTCAGTCGTTACATCAATGCTAGAAAGAGCGCCATTCCTGACCTCAATCTCAATGCCAACGGCGTGCCCATCATTGCTCCTTTCGATCCAACCACCCAATTGGGAATGGTGCCGGCTGTCGCTATATCAATGAGATACGTGCGATCGTTTTAGTTTAGTGCTGTTTAGTTTGGTGCTGTTTATTTTAGTTATCGTTTTCCGGGACCGAGGTCGGTGTCTAACTCTTTGGCTTCCTTCCTCACTTTGTCCGCACCAACTTTATCGCCCATCGCGGCAAGAATTTCGGCCTTGAGCGCAAGCGATGTACTCGTATAATCATCCAGCTTGATTGCCTTCTCGATATCCGCCAGCGCTAAAGCAAATTTCTTCTGTGCTCGGTAGGAATTTGCTCTCACTTGATACGAAGCAACAGATTTATCTCCACTATTGATGGCAGTGGTGCAGTCTTGTATTGCCAGATCATATTGACCTGCACGTTCATAAAGGCGGGCGCGCTCTACAGATACTTGGGGATTTGGATGTGACTTAAGTAGTGTCGTGAAATCAGCGAGCCCATTTTGATCTTTGTGAAGCTTCAGGTAGCACTTTGCCCGGCTTCGATGCGCGTCCCATAAATTTGGATTGAGTGCGAGCGCCTTTGAGAGATCTGCTATGGCTGCCTCATATTTATCGACAGTCATGTACAGGTTTCCGCGAGCCTCCGCAGAGGCGGCTAGATTCTTCCGGTTCTCGGCAGTTGGAAACTTCGCATTCAGTGCAATTGCCTTTGTGAGAGCGTCGATTGCCTTTGTGTCCTCTAGCATCCGCCGGCAGCAGATTCCCTTCATGTATTGGGGGGCGGACATCGTTGGGTCCAGAGCAGCCGCTCGGTCGAACCAGCAGATCGCCTGTTGGTCGGCATTTCGTTTGAAGTAGTAATCTCCCAATGCAAACGCGCAGTCAAAAGCCTCGAATTTGTCGACCGCTACAGTCCACTCCTCTATTGCTGCATCGCTGCGCCCAGATTGCATCCAGGCCTTGCCCCTGATCAATAACGCGAAAGTGTAATCAGGTTTCAATTTGACTGCTCGATTAAGGTCGGCAAACGCGTCAGTCACTTTGGCAGGCTTAAGTGCGAGCAATGCGCGTGCACGTAACACATACCATTCAGGATCATCAGGATGCCTGGTTATCAATTGCCCCGACAAATTCACTATATTTTGCAGGACATGATTATCTGCCTCGTTCTTCGCTCCTTGCAGGATTGGCTCGGCAAGCGCTATCGCGGCACGAGCTTTGTTCTGGTCGGCGGAATCAACAGCACTGGCTGAAGCGCAGAAGTTGCCTGCTGTTAAGCAGTCGATCGCCAAACTGCTCAAGAGCGCGAACAAGAGCACGCAGCGGTGGAGTTTAAGCGAATATGAGTTGATCATCCCTGGCGCAATGAGAGTCGAATGGGCTGCCATCTACATGCCCCGCTGTGTTGGTTTCCTGTGCTGAATTGCCTACAACCTGTTTGCAACATTGTTTAGGGACAATTTGGACACAGTTCTTGCCTACTATTACTGCCATTCAACTCCCAACTTACCAAAAGCAATATCACTGGAGAGGCAGCTCGAGATGGTCGACAAGCCAGAAATTCCGCTAACTCAGCCAGGAAGATCGCAACCGTTGAGCGCGGAAGCAGCAAATGCTCTTACCACAAGAGGCCATTGGTCTGCCACACAGCCAACGGACATCAGCCAACAGAGGACACGTCAGATGCACCTGCCTCAGCTAGATATCATCACCACTTTAGACCCGCAAGCCGACGCGCAGGCCGCGCGCATTGAAGACCGTCAAAATAAATTGAGTTCATTGACTGCGGAAATTACAAAACAACGAAAACAGGCTGAAGAGAATTCTAGACTGAGAGCGGCTGGAAAACCAACTAATAACACTTACGATTTCCAACCTGCAAATCCGGACCACTCAGATATCGCCCCGCCGAGAAGACCTGGCGACAATCCGGCTGTGACGCCGCAGACAACCGACCGCCCCAATAAGTTTAACGAATCGAATTACCCGCAGGCAGTAGAAGAAGCGAAACGACAAAATAAACCACTGGTGATGGTCTTCGGCTCACCAGGTTGCTCTCATTGCGTAAATATGGATAGGCAAGCGTGGCCCGATCAAAGAGTACAGCAGCTACTAAATGACAAAGCTATTTTCGTCCACGTCAATGTCAACAACGCACCAGAATTGGCTCAACAATACCGAATTAGCAGCTATCCGACAACGATCATCAGTCGCCCGGGCGAACAACCAATGTACAGACATAGTGGCGAAATGAGCGCAGGCGGGTTGAGCAATACTCTTGCCCGATATCTAAAATAGGAGGTATTCAAAAAATGCTTTCAACCGTTTCTAAAAACTCAATCTTACTTGCAGTTTATTCACTCATAGTTTCGCATCCGGCATCTGCCCAGCAAATCACCCCGGAAATGGCTCAATCAGTGCAAATGGCGGCGCCGACGCAAATGGCTGCCCCGTCACAAGTAGTGCATCGGGAATTTGCTCCGGCGCAAATGCGTCCGGGTGTGCGTTACACAACCGGATACACTCAAACCCGGGGATGGGAAACCAACTTAGTAAAAGGCGACGCCAACCTCGGTCATTGGAATTGGTCTCCGATGGTCAGCTACAATCAATCTTCCCCTTCCAAACCGACCGGTAGACAGGTCGGCCCTGCACTGGCAGCGAACGTGCCCACAGTCTCTCATTATGTGAAAATGCGGCACGCTCCTTTGCCACTTTCCGAATTGCAGATTTCAGAGATGAAGAACACGCAGGCATGCAATGCCCGATTAGCAAACGAGAAAGTGAACGCCAGACTGCGCACCGGCCCTGGTGCCGGCGCCGGCACAGATCTTTCCGGCAAGTTGATGAATCCACCAATGCTTAGTTATGGGTCAGATTATGGTCACACCAGTGCATTTGCATCAGGCTCAGTCGCCAAAGCTGATGTCTACGCAGTGATCCGTTCTCATTGAGGAACCGCTTACCGACGGCCAGTTTGGGATCGATCGGCAAACATCCACCAGGTCAGAGAACCCTGTCCAAGGGACGCTTTTAACGAGGAGCGGGGTCAGGTCGCTGTGACCTACGCTGACTTGTCAAAATCGATATATTTTTTGATTAAACTTACAATGCAAATTAGTGCCAAAATGGGCATTATTATTGGCGTTTAGGCAGATCTTGCTCGTTTTGGAAAATATGCCGAAAACCGCAAGTCAGCATAGGTAGTGCTTAGCGGAACCATCTGCGAAGAATACGTCTGATTGGTCTGACTGGTTGATCTGGCTGGTCTGGTTGGTAGGGTTGGTAAGGTCGATAAGGTTGATTAGTAGTATCTTCCTGATGCTGCGGTGTGTTTCTGCGGCCGGGCTGTCCTGCTATCGGCACGTCTGGCTCGGTCTTTGCTAGTGGCTGGAAGGGAATCTTGCGGATGTAATTGGCCAGTTGGCTATATTCGCGGTTGATTGTCACTGGTGTCTTGTCTGGCACATTCATGGCGATGCTGTCTTTGCCCGGGTATTGATCATCTCTGACGACAGCCAATTTATCGCCGACCACGGCTAGTTGGTAGCCCCACATATGTCCAGATCCTGATGTCGTAAACGCGCCTTCTTTGATTAGATACTGCATCTCGCGTTTACCGACGCCATCGGCACCGGCTTGCAGATCGGCCCCTGCCACCATCCACATGATGTTATGAGCACCGTCTTGTCCGCCCCAGTAGCCGGCATTGCTGTGACCTTCGGGTCTGCCACCAATCACTGGCAGAGTTTGATCGAGAATGAATCCAATCGGGCTGCGAACATTTTGATTGGAGCTATCAATTGTCCAGCTGCCGCCACGATCGCCTTGACCCATGGTCAGCAATCTGTCCGAGAAATGGAAGTCGCGCTTGGTGTAGTTCGGGTACAAGCTTGGATTGGTCGTGTGGTAACTTTGCGTGAGGCTGACTTCTTTGATCAGTCTTGCTAACTCGTCGGTGTGACTGACCATGCCGCCGGCGATGTGGCCTGCTTCAATCCAGCATGTACCGGTGGTGCCTCCTTGATTCATGGTGGTGGGGTCAGCGGCATGGAACATGAAGTCTTCGGCCAGTTTTGTTCGTGTGGCCGCATCATAGAATCCGGTCGGTGAGCTTACTAATTCGGCCAATTGATCGTACGTTTTCGAGACGACGGCAGAATGTTTATCCTCAATTGTGGTTCGATCACCGGCACCATTAACGACCTGGAAATCAGCGAGAAGTTGTTGGCGCTTCTCGAACTGATTCATCATCCCTTCCATCCTTTGCAGTTGGGAAGCACTCATGTGCCTGCGCATCGTCTCCATAAGATTCTCATGGGAGGCCCAGGCGTTTCCGGCCACGACACTGTCGCCGGTTTTGGCACCTTCACCGGGTTTTGAGAGAATTCGGTCGCCTGATTGGGTTGTGTACTGGTAATTTCCGACGTCGTCAATCTTCACATCATGGCGGGCAAACCGCTGTGTCAGCTTGCCGTCCTTTTCTCCTACGACAGCGAATGTGCCATGCCAATCAGGGGCGGTCTCCCACTTTCTGGAAACTTCGCCGGCGTTGGTCTTGATCGTGTCGCTGATGGAAGCGGCTTCATTTGTTTTGGGGTTCCATTCGATTTCTCGAACAGCACCGTTGGCTGCCGTCACCTTAACTGGCTTGCCGGCGTCATTGCATTCGACGTGAGCAAAGTCACCTGTTTCAATCAGGCGTTTTCCTTGCTCTGTCGTATGGAAGATGTCGCCTTTTGCCGTGATGCGCACATCTGAGTCTTTGGACAGATCAACGTGGTTGTCGGGCTTGCCTTTGACGTGCTCTGTGTAGCCGGTAATCTGGTCACGAGGCAGTGTGCAGACATCGCCCACACACTCACCTTGAACGCGCGAATGTTCGAACACCCGCTCATTGCCCGTGCGTGAAACGGTGCGCAGTAAACGGTGCTGGGCATCAGTGTCAACGATGGTGCCGTCAGGTCTTTTCAGACTGGTAGAGCTGTCTGTATTGACGGTGGTGGTGCCATCCTTGGTCTGGTAGACAAGTCTGCCATCGCCGCGCACGGGTAGATCGGCAGATTCTTTCACGTCTGGATTATCAGACTTCCAGACCTTTCCTTTCATGTCATACTCGAAATTCATTTTCTTGCCATCGGGCATGGTGGCATGCACTTTGGCGTATTCTTTATTGCCTTCCCAGCTTACGGTAGAGCCGTCTGGACGCAGGATGGAAGAGAATCTCTTGTCGGCGTCGTAGGTAACTTTGGAGCCGTCTTTATTCTCGTCGACGAACGTCTTCTTGCCCTGATTGTCGACATTGGTCCAGAATCCTTCCGGGTTGCGGGTCTTATCAGTTTCATTGAATTTCCAACTGCCGTCGGCTTCAGTTTTGATCTCACCTTTCCAGGTGCCACCCGGTGTATCACCTTTGCTGTACTTCCACTCTTGTTTGTCGCCCACTCGTTCATAGGTGTCAGTGACTTCGTTTTTGTCATTGCGCACTTTTAGTTTGGAGACCGTGTTGGTCTTGCCGTCGTATTCAAATTCACGCGAGCCACCGTCGGCATATGTAAACTTGGAAAGGCGACCTTCGCCGTCATATGTAGAACTTCCTTTGCCATCTTGCCCGGCGCGCACGTGAGCACCATCGCCGGTGAGTGTGTGCATCGATCCGTCGGCAGCTTTAAAGTTGATGTTGCCGTTGCCATCGACTTTCATTTCCTTGCGCACTTCAGAGCCGCCCTGCTCCTGGAAGTCGCCTGCCTGATTGCGCACCCAGCTCTTTGTGGTTCCGTCTTTGCTGGTCTCGCTGAGCCGGCAAAGCTGCCCGTTCTCGTAATTGCAGCTGATTTCGGTGCCGTCGGGTCGGACGATCTTTTTAGGAGTCTGGTCGTCGTTGTACTGCACCGCTGCGCCGGAGGCCAAACGGCGTTCCTGAACAACGTTCCCAAGCCGATCTTGCAGGCGCCAGGAGCCATCTTTTTGTTCGACACCAAATTCGCCGCTCGGGCGCACTTCAACTTTTCCAGGAAGATAGAGGCGCAAACCATCTTTGTCCATATACCAGCTGTTGTTCTTCTCATCCTTTCTAAGGGAAAGATTCTCACCAGTGGCGCCGTCTTTGTGATCGACTGAGATCAGCTCATTTTTATCGTTATATCCATATGTATGTGATTTCTCAGGATGATCTTTGAAATCGACGGCGATCAGATTTCCATTTTCGTCCAGCCTGCGCAAAGTGCCGTCGCGGCCATAGTCGCTGGCCTTGGGATGAAAGCTCAAGACGGCATTCTTAGCATCATCATTGTGAGGTTGTGCGTCGCTGCTTCCACCTTTCAGGCGCTCATTTATGACCTCTTTTTGCAGTGTGGCGGCTGCTGCATGTCCACCATTGTCTTTGGCAATAAGAGTACTTTCGGCAGCACTTTCTACAGGCGGCATCGTCATTTCCTCGCAAGGTTTCGCGCCGAGCTCAAGACAGCGTCGGCTAAATACTAAATGGGGTATGGGGTACGGACAGTAACGCTAAGGTAACGCCCAATTGTGGCTAGTGTGTACCCGGGCTTGGGGCCTGCGCGGGCGACGTGCTTTTCGCCGCGGAGCTGTCGGCTAAGGGCACAGTAAACCAAAATGTACTGCCCTGTCCGTAAATACTCTCCACCCCGATTGTGCCACCATGCTCTTCGATAATCATCTTGCAGATAGCCAACCCCAGGCCTTTACCGCTCTTTTCACTGGCGTCTGTCTCTTCAGCTTGTTGAAAAGGGCGGAAGAGTTTGGGCACAAACTCAGGCGGCAGACCTCGCCC